>Ga0187808_10000261_pt1 | contig 15016 bp, 19 predicted proteins | sample NC_wetland_sal_i_5_FD_132427 | JGI IMG/M metagenome (GOLD analysis project Ga0187808, IMG submission 132427) | Wetland sediment microbial communities from Neuse River Estuary, North Carolina, USA - ASW_3 | ecosystem: Environmental > Aquatic > Freshwater > Wetlands > Sediment | place: USA: North...
AGCGCCTTCCGCATCGCCGACCGTATCGCTATGCTCTACAAAGGATCGTTTCTCGCGGTAGGAACGAAGGAGCAGATTAAAGCGAGTCAAAACCCCCACGTCAGGCAGTTTCTGGATCGCGTCCCTGATAACACTGCCACTACCCGTATGGTAGAAGCCTACTTCGAAAAGTACGTGCAGTCCCCGGCACCGGCGCTCCGGCGATGGAGACGGTGGGAGCTTGTGGAAGCCTGCTTCGAGAAATACGTGCAGTCCCGGGAGGTAAAGCGGTGACTACAGAAGCCAAAGTCGGAGCCTTCGTCCTCGCATGTCTCGCGGTCCTGACTTTTACCATCATCTACCTGTTTAACGAGTCGCATGGCAAGGGGGCGCAGTATCGGACCTACCTGCGCTACGCAGGCGGGCTTGATGCTGGTAGCGATGTTCTGTTCGGAGGCATCGAAGCCGGCAAGATTACCGTGGTACGACCCTCGGCGGCGGACCCCACGCGTATTGAGGTTCTGTTCAAAATCAAGCCGGGAATACCGGTGAATGAAAAGTCGGTGGCGAAGCTCGGCTCGACCAGCGTGATGAGCGATCCGGCCCTGGAGCTCAGCACCGGCAGCAGCACCGCCCGCCGCCTCGCGCCCGGCACAACAATCCCCTCCGAGGAAGCGCCCAGCCTGGACGATCTCACTGCCAAGATCGCCACTGTGGCGGATAGCGCCAACGGCCTGATCACGCAGGCGCAGGGGGAACTCGGCGGGATCAGCGCCAACACTCGAACACTCTTGGCCAATCTGAATTCCATAACCGGCCCGACTAACCAAAAACAGATCGACGCTTTATTGAGGCAAACGAATGGACTCCTGGCTGACGAGCGCCCCAAGCTCGACCACATTGCGGATCAATTGTTGGCGCTGAGCCAGCATGCGGATGTGGTGATCGGAAAGGCAGGCCCGGTGGTGGATCATGCCGATGGCATGATTCAGAACGCCAACGGCGCCGTCGAGCCGCTGCGCAAGGACCTGGCTGAACTTCAGAGTACGCTCGACGAGGCCCGGAACATGCTCGTGAACATGCAGGTGATGATGCGCGCCAACGATTATAAGATCGACGACACGATTGAAAACCTGCGAATTGCCACCGACAACCTGGACCAGTTGACGGACTCGCTGAAGCAGCGGCCATGGAGCCTGATCCGCATTAAACAAACCAAGGATCGCAAAATTCCGCAATAGGAAGAAGTGAATTATGAGGAGACGTCTTGCTGCATCACTTATCACGCTGGCAATTTCGGCGTGCCTGGCCGGCTGCGGGGTCAAATATCCATCCTATTACACTCTCCATGTGGCTCCGGCCGCGGATATGCCAGTTGTGGGAGGAACCCGAGCCTCCGTGGCGGTGCGCGAGTTCCAGGCGCCGGCTTACCTCCGGCAAGGCGCCATTGTCTATCGCGCGTCGCCAGAGGAGGTCGGGTTTTATAACTATCATCGCTGGGCGGTTGACCCGCGCGAATTCCTGAGCAATGCAATTGCGGATCGTCTGCGTGCAAGTGGCAGATTCGCTGCGGTGAAGATCTATGACGGCCGTTCGGATGTGGATTTCATCCTGAGCGGACGCCTGGAAAAGCTCGAGGAGGTAGACTACAAAGACGGTGTCAGGGTCGAGGTCGCGCTTTCCGCCCAAATGACAGACCTTCGTTCCGGCAAGACAGTCTGGGCCAGCGCCGCGTCCCAGAACGCTGAGGTAGATAAGCGAACCGTACATGCGGTTGTGGCCGAAATGAGTCAGGCAATGGATGGCGCCATCCAGAAGCTCCTGGCATCGCTGACCATTTCCACCACATCCAGCCTGGAGCGGCGCAAGGATTCGCCCTAATCTATCGGCCTCATTTCCCGAAGAAGAGCTCCCCTCCTCGAATGAGGAGGGGTGGCGCTCTGAGCGCCGGGGTGGTGGTTTAACCTGGCTCTGCTGCGTTGCGCTGGCCGGCTTGCCGAAGAGTGCTCGCCTCAAGAATCCATCAAAGGTTTTCGCGAACTTCGCGAATTCGCGAAGAGATTGCGACTCTATCTGCCGTGAACCTAAGCATTTTGAAGGGCTTATCAATTGGCGCTTGGGTTGCTTTACCCAAGGTGAAGAACTGCTAAGAAGGGACGACCCAACCGTTATGTATACCATTCGCGAATGCGTGGCCTGCGTGGTCCTGGTATTCACCGCAGGCATTCTCCTGTTCGTGCTCTGCACCGTGCTTCTCGCGGTGGAATGGGGAATTGAACGCCTGTGGCACACGTCGTTCGAGATTCCAGCGGACGCTCCGCATGTTTTCTCACGATCAGTCGTTGGCGACGCGTGGCGCAAGGCCGTTCTCGCCCAATGGAACGCGCTGTATGCAGGGTGGCTGAAAATGGGGGCAGGCATTGCTTATCGATCACCCGTCTTGGTAGCTAGTTCCAATCCCCTGCTTCGGGTTAGCCACGCGCAGAGCCCGCGACACTCTTCGAGGTGATGAAATAGAAGGGGAGTTGAAAAACCATGCCACAAATTGAACGCATCCTTTGTCCCATTGATTTCTCGGAATTTTCGGTGACCGCCTATGACTATGCGCAATCGCTCGCTTGGCATTACAAGGCCACACTATTCTTGGAGCATGTGATTGATTCGCTGACCCCCTACTATCCTTACTTTGCTTATCCTGACCCCTACCACGAGCTCTGCCGGAAACTTCGCGCCGATGCCGAGCAGCAGCTTCAGGAGTTTGCGAAGAAACACAGTTGGCGCGGGAAACAACCCCGCTGCAACGTGGAAGACGGGGTAGCGACAGACGTGATACTCAGATTGGCCGAAGCGGAGGCAGTGAATCTGATCGTAATGGGAACCCATGGCCTGGGAGGGCTTGACCATCTTGCGCTGGGATCAGTTACAGAAAAGGTATTACGAAAAGCGCGCTGTCCAGTGCTGGCCGTACGCAAGCCGGCCCACGCCTTTGCTCCACCAGGAGCAGATCCGGACCTTGTTCAGTTACACCGCATACTTTACTGCACAGATTTTTCCGATCCTTCAGAGCAGGCCTTTGACCATGCCGTCTCCCTGGCAGCAGAGTACCATGCCGAGCTCACAATGCTCCATGTGTTCGAAGCTCCTCCAGGCCCAGCCGATATTGAAAGTGAAATCGCGAAAGTGTTAGAGCGGCTGAAGGAACGAATTTCCCCCGAAGCGCGCAAGAGCGGCATGACGAAGGCGGCAGTACGTATCGGCAAGGCCTATCAGCAGATCATCGAGCTTGCATTAGAGTCGCAGACCGACTTGATCGTCATGGGCGTACGAGGGCGGCATGCCTTGGATCTCGTGGTATTTGGTTCGACCACCTACCGGGTGCTTCAGCTAGGACCCTGCCCGGTCCTGGTAGTTCACATTTAGCCGCGCGCAGCTTCTGCCGGGTGAAGCAGACATGTTAAGGATTGAGCGAATTCTTTGCCCCGTCGATTTCTCCGAACCCTCAGCCAGAGCGTATGACTCCGCACAGTCGCTGGCCCGGCAGTATCAGGCCACGCTGTTTTTGCAACACGTCGTCGATTTTGTGCTTCCCGCCTATGCGTATTACGCCGACGCGGCGTACATCAACGAGCTTTTCCGGACGATCCGCGACGGTGCGCGAGAGCAGTTGCATGACTTCACCGAGTTGCATACGAGGAGCGGCGTCAATCCGGAGTGCCTCGTGTACGAAGGCCGCACGGCAGACTCGATCCTTTCCTTCGCGGCAGCGCAAAACGTGGACCTCATCGTTATGGGGGCGCACGGGCTCAAAGGAGCCGACCGAGCTGCACTGGGATCGGTGGCGGAGAAGGTGCTGCGGAAAGCGCACTCTCCCGTCCTGGTAAGCCGGAAAAGGGGGCAGGGTGTGGCCGGCCCGGAAGGTGGACCGGATGGGGTTCAATTGCGAAGAGTGGTTTTTTGCACGGATTTTTCCGACCCTGCGCGCCGGGCTTTGGAGTACGCGCTCTCGGTAGTAGCGGAGTACGATGCCGAAATCACCTTGCTCCACGTGTTGGAGGACGTTCAACGTTTGGACAACATCAGAGAGGCCATCGCGGCGGCGACAAGGCAAATTGATAAACTGATTCCACCAGAGGAGGGTAAAACCGCCAAGATTAAAACCATGGTGCGAATCGGCAGAGCTTATGAACAGATCATCCAATTTGCCTCGGACATTCAAGCCGACTTAGTCATCATGGCGGTACGTGGGCGCAATGCCCTGGATCTGGCGGTTTTTGGTTCCACGACCTATCGGACGATCCAGTTAGGTCCTTGCTCGGTGTTAGCCGTTCACGGTTAAAGCCGCCCTAGAAGACCTCCTCCGATCCATGGCCATTGTTTAGACGCGAAAAAAGAGCGAGAATCGCTGCGGTTTGGCGGCGCTATGGGCAACACTCTGATCCAATTCATTCCCAAGGAAGGCGCAGAGATCTTGTTAGTGCTTTTCCTTTCTTTTCTGATCGGCCTGGAGCGCGAAGAACAAAAAATGGCATCGGCGCAGTATCGATTTGGCGGGGTTCGCACCTTTCCGCTTCTCGGCCTACTCGGCTATGCAGTCAGCCTGTTTTCGGCAGGGAGCTACCTTCTACCTGCGGTCGGCCTCGCTGTCGTGGGAGCGTTTCTTTGGCAATCCTACCGGTACAAGCTTGAGCATGATGCGCTGGCCGGGATGACAACGGAGCTCTCAGGGCTGGTGACCTACGTTATCGGAGCGCTGGTTTCGCGCGAGCACTATTGGGTCGCGACCACGGTTGCGGTGCTCGGCGTGGCATTGCTCGAGTTGAAGACGGCACTCGAAAGTTTCACCAAGCGTGTGCCGTACGATGAAATCCTGACCTTCACGAAGTTTCTCGTCCTATCGGCTGTAATCCTTCCCATTGTGCCGAACCGGACATATGGCCGTTCCTGCTGCTCGCCGCCGCCGCTCTTCTCGTTGGATGGGTGTGGATGCGTAGACCGGATCAAGGCAGTACAAAAGCCGAGCAACCCTTGCAGCCGAAAAATCCCTTAGAGTTAGGCGCAGCATTCTTGTTCGCGGGACTGTTTGTAGGCATGCTGTTCATCACGCATTTTGCGCTGCTCTACCTGGGTCGTGCAGGGCTTTACGCGCTGGCGGGAGTAATGGGAGTGACCGATGTCGATCCCTTTATCCTGAGTCTCGCAGAGTCTGGCTCGACGCTGACGCCCGTTGCGCTTGCCGGCGGCGCAATCGTCATTGCCGCAGCGAGTAACAACTTAATTAAGGGGATTTATGCGTACAGTTTCGGAGACCACCGCACTGGCGGTCAGGGGCTAGTCCTCCTCGCGGTGTTAGCGCTATTAGGATTGTTGCCTCTATTCCTGTGAAGATTGTGCCTGTTACAAAATCTCGGTCTGCTCATCGCTGCTGAGGGGAACACGACTTTATGAGAACAGTCTTTCGATACTTGGCGCTCGGCGGGGTAGTACTCCTGCTTGCTGCCGCACCCATCTCTGCCCGGAAAATCAAGATTAAGTGCGACTTCGACAAGTCGAATGATTTCGCACGCTACAAGCGTTATACCACGGGTAAGAACTATCTCCTTACACATCAGACGCCGGAGGTCCAAGCCCGCATTGACAAGGTCCTGGTGGAATCGCTCAATGGTCATCTGCAGGCGAAGGGCTTTGTTCTTGACGAGAATCATCCGGACTTTATCATCACGTATGAAGCGGGCTCTCTCTCCCAGGCCGACATCTCGGCGCAACCCCAAACGGTCAACGAACAGCCGCTTGACCCCATTTTTGGTTTGAGCGGTCCCGAGGGTGTTCCCTCCGTCGCGCGGACTTACGCACTGGCCAAAGTAAAGCTCACCGTGACGGATGTTGATTCGGGAAAGATCGTGTGGACAGCACGTGCCTCGGAGAAGATTCAATATCCTCGGAAAACCTTGAAAGACCTGAGAAAGAAAGTCGATGATCTCATGGCCAGGACCCTGAAAAGTTTCCCGCCCTCCTCCGGGGCTAAGTAGAGTTCAGGCAGACGATACCCCGATGCGCCTACTACACGTGTTCCCTCAACTCGCGCCATGTTTGCCGGTGCAAGAAACTGGAATCCACATTGCGCTCCATTTCCAAGAACAGTGGCCATGGCGCTGTAAACGACTTCAGGTTTTTCCCCAGCGAGGCGCGCACGGTATTGCGCGCCGAGATGTCGGTGAGTCCAATTAATCCACGCGGATGTTCACGTTCCAGTTCGCGATATCCGAAAATCCCGATGACCTGGCAGCCCGCCGCCCACGGCAGGCCAACGTTTTCTCGTTGCGGGTCAGTGTGATTGGCCAAAATCACAAGCGCGGGAACTGCAGCAAGGCCGCTGGCGGGCGGGTTTCTCTTAACTGAACTGCGCGCTCCCTCCACAGTGCAACCTCGGATTTCGCGAACTTCGCGAATTCGCGAAGAGATTGCGACTCTGCGACGCGCGAGCCCCAGTGTTTTGAGTAGCTTACCGTTGGCGCTTGTCTTGCAGTGATGAAGCTGACGAACAGTTACGGAGAAAGCACAAAATAAAAAGGAGCAAAGCCATGGACAGAATGCTGGTAGTCGTTTTTGATACGGAACCCAAAGCGTACGAAGGAAGGAAGGCGCTGAATCAATTGGAAGGCGAGGGCAGCATTGTAGCCTACGCCTACGCCGTGGTTGGCAGGAATGCAGATGGCACCACAGTGGTGCGGCAAAGTGATGACCCGGGACCACTCGGAACTCTGGTTGGAACTTCGGTGGGAGCCCTCATCGGAATCCTCGGTGGGCCGGTCGGCGTCGCGGTTGGCGCTGCTGTGGGGTTAGTTACCGGCGGCACGGTGGACCTGAACAACGCCCGGATTGGTGAAGACTTCGTTGATGACGTGAGACAGCAACTGCAACCGGGCAAGTTCGCAGTGGTCGCAGAGATTCAGGAAGACTGGACGACTCCGGTGGACACCCGCATGGAAGCGATCGGTGGAAAGGTATTCCGGCGTGCCCTGTCCGAAGTGAAGCATACGCTTCACGAAGAGAACGTCGCGGCCATGAAAGCCGATCTCGCGCAGATGAAGGCAGAGCAAGCTAAGGCTCACGCCGACCGGAAGGCCAAGCTCCAGGAAAAGATCAACCAGCTCGATTCGAAAATACAGGCGCAGCTCGAAAAATTCAAGCAGCGGCGCCAGGCAGCGGAGGCCCAGGCAAAGGCCAAGGTCGAGATCCTCAAGGCCAAGGCTGCCACGTTGAAGGCCAAGACGGCAGAGAAACACGACTAACACGGGATGCGGATCGACGACAGGAAACGCCATGCTCACAATTACTGTGGATGCAAACCGGGACATTCATATGCTCGCAAGCCTCTTCGACCGACTTGTTCGGAAGCCATGCGGGGTGAGATCGAGGCCGGAACTCGCAATCCTCCTTATCTTGCTGGTCCCTGCCCTGGCAAACGCGGTAGAGCTCGAGCCAGAGACCCTTCAGGCGTGGGACGCTTATGTTTGTGCAGCGAAGATGCGCATGGAGAAGCGCGCCAGTGGACAAGTTCCGTTTATGTGGGTGGACGAGGAAAGGGATCTAGCCGAACGGGTGCGGGCGGGCGAGGTCCTAGTGGGGCCTGTGGACGGCAATAGCCCACACACGGTGCCGCGCGGACTGATCCATGACTGGATCGGCGCGATGTTTATTCCGAAAGCCAAGCTCGATGACGTGATGGGCGTACTCGATGATTACGAACACTACAAAGACTTCTACAGACCCACCGTGGAGAAGGCAAGGCTGCTCGAACGAACGCCTGACCATGAGAAGGTAACCCTGCGGATGGCGCAGAAGGCTTACTCGGTGACCGGCGCCGTGGAGACGGACGACGAAATCCAGATTGCGAGGCTGGGTGCCGACAAGGAATACAGCTTGAGCACTTCCGTCCGAGTGCAGGCCATAGCCGACTATGGGCGACCGAGCGAACACTTGCTTCCGAAGGACCACGGGCCAGGTTACGTCTGGCGTACGTTCAGCGTATCGCGGCTCGAACAGCGCGATGACGGAGTGTACGTTGAGATGGAAATGATCGACTTGAGCCGCGGCATCCCATGGGCGTTTCGCTGGTTGATCCAGCCGCTGACGGAACGCCTGCCCGGAAACATGCTGCTGGCGACGCTCAAGGAGACGCGGGACGCGTGCACTGTTGATCTGGTGTTTAACCCGAGGTGGTCAAGGCTGCGTGGAGGAGATGGACTATGAATGAGTTCGAACTACTTCGAAAGGCGCTCTTGTATGCTACGGTTGCGGTGGTGTGTCTCGCGGGGGTTGGAAGCGCAAGAACCCCATTAACGGTTCAAGGAGATAACCAGGACGAGGAACTGCAGATGGGCCAAGAGGTTTTCAACGAACTGAAGGAGAAAGGCGAAATCGTCGAATCTTCTCCTCTCTACGACCACTTGAGACCGATTGCGGACGCCATTACTCGAGTGGCGCAGCCGCAATACAACCATCCGTTCAAATTCTATCTGGTGCATGAACCTCATCCGAACGCGTTCGCAGCACCGGGCGGCAACGTGTATGTGGTCGATTCGCTTCTTTATTTCGTAAAGAACAATGACGAGCTGGTTGGAACGCTCTGTCACGAGGTCTCCCACACTATTCATCACGACACCATGAATTTGATCGAGAAGCAGGTAAAAATCGCGGAGCGGGAAATCGGGGCTGCCATCCTTCTGGGCGCCGGTTTTCGTGAAATGGTGGCGATCGCCCTACTCGGGAAGCTCCACTCCCTCAGCTACTCGCGCGAAGATGAGTCGCGAGCAGACCTGAACGGCTCCGATGTTTGCGCGGCAGCGGGATACAACCCCTGGGGACTGGTGTGGCTCTTCCAAGATTTCCAGAATGGAGACATGGGTGATGTACCGCAGCTTTTGTCGGACCATCCCAACAATCAAAATCGCGTCAACGCGCTCGAGCGGCATTTCCGCCAAAATCCAGCAGTCTTTGGGAAGTTCAGCTCTGATCCAAAGTCGGCGAGGCCACTCTCGGTTCCGAAAAACGCGGCCGAGGTGTTCTTACACTGATGGCGGGCAAAGAGCTGCCATGTGGTTTGATCGGGCAGCATATGCAACGCACAAACGAAAGCAATGCACGAAAGGAGCAGGACAATGACAAGCATTTCTGAAGTATTCACGGGTGCGATAGCAGAAGTTAGAAAATCATGGGGCTGGTTCCTCGTGATTGGAATCCTCCTGATGATTCTCGGCGCCACTTGTATCGTCAAAGCACAGACTGCAACCGCTTTTTCAATTCTGGCGTTAGGCTGGGTGCTTATCATCAGCGGCGTGTTTTGGCTCGTAAATTCATTCCTCACCATCACCTGGCCCATATTCTTCCTGTACCTCCTGAACGCGCTCATTCGGGGTGGGGTCGGATACCTCCTGATTCGTCACCCGAACGCAGGCGCGGAAGGAGTGACCATGGTTATCGCTATACTCCTCATCGTGGGAGGGGTGTTTCGCACAGCCGCGGCGAGTGTTATTAAGTTCCCCTGGTGGGGGTGGACGCTTTTTTCGGGACTAGTCGCCATCGCTCTCGGCGTCTACGTTTTGGCCATTTATCCTACGGCTAGCACCTTTTTCTTCGGTATCGTGATTGGCGTCGACCTCATTTTTGACGGTGCAGCCCTGACAGCTTTCGCCGGCGCTATTCATAGCTTGCCTAATGTGTAAACCACGGGGCGTTGTCTATCGTCCAGTGAGCACTGGGCTTGTAACGCGCTGGATAATGCCCATGGCGGAATCGAGAGTAGGGCAGCATGTTCTCACTCGACGATCGTGCCGGGAATGTCGTCACCACCGTGGCGCTCTTCGTGGGCGCGGGGGCTGTCCTCTACCTGGCACGTGGTGCTCTCCTCATTTTGCTGCTGTCTGTGCTCTTTGCCTACTTGCTTGAACCTGCGGTCGCGTTTATGCAACGGCATTCGCGGCTGGGACGGAAGAGTCGCACTTGGGCGATTGCACAGGTGTGCCTGTTCATCACACTTGTGCTGGGCAGCGTGGCATACAAATTGGGTCCACACGTTGTGGCGCAAATAAAGAGCCTGAATGCGGCGCTGCCCGTGATCTTGGAAGATCTTTCCATCGGAAAGGCCCCTGCCGGTCCGGGAGGCAAACATGGCTTGAGCGCCGCTCAGCAAAAGTGGATACAGCAGTTATTGGCTCGGCACCGTGCCTTTCTTGACCATGTTTCCGAACGTGCTGCAGCGTCCGCAGCGTATGTCGCCGCCAGCGCGATCTGGCTTTTCGCCGTCCCCATTCTGGCCGTCTTCATCTTGCAAGATGGACGGCAGGTGGCGGATGCAATTATCGAAGCGGGTGAACGGCGGGGGCACCAAACAGCGCTCAAGCGAATCCTGCGGCAGGTTGATACGATGCTTGGCAAATTCATGCGCGCCCAACTCGCCCTGGCGGGCCTCTCCTTCGGCTTCTATAGCGTTTCTATGCTGGTGCTGAGATTTCCCGATGCGATCGCCCTGGGTGTGCTGGGAGGGGTTCTGGAGTTCCTTCCAGCCGTGGGATGGGTCGCCTCCGCCCTGACTATTCTGACGGTCGGTTTCCTGACCCACGCCCACTGGATCTGGATGGCGGGATTGCTGGTTGCATGGAGGCTTGTGCAGGATTATGTGACCTCGCCTCGCATCATGGGCAAAAACCTGGAAGTGAAGCCCCTTGCCGTCGTATTTGCGCTCCTGGTGGGAGGCCAAGTGGGAGGCATTGCGGGCGTGTACCTCGCGGTACCAATCGTCGCTGTGCTGCGAATCGTGTGGCTGGAATGTTTCTCGGCGCAGAACTGCTCGACGGCCCTCGCCGATCAGCCGCTCACGCAAGTCAAGGCATGAATTGCACGATCCGCCGGAGCGCTTTTGTCTTCGCGGCTGCGCCATACCAAGGAGCTAAGATGATAAACGTCACTCTGATGGGTCCCGACAAAGTGCGGTCCATTGTGCAGATCAGTGAGGAGACAACCGTTCGCGACGTTGCGACTTCGAAGTACCACTTGTTCCGGCGGACCACAAAAAGAAACGGCATCAGCGTCATTCCGTTTACTACAGAAGTTGTGGACGGCGATATCGTGACTGTAGAAAGCGAATGATGCCAGGGTTAGTTTGAAGGAAAGCGGCGATCCGCCGGCAATCTTCAACTATGCCTGTCTGGCTTCGCTACCCATGCTCATCATTCGCATTTGGCCGAGAATTTTCTTAACGAGATTCGCGAATTCGCGAAGAGATTGCGATCTTGTAGTTTGTCTGTTGAAGTGTTTTCAAGAGCTTAGATTTGGGCGTCGGGTTGCTTGACGGTAGACGAGCATCGAGGAGGAACGTCACCGCGTGACGAAACCTCACGGTGAAATCGATTGGCACGAGACGGAAAGGACAACGATCATGGCAGATAAGACATTCCAAGAGAACGCCAAAGCGCAGTTGGCGAAAAGCAAATCGCAGATGAAGGAGATCGAAGCTCTTGCCAAAGGAAAGGCATCACAAGCGGTGACCGATACGATTGCTGGTCTCAAGAGTAAGCGACAAGAGATCGAGAAAAAGGTGCAAGCGCTGAAGACCTCGGTCGACACAAAGGTCAAGGCTGAGATCGAGACAGACTTGGCCAAGTTCAACGACGCGTTAGGACAAGTCGTCACGACCCTGAAGGGCCACGCGACTCCGGCTCAACAGAAATAGGGAGAAGCAAGCTCTAGGGTTGCTTTGCCTCAAACAAATCTCGGACCTATGGTTGAACCGGTAACACGAACGCACTACTTCGCTGGAGTTTCTAGGAACACCGTTCTTCTGGCGTTCACCAGTCTGTTTGCCGATATCTCGACGGAGATGCTTTATCCGGTCTTGCCGATCTTTCTCACGCAAACGCTGCATGCCAGCGGCAGCGTCGTCGGCCTGGTGGAGGGGATTGCGCAGGCAACACAGAATATCGTTCAAGGCATTTCGGGCTGGCTCTCAGATAAGCTTCAAAAAAGGAAATCCCTGGCGCTGGCCGGATATTTGCTATCAGCGTTAACCAAACCGCTGATCGGTTTTGCGACGGCATGGCAGGGCGTGCTCGGGGCACGGTTTCTGGACCGGCTCGGCGCCGGATTCCGCTCCGCTCCGCGCGATGCGCTCATCGCATCTTCGGTGGCTGAGGAAAACCGAGGTCGGGCTTTTGGCCTGGAGGGTATTGGTGATAATTTGGGCGCTTTCTTGGGGCCGTTGCTCGGTGTTGGTCTTTTGATGTCGTTTCATCTTGGCATCCGTTGGATTTTTTACCTGGCTATTGTTCCAGGACTTCTTGCCGTTTTCATGGTCCTGCTGGTCCAGGAACAGCCCGTGTTGGTGACCGCAAAATCCAAGATCGATGTCAACCTGCGTCAATTTCCGAAACTATATTGGAAATATCTGCTGGTCATAGCGTTGTTCGGGATCGGCAATTCCAGCACCTCGTTTCTGATCCTGCAAACAAAGGGTATTGGCGCTTCTCTCGAGACTACCCTATTGATTTATGCGGGTTTCAACTTGGTGGCCGCGCTGGCTTCTTATCCGGCGGGTTCTCTATCCGACACATGGGGCAGGAAAAGCGTCCTTCTAGTGTCATTCATCATCTTCTTTATCGCCTACCTCGGGATTGCGCGCGCGAGAAGCGTTGTTCTCATCGCCGCCTTGTTTGTTTTCTATGGATCATTTCAAGGAATATTCCGCGCCGTTGGCAAGGCATTTGCCGCGGATCTCGTGCCGGAGCACCTGCGTGCCAGTGGAGTCGGCTGGTATAGCACGACCGTGGGTTTACTGGGATTGGTGGCAAACCTGGTCGCTGGGCTGCTTTGGGACCGCGTGGGGCATGCGGCGGTGTTTTATTACGGCGCAGCCTCTGCCGTAGTGGGCAGTATTGGATTGCTCATTTTGATTCCAGGCTTCAATCAACTAGCTACTGAAACCCCTAACTGAGAATCACCGCCCCATTATCTTTTAGCGAAGTTCGCGAATTCGCGAGGAAATTGCAACTTTCGAGCTCATGTTTTGAAGTGTTTTCAAGAGGTTAGGAATGGCCCTCGTATTGCCCGAGGATAATGCAGGATCGAGGAGGAGCGTCGCAGGCGTGACGAAAATTCACGATCAAATCAAATGGCAAAGGACTGAGAGGAGAACAACATGGCAGAACTAATAGTGGTTGGCTTCAAGAAAGACATGTACCGCGGGTCGGAGGTGCTCAACGAGTTGCTGAGCCTGAACGACGATTGGGTAGTAGATCTGCATGATGCCGTGGCGGTGTATCGTGACTACAAGGGCAAACTGCGGGTCGATCAAAGCTACCAGATGACGACGGGCGAAGGTGCAGCGTGGGGCGGTTTTTGGGGCTTGCTGATCGGGGCCACGCTCGCCATTCCATTTACTGCCGGGGCAAGTGCTGCGGCAGCGGCTGGCGCGGTTGCGGCGGGAGCCCTTGGCGGAACCGCACTCGGAGCCGGATTGGGCGCCGTCGATGCGTCGTCGTGGAAAGATGAGTTTGGCATTCCCGATGAATTCGTCCAGCGAGTCGGGGCGATGATCCAACCCGGCGACTCAGCCATCTACGCAATCCTGAGGGTGGGTGATCCGGACAAGGTTGAGGAAAAGTTCCGTGGCTACGGAGGCACGATCCTGCGCACGACGCTGAGCAAGGAACAGCAGGCGAAAGTGGAGCAAGTTCTCGGCAAAAGTGGCCGGTGAGTCCTATCCTGCACGACTACTGAAGGCCGTCGAGCAGGTGCACAAAGCCAAGTCGCAGACTGAGGAGATCGCAGCTCCTGGCAAAGGAAAGTTGGCGCAGGCAGAGGAGCATGCGATCAACGAACACAAGACCAAGTGTGCGCAGCGCGCTCTGGGCAGTGTGCCCTCCCAGTGCGGAAGGGCGGGTTTAGGCAGAAGAGGCAGTTAACTTAACTCAAAGGAGGAGCTATGGCAGACACAAAGAACAAAACCGTTTTTGTTTACGTCGCGACTTATGGGAATCTTGACGACGGGAACGTAGACTACAAGGCAGTGAAGCAGCTTTATTTTGACGGCCTCATCGGCGTGTATGATGCGGCGGTTATCAGTAAAGACGCGACCGGTAAGGTGAAGATCCACAAGACCGAGATGCCCACGCAGTATGGGGCATGGGGTGGCTTGGCGGTGGGGGCACTGGTCGGCATATTCTTCCCGCCGTACCTGGTGTGGGAACTCGCGGCCGGCGCCGGTGCGGGATCTCTGATTGGGCATTTTTGGGGAGGAATGTCGCGCTCCGATCTGAAGGAGATTGGGGACACGCTTCAGGCGAGCACAGCAGCCCTGATCGTGATCGGCCGTTCGAGGCTGCAAGAGGCTCTGGCGGCCGCTACGAAACACGCCGTGAAGCAGTTTGAAAAGGAACTGAGTACCGATGCCGACGCCTTTGACAAAGCCTTGACAGAGGCCGTCAACCAGACGCTGAAGAGCGCTTGATTACATCCCTAATGATCCTGATGGAGGGGGGTGGCTTCTTTCGGTGCTGCCCCCAGATCCATCATTGGGGTGCTGATTCTGGTCAGACGCTCCTCCAGCGTCACAGCGTGAATAGCCGGATTTAAGCATCTCTGGTGTGAACTTGAGTCACTGGCACAATGATGCGGTGTCGACAAATCACTGTTGGGGGTCGAGTTCAAGGAAAATAATGCGGTCCTTACCCAACCACTTCAGACTGCGCTCCCGTTACTACCCCCTTCGGCTGTTCATCTTACTTCTGGCCGTCATTCCCGTTGCGACTGTCCACGCGGAGCAATGGAAGAAGCTCAACCCGCAGGGGTACGTCAACGACTTTGCCGGCGTGCTCAACGCCACGACGGTGGAGAAACTTACCGAGGTGAGTACGGAGGTCGATCAAAAAGCCAAGGCCCAGATCGCTGTGGTCACGGTCAAGACTGTGGAAGATGACGCGGTGGAAGACTTCGCCAATCACCTTTTCCAGAAGTGGGGCGTAGGCTACAAAGGGACGGACCGTGG
>Ga0187808_10000262_pt1 | contig 15003 bp, 13 predicted proteins | sample NC_wetland_sal_i_5_FD_132427 | JGI IMG/M metagenome (GOLD analysis project Ga0187808, IMG submission 132427) | Wetland sediment microbial communities from Neuse River Estuary, North Carolina, USA - ASW_3 | ecosystem: Environmental > Aquatic > Freshwater > Wetlands > Sediment | place: USA: North...
GGATGCTACTGCCCGCCCGGGGCGCGGCTGGCCATCTGACCCCCTTTTATCCCGAACGGGCGATGGTGCCCCTCCCCGGTGACCCGCGGGCGGTCCGGTTTATCCCGGGCCGCCGGACACCTCCGCGGTTTCCCGGAAAGTCGAACGTTACGGAAACTTTTTGAAATGCGACCCATCCGTACCCCGTGCTGTCGCGAAGTTAGCGCGTGACAGGCGATCCGGCGGCCGCAGGGCCGTGTGAGGTCCCAGCCGGCGTGGGCACCGGCTTTCGCTCCGGCCTGCACGCCGGATCGCCCCCTACCCGTTTCCCCCTGATCGACGTTGCCTCCGCCTGCGGCGACGTGCCCGCCAACCACCACGGAAAGGATTGTCATGCCCAGTCACGATGAAGAGCGCCGCTCTTCGGGGGCCTCCGGTCGCCGCCTGTCCAGGCGCTCCCTGCTGCAGGGCGCCGCGACCGCTGGCGCCGCAGGCCTGGCCGTCACCGCCCTAGGGGCGGCAAACCCGGCGCTAGCCGCCACCGACCGGAGTTCGGCGCCGGCCCTCGACCCGGCCAAGACGCCTGCCGGGCCGATCGTGGTGCACGTGCGCGACGCCAAGTCCGGGGACATCGCGGTGCTCTCCGGGACCAGCGAGACCCGGCTGCGCGACAAGGACCTGGCCGCCCGGATCGTCCGGGCGATCGGGTGAGCCCCGCCATCTGACCATTCGAGCAAGTTCGAGCCAGTTCGAGCCAGTGAGGTTAATCCATGTCATCGCATCGCGAGGCACCCGAGATTTCGAAGGACCCGGTCGCCGACAGTACGGACCTGTACGCGTTCGTGAGCCCGGACAAGAGCAACACCGTCACCATCATCGCCAACTACATCCCGCTGCAGCTTCCCTCCGGCGGGCCGAACTTCTACGAGTTCGGCGACGACGTCCTCTACCAGATCCACATCGACAACAACGGGGACGGCCGGGCGGACATCTCCTACCGGTTCCGGTTCACGACCACCGTGCGTGACGGGGACACCTTCCTGTACAACACGGGGCCGATCACGTCGCTAGGCGACACGACCTGGAACCGGTTCCAGACCTACGACCTCGAGGTGGTGTCCGGCGGGTCGGCCACCGTCCTGGGCACCGGCCTGCCCTGCCCGCCGTGCAACATCGGGCCGCTGTCCACCCCGGACTACGCCGGCCTGGCCGCTCAGGCCATCGCCAGCGTGGGCGGGGTCACGGTATTCGCCGGGCAGCGCGCCGAGGCGTTCTACGTCGACCTGGGCTCGATCTTCGACCTGGCCAACCTGCGGCCGCTCGCGGCCGCGCACGCGCCTATCGGCAGCCTGAGCTCCGGAAACGGGGTCAACGCGACGAACAACTTCAACGTGAACTCGATCGCGATCCAGGTGCCGATCTCGGCGGTGACGATCTCCGGCCACCCCGTCATCGGCGTTTGGACCACGGCGAGCCGCCAGAAGGCCAGGATCTTCGACGCCGACTCGGGCGACTACGTGAACGCCGGGCCGTGGGAGCAGGTGTCGCGGCTGGGCAACCCGCTGGTCAACGAGGTGCTGATCGGGATGGGCGACAAGGACCGGTGGAACGCGCTGCCGCCCCACGACGACAAGGAGTTCCTCCACTACGTCACCCAGCCCGGCCTGGCGGGCCTGCTGAACGTCCTGTACCCGGGCGCGTTCCCCAACCTGGCCGCCGCGGTCACGGCCGGGACCGCGCGGGCGGACCTGGAGGCGATCTTCCTCACCGGCATACCGGCCGGCGTCGTCAACAAGACGTACACCACCTTCACCGGAACGGTGCTCGCGGACATGCTCCGGCTCAACACCTCGGTCGCGCCGGCCGGCTCGCCGAGCATCCTCGGCATCCTGGGCGGCGACGTGGCGGGCTACCCGAACGGCCGGCGGCCGGGCGATGACGTGGTGACGATCGAGCTGCAGGCGCTCGCCGGGGCCACGCTGCCGCTGGTCGACCCGACCTACAAGGTCGATGGGGTCGTCAAGTCGGTCACCGACTTCAAGCCGGACCCGCCCGCGATCGGCTCGCCCCCCACCGGCTCGTTCCCCTACCTGGGCACTCCGTACAGCGGCTACAACGAGCCGTCCTGAGCCCGTGTTGTGCCCCCGGCGGCGCGCGCCGGGGGCACACCCCTTTCAGTCATTAAGGAGCTCAGCGTGACCGAGCACGCCCACGGGCCTACGGGGCCCGGCACCGTCGTCATGGAGCTCGGCGCGGACATCGGCGCCCTGATCCTGTACACCCCGGCCGACCTGGACGGCGCGGAGATCGAGATCAGCCGGCACGGCGATCTCCTCGGCCGGCGCACGCACTCCCAGGTCCGGCAGCGGCACGTCGCCAGCGTGACCAAGTACGCGGCGGTCTACTCCTCGCTGCTGGCCGGGCAGTACACCATCTGGCGCGACGAGGACCACGTGGCCGGCACCGTCACGATCGCCGGCGGGCAGATCACCAGCTGCCGCTATCCGGAGTAAGCCTTTCGCCTGTTTGGAGCCTGGTCGCGAGCGGGGCGCGGGGCTGGTTCGGGCGCTCGCCGCGCCGACTGGAACTGGTCGGCGGAACCGGCGGGCTGGCCATGATCGGCCTCGGCATCACCGTGGCGGTCACCGGGCGCAAGAGCTGACGCGCGCCTTCCGGAATGTCCTGATTCGGTAACGAGTGCAAGACAGCGGTTGACGGCCCCGCGTGCGCCGAGAGATAGTTTTTCCGATGAAGAAAGAAAGTCTCACTAAGCACGGGATCCGGCGCGGTGACCGCCAGCTCATGGTGGACATGAACCGCAACCTGGTCCTCAACGTGCTGCGGACCGGGGCCGCCTCGCGCGCGGAGGTGGTCCGGGCCACCGGCCTGAGCCCGGCGACCGTCTCCACCATCGTCGCCGAGCTCATCGCCCGCAGCCTGGTGGTCGAGACCGGACAGGGAAAGTCGACCGGCGGGCGGCCGCCACAGGCGCTGAAGCTCAACGACGAGTCCAATTACGCGGTCGGGCTGAAGCTGCGGTCGCACGCCATCTCGGCGGTCATCACCGACCTGAACGCCGAGGTCGTGCACGCCGAGGTGTTCGATCTCCCGGCCGATCTCATGACCCAAACGGCCGCCGTCGTCCCGGCCGGGCCGGTGCTCCGTGCGGTGTCCGGCGCGGTCCGCGACTCGATCGAGCACGCCGGCATCGGCCCCAGCGCGGTGGTCGGGGTCGGGGTCGGCATCGGCGGCCTGGTGGACGCCGACGCCGGGGTGTGCCGCTACTCGCCGTTCTTCGGCTGGACCGACGTTCCCGTCGCGGCGCCGCTGGCCGAAGACCTCGGGCTGCCGGTCCTGGTCGACAACGACGTGAACACGCTGACCATCGCCGAGCAGTGGTTCGGCGACGGCCACGGGGTCGACCACTTCGTCGTCGTCTCCGTCGGCGAGGGTATCGGGGCCGGGATCGTCGTGAACGGCAAGCTCTACCGGGGCGCGGACGGCGGCGCGGGGGAACTCGGGCACCTGCCGATCGCGGACTCGGGCGTGCGGTGCAGCTGCGGGTCGACCGGGTGCCTGGAGGCCGTGGCGTCGGACGGCGCGATCCTGCGCCAGGTCCGGGCGGCCGGGCTGACCGGCGTCCGCACCGTCGCCGACGTCCGCCGGGCCGCCGAGGGAGGGGACGAGGCCTGCGCGGCGGCGCTGCGCGACGCGGGCAGGATGCTCGGGATCGGTATCGCCGGGATCGTCAACGTGCTCAACCCGCGGCTGGTCATCCTCTGCGGCGAGGGCATCGAGGCCGGGCCGATCCGCTTCGACGCGATGACCGCGGCCCTGCGCGGGCACGTCTTCGGCGGGATGGTCCAGGACATCCAGCTCATCGCCGAACCGATCGACGACGTGACCTGGGCCCGGGGCGCCGCGTGCGTGGCCCTCGGCGAGCTGTTCGTCGCGCCGACGCACCGTTCGGGGACGTTCGCGCAGGAAGTCATGGCCGCCACCGGAACCGCGGAGGGCTGATCCCGTGTCCCGCCCCGACCGGGTCGCCGCCAGCGTGACCGCGCTGCTCAAGCACCAGTCCGCGTACGGGTCGTTCGTCGCCTCGCCCGACTCCGGTCAGTACCAGTTCTGCTGGCTGCGGGACAGCTCGTTCATCGCGCGCGCCCTGGACGCAGCGGGCGAGCAGGCCGCGGCGGCCCGCTACCACCGGTGGGTGGCCGGCGCGCTGGCCCCGCTGCGCCCCGCCATGGCGGACGCCGCGACGCTGGCGGACCGCCCGGGCGCGTCGCGGCGGCTCCCGCCGGCTCGCTTTGCCCTGGACGGCAGCACCGTCCGCGATGACTGGCCGAACTTCCAGATCGACGGGTACGGCGCCTGGATCTGGTCGCTGCGCGAGCACCTGCGGCTGGGCGGCGATCGCGGGCTGCTCGAGGAGATCCGGGCCATCGTGGACGCGACCTGGCGCTACCTGGACGTGATGGCCCTGCACCCCTGCTTCGACGTGTGGGAGGAACACGGCGACCAAGTGCACCCCTCCACGCTGGCCTGCGTGCAGGCCGGGCTGTCGGCCGCGGCCGACCTGCTGGACGAGCCGAGGGCCGCCGTGCGCGCGGCCGAGGTCGAGTCGTACCTGCTCGCCCTGGCCGCCCGGTACGGCAGGTTCCCCAAGTCGGCCTCGGACGGCCGGGTCGACGCGAGCACGCTGTGGCTGTGCGGCCCGCTCGGGATCGTGGCCCCGGCCGAGCCCGCGATGGCGGCCACGGTGGACGCGATCAAGGCCGAGCTCGACCTGGACGGCGGGATCCGCCGCTATCCGGGCGACACGTTCTTCGGCGGCGGCGCCTGGCCCGTGCTGACCGCCTCACTCGGCCTGTACTGGCTGGCCGCGGGGGATGGCCAGGCCGCTGAGGAGTGCCTGGCCTGGATCGAGGCGAAGTTCGACGCCGAAGGCCGGCTCGGCGAGCAGTTCGGGGGCGAGCACGTCAACCCGGCCATGTACCGCGAATGGGTGGTCCGGTGGGGCCACCCAGCCCGTGACCTGCTCTGGTCGCACGCCATGTACATCCTGCTCGCCCTGGCGGCGGGCTTATCACCCGACGCTACCCAGATCCCCGAAGGGAGCACCAGTGACACCGCATTTCCCGAGGGCCATGGCCCTGCGACGTAACCGCCCTGGCCTGGCCGTATGCGCGATCGGCTGCGCCGCGCTGGCCCTGACCGCCTGCAGCTCATCCTCGTCATCCTCGTCATCGGAGTCATCGGAGTCGTCGGCGTCCTCGTCGTCCGCGGCGAAGACCGTGACCCTCCAGTTCTGGAGCGCATACAACACGACCGACGCCGAGGCGAGCACGATGGCGAACGTGGTCATCCCGCAGTTCGAGCGGGAGAACCCGGGGATCAAGGTCGACTCCGTGGTGTACCCGTACGCCGACCTGCTGCAGAAGTTCCTGGCCGCGGCCGCGGCCGGGGACCCGCCGAACATCATGCGTTCGGACATCATCTGGGTGCCGCAGCTGGCCAGCCAGGGTGTCCTGCTCCCGCTGGGGAACCTGCCCTGGTACTCCCCCATCGCCGCCAGCGCGCTCCCCGGCCCCCTGGCCACCACCAAGTGGCAGGGCCAGCCGTACGCGCTGCCGCTCGACACCAACACCCAGGCGCTGTTCTGGAACAAGTCGGACTTCAAGGCGGCCGGCCTGTCCGGGCCGCCGACGACGCTCGCGCAGTTGTACGCCGACGCGGCCAAGCTCACGATCAAGTCGAAGCAGCAGTTCGGCCTCGGGGTGGACGGCACCGACATCTGGAACGTCGCACCTTATATCTGGAGCAACGGCGGCGGGTTCACCAACGCGAGCTACACCAGCGCCACCGGGGTGATGAGCGACGGCGGCACCATGGCGGAGGTCACCGCCCTGGATAACCTGCTCAAGGCCGGCGATATAGGCTCGGACTTCCGCGGCGGGTCCGGCGCGGTGTCCGGCGAGACCGGCTTCCCGAAGGGCGAGTACGCGATGTACCTGGACGGCCCCTGGGCGGTGCCCACCTACACCGCGCTGCAGCCGCCGCCGGACTACGGCATCGCGCCCGTGCCCTCCGGCACCGCGGGCTCGATCTCCACGGTGGGCGGCGAGGACCTGGTCATCCCGAAGAACGCGGCGAACCTCGCGGCCACCGAGAAGTTCGCGCAGTTCCTCGACTCCCAGTTCGCGCAGCTCGCGATGGCGAAGGTCGGGCAGATGTCCGCGATCGCCACTTACGGCCCGCAGGAGGTATCGGCCACCCCGTACTACTCCATCTTCGTCCAGCAGCTGAAGACCGCGGAGGCGCGCCCGGTCAGCCCCGGCTACACCAAGCTCGACACGGACTTCTCCAACGAGCTGGCGATGATCATCGACGGCAAGGTATCGGTCTCGGCCGGCCTGAGCGCCGCGGCCCAGCAGTCCAACACGGCACTGTCCGGAAGTTGATTCTCCTCTCGCGCGGCAGGCGGCGTCCGGTGGCCCGGCCATCGGCCGCCGCCGCGCGCGGTCGCAGGATCGCGACGCCCTACCTGCTGCTGCTGCCGGCCGCGGCGATGTACGCGGTGTTCACCGTGTACCCGCTGTTCCGGCAGCTCGACATCAGCTTCTACAACTGGCACATCTTTCCGGGGGCGTCCAACCCGTTCACCGGCCTGTCGAATTACGGCCAGGTCATCCACGACCCGGTGGTGCGCACCGCCGCCTTCAACACGCTCCTGTATGCGGTGATCACCGTGCCGGCCCAGATGCTGCTCGGCCTGGTCGGGGCCGCGATGCTGACCGACCGGCTGCCCGGGCGAGCGCTGTGGCGGGCGCTCATCTTCATCCCGGTGGTCACCTCGTGGGTGATCGTGAGCTACATCTTCGCCTACCTGTTCAACGCCCAGGACGGGCTGGCCAACAGCGTGGCCAGCCTGTTCGCCGGGCACGCGGTGCACATCGACTGGCTGGCCCAGACCTGGACGGGCAACGGGGTGATCTGGCTGGTGGGCATCTGGAAGGGCGTCGGCTGGTCGTTCGTGATCTTCCTGGCCGCCCTGGACGGCATGCCGCGCGAGCTGGTCGAGGCCGGGCGGATCGACGGCGCCTCCGAGCCCGTGCTCTGGCGGAAGGTCATCATCCCCTCGATCCGGCCGACGGTCGTCTTCGTCCTGGTGCTGCTCATCATCGGCGCGTCCCAGGTCTTCACGCAGGTGTACCTGATGACCCAGGGCGGCCCCTACGACTCGACCCAGGTGCTGTTCACCTGGGCCTACCAGCAGGCGTTCACCAACTTCGAGTTCAGCTACGCGGCCGCGCTGGCGTCGCTCATCGCGGTGATCGTCCTCGCGCTGAGCGTGGCCGAGGTCCAGGTGCTGCGCCGGAACCCGGGCGGCTGATGGCCCGGCGAGGTAGGCCGGCGGCCGCGCCGGGGCTGTTCGGCATCAAGCGCCGGCGTCCGCTGCGGCTGACCGTCGCGCTGCTGTTCGCGGCCGTCTCGGTGTTCCCGCTGCTGTTCATGGTGCTGCAGTCCTTCGAGCCGCCCAGCGACATCCTGTCCGGCCCCTCGCTGACCGTGTCCCATCCGACGCTGTCGAACTACCCGGCCGCCTGGACGGCCAACAGCTTCGGCCAGTACTTCGTCAACAGCATCTACGTCTCGGTGGCCACGGTGGCGATCACGGTGGCGTTCGCGTCGCTGGCCGCGTTCGCGTTCGCGCGTTTCCGCTTCCGGTTCCGCGAGGTGATCTTCTACATCTTCCTGGGCAGCCTGGCCGTGCCGAGCGTCGAGCTGATCATGCCGCAGTACCTCCTGATGAGCCGGCTGCACCTGATCGACTCGCTCCAGGGCCTGGTGCTCATCTACGTCAGCGCGAACCTGCCGTTCTCGATCTTCCTGCTGCGCGGCTTCTTCGAGGCCATCCCGCGCGAACTGGAGGAGGCGTTCCGCATCGACGGCGCCGGGACGCTCCGGATCCTGACCAGGCTCATCATGCCGCTGTCCGCGCCCGCGCTGGCCACGGTGGCCGTGTTCACCTTCAACGCGGCCTGGGATGAGTTCGTGATCGCGCTGACGCTGATCAACAGCCCGCCGCACCGGACCCTGCCGATCGGGCTGGCGCTGTTCATCGGGGCCCATAACACCGCGTGGGGAGCGCTGTTCGCCGGGTCGGTGATCGCCACCGTCCCGAGCATTCTGGTGTACGTGCTGGCGCAACGCTGGTTCCAGGCCGGCCTGTCGCTCGGCGGCCTCCGCTGACCGCGGGCGCTCCGCCGTTCGCCGACCTGCCGGCGTTCTGCCCGGCGGGCGTGCGGCTGCGCCCGGGGCCGCTGCCCGCGGGCACGGCCCGGCTGCTCGCCCGCAGCGCCCTGCGCGCCACGGTGGCGGCGGTCCCGGAGGCTGGGTTCGCGGGCCTCTCGCCTGCCACGTGGGCCATCGAGGCCTGGTCGGCCGGCGGCAGGCTGCTCGCCGACGAGCTCGTCGTGGTCGCCGACCATCCGGGGGCCAGTCCCGTGCCCGGCTTCGCCACCACCTTCACCGGCGACCCCGCGCCCGTGACCGGCTGGCTGCGCGCGCTGCGGTGCACGGTCGTGCAGGCCTACGACTGGATGGCGAGCTACTCCCGGCCGCTCCCGGCGGAACCGCGCTGGTCCGATCCCCTCGGCCGGCCGGTGGAGCTGACCGCACTGCGCGCCCTGGCGGACGCGCTCGCCGCCGGGGGCGCCGTGCTGCAGGCCTACGCGCCGGTGTACGCCGCCGATCCGGCCTTCGCCGCCGCGCACCCGCAGGAGCGCCTCTACCGGAGCGATGGCGCGCCCGAGCACCTCGGTGACCTGCTGGAGATCATGAACCCGGGTGACGAGCGCTGGCAGCGGCACTGGCTCGGCGGCCACGGGGAGGCGCTGGCCGCGGTCGGCTTCGGCGGCCTGCACCTGGACACGTACGGCTACCCGCGCGCGGCCCGCGACGACGCCGGTCACCCGGTGGACATGGGCCGCGCGTACCGCGCCTTCCTGGCCGCCGTCGCGGCCGCGTTCCCGGCCGCGGTGGTCAGCTTCAACCAGGTCAACGGGGTACCGCCGGGGCTGCGGCTGAGCTCGCCCCGGCGCTTCCGTTACCTCGAGGTCTGGCCGCCCAACCACGCCTGGCGGCACCTGGAGGGCCTGATCGCCCGCAGCGCCGGCTCCGCCGGTTCCGCGCCCGGGGGCGGCGAGCCGGTGGTGCTGGCCATCTATCCCCCGGTCTGGTCGTCCCCGCGGGCCGATGCCCTCCGCACGGTCCTGCTGACCGAGGCGATCGCGACCGTGCTCGGGGCCGGGCTGCTGGTGTGGGGTGACCGGCGCGGCGTGCTGCGGCACCCCTACTACCCGGACCACGAGCGCCTCTCCGGGGCCGAGGCGCGGATCGCGCTGCGGTGGCACCGGTTCGCCCTGCGCCACCGGGACCTGTTCGATCGCGCCCTGGACACGAGCTGGTCCGAGATCGGCGACGAGAACGGCAGCGTGACCGTGCACGGTACGGCCGTCCCTGCGCCCGAGCCGCTCGGCGGCACGGTCTTCACCCGGGTCGTCCGGCGTGAGGACCTGGTGGCCGTCAGCCTCGTCGACCTCACCGGATCGGTCTCGGGCCGCTGGGACTCACCGACCGGCCCGCCGTCGGCCGGCGCGGCCACCGTGGACGTGCTCGTCGACTCCCCCGGCGGCTGGGTCGCGGAGGTGGCGGTCCCGGGCCGGCTGGGCGGGCGGTTCGGGGCCGTGGGAACCCGTGCGGCCAGTCACCGGGAGGGCACCGCGGTCAGGCTCACCGTCCCGCTCCGCGACGGCTGGGCCATCGTGCGCCTGGCCCGGCGGCCCGGCGCAGGCGCCTAGACAGGCAGGGCGCGGGCGCTTAGACCGTAGAGAGGCCGCCGGCGCCTAGCCGGGCCGGGCTGGGCTGGGCTTGGGCTGCAGAGCCTAGACGGGCAGCGCGATGATCGGCGTCATGGTGGGCTGTTTCGACCCCGGGGCGGGCTCGACGGTCAGGCCGAGCTTGTCCCCGGCGACTAGGCCGGAGGCCACCACGGGCGCGGTCTGCCCCGACCTGGCCGCGGGCAGCAGGCCCGCCGAGACGATCTTCTTCGGCCCGATCAGCCAGAGCTGGTACACCTTCCCGGCGGGCAGCGCCGGCAGCCCGGAGGTGGTCACGATCAGCTGGTGCCTGACCGAGGCCAGCAGCACGACGGCCACGCCGCCCCTGGTCGACCGCTGGGACAGGACCCTGACGTGCGGCGCGGCCATGATGGCGGCGAGCAGCTGGTTCTGGGTGCGGGCCTGGTCGAGCTCCTGCATGGTGCGGGCCTCGATGGCGGCCAGGCTCTGGCTAGAGGCCCGGGCCTGGTTCAGTTCCTGCTGGGTGTGGGCCTGGGCGAAGCCGAAGAGCACCGCGATGACGATCCCGGCGGTCGCGATCGCCCCGGACAGCCACGGCACCCACGGCACCCAGGTGCGGGAGCGCTTCGGGCGCGCGTGGGTCTTGATCTCCGGGGGCAGCTGGCGGGTGCGCGCGACCGCCTCCAGGACCTGGACGCGCAGCGCGGGCGGCGGCTCGAGCGCCGCGGCGAAGGCCATCGCGGTCGCCACCTCGCGGAACCCGCGGACCTCGCTGGCGCAGGACGGGCAGCCGTTCATGTGACGGGTGAACCGCTCGCGCTCGGCGCTCCTGTCGATCGCGTCCAGGGCGTAGGCCCCGGTGAGGGCGTGCAGGTCATGCCGGAGCAGCCGCATCAGCTCACCCCCAGGCAATCGCGCATGCGGATCAGCCCGTCGCGGATCCTGGTCTTGATCGCACCGAGCGTGACGCTGAGCAGGCCGGCCACCTGGCGGTAGCTGTAGCCGCCGTAGTAGGCCAGGGTGATCGACTCCCGCTGGATCTCGGTGAGCGCGTCCAGGCAGCGGCGCACCCGCTCCCGGTCCAGGCTCGCCTCCACCGCCTCCGCCACCTCGTCCCGTGGAGTCTGGATGTCGGCGTTGCGCTGCTCGCGCTCGGCCGCCGCCGTGCTCGCGCGGACCCGGTCGATGGCGCGGCGGTGGGCAATCGTCAGGACCCACGTCGCCGCGCCACCCATCGCCGGGTCGAACCGCGCCGCGTTCCGCCACACTTCCAGGAGGACCTCCTGGGTTACCTCCTCGGACTGCGACGGATCGCGGAGAACCCTGCGGACCACCCCGTACACCGGTCCGGCCAACCGGTCGTAGATGGCTTCGAACGCGACCTGGTCGCCACGCGCCACGTGGACAAGCAGGTCGTCGAGGTCCCGCTCTCCCCTCCTATCGGTGGACGTCGATCTGAACCGGGACGCGTCCGAGTCGCTCGGGTTCACATGACACCCTTCGGAGTCAAGGTCGGATCGGATGGGTGCGGGACGGGAGAATCTTATTTATTCTGTGCCGCCGTGGCCGGCGTAGGGTAGCCACGGGCGCCGGGAAATCGCCGGGCCCGGCGCGGCCGTCCGGTTTGCCCGGAATGGGCGCCACCCGGCTAAGCTTGCTCGTCTGCCACTAGCCTGCGGACTTCACGGAAGGGGCGGTCATGGCTGACGCCGCGCGCACGGCCCGGTCGATGTGGACGCTGTTCGAGCCGATCCACGCGGTGACGTATTTCTCGCCAGAGGCGCGTTCGGCGTTCGAGCAGGCCGGCCTGCGCGGGTTCTGGCGCGGCTACTTCGCGGGCCGCGCCGCGCCGCTCGGACCGGCGAGCCCGGCCGTGGTCACCGCGTCGTTCTTCAACTTCTCGCCGGCCTTCGTCGCCCGCGCGATCCCCGGGGTCTGGGCGCTGATCTCGCCGGAGGAGGCGCTGCGCGTCCGCGCGGCGGGCGCGGCGCAGTCGCTGCGCGGCCTGTTCACCGGGCTGGAAACCGAGGCGGCGGCCGGCGCCGACCTGCTCTGGCGCGTTATCGGCGACCTGGACTGCCCGGGCCGGGTGCTGGCCGCGGCGAACGCCGCGCTGCCCGATCCCGGGGACGGGCCGTCGGCGTCTTTTGACCGGCTGTGGCAGGCGGCCACCGTGGCGCGCGAGCACCGGGGCGATGGTCACTTCGCCGCGCTGGCCGCCGCCGGGTTCGACGGGTGCGAGGCCGTGGTCCTGCGCTGCGGCCTGGACCTGCGGCGGGAGGACATGCAGCCGATCCGGGGCAGGACCGACGAGCAGTGGGACGCCGCCCAGGCCCGGCTGGCCGACCGCGGCCTGCTGAACGCCGACGGCAAGCTCACCAGCGAAGGCCTGGACGCGCACGCGGCCATCGAAGACGCCACCGACCGGGCCGCCGCCCGCCCCTGGACCCGCCTCGGCGAGCAGGCCACGGCCGAACTACGCGCGGTGCTTACCCCGCTCGCCCAGGCCTGCGCGAGCCTCATGCAGTTCCCCAGCCCGATCGGCGTTCCGGCTCCCGGCACTGTGTTCTGATCCGACGTCGCACGACCCTCCGGCATCCCGGCTTGCCGCATCGAAGATCGCCCGGTCGCCGAAGATCTACCCTCAGCGGCTAGGAGCACCGCCAGCAAACTCTTCTCCATCTCCGGAACCGGCGGTGGCGGGCTCGCCCCGCCTGCGTCACGCTCCCCTCACCGTTGCAATGAGCGGTTTGAATGGCAGCGCCGACGGGCGGGGAGGTCCCGGTACGGCAATGACCGTTGAGGATCCACGACTCCCTGGACCGGGCGCTCGCTGGCACTTCATCGGTGCTCGGAACGGGCGCGGGCCGCCGATGACGTCAATCACGGCACCGGGAGGATAGAGAAGTAAGAGGGAGCGAGTTTCAGCCGGGATCGGGCCGCGAAGCCCGCCCAACTCAGCCGAGAGCAACCCGGCTCCCACCCACCTCAAGGGCCAGCACGGGAGTCAGGCAAGAGACTCGATGAACGTCGCCTGGTTCGGCTCGAACAGCGATTCCATCGAGGCCATCGCCGCAGCAACCTCTGCATCACTGCCACCAAAATCCGGCGGCGTATCCGGCAGGCCCGGCACCTCGCCCGCGAAGAACGCCGCGCTCCGGGCCACCAGAGTCAGTTCGGCGGAAGGGAAAAAGATCAACCTCAGATTGATCACCCCTTCGTTATTGGACGGCACTGAAGCGTCAACATTCCACGACGTGCGAGCGGTAGAGCGTCGCTCGGTTCGCCACTCGAAGGCCTCAACGCCGCCCAGGATGATCAGCCCGGTGTTAGCCATCCGCAGCTGCTCTGCAACACGAAGATCGAATAGCAAGCCGACGCGCATGTTCACCGGGTCCAAGACTGCTTCAACCAGGGGTGCGCCTACCAGAGCGTCCTTCTCAGTGAGCGGATCCATCTCCGGGCTGCCCAATAGGGCAGTCACCGAAGCGCCCGCGAGCAGATCACGTGGCGTGATCACGGCCTCCACTCCCAATGCCAGAACGGGTCTGACCGGGCGATTGTCTGGCCGTTGAAGGGATTCACTGTCTGGCCACTCTCGTTGGAGTACGACACGTAGCCGTTCGCGTAAGGATACTTCCCTGATGTCACCGGGTCCATCACACGGACACCCGTCACGCGGGGATCGAGCGGGTCGCCACCGCTGCCGCCAGTGAACTGGAAGCCGTTCCCGCTCCGTACCGGCAGTGGGCCTTCCGCGCCTTCAGGAACGGGGATCACCTCACCGTTTGGATGGGCTATGAACCTGACGCCAGTGTCTCCTGCGGATCCTTGGTCCGTTGGTGGCCTCCTCGGGGGACCGGTGTCCGGGGGCGAGGGCGGGGCGGTCGGGGGACCGTTGTCGGGCGGGGTGCCCGAGGGGCCTGTGTCGGGAGGGCTTGTGTCCGGGGGCGTGGGCGGGGCTGGCGGCGGGCCGGTGTCTGGTGGCGGGGCCGTAGGCGGGGTCTTGGGCTTCCCCTTTCCGTTGCCTTTCTGGTTGCCCTTGGCTTGTTGCTGCTGGCGCTCGTAGGCTCCTTCTAGGGAGGTGTACTCCTGCTCGGCCGCTGTCACCGCAGCCTCGGCGGCGGCAGCGGCCTGGGACCGTTCTACGGCTGTGGCCTGTTCCTCGGCGGCGTAGCTTGCGGCGTCCGAGGCCTGGCCTTTCGCGGCGGCTGCCTCCTCTTCGGCCTGTTGCCACTCCCCGAAGAGGGTGTTGGCCTTGGCCTGCAGGGACTTGCCTGCTGCATTGTCGGCCGCCGCCGCGGTGTCCGCCGTGTCCTCAGCGGACTTATATTTCTCGATGTTTCCTTCGACGGTCTGGTCTTTTACCTGTTTCGTGCCCTTCTGGACCGTGACCTGTTCCAGCTGCAACTTGCTGGACTGTTGCGTGGTCCATATGCAGTACCTCGTCATGAATCCGTTCAGGGTCAGGACCTCAGTGCACTGTTGGACCCGTTGGCTTGTGGTGACCGACACCCAGCGGAGTTCAGTCACCATGTTCGGGACTGTCTTATACAGATGCTGCTGGAGGGCGTCGATGGCGAGCTGGTCGTCGGATGCGGCCGCTTCCTTGGTCCCGGCCTTGGCGAAGTCCGCACTAGCCTCCGCGCTGATGCTGTTGTATTGGGCCTTCAGCGCGGATGCCTGGCTGTTGAGTTCGCGGGCCTGCGTGGCGTCGGCTGACGAGGCGCGCTTGGCAGCGGCCGCGGCGTTCTCGGCGCTGCTGGCGGCGGCCTTGGCCCGGGCGGCGACTTGCTCGGCCTCGGCGAGGCGGCCAGCGGCGGCCTGCACCTCGCCCTCGGTGACGGTGCCGGTCCCGCCCTGCGAGGACGGGGAGTGGCCGGTGGGGTCGGCGATCGACATGGGGTTGTCGTCGGCGTAGGCATGCAGGTTGTCGGTGACCGCCGCGCCGCCCTCGCCGCCGGAGTAGGTGTCCTGGTTGCCGAATCCGCCGTTGCCCGGCCGGTAGAACCGCGCGCCCATGTCCACCTGCTGGGTAATGGGGTCGGTCCACTGCCCTTGGTAGCCGAGCTGGATCGCGGGTCCGGTCGTGGCGAGGACCTGGCCCCACGGGCCGTAGGTGGTGGATCCCGTCAGGCTGGTCCCGGTCGCGGCGAAC
>Ga0187808_10000263_pt1 | contig 15001 bp, 11 predicted proteins | sample NC_wetland_sal_i_5_FD_132427 | JGI IMG/M metagenome (GOLD analysis project Ga0187808, IMG submission 132427) | Wetland sediment microbial communities from Neuse River Estuary, North Carolina, USA - ASW_3 | ecosystem: Environmental > Aquatic > Freshwater > Wetlands > Sediment | place: USA: North...
CATCCACCATGTTAGCCTTAGGGACAGAAGCACCGCATTTTGCGTTGCCTGATGTGGTCACAGGACGCATGATCACGCTGGATACCTTTGCCGACAAGAAAGCCGTGTTGGTCATGTTCGTCTGCCGGCATTGTAATTATGTCCAGCATGTGAAGGGAGAACTGTCCAGATTAGGGCGAGACTATCAGGGCAAAGACATCGGTATGGTAGCAATCAGCGCCAATGATGCCACTGCTTATCTTGATGATGCGCCTGAAAGCCTCAAAGAGATGGCACAAGCAGAATCCTTCAGCTTCCCCTATTGCTATGACGAAACCCAGGCGGCGGCCAAAGCCTATACCGCTGCGTGTACCCCAGACTTTTTCTTATTTGATCGCCAGCGTCAATTGGTCTATCGAGGGCAATTGGATGAGAGTCGGCCCAGCAATCAGATTCCGGTAACAGGAAAGGACCTGCGAGCGGCAATCGAGGCGGTGCTGGCAGATCAACCGATCAATCCGGCCCAGAAGCCAAGTATCGGCTGTAATATTAAGTGGAAAGAGGGCAATGAACCCTCCTATTTCCTGAGCTCGTAGCTGTGGCTGCTTCTACCACAAGATTCTTTGGCAAGGAGATATCTCGATGACGAGTGAAGATTTCACCCCCTCACGGCCCTACGGAGTTGAACGACAGTTTCAGATCTATCTGGAACGGAGGCTCGGGAAGAGACCCACATTGCCCGTGGCATTCGAAGCCCTGGAGCAGCAAGCCAAGGCCCACCTCAGCCCAGAAACGTGGGGATTTCTGGCAGATGGTGCCGGTTCGCAGGACACCTTGCGTGCGAACCTGGCCGCTTTTCGGCGCTGGCGTATTGTACCCCGTATGCTGCGCGATGTCGCGCGACGCGACTTAAGCGTGAAACTATTTGGCACACGTCTGCCAGCGCCAGTTCTGCTGGCCCCAATCGGCGCGCAATCCATCGTGCATCCACAGGCCGAGGTGGCCGTTGCGCGTGCTGCCGCCTCTCTCAACATCCCGTTCGTCCTGAGCACCTCTTCATCTCGGTCGATCGAAGAGGTGGCCCAGGCGGCTGGCAATGCGACACGCTGGTTTCAGCTCTTCTGGAGTAAAGATCCTCAGCTCAATGCCAGTTTTGTGCAACGGGCAGAGCGTGCCGGCTATAGCGCTATCGTCGTCACGCTCGACGCCGCCATCCTCGGTTGGAGGCCACTGGATTTGCAGCAGGCTTACCAGCCCTTCACTCAGCAGGAAGGGCTGGCAAACTACTTCAGCGATCCCGTCTTCCGCCAGGCGTTGGACCAGGCGCCAGAAGAGAATCCCCAGGCAGCGATCACCCACTTTATCTCCATCTTCTCCGATCTGGCGCTGACCTGGGATCATCTCGCGTTCCTGCGCCAGCACACCCGTTTACCCATTCTACTCAAGGGCATTCTGCACCCTGCCGACGCCCTCAAAGCCATCGAATACAAGATGGATGGCATTATTGTTTCCAATCACGGTGGTCGCCAGCTTGACGGCGCCAGGGCGTCCCTGGACGCCCTGGCGGACATAGCCGCTGCCGTGCAGGGACGCCTGCCTCTGCTGTTCGACAGTGGGATCCGTGGAGGTGCCGATGCCTTCAAAGCCCTTGCCTTGGGAGCGCACGCTGTTTTACTCGGCCGCCCCTATCTCTGGGGTCTGGCCCTGGGCGGCGAACAGGGTGTAGGCGAAGTAGTGCTCAATTTCCTGGCAGAGCTCGATCTGACCCTGGCATTAAGCGGCTACAGCTCGTTGCAGTCCCTGGACAGATCTGCTTTAGTCAGAGAGGCATAATGCTCAAAAAGATGAGTTTACGCATTCCATACCTCCTTTGTTACGTTGGTCAAACGGCTGTTGCAACCGTGTGAGCCACCAGTGCGAAGTAGTGGCATTGCTATTTTTTGAGATTGGATTTGAACCCTACCGTTCATCCTGCTTATAGAAGCTTTGTCCAGGCTGTCTCAGCTCTGGCGGGAACTCCTGCAACAGCCACGAATTGCCATCGGGGTCGCTGAAGCTGGCATACTTCACACCATGAACATCTGTGATCTCGCCGACTTCAAGTCCACGTTTCACGAGTGCCGAACGCGCTGTGTCTATGTCCGCTACGACCAGGTGCAGCCCCTTCACCGATCCAGGCTTCATAGCAGTAATTTCGCTCATACCGGTCCCGAAGACAATGGAACAAGCCGACCCTGGCGGCGTGAATTGGACAACCCTCATCGTGCCGGTAGGCCGTATATCAACTTCTAATGTAAAGCCAGCCTTCTCATAGAAGGCCTTTGCGCGGTCAACATCGGAAACCGGCACCGGCACCAGCTCAAGTTTCATATCAGGCACGGTCATGTTAGCCTTGTTGTTATCTGCCATACTCTGCTCTTCCTCCTTCATATAGGATCAGGCACCATCCTCTAGACTCATCTCATATATTCTGGAAACGCCACGCGAGTCGAAGTAGTCAAATGTACTCCCTTGATTGGGCAGCAACAACCCCAGATGAAGCTTTTGGTCTACCCTTCGCTCCTTCCCGTACAGCGAAACGCTGTGATTACAACCTGCTCCCCTCTTACAAAAGCCGTGATCAGATATGAAGCCTCATGCAAGCTCTTCCTATTTTTCATCCCCTTTTGCTACCGGCTCGTAGGAAAGGACAACGACGCCTGAAGCGAACGTCTTTGTCTCGACAAGTTTCAGTATTTTCTTCTCGCTCCCGTCTCTGAAAACGCGCTTTCCGCTCCCCAGAACAAGAGGAAAGACCATGAGCCGATATTCATGTTGGTTCTCCTTCTGTGTGAACACAATTTGCTTGCAATTTGCAAATGCAGACACGCTCCCATTCTTAAACCAGGGCGAAGAATCGGAAGTGCTCTCCTGCTTCTGATGAGTAGAGTATAGCCGAAAAGTGGAGGAGTGGACATTACCGTTTGGCTTGACGATTAGCTTCGGTGCGCGTATAATGCGATGGTTATGACTGTTTGCATGGGATGGGACTGGCTGCCTGCATATGCTGTTCCCCGGTATAGACGCTATAGAGTTCTGAGCAATCCTCTCTAGAATATTCTCTTCCTGCATACATGCATGTTCGTACTTGATATCAGTTAGCAGTATTGCTTCCGTGCCCTACGGCCTGCTCCTGGTTCTCTCTGTTGGCACTGTGCCTTAGGGGAGTTTTAGCGCGCCCACAAGCACGCATTGGCCGAAAGGATTTTTTTATGCTCTCTTTTGATGACTTCCATTTGCAATCCGCGACGCGCGCGGCGCTGGCAAATATGGAGATTATAGAGCCGACGCCTATTCAGGCTGAGGCAATTCCGGCGCTGCTCGCCGGAAATGATGTGGTGGGACAGTCAGCTACTGGTTCGGGTAAGACGCTCGCTTATGGTATTCCCCTGGTGGAAAGGTTAGCCAGGGACAAACGTGTCGTGCAGGCGCTGGTACTCGTACCAACGCGCGAGCTGGCTATCCAGGTAAATGCTGTGCTGGGCCAGTTGGCAAAGAGTCGGCGGCTTTCGACGGCGCTGCTGGTAGGAGGACGGGCCTATGGCAATCAACTCTCAGCGCTGCGGTATGGAGCGCAGATTGTTGTAGGCACACCGGGACGAGTGAAGGACCATCTGGATCGCGGCAGTTTAGTGCTGAGCCAGCTACGGATGTGCGTGCTGGACGAGGCTGACCAGATGCTGGATAGTGGGTTCGCGCCAGCAATTGAAGAGATATTGGCAACTACGCCTGATACGCGACAAATGGCCCTCTTTTCAGCGACCATGCCGGACTGGATCGAGACGCTCCAGCAAAAATTCCTCAAAGATCCGGTCAAGATTGCCATTCCAGCAGCCAGGGGTACGCAAAGCAGCATTGAACAGATTGCGTACCAGGTACCGCAGGAACAGAAAATGGCGGCACTTTGTACCCTCTTGCATGCTATGGAGGGAGAAAGCAGCCTCATCTTTGGTAAGACGAAATACGGTGTCGAGAAGTTAGGGAAGCAGCTCAGTAAGCTCGGGTTTACGGTGGGAACATTACACAGTAACAAGAGCCAGCGCGCGCGTGAAGAGGTGCTTACTGCATTCCGCCGAGGGCAGGTGCAGACGCTGCTTGCCACAAATGTAGCCGCACGCGGGCTGGACATTACGGGGATAGATCAGGTCATCAATTACGAGCTGCCGGAATCGAGCGATCTTTTTACGCACCGGATTGGCCGCACAGGCAGAATGGGGCGACAAGGCAAGGCGATTACGCTGCTGGTACCATCTGATGTCCCCAAATGGCGGCGTATGGTGCGCAATTTAGGGCTGGTAGTCGCATTGCAGCGGCTTGTTATTGACGAGGAAGCCCATGTGGCACTATCGCTCGTAAGTCCAGAGGCTTCGAGGACGCAGGAGCACGCGCAGAACGATAAGCAGCGACTGGTACGTGACCGCAAACATTTCTCGCCGGGTCAGGAGCGCGGCAGACGTGCACAACCAGAGCATGACAGTGATATGGCATCCGGCATGAAAAGGCGACAGAAAGAGCATGTTACCAGCGGAACGCCAGTGCGCACACCTGCATGGCAGCCAGAAGGCTTTCCTTTGCCAGAACGCTCCTATTCCGCCAAGCCGAGGGCTGGCAGGAGAGGAGCGGGAGGGCAGTATCGCTTCGGGAGAACCACGAGGAAGCATGAAGCACGTGCTTTGGCAGCGACTGCGCCGCAACAGAAGAATAAAGTTGTGAACTCATGATTGGAACGGACAAGTCTCCTCCCCTGCGACTGGAGGATGTGGCATAATGAAGTATGCATACCCTAAAAACGCACGCTGACAGCACTTACAAAGGCATAAGCGCAGATTCGAGGCATGATCTATGGCACAGGACAAACAGGAGACACGCGAAGAAGAGGTTGCTCGCGTTCGTAGTTATCTGGCGAGTCAGGCAATGCGTCGTGCACCTGCGCAGCTTGTTGAAACGCTGCGAGAGGCGCACCAGCAGTTTCTGGCTGCGACCGCTGCTGTCCCTGACGCCGCTTTTCGCACGGTTCCAAGAGAAGGGGAATGGTCTGCGGCTGATGTCCTGGCGCATGTTTGTAGCATTGCCGCCTTCGACGAACGGTCGATCTGTGGCGTGATTGAGCGTGGCGAGCAGCCAGCGAATGTGGATGATGTGCTTGAGCATGCTCCAACGGATGCCACACGGGAGCAAATGCTGGCAGATATCGCGGCGCTCCGTGAACGGCTGATGACTGTCGTGCTTCAGGCAGACCCCCAGGCTCATCTCGACATCGTGTGGGGACACAATGAGTTCGGCAACATGAACTGGCGCGAATGGCTGCTGTTCGCCCGTGTCCATACGCTCGATCACGCTCGTCAGATGCAGGCAATCGCGGCGGTATTGACATCAACGCCAGAGCCATAGAGGAGCGAGAAGCAGATGAAGCTGGCAATACAGTTTGGCGTCTCTACGTACACCTCCTCGCATGAAGACTGGGCGCCGGCGCTCACCTATGCGGTCGAAGCTGAGCGTTTAGGGATAGATTCGGCCTGGACTGCGGAAACATGGGGGTATGATGGGGCGACGCCTCTGGCCTATCTGGCAGCAAAGACCACCAGGATACGGCTCGGGACAGGCATTCTGCAGGTTGGCGCACGTACTCCCGCCTTGACGGCGATGACCGCTATGGCCCTGGCCTCCCTCTCTGGCGACCGCTTTCTGCTTGGGTTGGGCGTCAGCGGGCCGCAGGTAATCGAAGGATGGCATGGGGTGCGTTTTGCCCGACCGCTCCAGCGTTTGCGGGAAACTGTTGAGATTGTGCGTAAAGTCACCCACGGCGAACGCCTGATCTATCACGGGGAAGTGTATAATGTGCCTCTCCCTGATGGTGAGGGCAAAGCGCTGACCTCCAGTGTTCCGCCGCGACCGAGCCTCCCTGTGTACCTGGCAACGCTCGGCCCCAAAAGCCTGGAACTCACCGGTGAGCTGGCCGACGGCTGGCTCGGCACGTCCTTCATACCCGAACATGCCCCCCTGTTTTTCGATCCCATCGCCGCCGGGGCAGCACGGGCAGGCCGCACCATCGCCGACATAGATCTGCAGGTCGCTGCCGGAGTAGTTGCGTTCTCTGACGACGTCGAGAGCCTGATCGCTCCCCGGAAGCCGGGTCTCGCCTTCACGCTCGGGGCCATGGGATCGCGGCAGCATAATTTTTATAACGATGTGTTTCAACGCGCCGGATACGCGGATATGGCGCTTGAGGTGCAAGACTTGTGGTTCAAGAAGCAGCGCGAAGCAGCTGTGGTGCGTATTCCCGATGAACTGGTCCTCAAAACCAACCTCATCGGCACGGAAGAGATGGTGCGTGAGCGTCTCCGCGCCCACCGACACGCTGGAGTGAACACGTTGCAGGTGAATCCTGACGGGCAGTCGCTGGATGAGCGGCTGGCAACCTTGGCGCGGTTGGTGGAACTCGTGAAAGAGATCAACGCTGAGCCTTGAAAGAGTGACTATCGCTCGTCGACTTGCGGTGCCGTAAGGCATGGAGTACGAGCATCTCGATCACCTCTCTCGACGACTGAGGCGCCTCCATTTTCTACCCTGAGCGCGCTGTAGAGATGTTTCGACTGGTGTCCCCGGCGATATCGTCGGCCTCCCGGATATCCAGCTCGCGATGCTCCCGGGCATGACGCATATGGCGCTTGTCGAACGCACCGGTTGGCTGCTGTAGATGATTGCGGCGTTTCTCGAGGCGCCCATGCCGGAGGGCAAGTGATTGGTGAGCATAATCCAGAGGAGCAATCATAATGGACATTGTTTTCTCCAGTACGACGCAGTTGGCAGCCGCCATCCGGGCAGGGCACGTTTCAGCCATATAGGACTTTATTTTACGCCTACAGCATTGTAGACATGGAATTAAGTAGTCCTCCCCTGTGGAATTAAGTTGTGCCTCGAGGTTGATAGTCCCGGACTCATATTCAAGTCATTAAACTCTTCTTTAGGCTCATATTGTCTCCTGAAAGCATTCTGAGTTACGGAATTAAGTTGTTCCTTCAAGCAAGAGAAACTTGCAACTCACACCACTGAGGTGACAATTAACCAGTATCAACGGTCAAAGAGAAGTTTGATCGAGAGAGAAGTCATTCCACCAAAAATCCGAGATTTTGAACGAATGACCCAAGTAGCTACCACAACATCATATCTTTCACAGGATTGTTTTTTCTCCGGGAATCGAGTATGCTTCTAGAAGGAAAGAGGTGAACAGTCTAAAGTGAGGCTTTATGTTAACGCCATCCGAGTTTGAGCACTGGTACCGCGAGCTTCAGTTTTCGCCTTCCACCTGCGATGTGATCGCGGCTATGCGCGCAGCACTACCAGCACGCCGTGTCACCTCCCGTGCCAACAATGTGAGTGAGGTCTATCTTTCTCGCAACATGGGCGTCACCATCCAATGTGAGAGCCAAACGGTCGAACTGTAGGCGATTTATCTCCTGGCCTTGCTCAAAAAGGTCCCGCTGCGTGCCGATGCTGAAACGTTGGTCGTCAAGCACTGGCTCTACTTCTCCGAACGCTGTATTTGGATAGACACTCTACAAAAAGAACGCGTAGTAAGTACCTCCCTCACATCTCGGTGAGCGACCTCCCAACGGTGTGAGATATGTTGCCTGAACCGATGAGCAAGGAGGCGAGACGATGCAAGAGAAAGCGATGAAAGGATTTGACCTCCAGCGCGAGGCTGACCACCTATTGATCGCCCGCTATGCCCCTGCCAGCGTGGTGGTCGATGCGGACCTCGAGATTCTGCATGTGCGCGGACACACTGGTTCCTACCTGGAGCTGGCACCCGGCCAGGCCAACCTCAATCTCCTCACTATGACCCACGAAGCATTGCGTCCGAGTCTCGCTGCTGCCATTGAGCAAGCGCGGCAGCGGGGAACTGCGGTCAAGCACGAGCGGATCGCGGTCATCTCCACCGGGAAGAGTTACGATGTCACTCTTGAGGTGATCCCGCTGCAAAGCCCCTTCCCTCGAGCCTCCTTACTGGTGGTGTTTCGGGAAACGCCCGCTGTCTCCGTATACACGCCCGGTATGGAGCCAGCTGACAATCATCCAGATAATGCGATCGGGCACGGAGCGGCTGCGCTGCGCATTGCTACCCTCGAAGAGGAGGTCGCTACTACCCGGGCAGCGATGGTGGCCGCGCTCGAAGAGTGGGATGCCGCCAACGAGGAACTGCAGACCACTAATGAGGAGATCCGTGCGAGCAACGAGGAACTGCAGGTGATCAATGAAGAGTTGATAACGGCCAACCTGCACCTGCAGACTGCCAACGAGCAGATACGCGCCGCTCAGGAGTACGCCGAGGCCATCGTGCAGACGGTGCGCGAGCCGCTGGTGGTGCTCTCTCACGACTTGCAGATCGAGCGGGCCAATACCGCTTTCTACCAGTTCTTCCAGGTCATACCGCAAGAGACCGAAGAGCACTCCTTCTCCAATCTGGGAGGCGGTCAGTGGGACAGTGCTCCCTTGCGGGTGTTGTTGGAGGGGGTGCTCACCGCCAACCAGCCGTTCTCCAACTTCGAGGTAGAGGCCACCTTCCCCACCATTGGGCACAAAGTGTTGCTGCTCAATGCTTGCCCACTTTCGTGGGAAGGCACAAGCATCCCGCGGGTGCTCCTCGCCATGGAAGATCTTACCGAACGGCGCCGCCTCGAGCAGATCGAGCAGCGGATGCATGCAGAGACGGAAGCACGCCTGGCCATGCTCCAACGCATCCTGGATGAACTGCCCAGCAGTGTTTACCTGGTGCGCGGGCCAGATGCTCGCCTGGTGCTCGCCAATCGCGCCTCCGCGACTCTGTGGGGGGCATCCTGGCCACCAGGCCAGCCGATGGTCGAGTTTCTCACCGCGAACGGGCTTCGCATCTTTGGTGTGGATGGGCGTCCTCTGCCGCTTGCGCAGTTCGCCACGCTGCGCGCGGTCGGACAGGGTGAGATGGTGCGCCAATACCAGGAGATCATTCGCCATCCCGACGGCACCACGCTGCCCGTATTGGTCAACGCAGCCGCGCTGGAGGCGTCGCATCTACTGCATGTGTCGTCATCCTCTTCCTCAGCGGGAGATCCCGCCAGCGAAAGGGAACTGGCGGCCATCGTCGTCCACCAGGATGTCAGTGCCCTCAAAGAGGCGGAACGGCTCAAAGACGAGTTTCTCAGCATCGCCGCGCATGAGCTCCGCACCCCACTGGCAGTCTTGAAAGGCTTTGCACAAACGCTGCTGGTGCAGACCGGGCGCGGCCATGGCCCCCAGCTTGCTGACTGGCAGACTGAAGCCTTGGAGGACATCGATGTGGCGGTGGGGCACCTGGACCGGCTGACCGAGGATCTGCTCGATGTGGCGCGCTTGCAAGCAGGACGGATCGTCTTCTACCGGGAGCCGACGGATCTGGTCGCCCTTACCCGGCGGGTCGTGACCCAGCGCCAACTGACCACGGAACGGCATATTCTCTCCTTCCAGTCGGAGATGGAACAGATCCTGGCCGCGGTTGACCGGGGGCGTATCGAGCAGGTCCTCTCGAATCTGCTCAGCAACGCCATCAAGTACAGCCCGGAAGGAGGCTCCATCGCGGTGACGTTGGGGCAAGAGGACGAAGCGAACGCGATCCTCCTGAGCGTCCAGGATCATGGCATCGGCATCCCGGTGTGTGAGCAGGCACGCCTTTTCGGTCGCTTCGTGCGGGCAGAGAACGCGCAGGGGCTCGGCGGCACAGGGCTCGGCCTCTATCTCTGTCGCGAGCTCATCGAGTGGCATGGGGGACGCATCTGGTTTACCTCCACAGAGGGGGTGGGCTCGACGTTCTTCATCTCGCTCCCGCTGGCATCTGATGCACCTAGGATCAGGCTGCTGTTCACACAACAGACGTGAAAGGCCCTCACGAGGAGCATTCTTCTCACCTTTCCGGTTGGCAGTCTTGCGCCGAGCACGCGGGTATGGTAGTGTTAGTGATGCGCATACACCTGAGAGCGGTTTCTGAGGCGTCCAGCCGCTCTAGTGAACGACCTGCGCCTCCTGGCGTTTCTGCTGACCCTGATGGAGAGGCAGCAACAACCGAGCGGACGCGTGCCGTGTCTGGTTGAGAAAGGAGTACTACCGATGAAGCCAAGGGGGAAATGGTATGGATACCACCACCGCATGCTCCGCATCTCATGAGCCCTCCGCCGGCCGTCCAGCCTTCCCGGTCGTCGGAATTGGCGCCTCCGCCGGTGGACTCGAAGCATTCACCCAACTTTTTGAGCACCTGCCTGCGACCACCGGCATGGCCTACGTCGTGATCCAGCACCTGGACCCCAGCCATCCAAGTCTCTTACCCGGGCTGCTGGCGCGCATCACGAGGATGCCGGTGCGCGAGGGACAGGACGGTCTGACCGTCGAACCAGATCATGTCTACGTCATTCCGTCCAATGTCGATATGACGCTCGAGCAGGGGACGCTCACACTCCGGCCCCGCACACAGCGCAGCGGGCAGCACTTCGCAATCGATACCTTCTTCCGCTCCTTGGCGCACGACCGTCAGCAGCAAGCGATCGGGGTCCTGCTCTCGGGGACTGCCTCCGATGGCACGCTGGGCCTGCAGGCCATCAAAGCGGCAGGGGGCATCACCTTTGCCCAGGACGCGCACACCGCCGCCTTCCCACAGATGCCGCAGAGCGCCATCGCCGTGGGATGTGTCGATCGCGTCCTGCCCCCCGAGGAGACCGCCCGGGAACTCGTCCGGCTCAGTGCCCATCCGTATGTCGCGCAGCCCGAGGAGCTCAATGAACTCCCCCCAGGCGAGGAGCAGTCGCTCACCGCTCTCCTTCGGCTGCTCCGCACCGAGAAAGGCGTCGATTTCCTCGCGTACAAGCCCGCTACGCTCAAGCGGCGCATCCTGCACCGCATGGCGGTACAGCACCTTGATCGACTGGCCGACTACGTCGCCTATCTGGAAACCCACCAGGACGAGGTCGAGGCGCTGTACCAGAATGTGCTCATCCACGTGACCAGTTTCTTCCGCGATCCAGATGCCTTCGACGCCCTGCGTCGCCTCGCCTTCCCCGCCATGGTGGAACGGCGTGCGCCCGGGGACCCCATCCGTGTGTGGGTGTCGGGATGCTCCAGCGGTGAGGAAGCCTACTCCTTGCTTATCTGCTTGCGCGAGTTCCTGGACGAGCACACGCTCTCCATCCCTGTCCAGCTCTTCGCGACCGATATCAATCAAAAGGCGCTCGAGCAAGCCAGGGTGGGCATCTATCCGGAAGCCGCGCTGCACGAGGTCTCGCCCAAGCGGCTCCAGCAGTTCTTTACGCCGGTCGATCGGGCGAGAGGGAGCTACCGCATCACCACAGCGCTCCGTGAGCGGTGCATCTTCGCCCTACACAACGTGGCGAAAGACCCCCCGTTCTCACGCCTCGACCTTGCGAGTTGCCGCAACCTGCTCATCTACCTGAAGCAGGACCTCCAACGGAAAGTACTCCAGACCTTCCATTATGCGCTGAATCCGCAGGGGTTTCTCTGGCTGGGCGCTTCAGAAAGCGTTGGCCCCCAGTCACGGCTCTTTACCGCCGTTGAGCCCCGCCAGAAACTCTATCTCAAAAAAGCCGCCGGGTGGAGCTTCCCGTTCAGCCTGATCATGAGCGAGAAGATGCCGGTGAGCCATACCGAAGAAGGAGGCACACTGATGCCTGAAGAGACAATCAAAGGAGGGGATCTCCAGCAAGAGGCCGATCGGCTGTTGCTCGCCAACTTCACCCCGGCGAGTGTGGTCATTGATGCAGATATGGAGATCCTACACGTGCGCGGGCACACCAGCCCCTACCTGGAGCTTGCATCCGGCAAGGCCGGCCTCAACCTGCTCAACATGGTTCGTGATGGCCTCGGACTGGCCCTGCGCACAGCCGTGCATGCCGCCACGAAGGAACACCACTTGGTGACGAAGGAGGGCCTACAGGTGGGCGCCCCCGGCGCCACGAGGCAGGTGCGCATCACGGTGATCCCCCTGAAAACATCCTCCGGTGGGCCCTACTTCCTGGTGGTCTTTGGGGAGATGCCGCCGGTTGCCGCAGCGGCGCTCCCACTGACTGGGGAACAGGCGGGCCGTTCGAGCAGGCGCGGACCCTCTGCCCAGCGCATCGCCATCCTCGAACAGGAGCTGGCCGCCACACGCACTGAGATGCAAACGATGCTCGAAGAGCGCGATGCCGCCAACGAGGAACTGCAGACGGCCATCGAGGAGATCCGCGCCAGTAATGAGGAACTGCAAGCCATCAATGAAGAGTTGACCACCGCCAACACGAAACTGCACAGCAGCAACGAGCAGTTGAGATCTGCCCAGGAGTACGCCGGGGCCATCGTGGAGACGGTGCGCGAGCCGCTGGTGGTGCTCTCCGGCGACTTGCGCGTGCAGCGGGCCAATACCGCCTTTTACCAGTGCTTCGGGATGATGCCTCAGGACACCGAGGGGCGCGCGCTCGCCGAGTTAGGAAGTGGACAATGGAACATCCAACAACTGCGAACGTTGCTGGAGCAGGTGCTCGCCACCAACCAGTCGTTCTCCAACTACGAGGTACAACAGACCTTTCCGATGGTCGGGCACAAAATCATGCTGCTCAATGCCCGCCGACTGCTGCGCGAGCGCGAACGGCCGAGCGAGCCGCTGATCCTGCTGGCGATGGAAGATATCAGCGAGCGCAGGGAGATCGAACAACAGAAAGATGTCTTGCTTGGCATGGTCAGTCACGGACTCAAGGACCCTATTACCAGTGTCAAACTCTTAGCACAGCTGCTCGAGCAGCGACTCGCGGAAGCGGGAAATGAGGAAGCAACCACCCTGCTAGGTAAGATGGAGAAGCAGCTGGACGAATTTGCGCGTCTCATTGATGAGATGCTCGACGTCTCCGCCCTCGAAGGAGGAGCGATGCCATGGCACCCGACGACCTTTGTGATTGATGGGCTGGTGCGTGAGGTCGTGGCACAACTCGAGCAGGGCAACCCGACCGCTCAAGTACTCCTCGAAAACGAGGTTCACACGGATGTGTATGGCGATGCGGAGCGCACCCGGCAGGTGCTGACAAGCCTGCTCACCAATGCGCTGAAGTATTCTGCTCCGACCGACCCCATTCAGGTGAGGCTCTTCACCAAGGAAGAGGATGTGACAGTGAGCGTGCAGGATCACGGCGTGGGGATCCCAAAGGAACAGCAAGCCAGGCTCTTTGAACGCTTCCATCAAGCCGACAATGCGGGGCAGGCGGGAGTCCCAAGACTTGGACTGGGATTATATATCGCGGCGGAGATCACGAAACGACAGGGGGGACGCATCTGGGTGGAGAGTGAACCAGGAAAAGGTGCGATCTTTTCTTTCACCATCCCGCGTCACAAGCCACAGGAGTCCATCTAGAGAGAGCTTCTGAGCTGGAAGCGAACGTCAAGCGCTGCGCAAACGATGTGGACGGGAGCGAAAAGACGGCATGCTCATGAGAGAAACTTGGACCAAACCACTCACTTCCTCCTTACCTGTGCTGGCTACGTGCGCCGTGTCACGCACGATGAGATCGCCGACACAGTCGGCTAGAATTTGAGAGATGTTCTAGGAACACCGGCTTACCCGATTCCGAAATGTGCTATTGCATAAGCGTGTTGATCAGATCATTCCCGAGATCCTGAGTAGAGCCTGGATAGGGAAGGTTGTATGCACGGTACCAACTTCGACCCGCTTCAGGGTGAGGTCCAGAGCCTCCAACCTTGCCCTTTCCATAGACCGCAACCATTGCAGCAATCTCGCCATTTGTGTATGTCGCTAGCAACGTCACCCCTCTTGCTCCACGGTTGAGTATGAAATAGGGCCCATCCTGAAAGTACATGTAGCGCGATTGACCCCGCCAATTGACATCTACGGTGGTGTCCTTTGTGCTCTCCACCGTTGCCCCCGGCGAGGTGACGAACTCGTCCGTGTCACCCGGCAGCAGGTTGAAACCAGGTGTAGCACCAGCAAGGTATCCTCCCATACATATACCCAGGTAACGCCCACCGTTTTTGACGAAGCTTTGGATGTCCCTTGCGTCACTCCTTAAACTGCGATAGGCTTGCGAGAGGCTTCCGTTGCCGCCGGGCTGCGCGTAAAGCTTCACATTCGGAAGCTTGAGTCCATCCGAAATGGAGAGACGTTCGTTCGGGCCGACGTATTTCACATCAAAACCCCACTTCGAGTTGTGAAGCAGCGCGGCAACAGCTTCTGAACATCCTGGACATCCTGCTGGGCCCCGGTACACGAGGGCCACAGGTCGGGCCCCAGTACTGTCTGAAGGAACTACACCAGGTGAGGCGAGTGTGGTAGTGAGAACCGCAGCTGATAGCGTCGATGTCTGTTGTATGTTTGTTAGTGCTTCCGTTGGTGCAGAGGAGGTGCAGGCACACAATGCAAGTAGCAAGACGAGACTGGCAAAGCTGACCTGGACGTTCTCCGCAGCGCGCAGCATAGCTAGCTCAGGAAGCAGCGTCCAGTAGAATGGATAAGAGAGTGGTTGCTGCTTCATAAAACTGCGGCGTGGATACCTGCCTGCCTTCAGGCGGCAGGAGGAAACGCCGCTCTCCTTTCTACTAACAAAGCCGAAGCTTTCTGGACAACGTGTAACTTTTTGCAACTGACGCTAGCATGAACCGATGTGCCATCCAAGAGGCGCAGATCAAAGTAGCCCGAACTACGTCTGCCAAACACAAAGCATATCTTGCCCTGATAGCGCACGCAATCAAAGAGACGGAAGCCATGCACATACTTGGGAGCCGTATTGCGTTGCCGCTTGCCACCTTTTCTGATGGTTGCTTTGTGCAATTGTCTGTTGTTTCGTCTCACCAGTTTGATGAGGTGCCATGTCCCATCAAATGAAGCAAGAGGATTGCCACTATGTTGTGTGCCAGCATCCACGCCTAAAGACACCTCTTGTGTGTAGCCTGAACTCCCATAGCGCAGTTGGATGGTAAAGGG
>Ga0187808_10000264_pt1 | contig 14993 bp, 10 predicted proteins | sample NC_wetland_sal_i_5_FD_132427 | JGI IMG/M metagenome (GOLD analysis project Ga0187808, IMG submission 132427) | Wetland sediment microbial communities from Neuse River Estuary, North Carolina, USA - ASW_3 | ecosystem: Environmental > Aquatic > Freshwater > Wetlands > Sediment | place: USA: North...
ACGCTACCCGGGTCAGACTCCTGTCCCAGCAGCTCCCGCTGCCACAACGCGTAATCGGCGTACTGCACCGGCAGCGGCCCCCACCCCGGCGCCCGGCCCGCGACCCGCGCCGCGTACGCCGCCGACAGGTCCCGCGCCAGCACCCCCATCGACCAGCCGTCGCTGGCGATGTGATGGACCACCACCACCAGCACCCGCTCACCGCCCCCGGTGAACAGCCACGCCCGCAGTGGAACCTCCGCCGTCAGGTCAAACACGTGCCTCGCTGCCTCCGCCACCGCCTCCCGCATGCCTCCGGCAGCCACCCGCGCCTCGCGCAGTTCCCACCCCGCCTCACCCGCCACGCCCATTCCCAGGACCCGCTGGTGCGGTTCCCCGTCCACGGCGGGGAACACCGTGCGCAGCACCTCATGCCGCGCGATCACATCACCCAGCGCCGCCCCCAGCGCCGCGACATCCACCTCCCCCGACAGCCGCACCGCCACCGGCGTGTTGTACAACGGGCTCGGACCCTCCAGCTCAGCGATGAACCACAGCCGCTGCTGGGCAAACGACAGCGGCACCCGCTCCGGTCGCGGCCACGGCACCAGCGCCGCCCGCGCCGGGCCCGCACCCGCCAGCCGCGCCGCCAGCCCCGCCGGGGTCGGCGCCTCGAACAAATCTTCGATGTCCATCTCGACCCCGAGCACCGCCTGCACCAGGCTGTCCAACTGCATCCCCAGCAGCGAGTGCCCGCCCAGGGCGAAGAAGTCGTCCTCAGGCCCCACCGACTCCAGGCCCAGAACGTCGGCGAACGCCTGGCACAGCAGCTCCTCCCGCGCATCCGCCGGGCCCTGCCCCGCCACCGCTGCTGACCCGAAATCCGGCGGCCCGATCTCGGTCATTAGCGTTCCCCTTAGCCTGATATGAGCCGACAGTCAGATCGAAGCGGCGACAATCGCGATAGCGCTTAGCAGCAGTGATCACGGGGGACGCTGCCTTCGAAGACCGACCGACCCGGTGGTTGCGCCGCACTCTCCGAAATGCGCCTCACTCTCACGCCGACGAGGCATCGTGCGGAAATCGGCGCTCAGCTCATTATCGGCAAGGCCTGTGCCCGGCTTCGTCCGTGGGTACTCCGCCCAATATGCCATAGCTTGCCCGGACTCTTCAATGTCCTTCAATCTGCTCTGCTGACCTGGGCATACGGATCAGCAGGCGCGGTGTTCAAACACGGCGATTCCGCGATTGAACACTGTGCCCGGCTGTCCGGAGCGTTGCCCATCAACCTCTATCGGCCCGATCCAGACCACCTTCCCGCAGGCACGAAGCCTTTGACTACTTTGAAATCATGAAGCATGATACAGTCCCTCCTGCAGATACTTTGATAATCACCCGTTTATATGATCCCCAGCGAACCTTACGATGACAATGTTCGACATGGATAAATTCGGACCACTGCCCGTTTTCCTGCAGGCTGACGCAGGGGACATCGCGCCGGTTACCACGTCTGAGGGCGGGCAAGTCTGGCTGCTGCGCGACTATGCCCTTGGCCGGATTGCGCTATCCGACAAAAGTTTCAGTAGAGCCGAGGCGGTGAAACCGCACGTACCGAAGATCACGGACTCGGAGCCTGCCGCAGACTCGATGATGAGTATGGACGGTGCCGACCACGCAAGGCTGCGGCATAGCGTTGCCGGGGCTTTTTCTCAACGCAAGGTCGCCGCCTTTCTTCCTTACGTTGAGCACCTGGTAGACATCCGGCTCGACCAGATGGCGGCGGCTGGACCGCCCGCGGACATAATCAGCGGGCTGGCGGCACCGGTCTCACTAGGCGCCCTGTGCGCGTTGCTCGGGATTCCAGTCAAGGACAACGTGAAATTCGCAGGCTTGGTCGAAGTACTATTTGACATTTCCCGCAGCACCCCGCAGCAGAAATTCCGCCACCGTCTCAAACTCGTGGATTACATGACGGAACTCATATCGGACAAACGCACTCGCCATGACGACGATCTGCTTACCTCACTTATCGAGCTGCACGAACATGACGCGCTTTCCCAGGGAGAAATGATCACTCTGGGACTCACTTTGCTGATGGCGGGCTACGAGACTACCGCCGGCCAGATCGGCCTTGCCGTACAGTGGCTGCTATCCTATCCAAAGGTCTGGCGATGCCTGCGCGAACAGCCTGAGTCACTGATCCCGATTGCAGAGGAGCTGCTTCGCCTTACCCCGTCAACGCCGCTAAGTTTTCCGCGAGTGGTGGGCGAGCCGCTCTCACTCGGCGCGTTCACGATCGATAAGGGCGATGTCGTCATCGTGTCATTGGTTCACGGCAATCACGATGCGAAGGTTTTTGCGCAGCCTTCCCTCCTGCTGCCGGAGGGGCGTAAGTCGCCTCACTTGACATTCGGCCACGGCGTGCACCGGTGCCTAGGCGCACCACTGGCCCGTCTACAGCTCCAGACGGTCCTGGCCAAGCTCATCCGGCGATTTCCAGAACTTCGGCTAGTTCCTGGGCCGAACGCCGGCACCTGGAAGGAAGGTCTAGCCATACGCGGCCACACCCGACTTCTCGTAGAGTGGTGAAAAAGGCGCTCGTTCCCCGATCAGCACGAACTGCTACTAGGCGAGGCAAGGATGCTAATGAATCAACTGGCTTCCCTGCAAAAGGCATACGAAACCCTGAGCGACACGCTGGACGCTGCGGCGATCAACAGGGCCGCGGCGCGCAACAAGGAGGCCGGCCCCACCGCCGCGGACTCTGACGATATTCCAGAGGACAGGCTGCTCGTTCTGTGCGCGATGAAAGCCGTAGAGGCGCTGGCCCTACGCGGATATCTGGAGATTCTGGGTGATCCCGATGACTCACGCCGACTAACGTTTACACTCACCGAGCGCGGCAGTGCGGCGCTAGAAAAGGCGAGCTGGGCCGAGTTTCCGTCCCGGCCGGGAGATATCATCATTAGCACCGCGCCAAAGAGCGGCACGACATGGATGCAGATGATCTGTGCGCTCCTAATATTCCAGACCCCCGAACTTCCGGCATCGATCCCGGAATTGTCCCCATGGCTAGAATCTCAGTGGCCGGAAGAACGGGCCAGAGGAAGGCAACAATTCGCAGCCCAGCAGCATCGGCGATTCATAAAAACGCACAGGCCCCTGAAGGAGATACCCATCGACCCACAAGTTACCTATATCGTGGTGGCCAGGAATCCACTTGACGTTATGGTGTCAATGCATTATCAGGACTCGGTCCTGCTTGCTGCGGACGATCTCCGGCAGCCAGACGACAGCGAACGGCCACGTAAATCGGTTCGCCAGTGCGTGCTTGACAACATCAGTGAGATGGGAACCACCCGAAGCCTCTTTAACGGTATACTGGAAGACCTGTCCTACGCATGGGAACGGCGAGCCGAGCCCAATATTGTGCTTGTGCATTACGAAGACCTGTCTACCGATCTGCAAGGCGAGATGCGCCGATTGGCGAAACGCCTTCAAATCACCGTGCCAGAGGACAACTGGCCTAGCCTGGTCCAGGCGGCGACATTCGAGCAGATGCGAGCCGCCGCCGATCAACTCCAGCCACTGAAATACTCGGAAGCGCGGGACGCCAGCAGGGGGTATGAGGCCTTCTTCCGGCGCGGTTCTTCCGGGGATGGCCGCGCCCTGCTTACCGAATCCGAAGCGGATCGCTACTATACTCAAGCGGCACAGATCGCACCACAAGAACTGCTAGCATGGCTGCATCGCGACGATGAGCATTACGCGCTCCGTGAGTAAGCCCTCCTCCGAGGGGGCCTCGGGTGGAGCGGTGTGGCTTGCTTTGAGAGCGCGGTGCGGCCGGTGGGTGTTTTAGACCTCACCTGCGGTTCATGGAGGAGTTAACACTGCCCGGTGGTATTCGTTGATCAGGCCGCCGGGGCTCGGCCGCGTCCAATTGCCGTGAGGGGAAAGCCACGCCTCCGTTCGGAGAAAAAGAATTGATTCGCCCGAACGAAGGGTGGCGACTCATCCGCGCCCGCCGGATGAGGCACCGCATCGGGCGGGACCCGATGCTAGGTGGTGCGCCGACGGTCCGGCGGGTCTACCCAGCAGCGTGTGTGCTGCCATGGGTAGGTTGGCAGCCGGACGAACGTGCGGTGCGGATAAAGCCGATCCCAGTCAATCGCGGCGCCGACGCGGTAGAGCGCGGCCAGTCCGTCCAGCAATGCCCGTTGCTCGTCGGCATCGCGCCGGAGGGAAGCAATGGTCGTACCTGGGCGCCTCAGCGGGAGCAGGCTGGCCTCAACGGCGCGGAGCAGGCTCGGGTCTGGGCTGATCTCCACGAATACCTCATGCCCGTGTTCGGCCAGCCACTGCACTGCGTCCGTGAACCGGACCGGGTTGCGCGGGCCCTTCGCCCAGTAGCTTCGGCCAAGCTGGGCGCTGTCCACTGGTTCTCCGGACGCCGCCGAGACGAACTCGATCGCGGAAGAGCGGGACCGGGTGTCCACCGAGCCGGCCGCGGGTGGGGCTGCCATCATCTCGAGTCCGGCGAGGCAGCCCATGACGTCCGTCGCGTCATCGAGGCTCAGCGCCCCGGCCACGTAGGCCGCCGCGACCTCCCCTATGCCGTGGCCAAGCACCGCGTCCGGGTTGATGCCCATCGTCCGCCACCACAGCGCAAGCCCGGTTTGCACGGCGAAGAGCGCCAAGTGAACAGCAACGGCATCGCCTGACGCGCCCTGAGCATCGTGGCTGTCGCCAAGCATGGCTATCGGAGAGCAGCCGACTCGTCGTCGCGCTGCCTCGTCGCACTCCTCGACCGCCGCACGGAACGCGGGCTCACCTGCCATCAGCCGGCTGCCCACGCCGGCCCAGTGCGAGCCCTGTTCAGGAAAGACAAAGGTGATCTTGCAACCGCGGCCGTGCCGCGCAGCGACGGAGGGGTCCTCATCGGTCTCGGTCGCGAGAGCCAAGAGAGCGGCGCAGAGTTCCTTCCTGTCCCGGCCCACTACGGCACCGCGGTAGCCGTGGTGGATGCGGCGGGAGCCCGCGCTCCAGCATATGTCCGCTAGGTCCAGGCACTCTCCCGGCTCCCCGTCGGCGAAGAACTCGCCGTAGCGGCGGGCAAGGGCCGCCAGTGCACCAGGGTTGCGCGCCGACAGGGCGAGCAGGTGCGGCCGGTCGTGGGGGGCGCCGGGCACCGGTTCCGGCGCGTGTTCAGTGACCGGCGGCGCAGGAGCCTGTTCCAGGATCACGTGTGCGTTCGTGCCGCCCATACCGAACGAGCTGACCCCAGCCCGCCGCGGAGCCTGTCCCTCGGGCCACGGTGTCGGGCGAGGGCTGACGTAAAACGGGGTGGCCGCGAAATCAATAACCGGGTTCGGCTTGGTGAAGTGCAGCGTGGGCGGGATCTCGTGATGCTTGAGAGCGAGCACGGCCTTGATCAGCCCGGCTATCCCGGCCGCTGATTCCAGGTGCCCGAGGTTGGACTTGACCGCGCCGAGCGCGCAGCTCGCCGCGGGGATTCCGGCGGCGCCTGCGCGTGCACGGAAGGCACGCGCCAGCGCCGCGACCTCGATCGGGTCGCCGATCGGGGTGGCCGTGCCATGTGCCTCGACATAGCCGATCGTCGCTGGCTCCACCCCGGCGACGGCGAGTGCCTCGGCCACCACGTCGGCCTGCCCGTCCTCGGAGGGCGCGGTAAAGCCCACCTTCAGCGATCCGTCGTTGTTGACCGCCGACCCCCTGATTACCGCGTCGACGATATCGCCGTCGTCGAGCGCATCAGCCAGTCGCTTCAGCACTACCACGCCAGCGCCGCTGCCGAAGACGGTGCCCTGGGCTGCGACGTCGAATGGTCGGCAGTGACCATCGGGCGACTGCACGCCATGCTTCTCGTACAGGTAGCCGACCCCAGCCGGCACGCGCACCGTGACTCCCCCGGCGAGTGCCAGGTCGCACTCGCCCACGAGCAGGCTCTGGCAGGCGAGGTGGACTGCCACCAGAGAACTCGAGCACGCCGTCTGCACGCTCAGGGCAGGTCCGCGCAAGCCGAACTTGTACGCAACCAGTGTTGCCAGGTAATCCTTGTCGTTGCCGATGAGAAGCTGCAGATCCGCGCTCGGCGTCCGCGACGGGCCCGTCGGCCGGATCAGATACAGCAGGTAGGTGCTCATGCTGGCACCGGCGAACACACCTGTCGCACAAGTGTCTGCGGCGGGCGCAAAGCCCGCGTCCTCCAGCGCCTCCCACGCGCATTCGAGGAACACCCGCTGCTGCGGGTCCATCAGCTTCGCCTCCCGCGGGCTGAAGCCGAAGAAGCCAGTGTCGAAGTCCGCGATGCCGACAGGCATCGAGACTGCCGCGACCCGGCGCTTATCGCTGACTTCTGTCGGTTGGAGCCCGGCATCCAGCATGTCGCGTTCGGACAGCTGGGTGATGGACTCGACGCCGTCGCGGAGGTTACGCCAGAACTCGCCCGGGCTAGCCGCACCCGGGAAACGGCAGGCCATACCGACGACGGCAATGTCGGAACCGGTGTCATCGTCCGCTAGCGTCCCAGGGTGTCCGGTAGGCGCCGTCATATCACCTCTCCTTCGGCGGTGAGTCGCTCCAGGTCGGCGAGCAACGGCACGGCCAGCTCGGCCGGAGTGGGATAGTCGAGGAACCGCTCCAGCGGGAGTGTCACGGCTAGTTCCGTCTCGATCCGCTCTTTGAGCTGGAGCATCTTGAGTGAGTCCAGGCCCAGTGCGGTGAAGGGCTGACCGGCATCCACTTGGTCCGCGGCGCCCCCCACCGCGGCGGCGATCTGCTGCCGCAGATAGCTCACCAGCATTGGCACTCGGCTCGGCCGCTCCGCACTCACCAGAGCAGGCAAGATGCCGTCGGCCGCCTCTTCGTCAGCAGAGGTGCCCGCAGCCGCCGGTTGGCGGATGCTCTGGCCGATCTGCTTGAGGTCGCCTGCCAGGAACTGGTCGCGGCAGGCTCGCCGCCGTGGCTTGCCGCTCGAGGTCTTGGGCAGTGTCCCCGGCTTCAGCAAGACGACCGCGTAGACATCGAGCTCGTGCTCTTCCATCACCGCTTGCCTGACCGCCGCGGCAACCTCCTCGCAATCCGCCGCCAGTCCATCGAGCCGCACCTCGTGCACGACGACGAGCCGGGCATCGCCACCGTCCTCAATGGTGAAAGCGATGCCGGATCCAGGACGCAACGCGGGATGGCTTATTTCCGCCGTGCGCTCGATGTCCTGCGGCGCGTGGTTGCTTCCCCTGATGATGATCAGATCGGTGAGCCTGCTAGTGATGAAGAGCTGCTCGTCGCGGATGAAGCCGAGATCCCCTGTGCGCAGGAACGGCCCCTCGTCCGTCCCCGCCAGCCGGGCCGAGAAGGTGGCTTCCGTCGCGGCGGGCGATTTCCAGTAACCCGAGGCGATGCTCGGACCCGCCAGCCAGATCTCGCCGATCTGCCCGGCCTGACAGCGAACCCGCGTCCGCGGGTCGGCGATAACGACGCGGTACCCGGGCAAGATCTGGCCGCTGCTGGCCAGCGGCTTCCCGCCGTCTTCTGTCACGGCGACCGTACCGCGCCGCAGCGGGCCTTCCTCGGCGCGCAGCACCACTGGCCCGCTCAGCACCGGCCCCCCGCTCACCATGAGCGTCGATTCGGCTAGCCCGTAGCAGGGGAACAGCGCCTCGCGCCTAAGACCGCATGGTCCGAAGGCCACCGCGAAGTCCTCGAGTGTCTCCGGCCGTACCGGCTCGGCGCCGTTGAGCGCGGCCGTCCAGCTGCTCAGGTTGAGCGTCGCGCGATCGGCTTCGTCGATCTGCCTGACACACATGGCGTAAGCGAAATCGGGAGCCTGGCTGATAGTGCCGCGATAGCGGGTCAGCGCCCGCAACCAGCGAATCGGCCGCTGTATGAACGCGGCCGGAGACAACAGCGTGCACGGGAATCCGGTGTGCAGCGGCTGGAGTGTCCCGCCGATCAGGCCCATGTCGTGAAACAGCGGCAGCCAGATCACCATGACCGAATCTTCGGTCAGCGAAATCGCGCGCTGGATCTGCCGCTCATTGTGCATAAGGTTGCCGTGCGTCACCATGACTCCGCGCGGCGTGCTCGTCGAGCCGGAGGTGTACTGCAGGAAGGCCAGCGTGCCTTGGTCGATCACTGCTTCGTCACGGAAGCTCCCCGCATCGTCGGCCTCGGCGTCGGTCGCCAGCCACGTCGCGTCGCTGAACACGGGGTCGCTGGCTACGAGGCCGGACGCCGCGGAAAGCAGTGACGCTGTCGTGAGGACAACTGCCGGGCGTGCGTCGGCCGTGATCGCGCGGAGGCGGGTAAGCGTACGTTCCAAGCGCGGATTCGGCTGGTAAGCGGGGACGGCAACCACCCCCGCGTAGAGGCAGCCGAGGAACGCGGCAATGAACTCCAAGCCGGATGGGTACAGCAAGAGCGCCCGGTCGCCCGGGCGCGCCCGTTGCTGTAGAGCCGCGGCAATGGCGCGGGCTCGGCGGTCCAGTTCGCCATAAGTGATGTCCGCAGCGTCTTCTTCGCCGTCACGCAGATACGTGTAGGCCCGCCGATGAGGCTGATGCTCAGCCCGCCAGCGCAGAACATGGAAGAGGGTAGGGCAGTTCTCCGCGGGTTCCATGTGGCCAGCAGCCATCAGTCATCATCCCTTGCACGCGAATTATCTTGATCTCACAGCAGGTAATCACTTCCGATGTCCGGTTGCGCGGGTATACCCATGGTAGCTTCAAATTCCGTCACAAAGCCGCGAGAAATCTCATGCGTTCGGCGACAACGTAAGCGGCCGCGAGCATCGGTTAACCGCGTCGAACTTATTAGTCAACGCTCCGCGATCCATCAGGCATTTCATCCCCGGTTTTATTTTACGCTAACACCCTTTAGGACCCGCCATGGTGTTCAACCGATGCGTTGCATCGATTGAACACGGCACGGAGCGGCAGCCGTCAGCCTGGCCGTGATGAGCGGGCATGGTCGACGGGTGGCGGCGACTGCCACCGGATCACCACCGTCTTGTTTCCGCGAAGAAATTCGGGACCTCGACAAGAGTTCCGGCTTGGCGCGCCACACCGTACACAAACCCGCCAAGCGCGACGTCCAGCACACCGAGACCGAAAGGTGAGAAGATCACCGGAGAATCGCCGGAGATGGTGATCTGTCCGGTCAGCACCTCACCGAGTGTTCCCGTCACGAATTCCCGCGAGCCGGTCATTTTCTCGGCCAGGTGCGGCGAGGTGTCCGCCTGCAGGCAGTGGTCAACATCATCGAGGATGTTGTCGGCTCTGACGATCACCTCGGGGGTCAGGTCCCTGAGGGAGATGTGCAGGACCACCTGGCCGGGGTCGAAGGGCCGGTTCACGTATGGCGTCAGAGCCGTAGTCGCGAAGACGACCGTGTCGGCGCCCAACGCGGCGCCAAGGTCGGCCGTGAACGCCGACGAGCGCCTCATTTCAGAGCGCAGGTACGCGGCTAGTGCCTGCCCGGACTCCTCGTCCACATCATGAACGAGGTAGCTATCGGGCGCACAGTCCGCTTCCTGGAGGTAGCGGCATATATTGCGGGCGATCACGCCGGCCCCGATGATCGCGGTCCGTGTCCCCTGGCACCCGCCGGGCCGTAGTGCGCTCGCGGCCAGCGCGGCGAGTCCGGCGGTACGCGCCGCGCTGATCCCAGCGGCTTCCAGGCAGGCGATCGGATGGCCTGTCTCGTAGTCGTTTAGTATCAGGACAGCCGAGGCTCTCGGCATACCCGCGCGGACGTTACCGGGAAAGCTGGAGATCCACTTTACTCCAACCGCGGGCACATCACCGCCAAGGAAAGCCGGCAAGGCTATGACTCGGGAATCAGGCTTGTCCGGGAATCGCAGAAAGCAGCTGCCCGGGTTTACCGACCTGCCCGCGCAGTGCGCTACATAGGCCGCCCGGACGATATCGAGCACTTGAGCACGGTTCTGCTCGAGGACATTCCGCACCGTTTCGCCGGGGATGATGTGAAACTGAAACATGTCCGACCTACCTCTGGCGCACGGACTGGTCGCCAAAATGGCTTTCTACCCAAGAATCGTTGTAGACAGTATCGAGATATCGTTCTCCCATGTCCGCGGAAATGCAAACGCATAGCATATTCCGCTCGATGTCGTGCTGGGACAGCCAGCGCAGGGCGCCGCTGACCACGGTCCCCGTAGAGCCGCCGAACAGCATGCCTTTAGATGTCAGGAAGCGGCAGATCCTGATGGTGTCCAGTTCAGGGACGTGCACGACATCGTCAAAGACCTGCCGGTCCAAAAGCGGAGGCCGGACAGCGGCGCCCAGCCCCGGAACAAGACGCGGCGACTTCTGGCCGCCGAAGCTAACCGAACCCACCGCGTCGATCGCGATGACGCGTGCCGACGTGCCGCTGTCCCTGAAGTACTTGACACAGCCCATCGCCGTCCCGCCGGTTCCGACCCCGACGAATAGGGCGTCCAACTGCGGGAACTGCTTGAGTATGCTCGGAGCCGTCGACGCGTAGTGGACGCTCCAGTTCGCCTCGTTAGTGTACTGGTTGAGCCAAACGTACCGGTCGTCGCTGGCGCATAGCTTCTTTACCGTGTCAATGCGGGCCTGCAGGTAGCCGCCATCGGGATGCTCCTCTTCGACCACTATTACCTCGGTCCCGAGCGCCCGCATCATCTTGAAAGTTGTCTCGTTGCAATTGCGGTCGGTCACACAGGTGAAGCCCAGGCCCATGCTCGAGGCAATAACGCTGAGCGCGACTCCCAGGTTCCCTGAGGAGGACTCTATCAGCACCGAGTCCTCGTGTATCTGCGCAGCGCGCTGCGCAGCGTTTATCATTGCCGCCGCCGCCCGCATCTTGACTGAACCGCCGAAATTCAGGCCCTCACATTTCAAGTAGATTTCTCGGTGCACGACCGGATTGAGATCGAGGTATATGTCGGGGTCGGCCAGCTCATGGGGAGCGGCAATGATCGGCATGCTGATCTTCCTCAGTCGCTTTCACGCGGTTTCGCTGCCGGGGGACCGGACGTCCGGCTCCGTGGCGAGCATGTGTATTCCCTCGTGCATTCGTTGCGTAAAGCGGTCGGCTACCTGTTGCCGGTATTAACGGCGTCTGCGCACAGTAGGATGTTCATGTCGCTGCTCGCGTCTACGGTAGGCCCGATCAGTCTCCCGTGACAAACAAATCGGCCCGGCCTGGCGTTGCTGACGTGGGCGGAGCGCGGCACGCGGAGTGGATCATGTCTGGCGTGAGCAGTCGGCATGCTGCGTCGTCGGGCACAGGACGCGCGCGAGGCAGGCCGCTCTCGCCGCCGCCCTGCTCGCCGGGCTAGTCTGGGCCGGTCAGTGCGCGCCGTCACCAAGCCAGCCTCGTAGGCGGTGATGACCGCCACGGGTCGGCGTCCGGCACGGCACCACGATGGCCGATTACCCCGGTGAGCGGAAGGCCCGCCTTCTCTATCCGACGTATACAATGCTCAACGCTTGTTGTAACGCGATGATCCCTCGAGTCAAAGATCACCCCAGCCACCGTGCCACTATGCGCGACCTGCACACCGCACCCCCCGCAGGACCGGCAGACGTCCAGCAAGAACTCGAGCGCCGGCTTTGGCAAGAACCGCTGGCTAATAAGCGCGCTGCCCGTTGCGACCATGCCCAGCCTGGCCACGTCGCCGTTTACCACCGCCACACGAAGCTCCGCGCGCAAGAAAGAAAAATGCTCAACATCGGCGCCGGTATACATCGCGGGGGTAAGCGCGAGTGTGTCAATACAGGCGATCCCAGGATCAGCATTGCAACCCACCACGATCATGCGAGGAAGTCCGTGACCAAAAGTTTCAAGCACAACGCCTTCACGCTGAGCGAACAGTACGGCCTCATCATCGATCATAATAGGATCGCACGCCCGCTCCGCCCGAACCGCTATTTTGCTGATCTTCTCCGCCGATGGTGTCACGCCGTGAAAGTCAGCGATAGCACGGATGGCCGCCGTCACATCTGCCGTCGAGGATCCCATCCCCATCCCACGGGGCACGTTACTGCTGATGTCGATGTGCCCGCCAATGACGGGCGAGTGATCTGTCGCGAGCTCTTCCATGGCAAGGGAGGCTGCCCGGCACGCTTTCAACATTCCGGGAGAGGATACAATGTCCGTCCGCATAGCGTAGGGATAAAAAGTCGCGTGGCTCCCGCGCTCGGCGAAACCCAGCGTGACAAGACCTCTCCTGAGCTTTCCTTTATCATCATAGAAAACACCTTGCAGGATTTCTCCATGGTGCGCCGAGGCAAATCCAACACCCTGCGCGAGGCGACTTTCGACACTCACCTTAAGCGTCCGCCCGGCCCGCGGCGCGGCCACGTATCTTCAGTGTCAACGCATCCAAATTTTTCCAGCCAGTGTCGCCCGATATTATGACGACATCACCACGCAAACCATGGGAGTTTACGACACGCCGCGCGGCTGCTATCACGGCGTAGGTCTGCAATCCGCCGAAAAGGCCCGTGGCGGAAAGCATTCTAGCGGTATCAATTGCTTCGGCCTCTGACACTTGAACCGGGTAATCAAAAATGTTAGTCGCAAACCCTTCCTCGATAAACGGTGTCCTATAATCGCCATCCACTAGCGCGGCCGTACCCGGAAGACGCGTACCGGACGCCGCCTCGACAGCGAAAATCTTGATCTCCTTATTAACCTGCTTGAGATGGCGGCCTACTCCGAGCATTGTGCCTCCTGAGCCTACCGAGCCAACCACGGCCGCTACGTCGGGCACTTGCGCGATGATCTCAGGCCCAGTGCTCATGGCGTGGGCTATTGGATTTGCCGGGTTGTGGAGCTGATCAAGGAAATACCACTTGTCAGGATCCGATGCGCTTACTTCACTGCAATACTTGTTACCTTCGACGGTGAACTCGCCAACCGTTTCAACGGAGGCGTTGAAATATTCAATATAAAGACGTTTCTCCGCGGTGAGCTTACGCGAGCTAACGATTCTGACGTCCACTCCCAGGGCCCGGCCGAAATAAGCGATACTGCAGCCCATGTTGCCGCTGGACGCATCCAAGATAGCTTTGGACGCATTCCATTCCGGATCGCGCGTCATCGCTTTCAGCATGGCCACACACGCCCGGTCCTTGACGCTGCCGGTCGGGTTATATCCTTCTAGCTTGACCAGGAGCCGTACAGGTGCGCCGACATCCATGGGAATCTCCAGGAGCGGAGTATTCCCTACCTTTTCAGCGAGGGATCCGAAATTAGCTATCGAACCGAGCACTGGGCTGCCGGGCGGAATAAAGCTACCGGTTTCAGTCACTGCAGTTCCCGCCTGCGGAGGAAAGTCAATAGCAGAGGTTCAGGTGACGCCTACCCCTCAAGATAGCCGTTACGTCCGTATCCAGCAATCGGCCGTTACCCGGCGCGCCAGTTCAACCGCGGGCACGTGCCGCGCACCGCGAGCCCGGACGGGCGGGGCTCGTCGCCATCGCGGGGGCAGCACGCCGCCGCCAGTCCGGCAGCCGGTGACGAATGAGCGCAGCTGATAATTGCATAATGCAGTCTCTAGCAGCAGCCGTATTCCCGGGGCGTCTGCTTCGAGTACGAAATTGCCTCCGGTGCACGTTAATACCGCAGATCCGTGCCGCTACCATCGATCTAATACTGAGGTACGAAATTTATCACGCACCTCGCCAGCTGTTCAAGGGTGGAATTTTAGTACTTGAACGGCCTGCGCAATGCCAAAACTCGTGGTCCACGTGCGAGGACGCCGGCCACCTCGGCGTCCTGGCAGCTACCTGCCCGGATGAATGTCCCATACAGCTTCCTATAGCCAGATGAATGGGACATTCATCTGCTGCGTGCCGGGCGTGGAAGCAGTTCCGTCTTGTACTCGGGCGCGAGCGCCTTCGACTTGGCGATAAAGGCCGCCTGCGCGTCGGCGTCCAGCAGCGACGCCTGCGTCCGGGTGGCGACGGGCTGGCCGACCAGCATGAAGAACTCCTCCTGCCCGGAGGGCGCGCACAGGCACAGCAGCCAGCCGACGCCGACAGTCGCCGGCGTCTCACGCGGTCTATGGTCCACTCGCTGAGCTCCGTGGACGGACGGGTGCCCCGTGTTCGTTGCCCGGTATGCTCCGTGATCTTGCCCGGTGTGAGCACTTGACCCTGCCCTAAGGGCGGGCTGGATCCTGGGCGGGTCGGCGGACACGAGTCACGAGAGGGTGTGTCATGGACGTTCGGATGCGAGAGGTACCAGGACAGCTTGTTGTCACCGAGCAGCGCATGGTCGACCAGGAAGCCTTGGAGCGATGGCTTCCCGAAGCGATGGCACGGGTGCACAAGGCTGCGGGAGACATGGCGGCCGGGACGGCGGAGCAGCCTTATCTGCTGCGGGGTCATGCGGCTGACGAGCCGGTGTTCATCGTGATTTACGAGGGCAACCCGAACGAGGGCGAGACGGCAGTCGAGTGCTGTACTCCCTTGCGTGCGGACGCCGCTACGCCGGATGGTGCGGCTACGCGCACGATCCCGGCCCACCGGGAAGCTTATGTGCGCGTCCAGAAGCGAACGGTCCAGTCCGGCGGCCTCGGTGACGTCTACGGGGGGATCGGGAAATGGATCGAGGACCAGGGCCTGCAGGTCGCCGCCGCGCCCCGGGAAACGTACTGGACCGACTTCTATACCGCCGCGGCAGATGACGAGGTATTCGACGTGGCGTTCCCCGTGGGGTAGACATCGTGTGTGGCGAGCCCGGCAGCGCGGATGACGATCGGAGAGTTCTCCCGCCGGTCCCAGCTGTCGCTCAAGGCTCTCCGGTTGTATGAGCGCCTGGGGTTGCTGCGGCCCGTAGCTGTCGATCCGGGGAACGGCTACCGCAGGTATCACGAAAGTCAGCTCTACACCGCGCGGTTGATCATCATGCTGCGCCTGCTGGACATGCCGCTGTCAGAGGTGGGCAGGGTGGTGTCCGCGTCCGGAGCCGAAGCCGCTGAGCTCATCGACGCGTACTGG
>Ga0187808_10000265_pt1 | contig 14983 bp, 11 predicted proteins | sample NC_wetland_sal_i_5_FD_132427 | JGI IMG/M metagenome (GOLD analysis project Ga0187808, IMG submission 132427) | Wetland sediment microbial communities from Neuse River Estuary, North Carolina, USA - ASW_3 | ecosystem: Environmental > Aquatic > Freshwater > Wetlands > Sediment | place: USA: North...
AGCTTCTCGAATTGCGTCCGACTTTCCGGCTTGGAGTTCATTGAGGGCAAACGGCAACACCCTGCGGACACCTGGCAGGCTGCCCCCTTCTTACTTCGGGACCTGGGTAATTGCATTAGGCCCAGTGTCCGCCGCCCGCCGTGCAGCAACCATCGCGAAACGCCTTGCGATGGGCCACGGACAACGGACGATGGACCACGGACAGTCTGCCCTCTACTTACTGCCGATTTGTTCGCCTACAGGGTTTTCGCCACAAATCCGATCAAGTCGCGGACGCGGCAGGAGTAACCCCACTCGTTGTCGTACCAAGCGACGACTTTCACCAGGGTGCCGTCAATCACTTTGGTAAAGCCGGCGTCTACCATGGAGGAGTGCGGATTGCCGGTAAAGTCTTTGGAAACCAACTCCTCTTCGACGAATTGCAGGATGCCCTTCAAGGGGCCTTCCGCGGCCTTCTTGAGGGCGGCGTTCACGGCTTCCGCGGAGGTGGGCTTTTCGACAACGCTTACCAGGTCAACCACCGATACGTCGGGGGTGGGGACACGCATAGCGTAACCATCCAGCTTGCCCTTGAGTTCGGGTATCACCAGTCCAATCGCCTTGGCAGCGCCAGTCGTAGTGGGGATCATAGACAAAGCGGCGGCGCGAGCCCGGCGCAAATCCTTATGAGGCAGGTCCAGGATGCGCTGGTCGTTGGTATAGGCATGAATGGTGGTCATGGAGCCCCTGAGAATCTTAAAGCTCTCGTGAACTACCTTGGCCACGGGAGCCAGGCAGTTGGTAGTGCAGGAAGCGTTGGAGATGATGTGGTGCTTGGCCGGGTCGTAGGCGTGCTCGTTCACTCCCAGCACGATGGTGATGTCTTCACCTTTGGCCGGCGCCGTAATGATGACTTTCTTCACCGTCCCCTTCAGGTGTTTTTTGGCGTCCTCAGCCTTGGTGAAAAGGCCGGTGGATTCAATCACAACCTCGGCGCCCAATGACGACCAATCAAGGTCCGCGGGGTCCTTGGTCTTGAAAACCCGGATCGACTTCCCATTGACCGTGATGCAGTCGGCGCCAAAAGCCACTTCGGCGGGCAGGATTCCGAACACCGAGTCATATTTCAGCAAATGAGCCAGGGTTTTTGGGTCAGTGATGTCATTGACCGCTACAAATTCAATTCCTGGGTCTTCGAGCGCGGCACGCAACAGGTTCCGTCCAATGCGCCCAAAGCCGTTGATTCCAACCTTAACAGGCATAAATAATCCTCCGTAATAACTGAATTGATTCGAACCCAAAATCTTACGCGGGTTGGACGCGGTTGTCAAACACTCGACCCTAATCCCACAACAATAGGCTACACTTCGCCGCAGGAGAACATACCAAGCTTAGGGCCTGCGCACCGGCCGCTTCTCAGCGGCCGACGGCGCCCGCTTTCACCAGTTCCAGATCGATGGTAATTGTGAGGTTCTCGGCGACCATGGCAGCCGGAATGTTGCCCACTCCGAAATCGCGCCGGTTGATGGTTGTGGTGGCAGAGGCTCCCATGTGCATGTTGCCCCGCGGGTCTTTGATGGGCTCGGAAGGGCCATCGACGTCGAGCACAACTTCCTTGGTCACGCCATGGATGGTGAGGTCGCCCGTGACTTTCAGCTTACTTGTTCCGGCGGGTTCGACGCGCGTGGATTTGAAAGTAATCGTGGGGAATTTCTGCACGTCGAGAAACTTGGGGCTGCGCAGATCGTTATCGCGCATTTCGACACGGCTGTCCACGGACGCGGCATCAATGGTGGCGTCAATGGACGACTTGGCAGGGTCCGCTGGGTCGTATTGAACCGTACCGCTCATTTTCGTGAAGGTACCTCGAACGGTCGAGATCCCCATGTGGCGCACGGCGAACTGGGCGGCCGAGTGCGGGGGGTCAAGCTGCCAGGTTTCGGTCTGCCCTGCTGCCGAAATTGCCAAACCCATTGCGACTACTACTATCCAAGTTATCCGAGCCATCATAATCCTCCGTTTTGGCCGGGCATTGCACCCCGAAGCGGCAAATTCGAGGCACCCCAATTCCGATCGTGTCGACCGACTTGGCGGGAATAATCCGCCGCCGCCCCTTTTCGGCGCCCCTTACGGCCGCCTGGAAATAGTGCGAATGAGACCCCTGTCCGTAATCAATATACCGCAATTTTAGCTCGTGGACAGAACGAATTCATCGCGATTCTCGAGGCCTGGCGCGACGGGTACGCCGGGCCAATCGGAGAACTGACCCCTGTCACGCGCGAATCGGCTTGGGCCTATTTCGATCAGATGATCTCCAACATCCGCGATCCAAAGGGATATGCAGTATGGATGGTTCCGGTGGTGAGCGCGCGATTGCCGCGGCGAGTCAAACAAAGACGGCGCCCGCGGGAGACCCCCCACCGCCCCGAGGGACGCCCTACTGGTTTGGACCGGATGTGCTATTGTTGAGGACGATGATGCTTGCGATTCCAATCCCGTGGCTTGCGATCCTGTTAGCTTTGCAACTTCCGGGCGCGCGGACGCGCGGAGTCATGAATGTCGAGCTGAAGCCTGAGACGGTTCAGGCCTTCGATAGATACGTTCAATTGACTGAGGCACGAATCAAGGGCGAAGTCTCACAAACTGAAAAGTTCTTATATGTGGATGGCCTTCCTCCCGAACGCCGGTCTCAAGCAATGGCCGCACTCGAGCGGGGCGAGATATTCATGGTGCGCCTTCAAACGCTCTATGCTTCTGGCCAGGAAATGCAGGCGCCGAACGCCATCATCCATCATTGGCTGGGAACAGTTTTCGTTCCTGGCGCCAATCTTCAACAAACCATCGCTCTCATGGAAGATTACAATCGCCACCAGGACATTTATAAGCCCGAGGTGGCTCGCTCACGTCTTCTCAGCCGCCAGGGTAATGACTTCCAGATTTACTACCGCCTGCGAAAGAAAAAGGTCATCACCATCACGCTCAACACGAATCACGACATTCATTACTTCCAAGTCGATTCGAGGCGCTGGTACAGCCGCTCTTACTCGACCAGAATCGCCGAAGTCGTGGATGCCGACACCCCGAATGAGCGCGAAAAGCCCGTCGGCCACGATGGAGGATTCCTCTGGCGTATCAACTCTTACTGGAAGTTCGAGGAGAAAGACGGCGGCGTGTACATCGAGTGCGAATCAATTTCCCTTACTCGAGACATTCCCGCAGGATTAGGCTGGCTCATCAAGCCCTTCGTGACCAGCATTCCTAAAGAATCCCTCGAGATGACCATGGGCTCGACGCGGGCAGCGCTGGCAGCGGGCAGGAAGGAAGTAGGCAGTCGGCAGTAGGCAGTACGCAGTCGGCAGCAAGCTCCTTACCGTGCAACTGACCCCTCACCCGTCCGGCGACGGCTGGAGAAAGCGCCGTCGCCGGACACCCTCTCCCCAAGGGAGAGGGCTATGATTCGGACTTTTACCCCGTATCCAGCCAAAGATGTGGGACATGCCCAGCCCCTCGGGAGAGGGCAGACACCCCGTTTCCTGTCGCCTCGCGGCATCTCCAGAATTCAGAATTTCCCCAGCCCCTAGTTCGTCCTCTTCTGCTCGAGCAAGGAGTAGAGTACGGGCATGACCAGCAATGTAATGAAAGTTGAGACGGAAAGGCCACCGATGACGGCTAGGGCCAAGGGTTTTTGTAATTCCGCTCCCGCCCCCAGACCCAGCGCCAGCGGGAGCAAGCCAAATAGCGTGCAGAGGGTAGTCATCAGAATTGGGCGCACGCGGATTTTGCCGGCCTGCACCAGAGCTTCGCTGAGCGGCAAGCCTTGCTCTTCCCACAGCTTGTGCACGTAATCGAAAAGAATGATGCCGTTTTTTACAACCAAGCCAACCATGAGGATGATCCCCATAAATGATGAGACATTGAGCGCCGTCCCGGTGGCGAGCAGCATCGCGAACACGCCGAGGAGTGAAAGCGGGGCCGCTGACATGATAATCAGGGCGGGGGCAAAGGCGCGGAACTGGATCACCAACACGATAAAAACCGCCGCCAGCGCCAAGCCGAGAACCGAGAGCAGGTCACGGAACGAGCTTTGCTGGCTCTCATAAAGCCCTCCCAATTCATAGGTGGTGCCAACAGGAAATTGGATGGAGTCTAGGAGGTTTTTGACGTCGCGCACGGCGCTGCCCAAGCCGCGGTTCTCGAGTCGCGCCGAAAGCGCCACCATCAAGCGCTGATTCTCGCGCGTCAATTCGCTCTCGCCTTGCACGGTCTCGAGCCGGGCCAGAGCGGAAACCGGCAGGATCTGCTTATTCGGAGTGAGGATCGGGAAATGCTGCACGTCCGGGTAGTTATACCGGAACGAATCCGGAAACCGCACGCGGATGCCGATGGTGCGGTCGGTCTGGCGCAGGTCGGTTTCCGTCAACCCCAGCAGCCCCGCTTCAATCTGCTGCGAGACTTGGTCCACCGTGAGACCGAGATGGCCTGCCTGTACTGAATCAACGTGCACCACCATTTCCGGATTCCCTTTCAGGATCCCCTGGAAATCCACGATGCCTGGGATTTGCTGCATCTTGGGGCCGATTTCGTCCGCCAGTTTTTCCAGTTCAGGCATGTTGCTGCCGAATACTTTCACCTCGATGGGATTGGGAGTTCCCTCCATATCGCCGATCATGTCTTGAAGCACTTGTGTAAACTCTACGCGAACTCCGGGAATACTGCTGAGGATCTTCTGGCGCAGATCATCCATGGTTTCTTCGATGCCGCGCTCACGCTGCGAGCGCGGTTTCAGCTTGACCACAATCTCTCCCGTGTTCTGCGTGGTGGCAAACGGTCCCATCTCCGCCCCGGTGCGGCGCAGGAAGGCCTCGGTTTCGGGCGCCTTTTGCACTTCCTCGCCTACCAATTTGAAGATGCGATCGGTTTCCGCCAGGGAAGTTCCCGCTGGAGTCCACATGTCGAGAACAAAGCCGCCTTCGTCCATATCGGGGAGAAAGCCGGTTTCTGCTCGTGTGTAAAGGAACGCCGCCAGCGCGATGGACGCCAAAGTGGCGGTGGCCACCACCCAACGTCTCCGAAGAGACCAGCGCACAGCCTTTTCATAAGCGCGATTCACGGGCCCGATGAAACTCTCCGCCGTTTTATGATGCCGCTCCGGAGACAGGAAACGCTGCGAGAGAAGAGGTATTAGAGTCAGCGCCAATAGGAGTGAAAGGAGCACACATACGGCAAGGGTGAGGCAGAGCGCTGAAAAGAACTCGCCCACCACGCCTTTCAGCAGGCTCAAAGGGGAGAATACAACCACAGTGGTTGCCGTCGAACCGATGACTGCAGCCAGCAGTTCTTGCGTGCCTTTTTCGGCGGCTTCCGCAGGCGTTTCGCCCAGTCCGAGATGGCGGTAGATGTTTTCAATGATGACCACTGCATCGTCGATGATGAGCCCGATAGCGACGGCTATTCCGCCCAGCGACATCAGATTGAGCGTGCTTGCGAACAAGTTCATGAAAAAGAATGTGCCGATGACTGTGATGGGAAGAGTAATGGCCGCGATCAGGGTGGTGCGGCCCTCGCGCAAAAAGAGGAAGAGGACGACCACCGCCAGGATGCATCCGATCAGGACGGCATCGCGGATGCTGGCCACCGCCTCGCGCACGAATTCCGCCATGTCGTAGACGACGGAAAGGTGGAGCGTCCTGGGAATTGCCGACCCCAGGTTTTTCGCCAGCGCCTTGGCCTGATCGGCCACTTGCAGGATGTTGCCGCCAATCTGGCGCGAAATGCTGATCAGTGCGCCCGGCTGGTTATTACCGTAGACCAGCATGCGGGGATCTTCGACTCCGTCCCGAACTTCGCCGATGTCGCGCACCCGAATGGGCGTCTGGCCATCCACGGCAACGACGGAATTTCGAATATCGTCAAGGTTGGTAAACTGGCCGGTAGCCAAGACGAGATAGCGTGAATAGTCCTTGTCCAATCTTCCGACGGAAGTTACGTCGTTAGTAGCGCGCAGGCGGTCCGCAATGTCTGGCAAGGAGAGGCGATGAGCGAGCATTTTCTGGGGATCAATGATGACTGACGCCTCGCGGGTATGGCTCGCCTCGACTTCCACTAGCGCCACACCCGGCACCCGGTTGAAAAGCGGACGCAGGTTGTAGTAGGCATAATCGCGCAGGTCCGAGTCGGGGACGTTTCCGTTCAGGACGAACATAAGGATGGGCCAGGCAGAGGGTGTTATGCGCTCGACCTCGATCTCGGTTGCGGGAGGCAGGTCCGTTCTGACATCGCTGACGCCGGCCTGCATTAGCTGAAGCGCGTATTTCATATCCGTGTCGGGATTGAACAGAACCGAAATCTCGGTAGCCCCCCGGATGGTCCTGGAGCGCACGCGCCACACACCCAGCACTGTCCGCGCCTCCTCTTCGAGAGGCCGCGTCACCGTGAGGAGCATGTTCTGAGGGGAAAGATCACCCGAGTGCGCGAGGATGACGATGCGCGGGAAGGAAAGTTCAGGATAGATGTTGCTGGGCAAGCGAAAAACCGAAACTAGGCCCGCCGCCAAGAGCAAGCCGGTCAGCAGATATACGGCGCGACTGTTCTGGCGAAAGAATCGGACGACGTTCATGATTTAACCTTGATTTTGGCGTGCGCCGGAAGGCCATACCCCCCACCGAGGATTATGGTCTCTCCTTCCTGCGCCCCGGAGAGCAGTTCGACACGGTCCTTGGTTTCGAGCCCAAGTTTTACCGGGACAGCCTCCGCTTTCTCGCCCTCCACGCGGTAAATCTCCGGGTTGCCATCCTGGTCGCGATAAACTGCTTCGAGAGCGGCCACCAGCGCGTTTCGATGCGTTTCCAGCGGCACCTGCGCGGTGAGGAACATTCCCAATCGCAGCAGTCCTGCGCCGTTGGCGATTCGGATTCGGACTAGCCCCACGTTGGTGGAAGGATCCACAGCGGGGGAGATCGCCACAATGTGACTTTGAAAAACTTTGCCCGGAAAAGCATCGGTGGAGATGCTGAGCGCCTGCCCGACGCGAATCTTGTCCAAATAAAGCGCCGGCACGTTCCCGTATAACTCCACTTCCGACGTGTTCGCCACTTCAAATACCGGCTGGGCAGCCGTGCCGTCCACCTGCTCGCCCACGCTCAGCAGTCGCTTGACAACCATCCCCGTCAGCGGAGACCGCACATCCGTCCGCGCCAGATTCAGCCGCGCCAGCGATAGCGCCGCTTCCGCTTGACTCAGTAGAGCCTTGTTGACGGTGGCCTGAGTGCGCGCATCCTCCACGTCTTTGCGCGCCGCGATGCCGCGCTCCAGCAGCTTCTCGTTGCGGTCGAGACTCAGGTTCGAGTTTTCCAGGTTGGCTTTGGCTTGATCCACCGCTGCCTGGGCTTGTTGAACCTGGTCATGAAATGGCCGATCGTCAATTCTCGCCAGTACCTCCCCCTCGCTGATGTGATCACCCTCGGCCACCATCATGTGGGCGACACGTCCGGCAACCAGCGAACTGACGCGCACGTCCTGATTCGGCAGCGCGGAAACAGTCCCGCTAACGGATAGGGTTGATTGAATGTCAGTGCGCTCGACGCGCGTGACAGTTACTTCCGCGACGATGTTGGCGGCGCCCTCTTCCGACTCCCCGCCCTCATCCCCCGCAGATTTCTTGGAGCAGGAAGGCAGAAACAGCAAGGTAAGGGTCAGACAGCACATTGCCGGAAACATTCCGCGCCGGTTCGCTGTCATCCTGAGCGCAGCGAAGGATCTGCGCAGTTCGCTCGGGAATTGCCAGCATCGCGCGCTGAACCTGCCTTGAGCCAACTGCGGAGATTCTTCGCTTCGCTCAGAATGACAGGCGGAAGGGGCGATAACGGAATGTAACCACTGTACGTTGCGAAGCATTTAATCTACCGCTCCTCCCACCGTTTCCTCCAAGCCGGCGTAAAGGTCCTGCAATTGCTCGAGGCTTTGAAGATAACTGCTTTCCACGCTTTGCACGTCCTGCTGGGCCTGGATGGCCGTCAAGATACTGGTCTTTCCGGCCCGGTAGCTTTCCTCCGCCATGCTCTCCAGTCGCCGGGCCACGGGAAGCAGCCGGTCGTGATAGAGCTGAACTTGGGTGCGTTGGGCTTCAAGGTCGTAGAAGGCCGCTTCCACACGGGCGGAAACGGAACGCTCGGTAGCGGCAGTTTGGGCCTCCAGCACACGCTCATTCGCAAACGACTGAGCGATTTCGCCCTGGTTGCGACTGAAAAGCGGCAGGCCAATGGATACTTGACTGCGCGGCCCATAACGGAAATCGCGGGGCGAATTAAAATCAATTCCGGCATCCAGGACAAGGTCGGGAATTCTCTCCGCCTTTAACAGGGAGCGCCGGCTTTCTTCAACTTTCTTTTCTCCGCCCAGGTGTTGCAATTCGGGGTTCGATAGGTAGGCACGGCTGAGGAGTTCCTCCAAGCGCGCTGTAGGGATTTTGTCCTCGAGAGTCCCCTCCAGCTCCCAGGCCTTTTTGGCGGGTTCGTTCAGGAGCGCATTGAGTTCGCTCATCGACACAATCTCGCGCTGCCGCGCCACTTGAAGGTCAGTTTCGGCGCGTGAGACTTCCAAGCCGGTCTGCATCACCTCGAGCTGTGCGACATCTCCGGTGTTAAAGCGGTCCTTGGCAATCTGCTCGAGCCGTCTTGCCAGATCCACCACGCGAGCCAGTCTTTCCGATTCCGCGCGCGCGTAAGCCGCAGCGTAGTATGCCTCTCGCGTACTTCGTCGCACTTGCCGAGCCAAGGTGGCGATTTCGACCTCGGTAAGGGCACCTTCCTGCCGGGCGACATCCATCCGCCGTCCGCGCTGTCCGCCAATCTCCACGGGTTGGTCGAAAAAGAGGCCTTCGTGAGGCTCGTCCCGCAAAGCCGTGAAGTTGGCGGTGGGGTTGGGCCTCTGCTTGGCGATTTGGATTCCTGCCAGCGCCACAGCGCGCTGTCGCCGCGCCGCGGCAAGGTCGAGGTTTTGCTTGTCTGCGAGGTCGAGAGCTTCCTGGACGGTGAGCCGGGGTGGCTGCTGCGGGTACGCAGTGGCAAACCCCAAGAGCAAGGCGAAAAGCACTTCTGGTGTTTTTCTTGGAATCATTTCCCCATTACAACTCCAACCCATAAGCATCTGTCATGCTGAGCCCGCCAGCCTTTGCGGCGGGCGAATGTTATGTGCGGTTGTTGTCCTCCGCACGAGCCTAAGACGAACTGCGGAGATTCTTCGCTTCGCTCAGAATGACAGGCCAAGCTTCGTGGTGCCAGCCTATGGGCTCAGGGCGAAAGCGAACGTGCTCAAAATGGCAGCGACCGGGGCCTCAATCTGCCGGGAGAAAGCGGCCATCATCGCCGATCTTGATCTCCGACGTCTTTCCGTCCCTGCGCACGTGGGCTTCGTAGGCTGCCTGCTTTCCTCCACTGACCCTTTCGACTTTTGTAATCTGTCCCCTCCCTGCTGCTTTCTCTATGGCCGCCCGAGCGGCGTTGGGGAGGCTCTCCAGCGGCACCTCTTCCTCTACCTCAATGACCTCTCCCGAGGCGTCTATTGTAACGTCTTTCCCGTGCCCCTTCACTTTCATTTCGACTTCGTACACGGTTTTGCCGCCTTCGATTTCTTTGGAAAGTCTCCTAATCACCGCGCCCTGGCTCTGTTCCTGAACCGTTCGTCGCACTGCCGCCGGCAAGTCCTTCATGTTGATTGCCTTTTCCGAGGCGCGGGCACTCGAAAAACCGATAGCTATCACGATAACGCCTAGGATCATCTTGAAACACATCTTCATTGTTTCGCCACTTCTTCAAAATCCGGGATTGGGAAATGCTATTTGCCAACCACCAGGATGACGAACGACCCGGGCTTCATTCTGCCCCTCCGTTCGCCGGGGGCAGGAGGCTCGAAGTCTGCCGCAGCCAGAAAAATATTGTGCGTTTTCTCATCCAGGGCCATGGTGCGTGCGCTAGGTTTGGTCGGAACGTTCTCCACCACTGTGAACTTATCGGGTGAATCTTCATGCACCACGGTGAGAGTTCCCTCACCGTTCGAGGAAAAGGCGTAGTCGGTGCCGGGATCGAAACGGTTGGCGTCCACGCCTCGCCCGATAGGCGGCGTGGCGACGACTTTCCCGCTGTCCGCATCCACGACCGCCATCATCTGGTTATGACATCCGGCGAAGAGGCGGCGGTTCTTCAAATCCATAGCCAAGCCCGAGGGCTCCTCGCAGGGGGCCAGCGGCCAGGTGTTCAACACCTTCAAATTTTGCGCATCGAACTGGACGAGCTGAGACTTATCCTCGAGATTAACATAGATGTTTCCCTTGCCATCCGCCGCTGCAAACTCCGGTCTGCCTCCCAAATCGACCGTGCCGGCGACAGTGCCATCGGCGGCATTGATGGCGGTGGAGTTGCTACTCCGGCCGTTCATCGTGAAGACGCGCTTGGTAACGCCGTCGTAAACGATGCAATCAGGGTTGGTTCCGGTGCTCGCTGTGCCGATCGTCTTCAGGGTCTTCAGGTCGAAAATCGTCACCGTGTTAGCGCGGCCGTTGCTCGTGAAGCCGCGGCCCAACTCCGGAGCCAGCGCGATGCCGTGCACGCCCTGGGTGTCAGGAATGTCACCCACGAGGGCATAGGAGTCGATATCCATGACCTGAACGTGGGTCCCATGAGAAATGTAGAGGCGGCGCCCCACGCTATCAACAGAGAGATAGTCCCAAAAGCCCTCGCCACCCACGGGAACGGTCTTGATAACGTGATAACCGGACGCGCCAGGTGCCTGGCCCGCCGCCCCGGAGAACGTTCCAGTCAAGAGCATTGCTGCCAGGGCAAGCATCCCGAAGCTTACCAGAAGTGTAATGGTCTTGCGCATAAGGTTGGACCTCTCTTTCTTGTTTGGGTTTAGCTGCTCCATCGCCTCCATAAGGGTACGCATGAAGTCTGAAAATAACCTGAAGGTTACGCCAATCGTCCCCACTCCTGGCACATGCACACGGGCGGAGGGTACACCGAATAAACTTCTTACTCAATTTCAGGGGTAGCGCAGACCTGCTGTTCAAGGTCTGCGGCTTTTCAGTTTGTCCGGGGGGTCTCGAAGAAAACATCCACCGCAGAGCACACAGAGACTATCGCTCTGGGTTTTCTCTGTGACCTCTGTGGTGAGTTCTCAAGAAGCCTTGGGCAGATGTGCCAGCGATTCCTTGATCTTTTCTTCCGGATACTCGTAATCGGCGAGTTCGCCGGCGAAGTATTTCTCGTAGGCAGCCATGTCGAAGTGGCCATGGCCGCTTAAGTTGAAGAGGATGGTCTTCTCCTTGCCTTCCTCTTTTGCCTTTAAGGCTTCGTCAATGGCGCACGCGACGGCATGGGAAGTCTCCGGGGCCACAATAATCCCTTCGGCGCGCGAAAAAGTTATGGCCGCCTCAAAGCACTTCAGTTGAAGATAACTCACCGCTTCGACCACGCCCACGCGGTGCAGCAGGCTGACCAGGGGAGCCATGCCGTGATAGCGCAAGCCGCCGGCATGAATGCCCGCTGGAATAAAGTCGTGCCCCAGCGTATCCATCTTCAGCAGCGGCGTCATACCGCTCTTGTCGCCAAAATCATAGGCATAGACCCCTTTGGTCATGGTGGGGCATGCCGCCGGCTCGACCGCGATGAGCCGAATCTGTTTTCCGGCGGCCTTGAGTGGTACGAAGGGGAACGCCAATCCCGCAAAGTTGCTTCCCCCGCCGCAACAACCAATGACAATGTCTGGGAAGGCTCTCGCGAGCTTCATTTGGGCTATAGCCTCTTGGCCAATGACGGTCTGGTGCAGCAAGACGTGATTGAGCACACTGCCCAGCGAGTAGTTGGTGTCCTTGCGGCCGGCTGCATCCTCAACCGCTTCGCTGATAGCGATGCCCAGGCTGCCGGGACAGTCGGGATCTTCGGCAAGAACCTGCCTTCCGGCGGCGGTTTGATCACTCGGGGAGGGGATGCATTTGGCTCCCCAACACTCCATCATGGTGCGCCGGTGCGGCTTTTGATAGAAGCTGCATTTCACCATGTAAACCATGCACTCCTGGCCAAACACGTTACACGCAAATGCCAGCGCGCTTCCCCACTGGCCCGCCCCGGTTTCCGTGCAGATGCGTTTAATACCAGCCAGCTTGTTGTAAAAGGCCTGAGGGGTGGAGGTATTTAGCTTGTGGCTTCCTGCCGGTGAGACACCTTCGTTCTTGAAGAAGATTTTCGCGGGAGTTCCGAGCACCTGCTCGAGCCGGCGCGCGCGGCACAGGGGCGATGGCCGCCACATCCGCAGGATGTCGAGCACAGGCTCCGGGATCGGAATCGTCGGCGAAGCGGAAACCTCCTGCTCGATCAACTGCGGCGGGAATATCGCCTCCAGGTCGCCGGGGCCCGCCGGCTTGAGCGTCCCGGGATGAAGCGGCGGCGGCAAAGGCGCCGGCAGATCAGGAACGACGTTATACCAGGTCTTCGGGATTTCACTTTCGGGCAGAAGATATTTGTTTTCGGTCATGAGTCAGCTCCGGATAAAGCGCCACCCTCATGGCGGCTGCCCCCGCGCCGCCAAAACAGGCGGTGAATTTAAGATGCCGAGAATAACACAAAAAGCCTGCCTTCGGGTAAGGATCACGAGCACTCTGCGCGTAACGTGGGCGGTCTGGAAAAGCGAGGTCGAGCGTGGTCTCTCCCTGCAGTGCTTTGAAAACGCGCTGTCATTCTGAGCCCTTCGCTGTCATCCTGAGCGCAGCGAAGGATCTCGCTCTGGTCCATGATGAAGCGAGAACGAAAAGATCAGAGCGAGATTCTTCGCTGCGCTCAGAATGACAGGGTTTTCATTCTTTCCGGGCGCCCGTCAGGCGGCGGGCATGAGCGACTGCTTTTGGGCCAAGTAGAAGGTTCGGCAGCCTGCAAAAAGACGAGGGTGGCCCCGAGAAAGGATCGAGGCGTCCCAGGCCTGGATGCGTCCGAAACCCGCCACGCGTAGCGCGCGGCGGATCTCAGCAGGTGTCCACCAAACTTCCTCGACGCGCTCACGAAATCGCCGCCAGCATCTTTCTTGGCGGATGAACCACTCAAAATCCACGCATCCTTTGGCGCGCCGCCGGTCGTAGCTGCCCCGCATATTCATGACTACGCCACTTTTTTCTGACCATGAGGTCCCCGGCCAGTTCTTTTCCAGGTGCCGCCGGTTGTTAACATCGAAGTAGAAGTAGCCGCCAGGGTGCAAAGCGCGTGTCACGGCTCGTGCCACCCGCACCAGATCTGATCTCATTGGGACGTGATTCACAGCGTCGTACTCGCAGGTGACCAACTCGACTTTTTCAGGCAGGCGGAACGTCCGCATGTCGCCGCAGATGACGTTCAAAGGCGTACCAGCGCTTCGGGCCTTCTCGCGGGTGAGGCCACACATGGTGGGCGAGAGGTCAACGGCAAAAACCCTTATTCCGCGGCGGGCGAATTCGAGCGCGGTCGTCCCGGTGCCACACGCCAAATCGCAGGCGGAGCGCACCCGAGGCAGAATCTTTCCGAGAAGTCTCTGCCGGGCCTGCCTGTACGCGGATCGATGAGAAGTAAAGAAATGATCGTAGTACTGGGCCAACAACGTGTAAGGGTGATCGGCCAAAGCCCGTTGCATGAATTTCACCGGCTCTAGCTTTCCAGCGCCTGCCGGCAAAAGGCGTAGGACTTCTTAACTTCCTCGATGGTGTCCAAGTTCTTGCCCTCGCCGTATTCATACTCGATATTGGCGGGAATTTTATAATTATTGTCACGCAGCAAACAGAGGACCTCCTTAATAGGCGTGTCGCCTTCACCAAACGGCAGGTTATCGCCGTGGTTCTTCTTGCGGTCTTTGATGTGCAGCGTAACGATCTTATCGTGGTGCTCGCGAATATAGGCAACGGGATCACCGTTAGCCGCCACAAAGTGGCCGATGTCCAGGTTCACCCCGATATATTGAGAGGCGCCTTTCATCGCTCGCGCAAACGTTTCAGCCGTCGAAAATTCGTCGGGGTTGCGGGTATCGTCATGCCCGTGGAAACCCACCATGATCTTGTATTTTTGGGCGAACTTATCAACCCGCGGGGCGACACTGACATTGGATGAAGAGGTGATGTATTTCACCCCCAGCTCTTGTGCCGCCTTAAAGCCAGCCTCGATATCCTGGTCCGCAAAACCTTTGCGAAAACCGTAGGTGAGCGCGTAAATCAACACGCCCGCGTTATCGAACTTGGCTCGAATTTCATGAAAATGGCTGGCAGGCGCGGAGAGCCACCATTTCCTCTCTTCTTGCCACTTTAGGTTAGGCGGCGCTACGTGCCCATCAAACAGCTCGCATTCGCCCAAGCCCACCGTCTTGAAAGCTTCGATGCACCTATCTAAATCCATGTCGCGAAACGAATAACTCTGCGCCCCGATCTGAACCCCGCGAACCACGGAGTCAATATAGGCGGCGCTCCAACCGCTGCGGCTGACCGCCCACAAGCCGGCGGAACCTGAGATCAGGAGCTTGCCAGCATCCCGACGTGTGATCAAAGCCATAGACCCTCCTCGAAGTCTTGGAACTGTTACGCGGCGTTAGTATATGAGGCTCGAGCGCATCTTGCAAGCGAGTCGATAGGGGGTCGAAAGGGTAAAGTTTAAGGGGTAAAGGATAAACCGCACCCGGCACTCCTTCATTTTCGCTATCAACCTAGCAGGCCGCGGAAAAACCCTTTTAACTGTCATCCTGAGGAGCCGCAGGCGACGAAGGATCTCCGTAGTTCGTTGAGATTACAACTGCCGAGATTCTTCGCTTCGCTCAGAATGACAGCGTTCAAGGGTTTTTCCGCAGCCTGCTAGGCCTTGACCCCGCCAAGATCCACATCGAGATCGGTGGGAAAAAGGAAGCGATTTTCCAACAGTGGCCTTTGCTCTTTATCCTTTACCCTTTACTCTTTATCCTTTAACCTTTATTTTTGGATTTCAAACAGGAGCAAACCCGTGAAATCTCG
>Ga0187808_10000266_pt1 | contig 14973 bp, 20 predicted proteins | sample NC_wetland_sal_i_5_FD_132427 | JGI IMG/M metagenome (GOLD analysis project Ga0187808, IMG submission 132427) | Wetland sediment microbial communities from Neuse River Estuary, North Carolina, USA - ASW_3 | ecosystem: Environmental > Aquatic > Freshwater > Wetlands > Sediment | place: USA: North...
CGGCGCTATCGGCACATGCGCCTCCATACGGGACAGCACCTTCTAAGCGCCGTCATCTTCGACCGTACCGGTGTCCGCACCCGGGAGGCGACGATGTCCGGGTCCGGCGGAACCGTAGACCTGGAGAGGGCTCTTCCCTCGGAGGTCCAACCGGGGGAACTTGCCTCCGAGGCGAACGCGCTCCTTCGGGAGGGACGGCGTGTATCGATCCGTCATCTGAGCCGCGAGGCTTGGGAAAAGAGCCCGACCCCGCGCTCGGGCTTGGTTCTCCTTCCGCGCCACGTGGATCCGGTCCGGATCATCGAGATCGCGGGGCTGGATGCTTGCCCGTGCGGGGGAACTCACGTTCGCTCCACCCTCGAAGTCGGGAGCATCGCCCTCGACCCGCCGGTGCCGCTCGCGCTCGGCGCGGTGCGCGTTCCGTTCAGGCTGCTCGAGGCTTCGCCGCCCACTCGTCCCGCATGATGCCGTAGACCGCGATGTCGTGCCACCGCGCGTGGTGAAAGAGCGCCGAACGGAGCACCCCCTCCCGCGTGAACCCCAGTCGCTCCAACAACGCAATCGAGGCCCCGTTGTCCACGTCGACGGTCGCGCCCAACCGCGGGAGCGAGGTCGTGTCGAAGAGATGGGTGACGAGGAGACCCACGGCCTCGGTGGCGTACCCCTTCCGGCGTGCCTGCCGGTCCCCGATGACATACCAAACATCGATCGTCTCGAGCACCGGATGCGGCACGTAGTAGCCAACGAACCCGATCGGGCCGTTCCCCTCCCGCAGCGCCACCACGTACCGGGGCGCGAGGGAGGTAGGGTCCTCCGGGGCCTCGTGGATCGCCCGTTCAAACTCCTCGAAAGTGTCCACGCTGAACCGGTCGAACGGGGCCACGATCTCGGGGTCGTTGTACCAACTGAACGTTCGCTTGGCGTCCTCGGGCGTCACGGGACGCAGCCGGACTCGGGGCCCCTCGAGGACGCGGGGTTCCTCTTCGGCTATCATTCTTTCTTGGGGTGTGCCGTGGCGCGCTCGCGCCGGCGGGAAGAGGCCTTCCGCGGGGGCGTGGGTGGGGAGGAGGAGAGATCCGGGGCGGGGCCAGTCGGAGGAGCCGCCGTCGGGGGAAGCGTCGCGGGGGGCGCGGGCTCCGGCTCGGTGCCGAAAAGGTCCAGGGCCTTGCGATAGCCGTGCGGGGTCAGAGAGTAGACGAGCTTCGGCTCACTGAAACCGATGACGTACTGGACACGGCGATAGATCCAGCGCCCGTTCTCGAGTTGGCGGAGGGCGTTCTTGAGGAGACCGGCCTCGAGGTCGGTAAAGGCGCGATAGATCCCGAACTCCGTCGTATGGGCGTCCGCCTCGAAGCGGACCTGATGGCCCCGGTACGTCAGGAGGTGGCGGAGGAGGGATTGTTCGAGACTATCCAGTTCCTCCCCCATCGGGTTCGCTCTTCCTCAGGCACGTTAGGCAATGGTCGTGACCTCATAGTTCACGCCCAAGCCCTTGAGGCGCCCGTGCATGGTCGTGACCAGGTCCAGCACATCCTCGATCGAGGGGGACTTGGTCCACTTGAAGACAAAATCGTGGATCCCCATCGACTCTTCGAAGCTCAGCTCACGCATCACGCGAAGGACTTCTCGCGGGCTCGAGCCCTCCGATTGGAATATCATCCGGACGTACGTTCGCATCGACCAATTCCCCGATAGAAAATGAGTACGAGCGACCTAGGCGGCTGTTCTGATATATAGGATTCTCTCCCTCTGGGGAAGACTGTCAATGACGAAGCCAACTGAACTCGCGCCGGTAGTGGTTACGGGAGGCGCTGGAGCCATCGGCGCGGTCCTCGTCCGGAAGCTCGCGGAAGCCGGTCACCCCGTGCGCGTGATCGACAACCTGAGCTCGGGTAAACGGGGACGCTTGAAGGACCTCGAGGCGGTCGGGAAGGTCCAATTCTATCGGCACGACCTGCGCAAGAGGGACGGACTGACCGAGATCTTTCGGGGCGCCGGTTCGGTCTGGCATTTCGCCGCGAACCCGAACATCCAGAAAGGCACCAAGGATCCCCGGGTCGACCTCGAGCACGGCACCGTCGCTACGGCCCACGTGCTCGAGGCCGCCCGACACGCCCGCGTCCCTCGAATCCTGTTCTCTTCCTCGAGCGTCGTCTACGGCCTGCCCACCGTCTTCCCGACGCCGGAGTCCTACGGCCCTCTCCTGCCGCAGTCCCAGTACGGGGCATCGAAGCTGGCCTCGGAGGCGATGATCAGCGCCTACTGCTACTCCTACCAGATGCAGGGTTGGATCTTCCGGTTCGCCAATATCGTCGGGCCGGGGATGACCCACGGCGTCATCTACGACTTCCTCCGGAAGCTGCAGCGGGATCCTGCACGACTCGAGGTGCTCGGGGACGGAAACCAAGCCAAGAGCTACCTGTGGGTCGACGATTGCATCGATGCGATGCAGCTAGCGGAGGAGCGCTCCCACGACCCGGTGAACGTATTCAACCTGGGTACCGAGCAGCAGGTGCCGGTTCGGGAGATCGCCGAGCGCGTCGTCCGAGCGTTCGGAGGCACGGCGCGCATCGAATACACGGGTGGGGCCCAGGGCTGGGCCGGGGATATCCCCAAGCAGCTCCTCTCCGTTGACCGCATCCGCGCCCTCGGGTGGAAGCCCCGGCTCGATTCGTCCGCGGTGGTGGATAAGGCGATCGCGACGGGCCGCGCGGAAATGGGTCTCTGAGACGCCATGACCGACACCCTCCCGGACCCACCGGGCTCCGGGAGCATCTCCGTGATCGTCACCGTTCTGGACGACCCTCGGTTGGAAAGGACGCTCGAGAGTCTGCTCGTGCAGACCCGACGTCCGCAGGAGATCCTCGTCGCCGACGGCGGCCACTCCCCGGTCATCACGGGGATCTGCGAACGGTTTGCGGCGCGGGACTCGCGGGTCCGGCGGGTCGTCGCCCCGGGAAGCATCGCGGAGTCCCGGAACGTCGCGCTCGGCATCGCGCGGTCGGAGTTCATCGCCTTCCTCGACACTGACGAGGTCGCTCCTCCGGACTGGCTGCAACAGCTGACGGCGCCGTTCGCCGGCTCGACCGTGGGGTTCGTCGGGGGCCCGACCCCGGCGATGGCGGGCACGGCCCGGAACGTGGCGGCTCGGTACTATGATGCGTACCTCCGACGATTCTACGACGTGGTTGCGAGTCGAAGCCCCCATGCGCTGCCGATGGGGAACTCTGCGTGGCGTTCGCGCATCTTCCGGGAACTCGGTCCACTAGACCTCTCGGTCTCCGGATACGGGAGCGAAGACCAGGAGATGGCGCTCCGGGCGCTTCGCGCCGGTTGGCGAGGGATGTACGTGGCATCGGCTCCGGTGGCGCATGACTTCTCCGACCTCGGCTGGTGGAGCCTGTTCCGCAAACAGCGGCGGTACGCCCGGGGCGGGTACGTGATCTGGCGTCGTACCGGCTCCACGTACGAGGCCTCCGTGGGCCGGGTACTCCCCTACTTTGCCCTGCCACTGCTCGGCGTCATCGGGCTTCTGCTGCTGCCGTTCGCCGAACTGAGACTCGCGGGTGGGGTACTCTCTCTTATCGGTTTCGGAGGGCTCGTGGTCCTGGCCGTGATCCTGACCGTCGAGGGGCGTCGGGAGGACGCGAAGTATCCCGGGTACAGGTACCGAGCCGTGGAGATCTGGCGCCGCTGGGCGACGCTTCTCGGCGCCGTCGAGGGCGCGGCGGCGCCCCTCCGGCCCTCGACCGTGCCCTCGGAGACGCCTCGGCGGTAAACTTTAAACCCCACCCCGACTGCGCGCCCCCTATGGCAGAACACGCCGCGGCCGGGGCTGGCCATTCCAAGAGCGGGGACATGGTCCTCCTCGATTACGAGTTATGGACCGAGTCGGGTGGCAAGAACGAGCTCATCGATACCTCCCGGGGGGACGTGGCCCAGAAGGAGAACTTCAGCCTCCCGGCCGGCTACGAGTTCGGGCCTCGTCCCCACATCGTCGACGGTGATGATTTCCCCGCCGCGCTGGAGAAGGCGATCGCGAGCGCTCCGGTCGGCCAAGAGGTCGAGAAGGAGCTTGCCCCGGCCGAAGCGTTCGGTGAGCGGGACCCCAAGCTGATCGAGCTGTTCTCGATGCACGAGATCGAGCGGCTTCCGGAGATGCGGCGCGACGACGCCGAACTCAATATCGGGACGGCCTTGACGATCCGCGGCCGACGCGGCCGGGTCGTGAGCTACACCGCGGCCCGCGTCCGAGTCGACTTCAACCCTCCCTTCGCGGGGCGAAAGATTCGAGCCAAATTCAAGATCGTCGAGCCGATCACGGACCCCGTGGCAAGGGCCCAGGCGCTGCTCGACCTGACCTATGGCCGGGGCAAGGACTTCACCGTCGAGATGCACGAGAAGGTCCTCACGGTGACGCTGCCGGATCGGGCGAAGTTCGATCTAGCCTGGCACGCCTCGGCGAAGTCGCGTGTCATCGAGCGACTCCGTAGCCTGGTGCATCCCAAGTCGATCCGGTTCGTCGAGGAGTACGTGACGCCTACCCCCAAGGAGACCAAGGCGGCCGAGGAGAAGGCGGAGAAGGCCATCGAGGAAGCCATGGAAGTGCCCAAGCCAGAGATCGCCGAAGAAAAGAAGCCCCACGCCAAAGGCGGGCACACCGCACCCGCGGCCGCCGCGAAATCCTAAGCCCGCGACTCAGGCGCCGGTGGGCGCCACTGGCACCAGCTCAGGCCTTCGGAGGCGGCGATAGTATCAGCTCGACGCCCGCGGCAAGCAGCCCGCCGATGATCGGGGCCACGATGAATAGCCAGACCTCCACGAGCGCCCAGTGCGAGGTCGGCCATACCTGCGCGATCAGGGCTGGCGCAAGGCTACGGTAGGGGTTGATCGACGCGTTATCGATCGGAATCGCCACCAACTGAGTAAGGAACAGGGCGAACCCGATGGCGATTGGCGCGAACATCTTCACGGGACTCCCGTCGCGGGTCACGCGGTGGATGACGAGCACGAAGAAGAACGTCAGCACCACTTCGAGAAGGAAAACCGCGCCGAGCGAGGTCGCGAAGTTCAGCGGTGCCCCGTTCCCTGCGTACCCTTGCGAGGTGAGTGCATTCGCCTGGACCATCGACAGCAATCGGCCGGTCGTCCCCTGGGCGATGGCGAGGACCACTTCTACCCCGAGCAGGGCGCCGAGGAGCTGGGCGATAAGGTACGGAACGAGGTCGCCCCTCGGCATCTTTCCGGAGACGAACATCGAGATTGTCACGGCCGGATTGAAGTGGGCTCCGGAGAGCTCGCCGAAGGCAAACGCGCCGGCCATCACAACGACTCCGAACGCGAACGAGATTGCGAGGTACCGGGCGTCGCTGACGAAGCTGAAGTTCAGCGTCATCTCGGCGGTCCCCACCCCGAACAAGAGAAGGCCGAAAGTTCCCAGGAACTCTGCGAAATAGCGCTGGACCGCCGTTGCAGCCATCAGAAGTTGGGAGAGGTCTCAGGGTTTGAATCTTCCGCCAGAGACTCCCCCGGTCCGGATTGGCGCGGCCGCTGAGCTCTGAGCAGGTCGAAAATTCGTACCTCCAGCAGAAAAAGAGCGGCCCGGATGGAGCCCTTAACCATGGGCGCTCCCGCGGAGGCCGCGCCGCCGCCGTTGCCGTGGCTCTTCTTCGCCATCGCGATCGCGGTCGCCGTAGCCGTGGCCGCGCTCATCGCTTACCTGGGCGTCACGGGCCATCTCGGCGCCGGAATCCCTGGCTCTAAGTCGCCGACCGGCGGGATGATCTTCCTTCCGCTCGTCGGACTGGTGTTGACCTTTTCCGCGCGAGCCGCGGGAAGGAGCCCACCATGACCGCGACGGCGGTGGGCTCGGCACCGAGCCGTGGGGCCCGCGACAGCGGGTGGGACCTCTACAAGGGGTGGCTCATCGGCGTTCTGATCATCGTTATCGTGCTGGCGGTTGGGGCGGCGTTCTGGTTTCACTTCCACCCGTAGGTGAGGCGGCGCCCCGGGCGGCCGGCCACCGGTAGAGGTAGACCCTCAGGTCCGAGTCGACGACCTCGGGAGTCCACCCGGGCACCTTGTGCCAGTGACTGACGACCCGGGCCCCTTCCGGCAGCTGACTCTCGAGTCGGGGTCGGAGCCGTTCCATGGCCCCCGGCCAAAGGAACACCGCGACGGTCTGGGCGGGGCGCAGGTCGACCTCGAATATGTTGCCCCACACGAGCGTTACGCGATCCCGGGGACCGCCCCACCAGAGGCGGAGTTTCAAGATCAGAACCCGAACGGGTTCCACCTCGACACCGACGACCCGAGCGCCGTACTTTCGGGCGGCCGCGAAGACGATCGCACCGGTGCCCGCGCCGAGGTCGTAGAGCGTCTCGCCCGGATGGACCTCCGCGAGGTCCAGCATCCGCCGGACGACCCGGGCCGGCGTCGGCTGGTAGCCCGCTCCGAAAACGAAGGAGGCGTAGAGAAAGTAGGCCACGATGGCCACTGCGACGAGGCTGAGGACGTAGAGGGTCGTGGCGAGCGACATCGCGCCTCCTTACCGTTCCCGTCGAACCTCGGCGAGGAGCCGGTCCGCCGCCATGTACGGATCGATCTGCCGCGCCACCACCCGGTCGAGGAGTGCCTGCAGGTCGGGCTCCCGTTCGAGCGCCGTCGCGAGTCGTGCGTCCACCCGCTCGCGGACAAGCCCGAGAATCTCCTTGGTCAGCCGTTGGCGATCGCGAACCCGTCGCGAGCCGTCGGCGTCCAGGAAGGCTTCGTGGGCGAGAACGGCGTCCCAGAGTTCCGGAACCCCACTCGGCACCGTGGTCGAAGTTTGAATCACAAGGGGGCGCCACGCCTCTTTGCTCGACACGAGCTGGGTCAGTTCGCTGAGGTATCGCGCCGCCGACTCCGCGCCGGGCAGGTCCGACTTGTTGACGCAGAAGACGTCGGCAATCTCGAAGAGCCCCGCCTTGAGCGACTGTACCTCGTCGCCGAGGTGGGGAACGACCACGACGATGCTCGTCGAGGCGACGTCGTGGATCTCCACGTCGGCTTGACCACTACCGACCGTTTCGACCAGGATCACGTCCATGCCGAAGGCGTCGAGAAGCCGGACGGTCTCTCGCGTAGCGAGCGCCACGCCGCCGGCGTGACCGCGTGCGGCCATGGAACGGATGAAGACGCCGTCGTCCCCGGCCGGCCGCTCGAGCCGGATCCGGTCGCCAAGGATCGAGCCGCCCGAGAAGGGGCTCGAGGGATCCACCGCGACGATCCCGACCCGCTTTCGCTGGACCCTCAGTTGCGCGAGCAGCAGGTTTAGAAGGGAGGACTTCCCCACGCCCAGCGGTCCGGTAACCCCGACGACGGTCGCTCGGCCGGAATGGGGGTATAATGCCCGGACCGAAGGCAAGGCGGCGGGGTCTCGGTTCTCTACCTGAGTGATGAGCCGCGCGAGGGTCTGGCGGTCTCCTCGTAGCACTCGACGCGCCGCAACGGGAAGAGGCGGAGCGGGCCGCCGGCTCATGAGCGGGTCGGACCCGCGAGCTTTCGCGCCGTGACGACAATCTCGTCCAGCGAGGCGCCCGGCCCGAAGATGGCCCGGATTCCCATCTTCTTTAGTTTCTTCGCATCCTCATCCGGAATGATTCCTCCGGCGAAGACGCGGATCCTCGTAGCACGCTTCTGCTTCAGGAGGGCGAGGACGCGGGGGAATAGGGCCATGTGGGCCCCCGAAAGAATCGACAACCCGATCAGGTTCACGTCCTCTTCAAGGGCGGATTCGACGATCTCCTCCGGCGTTTGACGGAGCCCCGCGTAGATCACTTCCATTCCAGCATCCCGGAGCGCCCGGGCAACGACCTTCGCGCCACGATCATGCCCATCGAGGCCGGGTTTGGCGATGAGGACTCGGATCGGCCCGGCGGAAGTTGACGGCGACATCGATGACAGCGGATACAGTCGGTCTCCGAGACAAAAGGTTTCCGAGGGGCGGGCCCCACTCACAGGGCGGTGAGGAGGTCGAAGATCAGATTCCCCGCCACGAGGGCTGCCACGGTACCCGCGAGAATCCACAGGATGAACGGAAGCTGGGGCGTGACCCAGACCCGCTTCACTCCTCGCTTCGCGAGCTCGTTAGCCTGACGCTGGCGCAGCGCCCGGTCCTCCTCCGTCGTTTGGGGTTCAGGTTCGTCGTCCGACCCGACCCCCGCGAACGTCGGGTCCTTGATCCATACGTATCGATCGGGTAGCTCGGCGACCGGGATCGTATACCCGGTGAACCCTCGAGGGAACGTGAACTCATGCGCGGAAAGGTTGCGGATCGCAATCGCGACCGGCACCACGATTGCGAACAGCGCCGCGTCAATGAGTACCGTCAACGCGAACGGATAGTACGCGAGCAGGGCGGCGGCGACGGGAGGGGACCAGAGCGGCATGGCGTCGATCGGGAGGAGCAACCCGGCGATCATCAGCGCCTTCGCATCCGCCCCGCCGTACAGGACACCGATCTCGAACAGCCCACGAGCCAACAGGATGGCCGCAGCGACTGCGATGACCTCGATCGGAACTCCGGAACCCCCGACGCCGAACTTGAGTGTGCACACGATCACCGTGGTTAGAACACCGATGTACACTCCGAGCTCGATCCGGCCCGGCAAACGGTCGGAATACCGGTCGAGGGGCGTGTCCCAGGCGAAGAGGTGCTCCAACGCCCAGATGCTTACCAGGGTCCAAAGAACGAGCGCCAGGGGGTTGCCCCAGAACTCGACGAACCCGGCTGCTGCACCGATGAGGCCCATCGCCTGCCAGAGCCCGTCCGCGACCTCCCGGATTTTCAAGTCCTGATACGCGGCGAATCCAAGCCCACCCACAAGGACCACGACGCGGAGGTCGAAAAGCGCCGTGGGCGCAGGAAGGAACATGGAGCGTCGAAGAACCGAGCGAACCCCCCGTTCTTAAATCGACATGGCGCAAGGGGCCCCGATGAGCCGATTCTCTCGATAGAACCGCCTCGCGTCACGACACCCTTTTAAACCGCCCCCTACTGGCCGCGCCGCTCCGTTCTGAGGACAATGGTCGAGCTGAAAGTCGTCATCTCCGAGAAGGAGAAGTCGTATGCCCGGACCATAGCGGACGCGCAGGTCTCCTCGCTCCTGGGCCGTCGCATCGGCGAGACCGTAGGAGGGGATGCTCTCGGACTCCCGGGCTACACCCTGAAAATCACCGGAGGGAGCGACAAGAGCGGCTTCCCGCTCCGCGGGGACCTTCCAGGCGCACGCCAAACGCGGGTGCTGGTAGGAGAAGGACTCGGGTTCCACCCCCTCCGGCACGGGATGCGCAAGAGGCGCACCTTCCGAGGGAACACGGTCAGCGAAGACACGGTCCAGGTCAATATGGTCGTTGAAGCTAAGGGCTCCAAGCCTATCGCGGAGCTTCTGACGGCTTCGTAGGATGAAGGTCCCCAAGCAACCCGAGGTCAACATCGGTCTCGTCGGCCACGTCGACCACGGAAAAACCACCCTCACGCAGACGCTCACCGGCGAGTGGACCGACCGCCACTCGGAGGAGCTCAAGCGAGGGATTTCGATCAAACTCGGCTACGCGGACGCGGCGTTCTACAAGTGCCCCCGGCACGAGGCGCCGGAGGGGTGGTCCGTCTCACCGATCTGCCCGATCTGCGGCAACGAAGCCAAGTTCGAACGCTCGGTCTCCTTCGTCGACGCGCCGGGCCACGAGGCGCTCATGGCGACGATGCTCTCCGGTGCCGCCCTGATGGACGGCGCACTCCTGCTCATCGCCGCGAACGAGCCGGTCCCCCAGCCCCAGACCCGGGAGCATCTCTACGCGCTCGATATCATCGGCGTCCGAAAGGTCATCGTCGTGCAGAACAAGATTGACCTGCTGACGCCGGAGCAGGCGATCGAGAACTACCAACAGATCACGACCTTCCTGAAGGGCAGCCCGATCGAGGGCGCCCCCATCGTCCCCATCTCGGCGAACCACAAGGTCAACATCGATGCCCTGATCGAGACGATCGAGCGGGTGATCCCCACTCCGAAGCGGGATGCCTCGAAACCGCCGTTGATGTACATCGCCCGTTCGTTCGACATCAACAAGCCGGGGACTCGGCCCAATGACCTTCAGGGCGGCGTGCTCGGAGGCTCCCTCCTCCAGGGACGTCTCAAGGTCGGCGACGAGATCGAGCTCCGGCCGGGCCTCGCCGGATCGCCGGATGGCCATGCGTCGGAGATCCGGACCAAGATCACGTCGCTCGTGTCGGGCGGCAACGAGCTCGAGGAGCTTCACCCCGGTGGGCTCGCCGCTGTCGGTACCACGCTGGACCCTTCGTTCACCAAGGCCGATGCGCTCATGGGCCGGCTCGTGGGCACGGCGGAGACGCTCCCCCCTGTTACGCAGAAGGTCCGGGTCAAGGTTACGCTGCTGGACCGTGTCGTCGGGGTCCAGCGGGAACTGAAAGTCGAGAAGATCCACTCCAACGAGCTCGTCACGCTCAATGTGGGAACGACCGTCGCGCCGGGCAAGGTCACCAGCGCCCGCGGCGACGAGGTGGAGATCCATCTCGCCCGGCCGGTGACCGTGTTTCCGGGGACCCGGGTGGCGATCTCTCGCAAATTTAACGCGTGGCGACTCATCGGCCACGGGATCATCGAGGGGGAAGCGAAGTGAAGCCGGACCTCATGGAGATCCTGTGCTGCCCGCTGGACCATGCCGACCTCAAGCTCACGAGCCGCAAGACCGAGGGCGGCGAGGTGGTCGACGGCATGCTCACCTGCACCAAGTGCGGCACCGAGTATCCCATCGAGGACGGGATCCCGGACCTGCTTCCGCCGAACGAACGAAACTAGCGCGACGCCCCTTCCGCCCCCTTAGGGGGCGACGAGGACCGCTCGACAGGGGGCGCCGTCGCCGTCGCGTAGCTTGAGCGGCAGGCAGCGGAGCTCGTATTCCCCCGCGGGCACCTCGGCCAGCCGTAGCCCTTCCAGGATCACGCAGTCGCTCTCGAGCAGCGTGTGATGGACGGGGTACTGGTTGGTCGTGTCTTTCTCTATCGACTGGGAGTCGATCCCGACGAGCCGGAGCTTCGCGGCGGCAAGATACTCTGCGACTTCCGGGGCGAGCGCCACGTAGTCGGGGAAAAAGGCCTCTCCTCGGGCCCAGCGCACGGAGTTGTGGGTGCGGAACAGTACGCGGGACACTCCGTGGAGGAGCCCCTTGAGGTCGCCCGTGCTCACCTCGCGGTGGGGGTCCGGAACGTGGACGACCCGGCAGGGTCCGTTGAGCGCCTCGAGGTCGATCCGGTCCGCGGTGAGACCGTTCGGCAGGAAGTGGCGGGGCGGGTCGATGTGCGTGCCGGCGTGCGAGCCGAACGAGAGCTCGGAGAGATTGTAGGCATCCCCCTTCGAGAGCTGCTGGGTGGGTCGGACGGCGATCGGGGGATCGCCGGGGAAGGACGGCATGCCCGGATGAATGTCGGCGGAGATGTCGTAGATGCGTCCCATCGGTGACCTCGTGGTCCTGAACGGCCCGGCTCAACCGACGAGGCATTAAAGGAGTTCTCCAACTCGCCGAGGGCATGGACCTGCTCTACGCGCCGGTGTTCCTCCCGGCGTTCCTGATCACCCTCCTCGAGATGACCGAGGTGGTCGCCCTGGTCTTCGCGCTCAGTGCCGGGGGCCCCCAACTTCGGACCGCCATCTACGGCGCTCTCTCGGGCGTGGCGCTCGTGGCGGTCATCGCCCTGGTCGCCGGGGCGGCGCTCGAACGGCTTCCGCCGTCGTACCTGCTGGGACCTTCCGCCATCGTGCTGGCCGGGTTCGGCGTCTTCCTCTTTCGCGGCACGCTGCGATCGTACCGCCGCGCGAGAGCGGCGAAGTCGGGGGCGGCCGGCGCGGCGCCTGCACCACACCCCGTCGTGCAGTTCGGGGCCGGTTTCTCCGTAGGGGCGGTGGAGGCCACGGAGGCGGTCATCGTCCTGCTCGCGCTGGCCGCCCCCGGCTACGGGGTGACCGTCATCGTCGCGGCCCTCACGGCCGGAGCGATCCTCGTGGTGCTGGCGTGGGCGCTTCATGGGCAGATCCGCAAGATCAAAGTGCCCCTTTTGAGGGCCGGCGCGACCGCGCTGTTGTTCACGTTCTCCATCTTCTGGGCCGGAGAAGCGCTCCACGTCTCTTGGCCGGAGGACGACCTGTTCCTCCTGCCGCTCTTCGTCCTCGTCGCGATCCTGGTCTGGGTCGCGATCCGGGTCGCTGACCGACCGGCCGTTCGGGTAGAGACCAAGAGCTAAGAAGCCGCATCGGCCCGCCGGACCAGCATGCCTCGCCGGGGAGAGCCGACGGATCCGGCCGACGACGTCGACGACGATACGTCGGACCTCTCCGAGGAGGACGAGGCGGAAGAGGCCGAGGAACGGCCCGCGCAGCGGCGCCCTCGACCCCGAACCGGCCGAAGGGCCAAGTCCCGGCCGGTTCGTCCGTGGACCATCGACGACCTCGATGAGGAGGAAGACGACCTCGACGGGGAGGAGGGAGCGGAGAAGAAGGGCGGAGAGACGGGAGGTTTCTTCCAGAGTCTGCGTCGGCCGGTCTTCTTCCGTGCGCGCGACAGTTGGTACTTCGAGCCCCTCGTGGCGCTCGCGATCATCGTCCTTCTGCTGGTGTCACTTTTCGCCTACACTTCCACATGGCCGCCCGTTTTCGTCGTCGAATCCGGCAGCATGCAGCATGGGGCCGCGGACCAGGTGGGGCTGATCAACACGGGCGACCTCGTGCTCGTGAAGAAGATCGATCCGTCGAGCGTGACCCCCTATGTTGTCGGGGAGGAGACCGGGTATTCGACGTACGGAGAATACGGCGATGTCATCCTGTACCACCCGAACGGAAACACGCAGGTGACCCCCGTCATCCACCGGGCGATCCTGTACCTGGTCTGGAACAGCGCCGCCCGGGACTATTCCGCGCCCGCTCTCCAGCCGTTGCCATGCGGCACGGAACCGGGCGCCCGATACTCGGTATCGGGGGCGCCCGGGGGATGTGCCTGGTCCGGGCTCCTCACGACGATCACGCTGTACGGCGTGGGGTGGCGCAACGCCACCGTCACTATTCCGTTGGGCGCCCTGGGGCACTACTCCGGATTCGTCACCTTAGGGGACAACAACCTCGCACCGGGCTCCCCCCCTCAGGGGGAGACGGACCAGCAGTCCGGGATCTCCACGCTAGTCGCTGGATCCTGGATCGTGGGCGTGGCACGCGGCATGATCCCATGGGTAGGTTCCTTCAAGCTGCTCATCGACGGGAACGCGGGACAGGTTCCCCCCCAGTCCTGGCAGTTCCTGGCCCTCACGCTCTCGGCCATCGTCCTCGGGGGCTTCGGGCTCCACTACCTGTTCCGGGTCGAGGGCATCGAGGACCCACGCCGCCTCGCCGAGGAGAAGGCCGAGACTCGTGGGAAGGCGGACGAGGACGAGGAAGGACCCGACTGGGAGGAACGGCCGAAGGGAAGCCGCTGGAAGGGTCTCCGCGCGTGGCTGGCCGCCCCTGATGAGGAGGAGACGGAGTCGAAAGCCGCCCCCTCCCATGCGAAGAAGCACGCCCGCCCGGCCAGCTCGAAGCGGGTTCCCGTTCCCCGATCCCGGGGTCGGCCGCGGCCCGCGGTTCGGAAGTCGAAGGGATTCTTCCACCGAAGCTCGAAGCGGAAGTCCTCCAAGGACTCCGACGACGAGTCCCTCTAGGGTCCCTGCCCGGTCTCCGGGCTCGAGCGGTAGGTCAGTGGGTCCCCCGGGGAGCGAACAGGGAGCCAGGCAGGAGTCGCCGCCCGACGGCCGGCCACGGCTCGACACCTGAAAAATCAGACCCCCGGAGGACGGTATCCCGTCCTCCGGAAGGAGGGAAAGGGTTAGGCGGTCCAGTTTTCGAGGGCGGGCCGATTACGTGATCGTCCCGGCGGTCGTTCCCGAGAACGAGCCCTGTCCGAGGGCGACGATGCTGCACCCGCTAAGGCTCGGTGCGCTGGCTCCGGTCGCCTGGACGGAGATCGTGTACTGGGTTGTCATCGCCGAGGTGGAGGTGCACGCGGTGGTGTAGGCCGGGGCACCGCAGCCGCCGCCATAGGCCGTGGCCGCACCAGGGGTGAACGTCGCCACGACGGTGTTGATGGGGTTCACGATGACTTCCTTCAGCGCGGTGATGGCTACTCCGCCGATCGAGCTTCCAACCACGAGGACTGCGCCGGTAGGCGACTTGAGCTCAAAGGTGAACGAGCCCAGCTGCAGCGTGTTGCCCGCCGTCTCTACCGTCATGTTGTAGTAGTTGGTGGTTCCCGCCGCGTTGCTCCCGTCTGTGGAGCCGCCGATCGCGAACGCGCTCCCGAGTGTCACGTTGTTCGATCCCTTCGTGTACTGCTGGATCAGGATGTACAGAACCGCGGCCAGTACCACCGTGATCGCGACGAGTAGGATCGTAGCGATAATCGGCGACACGCCGCGCCCGTTCTTCCGGCGCCAGCTTCGTTCCATCTTTCCCCAAAGTTTCATTCGCGGTTTTCCTCCGAGGAGTCTTTCTCCCCTCAGAAAGCCGTGAGGGGCCAGGTTCACTATTTAAACCCAGCGGTGGACGAGTCGGCAATTGCCGTTACCGGATACGACACACGTATGTATGCGCATTCTCTTCCCCGAGGTTCCGGCACGAATTTCCCTACCGGCGACCGTGCTATCACGACACGAGGCCCAGTCGAGCCCTGTGAGGCTCGGTGCGCCGACGTGCGACCGGGCGAGGAGAAACGCGTCACGACAGTTCGAGATAGGATCGCATGAACGCCATTTGGTCCGAGGCCGATCGGTCCCGGCCCTCTCTAGGGGATGTGCACGTTGATCGAGCCGGAATAGGCGGAGACCCCTATGACCCGGAGATTGTCGCCGGAGAGACTCTGCGGAGTGATCCCTGAGGTGTACAGGACGAGGGTTAG
>Ga0187808_10000267_pt1 | contig 14955 bp, 8 predicted proteins | sample NC_wetland_sal_i_5_FD_132427 | JGI IMG/M metagenome (GOLD analysis project Ga0187808, IMG submission 132427) | Wetland sediment microbial communities from Neuse River Estuary, North Carolina, USA - ASW_3 | ecosystem: Environmental > Aquatic > Freshwater > Wetlands > Sediment | place: USA: North...
GCAACTATTGTCGCCGCTCATGTAATCGATGTTGTGAGACCAAGTGTAAGCGCTCTGGAACGTAAACCCCTTGTAGTTATCCACTCGAAAGTTCACCTGGAGGGAGTTATAGTTCGATGAGGTGGCCGTCTCAAAATAGGTCATGGAGGCGAAGCCCGGGTAGGGTCGAATGCGATTGGCGTCCAACTTGCCTGCCGCCACCTGGGCACGGTCCGGGTTAGAAAGCAGGGGCATATTGATGTTGCGCCCGTCCATCTGGTGGCTGTCCTCGTTGCCTACGTACATGGCACTCAGTACGGCCCGGGGCATCAGTTCGTGCTGGATCCCTGCGCTCCATTGATGGCTAGTAGGTAGCAAGTAGTTCTTGGCCAGAGCCGTGTAGCCACCCGGGAAGATGGGAACAGCGGCTTTTAGTCCGTTCTGGTTACTCGTGCTGGGGTCAGTGAAATAGACGTCACTCACGCTCGGGTTAAAGGAAAACGGCAGGTTGGAGCCGCCGTCGTAAACGTCATTGCCCTGAATGCGCTCGAAGAACTCGCCGTAACCTCCGCGCAGCACGGTTTTGCCATGGCCGGTAAGGTCGTAGGCGAAGCCCAACCGCGGCGCGATGGCGTCATAGTAGTTGTCGACCAGCCCTCTGGGTATGCCGTTCTTTCCGGCCAATCCGATTCCGTTCATGTAGAAAGGAATGGTGGAGAGCGCAACACCGGGTACTGTCGTGAATCCGGGCCCAGAGGTATCAAGGCTCCCATCCGCGTTGAAGGTAGGTGCGTCCGCATAGTTGTAAAGGTTGGGATAGAAGTTGGACATTCGGTTATGAACCTCGTAAACGTGGGGCATGATTTCCCAACGTAGTCCGAGGTTGACGGTCAGCCGCTTCGTCGCCCGCCAACCGTCCGTGAGATAGAGCGAAACCGTGCTGGTGCGCCAGTGGCCTCGGTCCTCGAGGGCTAATTCGTTGTAACCCTTGGCAAAGCCCAGCAGGAAGTCCGCCAGGTCCGATCCGGTGAACGTGCCGTCAAAGGTGAAGTTCCCCTCCGTGTTTCCGAAGATGTCCTGGTTCTTGCGATAGCGCATGAACTGGCCGCCGAATTTCAGGGCGTGGGGGCCTTTCATCCAGGAAACGTCATCGCGGCCCTGCTGGCTGTCCGCGGCGTTGTGCCAGGGCCAGGAAGCGTTATCGTAGGTCAAACCGTTGAACTGCTTGCTCAGGTTGATGGTCGGCATACGGTTGTCGGCATCGTTGCCGAAGAATTCCGTGCCTGTCCAGCCGCTCGGCTTGGCGTATACGCCGACGGGTGTCAGCCAGATGCGGTTGCCATTGTAGTTGTACGAAATCTCGTTCAACAGCGTGGGACTGATCGTTTCGGTCAGGTGCAATACCGCGCCCTTGCCTGGGTTCAGAAACGACGTGTGTAGGGTTGGGAACGTACTGCCGCTCCAGAGTGTCGTGTTTGTCACCTGAAGGACCGCATCATTGATGAAGTGAGCCATCAAGGAAACCTTGTCGGAGAAGTTGTGGTCCACGCGGATGATCTCTTCCCGGACGTTGATCGGCACTGAAGCCGAGCCGGCGTAGTATTCCCCGGAAGTCGGCAACGGGAAGGCGCCGCTGTTCAGGAAGAGGGTTGCATTGGGATCGATCAGGGAAGAGGGAATCTTATTGTTTGGAAATGGCTGGCCGGGGGTTACGCCCGCCGCCGTGAACTGGGCCAGCTTCGCCGGATCGCTTGTAGTAGGGACAGTGATTGTGTAAGTGTCAGCAGAGAAGTCGCCATTGCGCTCATCCTGGGTCGGGTCGACGTGATACACCGTCGAGCCCTGCCGGATCCTGCGCCATTCCTCATTGAAGAAGAAGAACGTTTTGCGCTTGTCCGTGTTGTAGTGGCCGGGAATGTAGATTGGTCCGCCGATATTGTAACCGAAGTTGTTGTAGCGGAGGTGCGCCTTGGTGCCGCCTCCCTCATTGGTGAAAAAGTCAGCGGCATCCACCTGGTCAGTACGGAAGAACTCGTAGGCAGTGCCGTGAAAGTCCTTCGTGCCGGACTTGAGGGCCATGTTGACAGTGCCGCCGGAGCCGATTCCGAAGTCTGCGCCATTGTTGCTGGTCATCACCCTGAACTCGGCCAGGGCGTCCATCGAGGGCATGATCGTCACGCAGCCCCCGCACCCGCGGTCGTAGTCCTCGGCACCGTCTATCATCCAGATGTTGTGGTCGTTCCGTTGGCCGTTGAAGCGGACGGAGCTGTTGGAGCCGACGGGAATGGGCAGGTTTGAATCCGGAATATCTGAGGAGACCCCAGTCGTGAGCGTGGCTAAAACGAAGAAGTTTCGCGTGTTAACGGGAAGCTGGGTCACCTGCCTGGCTGAGACCAGATCGGTCACCTCCCCGTTCTCGGTCTGAACTTTGACCGCCGCCGCGGAGACCTCCACGCTCTGCGTGACTTGGCCGACTTGCATGGGAATGTCAACCCGGACATTGTCGTTGACGTTTAGCACCAGGCCGGTCCGGGAATAGGTCTTGAACCCTGGCATTTCCGCTTTAATGTCGTACGTTCCAGCCACCAGTTCGGGAGCCAAGTAAGCGCCCGAAGCGTTGGTTTCGAGCGTACGGGCAACTCCTGTCAGGGTGTCGGTGATTGTAACCTTGACGCCCGGCATGACTGCACCCGTTGGGTCAGTGACGGTGCCGGTAAGGCTGGCCCTCTCTTGGCCGAACCCTACCGCAGGTAGTAACCACAGCCCCAAGCACAGCAAGCCAAACCATAGGCGTCGCGAGTGAAGAACATGATTCTCCATATAATTCCTCCTTAAAGTTTTGAAGAGACAGTATTGGGAGCGGGAGAGACAAAAACCGATTGCCTCATCGCCCGTCTGCGGGTTGTCGGCATGCTCAGCTCCCGCACGCCGTATTTGCGGCCGGTCCCGCTTGGTGTAGCGGTTAGCCAGTTCCTTTCGAAAGCTAATTCCGCAAGGAACTGGCGATACTATAGATCGGAGAATTGAATTTACAAGCGGACTTTTTCGAAGCTTTAGTGCGATAATTTAGATATAATGCCTGGCATGAACACGACTGTGGATCAATGGGAAGCATTGCATGCGGTGGTCCAATGGGGCGGGTTTGGGCCTGCCGCTGCCCACTTGAACCGCAGCCAGTCCACGATCAGCTACGCCATCCGTCGCCTGCAAGAGCAGATTGGTATCCGCGTATTCGAACTGGTAGGCCGGAGGGCCCGGCTCACCGAATCTGGCCGGGCTCTTTTGGCCGAAGTCGAGCCCCTGCTGTCTGGTTTCGTATCGCTGGAAGGCCGGGCCCGCGCCCTGGCATCAGGCGGCGAAAGCGAGATTGGCCTTGCCGTGGACAGCATCTATCCGAACGAGCGGCTCTTTTCGGCCCTTGCGGAATTCACCAGGCTGTATCCACATGTTCGTCTGAAGCTTCATCAGGGCGTCTTCATGTCGTCGGCTGATGCATTTGCGACACACGGGGCGCACCTCTGCATCACGGGCCTCGTGCCTAGCGAATATTCCAGCAAGCCCATCCTGGACATACGACTTCTTGCGGTGGCGCGCACTAATCACCCTCTTCTCAAGAAGGGCCGCCAACTGACCGGAGTCGACTTGATCCAACATTTGATGGTGGTCATTGAGGGCACGGAGGGGCCTGCGCCACGTAAGCAGCCCCAAAGCCCCTCCCAACGATATCTTGGGGTGGACAGCATAGAAGCCGGGATCGACGCTGTGCGCAGCGGCCTTTGTTTCGGCTGGCTCCCGATTTACAGGATCCGGCCTTACTTGACTTCAGGGGAGATGATCCCTCTTCGACTTCCCGTAGGTGGAGAAAGGATACGTCGGGTATCTCTTGTCTATGCCGATATGGGGTCAACGGGGCAGGAAAAGAGCGCACTAGCCAAACTGCTAGGTGCGAACAGGGACTTGGAGGTCGTATAGCAGGATGATAGGTTCGTTCTCACATCTACGGTTCCATGGGACCGCCGGGCCCATTCCAGAGGCTATCGAAGTACAGCTACCGCTCCCGACGGTCACAGGGTGCACAGCGCGGCTGCGTCCTCCGCAATGAAACGGCGAAGGAAAATCGGCAATGCCAGCCGACCTTAGGTGAGCGATGAGTGGTGGAATTCTCCGCCGGAAACAAAGGAGTTAGGGGCTGCCGCTACGGGGGTGGCCTGGCCATAAGCGCATGGCGCTTCAGGCGTTCCTTCTCGCGGCGTCCTTCTTCCCGGCCGTCTGCACCGTACTTGCTGGCAATGAATTGCATTCCCATCCGGCGCAGGCGGGATTCGCCTTTGCTATTTCGATTGGATGAGATCGTTCTTCACTGCATGGAGAACTACCTCTGCTGTGCGGTGCAGGCCCAATGCTTGCATTGCTCGCGACCGGTGAACGGCCACCGTACTCTCGCTGAGTTGAAGGAGCCTGGCAATCTCCTTGCCTGTGTTTCCTTCCGCGATGAGTTGTAGAACCTCCTTCTCCCGCCGCGTCAGGCGCTCGTAGGGGTCCTGGCTTGTTTCCTTGAAAGTGCCGGCCTTCAGGCTGTCCAAAATGATCTGTGAAATCCCAGGGCTGATGTACGCCTCGCCCTCCGCCACCGCAATAACGGCCCGGGTCAGGTCCCCCGCTTCGGCATTCCCAAGAATGTAACCCTTGGCGCCCAAATCGAATGCCTTGCGGACATAAGCCCTGTTCGATTGCATGCTGAGGATGAGGACTCTTACCTGCGGGTTCTCCTTCAGGATCTCCTCCGTCGCTTCCAGGCCCCGAACTCCCGGCATTGAGAGATTGATCACCACAACGTCGGGTTTCAGATCGTTGCACTGTTTGATGGCGTCGAGGCCGGTCCCCGCTTCACCCACCACCGTCAGGCGTGCGTCTTCCTCAAGGATGCGCCGCAATCCATGCCGCACGAGCCTATAGCCTTCAGCGAGTAGGACGCGAATCACTTTTTCTGCATCGGTCTGCGCCATTTATTAGCCTGCATTGCTTCTACCGCGGCAGTGGAGCCGCCGAGACCACTTCGCCCGGACGGCTGTGGCTAGTGCTCCATCTGCCGCTTCAGGTTTTCCATATAAAGATCACAGATGTTCCGGCGCAGCCCTGCTTTGGCCACCGGGCCGGAATTGGTGAATTCGAGATAGGCCTGCGACGCCGGGTCGAACTTCGGCCACTTGGGGAGGTTGGGGCCGTTGGGGTCGCCGGTCTTCGCGAAGTTGGTCCAATACTCCTGTATCTGCTCGGAAATCTGCTGATCCATCGCGTTGTACGACGTCGGCGGGGGCGCGATGGCCAGTGTGCCAAAGACGTAGGGCAGTTCGCTGCCATGAGGTGCTCCCAGGGGTTCCTTTCCCGGCATGGCGCGTGAAAACTGGTACTGGAATCCCGTATTCCCGGCGGCGGTGTGCCACACCAACTCGGCGACCGTGCCGCAGCGGAAATGCGAGTCCGTCAACCATTGCGCGAGGACAGGTCCGAACACAGGGTCGGGCGCGGGCTCGCTTGTGCCGTTGAGTCCGTAAAGCGCCAATGCCTGATCCGCCAAGTCGCCGTAATCGTCCTTGATCGCCTGGGCAAGAGTTCCCGTCATTGCCTGGAAGAACGGCTTCTGCAACTCCTGGGAATTCGAGCCGATGATCAGCGCCGCGCGCCGCTCCTGGCCGGAGGCAAACACATTCAGGGGCGGCTCTGGAAGCACCCAACCATCTACTGCTATTCCCAGCCCTCGGCCGGGGGACGGCGGACCTGGTGCGGCGGCCTTTTGGAGCGCATCGCTGGGGAGCGCACGGAGCTGTTGCAGAACCGAATTGCCGGTAATGTTCAGTTTGGCGACGAGGCCCTGCCCTTTGCTTTCCGCTTCAGACAGCGGAGGCACCTTCGAGACCGGCCCACTCTCTGCGATAGCCCGCTGGAACAAGCCTTTGCTGAGGGGTGTGGCCATGAGTACGTTCACGTCCATCGATCCTGCAGATTCGCCGAAGATCGTCACGTTGCCTGGATCCCCGCCGAACTTGGCGATGTTCTCATGCACCCAGCGCAGAGCCAGAATCTGGTCAAGTATCCCGTAATTCCCTGAGACATGGTGCGGCGATTCCTTGGAGAGCTCGGGAAGCGCCAGGAAACCGAAGATGCCGAGCCGGTAATTCGTGCTGACGACGATCACGCCGTGGCGGGACAGACTCTCGCCGTTGTAGACGGGGATCTTTGTGGAGCCGGCGAAGTTTCCTCCGCCATGAATCCAGAACATCACGGGCAACGGCGTCTTCATTGGCCACGCCGGCGTCCACACGTTCAGATAGAGGCAGTCCTCGATACTACCGGGGCCGCCTGGACCGCCCTGCACGCATTCGGCCGAGAAGGCATTCGCATCGCGGATGCCGGTCCAGGGTTTCACCGGGAGCGGTTCCCGCCAGCGCAATTCCCCCGTGGGCGGTTGTGCAAAGGGGATGCCTTTGAAGGCCGCCCCGCCGGCGCCGGTTAAGGCGCCTCGAACCTTCCCGCTGTTAATCCCGACCACAGGGCCCGGCTTCTCCATCTCCTCCGCTATCAAGGGTTGCGCTGCGAACAGGCAACAGGCCAATATGCTTGACATGATGACAGTTCTCATGATTCACCCCCTTCCTTGACGCTGCTTACACTTTTTCGATTCTGATCAGCTTCGCGTCGGCGAGAGGAACGGAGAGTTGCAAAGCATCGGAAACTCGAATGCGGTCCGCAGCGTTTCCGTGTTGTACGAGGTAGTCTCCCTTCTCCAACCCCTTGATCTCGAGCTCGGCCTCCTTCACGACTCCTGTCGAGTCACTCAGGCGGAGCTCCAACCGCTTCTCGGCGTCGCTCAGGGCCACCTGGTCGACCTCTCCCTGCGCCACTTCCAAATCGATCTTGTCGGGCACAAACCTCAGCCGCTTTTTCACCCCATCCTGGGGATAGACACGGATCTCCTTCTCGGAAGTTTCCACCTGGCAGCCGATACCGATCAGGCCAAACGACTCGTCCTGGATGACATAAGACTTCACGGCCTTGAGAAAAGCGAACTGCGCGACCCCGCCGTCGAGGGTCCTTGGAGGTGTGAAGTCCAACACTCCCGGGGTGGAAATGAAATGCGCAAAGCACATACCGTCAGGTCGCAGGTTAGCTGTCACGCTCATCACTCCAGCGTATCCCTTGATCAACATGTCCAAGTCGCCGGTGTCCTCGAACCCGCGCATCAAAGCCGACCCATTGGTGGCCTCGGTCATCCAGCAGGTCAGATCGCCCTTGTTGTCTTGGCCGTATTGAAACCAGACCGGCTGGTTCCCACCGCGTAGTGCCTTAATGATTTGCAGCGTCTTGAGGTTTTTCTCGGTATCACCGAAGTACTGGGTGAAGAAATAGACTTCTTCGTGGGCGGTATCGTCCGCAGGAAACTCGGAGGCGTAGGGATAGGGGTCGTTGAGGAAGACCTCGTTGCACTGCCGCATGGCCTCCAGCAGGTTGCTGTATTCCTCCTGCCATCCTTCTTTCCTAAGGTCCTCCAGTACGTTCACAGCGTTCCCGCCGCCCATAACCCCGACGTGTCCCCAGGGCTCCGTCTTAAACATATACAGGCAGGTGCGGTACGACATCCGCAGGTATTCCTCGGGGCTCTTGCGCGTCAGCAGCCCATAGCGCTTGCCGATGCGGTAGAGGGCGTGATAGACGTTCATCACGTGAGCATAGTTGTACGCTCGATAGGTCGTCTCGGATCGTTCCTCCGTCCAATGGCTCCAGGGGCTCGAGGGATACCTTTCCTTCCAATAGAGAGAGTCGCGGACGGCGTATGTCTCAGGATTCTGAATGTACTTGAACAGGCAATCAACGACATACATCTCCAGGGCTACAACTTCTTCTGGAGCGGGATAGTAAACGTTTTTCTCAGCCAGGAACAAGGGCTCTGAGAAGCCGAATTCGGTGCCGCTTCCGCCCACCTCCGCTACTTCGTCGTCGTCGAGGAAAGTGGTCCCGAGGCGATGGTCGAAGGGCAGGAACATGTGGTACCGGTGATAGGGATCCTCGGAGTTCTCGTAGAATTCCCGTTCCACAATGAACCGCCCCCGGGCCTTGAGCAGTTGCGCGATGTCCTCGATACAGTAGAAGTGCAGGTTGGTCCAGCGACCGCCATAATGCAACTTCAGGCTCTTCTGGCCTCGACCCTTGAATGAGAGCGTCAGTAAGGTCTTGTCGTCGACGCGCTTCTTTTCTTTAATGGTGATGTTATCGGAAAGGAATTCGATTTTCTCCACTTCGGATTTGGATTTCAACTCCACGTAAGCATCGGTATTCTCTTGGACCACCATGGCGGGCAGAACCCGGATGCCGAGGTTGCCGGCTTGGTAAAGCTCTTCTCGAATCGCTTCATAACTCTCCACGAAGGCGAAGCGTAGTTGGCAAGACCATTTCTCGCCCGGCTGCAAGACCAGCGAGGTGTGCCCGTTCACCCAGGGGTTCTTATACCATCCCCGCAGGTTCTTTGTGGCCCAAGAATGGATGGCCAGGATGTGTGGTCCTTCCCACCACCACACCTTTTCGCCGAAAGAACTGCAGTCGCGATAGACGCACTCGATCGCGGCGCCCTCGACCGGGTGTAGCAGAAGAAACGGCGCATTGCCCAGAGGGCGTTCGATGAGCACGTAGGAGCTGTGTCCTCCAACGAAGTGATGGGCTATGGCCTTCTGCTCGTGGTACAGCTTCTGAATCCGAGGGTATTGCTCTTTATAGACGGTGAAGGAATCGTTGGGAAAGCTTAGCGGGTGGGCCGTCGCGTCGGGGGGGAAAGGCTGGCCGGTTTTGGGATCGCGGTAGAATTCCCCCTGGTCATCGTTCACCATCAAGGGAAATGCGAGTTCGCCGATTTCCAGGATGTGATCCGTGACGTTGCAGAGCTCGACCTCCCAGAGTATCGAATCACCTTCTCCGCGGTGGTATTTCATTGCCAGGCTGAAGCTGCGGACACCGCCCTCATTTTTCGAGGCTCCCTCATAGTTAACGGCGAACGTTCCCCCGTCGAAGCTCACCCGCCGGATATCACCGGACCTTCCGGTCAACTCCGGTGTCCACCTTCCTTCCAGGACGAATTGCGAGCGCGGCGACCATTGGCGATGGGCCGGGTTGGCGTCGGTGATGTCCCAGACTTGAGTGACGAGATCTCCGGTCCATCGGGAGTTCGTGGTATCAACCCCGGGCGTGTTGCGTTCGTTCCCGATATAGTTTGTACCCAGCGGATCGCCCTTCTTGGTGATCGAGGAAATCGAACCGTACCCTTGATCGAAAGAGACGGTCATATTCCCCGCGCTCAGTTCAACAAGATGGTTTTCGTGTGGGCCCAAAGCGGTGTGCGAAGTGGGGGGGGCCGCTTCCCCGCCTTTGGGTCTAGCTCCCGGTTGGCCCAGGTCCGCTTGCCCCACCTGCTGACCTTGTGCCCCACACTGAGGAACGGGGCCGCCGGCCTTCCCTGAACCGACAGCCAATATTGTCGCCGCACCCGCAATACTCACATCCTTAAAAAGCTCCCGACGAGTCATTCGCTTGCTCATGCTTGCCTCCTTGATCCGGGCAGGAACATCGTTGATGCCGAAGCGCAGGATCCCAGGAGATCCCCTTGCGTCGCCTGCGTGCCGCCCAGCCGCTGGCTCGGTCCCCTTTCAAAACTCATCGTTCGACGCGAGTCCCCTTAATCGAATGTGCGCACCACGGCACTCCCGAAAGCGGGTTTGACTTCGAGCCTCTGTTGGGGTCGTTTCACGGCTCCTGGATCGAAAGTGCCTTTCCGGTGTATTCAATGGTTTTGTCGGGGTTGGCTACAGGGGTGACGCCGGAGCCGTGCCCGACGGATACCCAGATGACTTTGATCTGCATGCTTGGAGGCATTTCCGGGTAACTTCCTTCTCGGTCTCCAATCGTTAGAGTTCGGGTCGACTCTGACCACTGAAGCGGAATGATGGAGTGCGCGCCCTTTTCATAATCGTAGCTATCGCCCGCGTCCTGATAGAGCTCGAACTTTCCGTCGGCGCCCGGGTAAATCCGCACCTCGATCGGTCCGGCGGGCTTCTCGTCGGCGTACTCGATTTCAGGACCGAGGGGAAGAATCGAACCGGCACGCACATAGAGTGGAATGCGGTCCAGAGGCGCGTCGGCGTCGATTTCGTGACCTCCCTTCTCGGATGCTCCCGTCCAAAAGTCGTACCAAGCGGGGGAATCCGGGAGATACAAAGTTCTGCGAGTAGCGTCCGGCTGGAGCACTGGGCTCACCAGGACTGCGGGCCCAAACATGAACTGATCACCCACATCGCGAGTCGTGGCATCGGTGCGCCAGTCTATTACTAGCGGCCGCTGGATGGTGTAATCCTCGTTAGTTACGCGCCAGGCAAGGGAATAAATGTAAGGCAACAGGCGATACCGAAGCTTGTCGTAGTTGATCAGGATCGGTTCGACCTTGTCGTAGGCCCAGAGCTCATTCCGTGGCCGGTGCCCATGGGTGCGGAAGATTGGACAAAAGATTCCGTACTCGAACCAGCGCACGTAAAGCTCCTGAAATTTCGGATCATCGAGAGGGTTGTCATGCGGCGGCCAATAACCCCCGATGTCGGTGGTCCAATACGGAAATCCGGAAAGGGCGAAGTTCAGCCCCGCGGCCACCTGATGGCGCAAACCCCAATAGGAGCCGAAGACGTCCCCTGACCAGACCGTGGCTCCGACTCTTTGCTGGCCCAGAAAAGCCGATCGCGTGAGCAGGTACACGCGCTTCCTCTGGTTGGCAGCTTTCCAGTGCTGCTGGATTCCGAGCGTGTGCAGGAACGGAAATATATTTGCGTACTGTGCGCCGTTGCCGATGGCAATGAGCTTGTTGCTCAGAATCGCGTCCCCCATGTGGGGCCAATATTCTTCGGGCTCGGCACTGTCTAACCAAAATGCGTCCCAACCCAGGGAAAAAAGCTTACTGACCAAGCAATCCCAATAAAAGTCGCGCGCCTTGGGGTTGGTAGCGTCATAGACGTGAGCACCCGGCACGTCAAAGTGCTGTGCTATGAGTTCCCGGTATTTTTCAGATTTGGTATCAAAGAGCCCCCACACCGAAATCATGGTGTGGACGTGCTCACCATGTAATTGACGGAGTTCGGCGGAGACGTCGGGAAAGTTGGAATTGAAGACAGGGTCCCCTTCCGTCTTCCACCAATACCAATCCTGCACGATGGCGTCCAGGGGAATGTGTTCTTCACGGTAGCGATGCGCGATGCTCAATACTTCATCCTGGGACACATAACGGTCTTTCGATTGAAAGAACCCATAAGCCCACTTCGGAAGCAGAGGCGCGTGTCCAGTGAGCTTTCGGTATTCATGGATGATCTGATCCATTTCCGGGCCGTAAATGAAGTAGTAATCCACCGAATGGCCGGCGAGGGAACGCAGGTTGAGTTCAAGCGGAAAGCGATTGTCAACCCAGGTGAGGGAGGCCGTGTTCCACATCAGCGCGTATCCCTTGCTCGACAACAGCAAGGGAATCGCGACGTCAGTGTTGTTCTGCGCGAGCTCGACGGTCGCGCCGCGGTAATTGAACATTCCATTCTGGTGTTGTCCCAGCCCATAGAAGCCCTCGTTAAAGTCGGGCGAAAACCTGTCTTCGACATGAAACGTCTTCTCGCCGTTTAACTCGTCCGGTTCGTAGGTGCGAGGTATGGCGTTTCCCTCGCGCAGAAGGTTTTCACCTGCTGTTGTCCTGTACTGAACGTTTCCCCATTTCAGAGAGAGCTGGATCTTCAGGGTATCGGTCGTGAGGATGGCATCGTCCTCTGTCTGCGACACCTGAAACTTTGCCCCCGGACACGACTCTTGCGCATCGAGCATCCAGGGCTGGCTCGGCTTGACAGTGTCCGGCGGTTCGGGCGTCGCCACGAAATGGATGACCGAGGAACGGCAAGCGGAAACATGAAGGCTCTCGCTCCCCACGGTAGCCGTCATGCCGTCCGGAGCGGGCGCGTAGTTGACGGGAGGCAGCGGAGGCACTTCCCAAAGTTGAGCGCTTGCAGTTGTGCTCCCGAGGAACCAGCACATGCCTAGGAGAAGGAAAGTCCCAACACTCGACAGTCGAAGGGAATTGCCGATCAGCGCACCGATGTCACCTGCTTCTTGCGAGTCCATAGAATTCATCCATTCGAGAAGATTCGCTCAATTCGGCGTGTGGCAATCAAGTCGTCACAGTGCATGAGCATGTCGATGCCCTGGACACAGTCATCAATGTACATGAAACTGCGCGTCGCGGTGCCATTGCCCCAGATCACGATCTCGTGCTTACCGCAATCCTTCGCTTCCACGCCAGCCCGATAGGCAGCTTCAATCAAGTTGGCCGTGATCAGAATGCTGCGCAGGCACTCAACGCGGAACCTCTCAATGAAACCCATGCCGCCCATATCGGCCGCAAGGTTGTACACTTCGCGGGCGCCCTCGCAGGCCCCGACGCATGCGTCGCGTTCGCTCAGATCCATACAGAGACTCTCAACGCCGTGTACCCGCTGGTACCATTCCGGAAGTGGCTTCTTATCTACTGCGCGGATGCGGGTAGATCCCTCGTCGTGGAATTATCTGGTCAGAGCTCCAGCAATGAAGCCGCCTGCGCCCGTAATCAGAATCAAATCGTCGGTTTTCATTTCCCCGGTGCTCCTTGACGGCAGTTGTTAGTCCAGTTCGGGCATCCTACTGGTGGACGACACCGGAGTTCTGAGGGCATCTGACTTCCCCCGCACATCGCCGCCCGCTCTGACTTCGCGGGTGGTTTGTCTCGCCGGCGAATTCCATCCTCAGGCGAAGGTCACCTTGAGCGTAACCGCATAATCGGAGGGTTTTTCCGCCGGCAATTGCACTCTCAGGCCGGTCGCCTCCTGGCTCCAGGTCAGGCGGTCCTGATGGCCCAGTAGTTCTACATTCGCGATTTTGCCGGGCGATTGCGGACTGGCCGTGCCTAGCGCCGGGACGACAGCCTCCTTGCTCGGCCAGCCCATGATGAAGGCGTAAAGTGTGTTCCCCTTGATGGTAAAGCGAACGTCCGCAGCAGTGAGAGCTTTCCGTTTAGCTTCATTGAACGCGCTGCTCGCCTTCTCAACTTGCATGCTCGGACCCTCACCGCAGATTTTCCACGGTCGAGTATCGTAGATCCCCTCGCTGTTCACCCTCATCCACTCGGTGATCCCCGCAAGAACCTTTAACTCATCGGGATCAAGTTGGCCGCTATTGGGCAAAGGGAAATTCAACAACAGGTTCCCGTTTTGGCTCACGATATCCACGAGCAAATCCACGACGGTCTTAGGCGATTTGTAGTGATGGTTTTCGTACAGCCAGCGGCTGTAATGCCAGCCGCCAATGCAGGTATCGGTTTGCCAGGGAGCGGGCCGTATCTGGTTCGCCAGTCCGCGCTCGATGTCCAGCACACAGGTTCCAACCGCGCAGTCTTCCGGCCGCTTACTCGTGTAAACCGCCTGGGTTTGTCCGCCGTGTAATCTCGCGCTCAAATTGTAAAGATTGGCCACCACGTTGTAGCCATAGTTCTCAAACGGCAAGGGTCCGTCGGTGTACAGGAGGTCTGGCTGGTAGTTGTCCACCAGATCCTGAATGCGCAAGAACCAGTGGTGCTTCCAGGCATCCGGGATGCCGTCGTCGTTCCAACCAAATTGTTCAGGGTTGTAAGCGTTAGCCCACTTGGCGACACTTGCGTCGTGGTAAAGGTCCGCATAGGCCGGATCGACACCGTCGTAATGCACGCCCGCCAGCGGTCCTGTCTTGTCGCTTCCGTGGCTCACGGCAAACCACTTATAACTAATCCACAAATGTTCGCTAACACCAAACCTGAGGCCGTGTTTGAGGGCCGCCGTCCGCCAAAGCCCCACGACATCCTTATGGGGTCCCACCTTGACGGCATTCCAGCGCGTGTGCTTGGAGTCCCACAAATCGAAGTTGTCGTGATGCACGCCCATGCTGACGAAGTACTTGGCGCCCGCCCGTTTGTAAAGCTCCATTAAGTGATCGGGGTCGAATTCGGCGGCTTTCCAGAGGGGACAAAGGTCCTTGAAGCCGACCTTGGAGGGGTGGCCGTAATGCGCCACGTGATAAGCGTACTGGCGGCTGCCTTGGATGTACATATTGCGGGCGTACCAATCACCGTCCTCCACTGCCGATTGTGGCCCCCAATGCGCCCAGATGCCGAACTTGGCGTCTCGAAACCAATCGGGGACCTGGTATTGTTGAAGCGATTCTTGAGTGCCCACAAAGGGGCCCTTGTGAATCTCGAGAGCGGTTTCCGCGCTGAGACGCTGGCTGAGCGACAGGGCGGGAACTGCGCCCGCCAGTACTTTCATCGCGGTTCGTCGAGTCATCGCCATGTCATGTGTCCTTTCGCTTACGAGGTTTTCTCCCTCTCGAACGTCGCTAGAGATTGACCATTGATCTCAGCTCACTTTTATTGAACCCTGTGTAGCTGTCATCAAAAAGAATCGAGAACCTACGTGCCTTGGGTAGCAGGTCAGTGTATTGCACTGGTTCCGCAAACTCGACCCTGGACCCGTAGCGAACGTAGAGCGGCAGCCTCGACAACGGCGACTTCACTTGCTTCAACCGCTGGGGCCCTGCGATAATCTCGCCGTTCCAGAAGTCCACCCATTTAGCTGTGGGCAGGTAAACATCACGCTCGCCGGAGGAATTGAGTACGGGACAAACCAAGAACGCGTCGCCCAGCATATACTCGTCGGAGACCGCCCAAACTATGGCATCCTCCGGCCACTCGAGGACCAGCGATCGAAACATCGGATATCCGCTTCGACAGCACTGTTCGGCCTGTGTTAGAAGGTAGGGAAGAAGAGCGTAGCGCAACCTCAACCACTGCCGAGCAAGGTCGGCGACAGAAGGATACTCCCAGGGCTCGCGGGGTGTGGATCCGTGGTA
>Ga0187808_10000270_pt1 | contig 14915 bp, 14 predicted proteins | sample NC_wetland_sal_i_5_FD_132427 | JGI IMG/M metagenome (GOLD analysis project Ga0187808, IMG submission 132427) | Wetland sediment microbial communities from Neuse River Estuary, North Carolina, USA - ASW_3 | ecosystem: Environmental > Aquatic > Freshwater > Wetlands > Sediment | place: USA: North...
CAGAGGAGAAAATATCGGGGGCTCCGCCGGAGGAGGCCGTCGAGTCAAGATTGCTTCCTCCCGACTCCGAAGAGAACCTGCGCATGCTGTTCGAAGACAGGGAATGGACCGATTTCAATTCAATTATTCTGCCCACCGATAGGCGCGTGACCGAGATGCTCAAAGGCACCAGTCACAAGCCCGACGAGGTGATCAAGACGATCAACATCACCGGCGGTGCGCGGCAACTCACAGTGGAGAAAGTCGCGATCAGTGCGGTGATGGCTGGAGCGTCGCCCGAGCATTTGCCGGTTATTTTGGCTCTGGCCACCCAAGCGCCGTTCGGAAACTCCACCAGCTCGATGGCGAATATGGTCGTGATCAGCGGCCCGATCCGCAACAAGCTCAAGTTCAATTGCGGAACGAATGCGATGGGCCCGTACAACAGGTCGAACGCCGTCGTCGGCCGCGCCTTCGCGCTGATGTCCAAGACCGCGGGCGATCTCCGCAACAACGTCAACGCCTGGGAAACTCTGGGCAACACGATGCAGTACAACAGCATGTGCTATGGCGAAAACGAGGAGGCTTTGCCCGACGGCTGGGATCCCCTGCACGTCGAGACAGGCTTCAAGCCCACCGACAACGTGCTCAGCGTCGGGACTGGCTGGAGCAGTATCGCCAGCGTGGGCGCCAGCCAGAGCATCTACCCGACCCACTACTTGATGCGCGACTACATGAGCTCGTTCTGCGCATCAGGGTCGGCTGCCACCATCGTGATCGATCCGACAGTCGCGGGACTTCTCAAGGACGTTCACGGCTTCAAGACAAAAGCTCAATTGAGCGAATGGTTCTCTCAAAATGTGACCAAAATGAACGCGTCGTATTGGGGCAATGGCGTCATTCAAAGCACCGCCGTCCCGTTTGCGCTGGCAGGGCTTGAGCCATACGCGAGCTGGAGAAAATTGCCGGATGACGCGCTCATTAAACCGTTCACCAATCCCAAGGCGATCCATGTGGTCGTTGCAGGAGGCAAGGTTCAGACCATGTGGTTCGTCACCGACTTCGGCATCCGCCGGGGCGTGAAAATCGACGATTGGGCGTAGAATCACATTAGCGGAGGCGCGGGGCGCAAGCTCCGCGCCCGCCGCAAAAGGAATCTTCAATGACACCTCGTCTTACTGCAGCGGTTTTGCTTGGCGCGTTCATACTGGTGCCGGCGCTGAGTTCGCACGCCTTGCCAAAATATGCGCAGAAGGCGCCATCCGTGAAACCGGGCCAGGACCCTTCCGCGTCCGCAAAAGACGAAATCCCTTTTCCACAAGTGCCGCGCATTACCGGCGAAGAGGTCGAGCGCATTGCGAAGGAAAAAGGCAACGTGGTACTCGTGGATACGGACGATCCCGAGGCGTACGCGGCCGAGCATATTAAGGGAGCGGTGAACATCGCGTTCGATCCCACGGTCGAAGCCAAGGAACAGGACCAGTTACTCAGCGCCCTTCCCGGCGACAGATTGATCGTCTTTTACTGCAACTGCTCCCACGAGGAAGACAGCGCCCCGATGGTTCTCGAAATGTGGGAGTTGGGTTACGACCACGAAAAGGTGAAAGCCTTGAAGGGCGGCCTGACTCGATGGGAACAGCTAGGCTATCCTCTCGCGGGCACCGATGTGGACAAGAACCAAGAAAAGGGAAATTGAATCGAGTAGCTCGATTCCGAGTTGACCACCCACCGAACCAATCCCTGACCTTGCTGATGCGCAATCGATTCCGCGCAGAACTAGCGGATGCGAACGGCTAGCCAGCGATCGAGTGCAGCCGCACACGCTCATTGCGCGTACGGCGTAGCGCCCAGAACTATTGAGTCGCCGATTTTTCGCCGAGGCGGCGCATCCGCTCCTGGAGCTTCTTGCGAAGGGGCGCAGGCGCGTTGGGATTGAAAGCGACGAGATACCACAGCGGCTGGCTGCGGTCGCGGCTGAGACGCGAGAGAGTCGCCGCATCACTGTTGGGATGCCGCGCGATATTTTCGCGAATCGCCGAATAGGGATGATGCGAAAGGCGGCCGAGCGTTTTCGCAGCCACCTTCGGATGCTCACTGATCAGGCGCAGCAAGTAGTAATCTTCCTTCGGCGCCTGACGAGACAGTTGATCGAGCGCCTCCGGCTTGACCTCGGCGCTTAAAACCGTGCCCACTTTTTCGTCCCAGCCGGGATTGATGCGGTTCAGTTCCTGCGTGCGCGCGTGAATCAGCTGCTCGATGACGCGGCGCTCCTGATCCATGCGAGCCGCAGGCAACGCGCTGCGCTCAACCGAATCGAGCACGCGCAGAAGATGCTGCCGTTCCCCAAATACGATCTGTGAAGTACGCAATGCTTTCCCCTTGCTCGGATTTCGCACTAAGTCGGAACGTCTCATGTGTCGCTCACCCCGCCGATCCCAAGAACTGGAAAGTCATCATGACGATTCATCGCAGAAATACGGCCCGGTGCAGCGCAACGGTCGAAATGAAATATAACCCCCATTGGGCGAGCGGCGATATCCCCAACGCGCTTATAACGGAAAGATACATCATTCGCGCGCGAACTGCATCCCCCGGCGCTGCTTGAGCCAGCTAAGCAAGCAGACTTCTGGACGACCGCCGTGATTATCCAGCGGAGGTGCGAAGGAGTCAAAGCAAGGGCGCGTGCGGTGTTCCTTGGACCGCAACAGATGGTTCTAGAACTAGGTCGAATTCTGCGGAAAAATGAAAACCGGCCAATGCTAGCGCAGAAACGGATTGTGCTGGCGCTCAGAGCCGATCGTGGTGGTGTCGCCGTGGCCCGGGAAGACAACGATATCGTCAGGGAGGACCAGCAGCTTCTCGTGAATCGAGCGGATGATTTGAGGGTACGAACCTCCGGGTAGATCGGTGCGCCCAATGCTGCCTTGAAACAAGGTGTCGCCGGCGAGCAGAAGGGGCGCATGGGACTGGCGCTTGTGGTCGGGAGCGCTGACCTCCTCCACGACGAGGCTGATGCTGCCGGGCGTGTGACCCGGCGTGTGCAGGACTCGCGCCGCGAAGCCGCCCCAGCGAAGTGTATCTCCCTCTTTCACGAAGTCGCGAATATGAACTGTCTCGGGAGTGGGAACTCCGAGCCACTGCGCCTGCATATCGAGGGAACGATAAAGACCGAGATCGGCGTCGTGAATCAGGACCGGTGCGCCTGTTGCGCCATGCAGGCCAGCCAAGCCACCGACGTGGTCGATGTGAGTATGGGTGCTGACAATCGCGCGCACTTTCAGTTTGTGCCGGTGGATGACTTCGAGAATGCGATCGACCTCGTCTCCGGGATCAACGACGATCGCGTCGCCACTCTCGGGATCCCCGAGGATCGAGCAATTACACTGAAGCAGACCAACGGGAATGACTTCGTGAATGAGTTTTTGCGGCATCGAAAATCAGTATAGCGCCGTAGACGAAAATCCGCCCCGACTAGGCGGGCTGCTGGTCGGCGGGAAGGCCGGCGGCGACAAGGGCTTCGACGCGAGCGAGAAGGTCGCCTCGCTGCTCGATCGTATAGGCCGAAGCATCGACCGGCGGGCCGAAGCGAATCGTTACGTCGCCTGGATAAACGATGCTGTGGCCCTTCCTCATCAAGTGATGCGCTCCCACGATTGAAACGGGCACGACGGGAACCCCTGCATTGATGGCCAAGGTGAAGGCACCGCGCTTGAACGGGCGGAGCCGCCCATCGGGGCTGCGAGTGCCCTCGGAGAAAAACATAAAGGACAGACCCTGTTTGACGTATTGCTCCGCGAGGGGAACCACGGTCGTGGTCGATTCCTTGTCGCCGCGATCTACTGGAACGAACTGCGCGATGCGCATGGCCCTCCCAAAAACAGGGATTCGGAATAGTTCCTTCTTGGCCACGATGCCGACGCGTTGTGGAAGGGCGGGCACTAGGGCCAGCGGATCGATCGTCGAAGCATGGTTCGCGACGAAGACGCACGGGCCGCCTGGCACATTTTCCAGCCCTTCGACGTGCACGCGGACTCCGAGAAGCCTCGTCCCAGACCGAACGATCTTCATTGCCAGGTAGTACATGAGGTCCGGCTTGCGAGTGATGACGCTCCAGAGCATGAGCGGAGGAAGCACAAGAAGGATCGCAAGCGCCAACATCAGCGCGACGAAAGTTGTGCGAATTATGGCCACGGCGGCGAGGAAAGCATATCAGTCGGTTGAGCCATGGAGAACGCCGTCGAGAATGCGGCGCTGGCGATCGTTCGGACGGGCGACCTCGCTGACGGAAGCGCGGCCGGGGCCCATTTGTAATTCCAGCCCGGCGACGGAGAGAAACGCGGCGTAGGGAATTTCGTCGGTGCCCGAAATGTAGCGATCGAAGAAGTCGGCGAAGCTCTTCCCAGTGACTTCTTCGACGACGGCGCGGATTCCGGCGCTGTCGTCATAAAACTTGCCCTGCTGAGCGTATTCCGAATTCATTCGCCGCATGACATCGTCGAGCGATTTGTGGTTGTCAGTCGCGTCTCGAATCGCAAGGTCGAGCATCGCTCCGACAATCTGCCCTTTGTTGTAGTACGAGATGCTGTGGACGGGCGTGTTGTAGCCATCATATTTCTCGAACCACGCGTCGAGACTCGATTCTTCCACACTCTGCCAGGCGCGCGCCGGACGGGATTGCAACTCGCCAATCTGCTCGGCGAGATCAGAATAGAACTGCGTCTTCGACCAGAGGCCCGTGCGTTCGAGCGTGTACGAGGCATAGGCGCTGGTCACTCCCTCGGCAAACCACAGCGCCCGCGTGTATTGCTCTTTCGTGTAATCGACCGGCTCGAGCGATTGGGGGCGGATACGCTTTACGTTCCAGACGTGAAAGAACTCGTGAGCAGCTACAACCACGGCGCCTTCGGTGGAAGTAGCCGAGATCGCGGTGGAGTTTCGATGCTCCATGCCTCCGCCTTCCACGTCGCCATCGGGGCCAATGTGAAAGAAAAACGTGTACTCCTTCGAGGGAGGATCGAACGGCGGGCCGCCCATCAATTGCAGCTCGTATCTTGTGATGCGATGGAGTGCGTCCTCGAGTACCGCCCGATTCCACGAGTGCGAATCGACGACGACCCGAAAACGGCCACCGGATTCGTTGAATTCGAATTCCTCGAACTTGCCCGCCTCGACGGGCGCATCGACCAGACCGTCGTAACTCGCGGCGACGTATTCGTTTGGTACATGAACCGCCGCCAATTCAGCAGCCGTTCGCCATCCTTCGGGGAATTCGGCGAATTGGACCGACACGTCCTCGCCGCGGCGATCCGGCACGTACATCAGGATTTCGGCGAGATTTATGAACGCGTGATGCGAATCGAGTTGGGAATTGAAGGGGCCCAGACTGTTCCATTCGATCGCGTATTGAATCTCGAAGCTGTTGTGATCTCCCGGCTGGCAAGACCCATCGAGCGAGAAGCGCCACGTTTGCTTGTCCAGTTGGTGTTTGTTTAGCGGCACGGCAATCACCGCCGGGCACAGGCCACGAAGCGATTCGATGCGGTATGCAAAGTCGCGCACGCGGTAGAGCGCGTTCCACGCGGGCAACGCGGTAACGACTTCCCTGCCCTCGACAGGAATCGTCATCGTGACGTGGAAGAGGTGTTGGCCTGGATCGTCGAGCGAGACGCGATATTGAATAGTTGCCGCGGCGGGGCGAGGCGCGAGTAGCGCAGCGAACAAGAATCCGGCTGCCAGCGTGCGGCGGAACCCTCGATTGGAATGGTTCATGCGCGGATACCGGCCCGCGCGCCGAGCTTTTCGAGCAATTTGGCTGTGAGGCCATCGAAACTGCCGTTGGACATAATCAGAACGAGATCTCCCGGTTCGGTATTTTCCACGAGGTGTTCGGCGATATCGACGGAAGATGCGAAGGCCTTCGCAAAGCGCCCGCGCGCGCGAATCGACTCTGTGATCGCCTCTGGCGAGAGGCGATCACGCTCCTCAAGCAACTGCGCACGATTGACGGGGCCGAAAAGCACCGCGTCGGCCAGCGCCAGGGCATCCGGCAGGGCGTCTTGAAAAATCCTGCGGCGCATCGTATTCGAGCGCGGCTCGACGGCCGCCCAAATCTTGCGGCCGGGCCAGCGCGTGCGCGCGGCTTCAAGAGTCATCCGGATTGCGGTGGGATGGTGGGCAAAATCCTCGACCACCAAAACTCCCCCGGCCTCGCCTTTGATCTCCATGCGGCGGCGAACGCTTTGGAACGTGGCGAGGGCGCGCGCAATTGCATCGCTCTCCACGCCCATGCCATAGGCAAGCGCGACGGCCGCCAACGCGTCGAGCACGTTGTGGCGACCCGCAAGTGGGATGCGGATGCGCGCGACCTCGTTGCCGCGCCGGGCGACTCGAAATTCGGTCGCGGAATCGTGCCAGACGATGTCGCCCGCGCTCCAATCACATTCGGGCGTGAGGCCGAAGGTTTCGACCGGGCAGAATGCCTTCGCTACAACCTGCCTTAGTTCAGCACACTCGCCCCAGAACAGGATGCGGCCGCGCCGCGGAACCAGATTCACAAGTCTGCGAAACTGGAGAGCAATCGAGGCAAGGTCCGGATAGATATCGGCGTGATCGAACTCAAGCGACGTAAGAATCAATTCGTCGGGATGGTAGTGGAGGAACTTGGGCGCCTTATCGAAGAACGCGGTGTCGTATTCATCGCCTTCGATGATGAAATCCTCGCCGCCGCCGAGGCCGTAGCTGCGATCCCCGAAATTGGGCGCAACCCCACCGACCAGGAAATCAGGCCTTCGCCCAGCAGTTTGAAAAATCCAGGCCAGCATCGCCGTCGTAGTCGTTTTGCCGTGAGTGCCCGCGACGACGATGGAGGTCTTCCCCGGCAGGAAGTATTCTTCGAGGAGTTGCGGCATCGAGCAGTAAGGGATCCTCTCGTCCAGGATATATTCGAGCTCGGCATTCCCGCGTGAAATCGCATTGCCGATCACTGCCAGGTCGGGCGCGGGCTGCAGATTCTCCGGCGTGTAACCTTCATTCCACCGGATGCCGAGCGAGTCGAGAAGCGTCGAGGCCGGCGGATAGACGTTGACGTCAGAGCCGGTGACATGGAAACCGCGCTCCTTCAGCATGCCGGCTACGGGGGACATCGCCGAACCCGCGATGCCGAGAAGGTGGACGTGTCGGACCGTCGATTTTGCGAAACCCGGAGCCATTTCAACCTTTCTTCATCATACGCAGATGCGCCTTCCCGCGACGCCAAACCTCGCAATGCTCGGAATGAGAAGAAATTTGCAAATTAGGGCACGCACGCCGGCTCAAGAATTTTCAGCACGCCACGACCAGCACTCGATAGCTCGGCGTAAACACCTAAGGGCAGCGTCAACATCGAGCGTGACGTGTGGCCGACGGGAACTCCCCAAACGATTGGAACACCGTGAGACCTCAATATGCGCCGGGCGACCGCTTCGACGGTTTCCCCTCCCACGGGCGGATCGCATTCCGGAAACTCGCCGAGGATTACGGCCGTGACGCGGCGAAACTTTCCGGCGTGTTTCAGGTGCATCAGTGCGCGATCGACCTGATAGGGTTTCATCGCGCGGTCTTCGAGGACGAGAATCGCGCCGTCCGTGTTGATCTCCCACGGCGTGCCTAACGTCGATTCCACGAGGGTGAGGCAGCCGCCAACGAGGACGCCCGCCAGGCTGTCGGTTGAAAGATCCGTGGCTTGGAGGTCAATCGACCAACCATCGTTCGTCGTCGTGAGGGAGCGCACCAGACTCTCGCGATCGTATCCGTGCGGTGCGCCGGCGCCTCGGTCAAAATTCGACGCAACCATCGGCCCATAAAACGTCACCCAGCGAAATTTCTGCCAGAGAAAGATCTGAAGAGACGTCAGGTCGCTCGAGCCGAGAAGAATCTTCGGTGAAGCCACCACGTCCATCAGGCCGTCGAGCAAGTAATTCGAGCCGTAACCACCGCGCGAGCAAAAGATCGCGCGCGTCACCGGTTCGGCCAAGGCTTCTTTCAGCGCCGCGAGGCGGTCGGCCGCGCAGCCGGCAAAGAAACTATCGTGCGCCAGGACACTTGCGCGGTCGACTTTCGGGCTATATCCAAGGCGAGTCAGCTCGTTGCAGCCTGCCTGCAGGTGATCCTCCTGGACCGGGCTTGCGAGCGAAAGCACTCGAATTTGGTCGCCGGGACGCAGCGCAGAAGGCTTGAGAGGTTGCGGCATGTGCGCAATCGAGAATAAGGAAATTGGTTGAGCGAGTCTACACGGAGCACGCCCGACGCAAATTAAGAGTTAAGACCGTAAATCTCGGGTCGAGGGCTCGGCGGCCGCGGTTCAGTTGACCTTGAAAGTGGACGTCTTCGACGTCCCACCTCCCGGGGCTGGATTCGTAACGTCAATGTCAGCGCTGGTGCTCATCGCGAGGTCCGAGGCCGGAATGAGAACGACCAATTGCGACGAGCTTAGAAACGCGGTTGCGAGGGGAGATCCGTTCCATTCGCCGACAGAGCTCTGCACAAATCCGGAGCCTGATACTAAGACCTCTAGATCGGGCGAGCCAGCAGAGGCACTCGACGGTGAGAGCGACGAGAGGGTGGGAGACGGATTGTTCTGACCGGTGATCGGAAAGTTCATCGAGGACGAGCCTACTACAAGGCCCGGCGTGTACACGGCAATGCTGCCCGAGCCGGCGTTTGCGATATCGGTGGCCGTGATCGTAGCCGTGACCTGTGTGGCATTTACGAACGTCGTGGTTCGAATGTCGCCGTTCCAGGTGACTACATCGTTCGCAGCGAAATTGTTCCCATTCACTGTCAACGTGAAGTCCTGTCCGCCAGCCTTGGCGTTCGGGGGCATGAATCCAGTTATCGTGGCCGAACCGATTTGTACGGGCTCAATCGTGAAGATGGCAGGTGCGGACATTCCGCCACCCGGCCCGGGATTGACAATCGTAACGTTCACGGGGCCGGGCGAGGCGACGTCCGAATCGCTTATCTGAACTTCGAGCTGTCCGGTGACTGCATTCAGCCTCGTCGAGCGCGGAGAGTTATTCCAGTAGACGAACGAGACTCCCTTGGAACTCGATATAAGCCCTGATCCCACGACAAACATCGTGAAGGACTGGCTGCCAGCGGTGATATTCGACGGAAAAAGATTGGAGATCGCGGGCGTAGCGTTGAACGGTGGCGCATTGTTATTGCTGCAGCTGCCGAGCAGCAGAATCCCCGCGATCGATGCGAGCGCAGCCCTACGCGACCGATTCAAAGCTAGCCTCCTTCAAAGTTTCTGCGGGATCCCGAAGCCGCTCGCCACCAGCGGCCGGGAAAGCGGACCGAGGGAAACGTCAAGCCACCTGAAAATCCCCCTGCCAAACCGCAACGATTGATAGCACTCCCGCGCGCGGCACGTCAACTCGGATTCGATTCAAGGCTTAGGGGTTGGCCGCACGAAACGCTTTGGAAGCAATCCCGCGGAACCGCGCTAGAGCTTGAACGTTGTCATGCGGGCGAACTGGCGCGCCCGCGCCGCAATTTCTTTGCGCGTAACTTTCGCAAGCCGCTCGACGCCGAAGCGCTCGACCGTAAAGCTGGCGAGCACCGATCCGTACACCATCGCTGAGCGCAGAGTCTGCTCGTTAACGCGCCCGTTACTCGCAAGATAGCCCATGAAGCCACCCGCAAAAGTGTCGCCGGCGCCCGTGGGATCGTGGACTTCCTCGAGCGGGAAGGCGGGCACGGCGAAGACGAATCCATCGTGCACCATGATCGCGCCGTGCTCACCGCGCTTGATGATCAGAGTCCTCGGACCCATCTTGAAAACGTGTTTGGCAGCGCGGTAGAGATTGTGCTCACCCGTAAGCTGGCGCGTTTCGTCGTCATTGATCGTCAGGATTTGGACGTGCTTCAGAGTCTCACGCAACTCCGCCGGAGTGCCACCGATCCAATAATTCATCGTATCGAGACCGACGGCCTTGGGTTTGCGCGTGACCTGCTTGAGTACAGAGCGCTGCAGCGTGGGGTCAATGTTGCCGAGAAAGATGTATTGCGAATCAAGATAGCTTTTCGGAAGAGTTGGGCGGAATGCGGCGAAGACATTTAATTCGGTGACGAGCGTGGTGCGCTCGTTCATATTCTGACTGTAGCGCCCGGACCAGAAAAACGACTTTCCCGGAACCCGCTCGAGACCCGCGAGATCGATCTTGCGCCCGCGAAATATGGCTTCGTCCAGTTGCGTGAAATCTTCACCCACAACTCCGACGAGGCGCACCGGAGTGAAATAGCTCGCGGCCAATGCGAAGTAAGTGGCCGCGCCGCCGAGAGTTCGGTCAACTTTTCCGAAGGGGGTTTCGATGGCGTCAAATGCGACAGAACCGACTACGAGAAGAGACATGAGCGATCCGTGTTTGGCGAGGCGGCAGTGAATCGCCGCACCGAATTTGATTGCGACGGCAACTTGACTGTGATTTTTCTCGGGACAGCGGGCGGCATCGTCAGATGTACTTGCCGATGATCGGCGCGAGACGCTTCTTGGCCGATGCCGGGATTTTCTTGCGATCGGTGAGAATCGCGTGCGCCACGGCTGAGCTGCACTTGCATCCCCGCTCATTGCCGAGCGCCCGAACCACTTCGCGGATGGCGCGCTGTACGTTTTCCGCGTTCTTGTTGAGATATCCGATGATCATGTCGACCGTCACCGAATCGTGCTCGGGGTGCCAGCAATCGTAATCGGTGATCATGGCGAACGTAGCGTAGCAAAGTTCCGCTTCGCGTGCGAGTTTGGCTTCGGTGAGATTGGTCATGCCAATCACATCGAACCGAAGCTGGCGATAAGTGTGCGATTCGGCGAGGGTCGAAAAAGCGGGGCCTTCCATGCAGACGTAGGTGCCGCCGTTGTGGGCCTTCACACCGGTGCGATCGCAGGCCTCTGCGAGCAACTTTGACAGCCGCCGGCAGGTTGGCTTATCGAAGGCGATATGCGCAACCACGCCTTCGCCGAAGAACGTGGCCTTCCTGCCGCGCGTGCGATCGAAAAACTGGTCGGGAATCAGAAAATCCATGGGCGGGAGATCTTCGCGCAGAGAGCCGACGGCACTCACCGAGATAATCTGCTCAACGCCGAGCATCTTCATGGCGCAGATGTTGGCGCGGTAGTTGATTTCGCTGGGCGAGAAAAGATGGCCGCGGCCGTGCCGCGCAAGAAATGCCACGCGGCGTCCTTCGAGCGTGCCGACCACCAACGCGTCTGACGGATCGCCGAAAGGGGTTTTGACGCGAACCTCTCGCGTGTCCGTCAGGCCAGCCATCTGGTAAAGCCCGCTACCACCGATGATGCCAATCTTGACGGCCTCTTTTTTCGCACTTGTCCTGGATTTCTTCTTCGGCATTCCTGCTCCTGAATTTGATTCCATGGGCCTGGAGAATCGGCGCGCAATCCCCCCTAATCAATCCGCACCGGTTCCGCTTCCCACCCTCCGTCGCGGCTACGGAGATACGCGGCGGGCACTTGCGGGTCGTGAGGAAAAAGAGCAATCCAGCCCTCGCGAACCGCCTCCGGAATCCACCGTTTCTTGTTTTCGAGCGTCGTCATGGGGAAGAGATCGTACCCCATAATCCACGGAACAGGGAGGTGCGCCGTCGTGGGCACGAGATCGGCGAAGAAGAACGCCACTTTGTCGCCGCCCGACAACTTGACGCACTGCATGTGCTCGGTATGGCCGGGAACGCGGATGAGCTCGACGCCCGGCGTGACGACGTGCTCGCCTTCCAGCATCTGCAGTTTCCCAGCCGCGCCCACTGGCGCGAAATTTTCCGGCAAGTAGCTTGCTCTGTCGCGCTCGTTTGCGTGCATCGCGTGATTTAATTCGCCGGCCTGCACAAGATAGTGAGCGTTGGGAAACGCCGGAATAATCTCGTCGAGCTCGATCCGCGTATTTCCGCCGCAATGATCGAAGTGGAGGTGGGTGTTGATGACGATGTCAATATCTTCAGGTCGCAGTTCGAGAGCGCGCAATCCGTCCGCTAGAAACGGGCCGTCCAGCCCGTAGATGTCGCGCAACTTCGGGCTCATTTTGTCGCCTGCACCTGTCTCGACGAGGATGCGCTTGCCGCCCGCGCGGATCACGAGGCAATTCATGGAGAGCGTAATGCGATTGCGGGCATCGGCGGGCATTTTCTTTTCCCACATCGGCTTTGGGATGACGCCGAACATCGCGCCGCCATCGAGCAGCAGGCGCCCCGCGGAAATGACATGGAATTCAAGATCACCGAGCTTCACGAGCGGCTCCTCGACAGGATCTCGGCCACGGCTGCGTAGGGGTCCTTCTTTCGCGCGGCGACTTGCGCAGCGATGGCGTCAAATTCGGGCTCGCTCATCCCGTTTCCAAGCGCACGCTCGACAAGGCGCCTTTCGAGCAGGCGTAAAAGCCAGTCTTTCCAGTAGGCGAGTTCGCGCTTGGGGCGGTCCTCCGCCTTAACGAAATGTTCGCGAAATGCCCCGATCTGGCGAGCGAGATCGTCGACGCCTTGGCCTTCGGTAGCAACGGTTCGGACAATCGGCGGTTTCCAGCCGTCGCGCTCGGGAACCAACTGCAGGATCGCGCGGAGTTGCTCTTCGAAACGCCCGGCGCCTTCGCGATCGGATTTGTTGATCACAAAGATGTCCGCGATTTCCATCAGTCCGGCTTTGAGATTTTGAACTTCGTCGCCCATCCCGGGCACGAGGACGACGAGGGTACAGTCCGCCAAGCGGACAATTTCGATTTCGCCCTGCCCGACACCCACAGTCTCGACCAGGATAATGTCTTTGCCCGCGGCATCGAGCAGAAGAGTGGCGTCACCCGTCGCCTGGGCAAGGCCTCCGAGATATCCGCGCGTTGCCATCGACCGGATGAAGATACCCTCATCGGCCGCGTGGCCCTGCATGCGGATGCGGTCTCCGAGGATCGCGCCGCCCGTGAAAGGGCTCGACGGGTCAACGGCGATGATTCCTACGCTCTTTTTCTCGACCCGATAGTGCGCCGCCAGTTTATCGACGAGCGTGCTCTTGCCCGTGCCGGGAGCGCCCGTGACACCGATGCGGCACGCATGGCCCGTGTACGGGAACAATTCCTTCAGGAGCAGTTCCGCCTCGCCAGTGCGGTTTTCGATGGCAGAGACGGCGCGGGAGATCGCGCGGACGTCTCCCGCACGGATTTGCGCGGCCCAAGATTCGAGCGTGGTTGTCATGAACGAGAGTGGCGATCTCGTGCGGCTATATGGAGCGCCCCGGACCCGGGGTTCCCGGCCTGCCGCCGGAGTATTCGTCGTAGGCCTTGATGATGCGCTGAACCAGGCTGTGGCGGACCACGTCGCGCTCATCAAAGTAGACGAGTGCGATTCCCTCAATCTTGCCAACAACTTCGATCGCTTCGACGAGACCCGAGCGCCGCGCGTCCGGCAGGTCAATCTGCGTGACATCGCCGGTGATCACGGCCTTTGAATTAAAGCCGAGGCGCGTGAGGAACATCTTCATCTGTTCGCTCGTCGTGTTCTGGGCCTCGTCGAGAATCACGAACGAATCGTTGAGCGTGCGGCCGCGCATGAACGCAAGCGGCGCAACTTCGATGATGTCTTTCTCGAGGAAACGTTCAAGCTTGTCCGCTTCGAGCAGATCGTGGAGCGCGTCATAGAGCGGCCGCATGTATGGATCGACTTTCTCCTGCAGCGTGCCGGGGAGAAAGCCTAGTCGTTCGCCGGCTTCCACCGCCGGGCGAGCCAAAATGATTCGATTCACCTGCTTGGCAAGCAGCGCGGAGACGGCCATCGCTACGGCAAGATAGGTCTTGCCTGTGCCGCCGGGACCGATGGCAAAAACCATATCGTAGGTTTCAAGCGCCTCGATGTAGCGCTTCTGGTTGGCGCTTTTCGGAGCGATGCTTTTTCGGCCGAGCGGCCGAGTGCGCGACGGAGAGAACGCGCCGTGCAACGTGGAAGTGGGTTCCTCGGCCGCCACGCGAAGAAGAGCCTTTACTTCGCGGCTATCGGGAACCCGCCCTTCGCGAATGCGGTCGTTATAGGCGCCGAAGATGCGCGCCGCGCGCTCGACCTGTGCCGCTTCCCCTTCGATTTCGATATCGTCGTCTCTCAGGTGCGTACGAATATTCAAAGCAGATTCAAGAAATTTCAGATTTTCATCGAGGGGGCCGAAGAGCTCGCTGATGCCTCCGGCGATTCGGACGGTTTGTTTCATCAATTTTACGCGACGCAAAAATAGCCTAGCGCGCCACGCGCACTCGGTCAAGTCGAAGCCGGGTACACCTCTAGTGAGTTACCGGAGCCGGAAACTGCACTTTCGGCACTTCGCGCGCTGCCTCGGGAGCGGCAAAGTAAGCGTCATTGCGCTTGAAGCCGGCCATACCAGCAACGATGTTGTTCGGAAACAGCCCGATATAGGTGTTGTAGTCCTGAATGGCGTCGTCGTAGCGCTTGCGCTCGACCGCGATGCGATTCTCGGTTCCTGCCAGCTCGTCCTGCAGGCGCAGGAAGTTTTCGTTCGATTTAAGCTGCGGATAGTTTTCGACAATGAGCAGCAAGCGGCCGATGGCGCCGTCCAGCTGACCGTTGGCGGCGATCTTATCTGTCGGCGTTTTCGCGCTGAGCAGGGCCGAGCGCGCTTTGGCAATGTCGTCGTACACAGTCACTTCCTGTGCGGCATAGCCTTTCACTGTTTCGACGAGATTCGGAATCAAATCCGCGCGGCGCTGAAGCACCACGTCGACCTGCGCCCAGTCGGATTTGACCGTCTCATTCAGAGTGACCATTTGGTTCCGGCGAGAGACGTACATTCCGCCCAATGCTAGGGCGATGATCACCAGAACTGCGACAACCGCAAGAAATGCTTTCATCACTGTCCTCCCGCCAGAGTTCTGGCGCTAGTTAGAGCGTATCGAGACGGC
>Ga0187808_10000271_pt1 | contig 14910 bp, 11 predicted proteins | sample NC_wetland_sal_i_5_FD_132427 | JGI IMG/M metagenome (GOLD analysis project Ga0187808, IMG submission 132427) | Wetland sediment microbial communities from Neuse River Estuary, North Carolina, USA - ASW_3 | ecosystem: Environmental > Aquatic > Freshwater > Wetlands > Sediment | place: USA: North...
ACACCACGTTCAACACCGCGTCGATCGAAGCGATCGAGACCGACATGAAGGCGTTCGGGATCATCACCAGCGAGCCGGCGGCCTCGTCGATGCTGTGGAACCCGTGATGTGGAACCCGTGACGGTGAACCCGTGACGGTCCGCCGCCTCGCGCTCAGGTACGGGCTCCGGGTCGGGGTGCTCGCCGCCGCGCTCGGCCTCTGGCAGGGGCTGAGCGCGGCCGGCGTGATCCGCGCCGACGAGTTCCCGTCGATGACCCAGACCGCGACGGCGCTGTGGGACCAGGCGCGGACGGCCACGCTCTGGACGGCGGTCGGGCAGACCCTGGAGGGCTGGGCGATCGGGCTGGCGATCGGCGCGGCCGCGGCGCTGGCCATCGGCACGGTCATCGCCCTCAATTCCTTCGCCTACCACAGCGTGATCGGCGTGATCGAGTTCTTCAAGGCGATCCCGGTGATCGCGATCTTGCCGATCGGCCTGGTGCTGTGGGGCGCGACGCTCACGATGAAGTTCGCGCTGGTCGCGTTCGCCGTCTTCTGGCCGCTTGTCATCCAGGTCTGTTACGGCGTCCGCTCGGTCGATCCCGTGGTGCGGGACACCGCGTCCGTGCTGCGGCTGCGCGGCCCGCGCAGGTTCGCGCTGGTGATCATGCCGAGCGCCGCCGCGTTCATCGCGACGGGCCTGCGCGTCGCGGTCGCGGTCGCGCTGATCGTGGACATCATCGCCGAACTGATCGGCGGCGGCTCCGGCGTCGGCGTCCGCATCCTGCTCGCCGAGAACGCCGGCCCGTCCGCCTACCCGCTCATGTACGCCTACATCGTCGTGGCCGGCCTGCTCGGCGTGCTGCTCGCCGGCGCGTTCACCATCGCCGAGCGGTACGTGCTGCACTGGCACGAATCCCAGCGTTCGGCCGCGGTGGAAAGAAATATTTATCCGGAACGAACCGAGGTGACTCTTGCGGTCTCCTTATCTCCGGGTCGCTGGCCGGGCGCTGACCCGGGTGTGGCTGTTCGTCGTCTTGTTCGTCGCGTGGTGGGTGCGGTCGGCTGGCTCGAAGTCGCTGTACTTCCCGCCGCTTGAGTCGATCGTCAAGGCGCTGTGGACCCAGTGGGTGACCGGCCCGGCCCGCGCCGACCTGTCCTCCAGCCTCGAGCACCTGATCGCCGGGTACGCCATCGCCTGTGTGGCCGGGATCGGCCTCGGCATGGCGCTGTGGGCGCTGCGCTACGCCCGCGAGGCGACCTCGCCGTACCTGTACTTCCTGTACGTGCTGCCGGCGCCGGTGCTGGTGCCCGCCGCGATGACGCTGTTCGGCATCGGGTTCAGCATGAAGGTGGTGCTGATCGCGTTCGCGGCCCTGTGGCCGACGCTGCTCAACACCCTGGACGGCATGCGCGGCGTGGACGCGGTCAAGCTCGACACCTCCAGGGTGCTCGGGCTGCCGCGGTGGCGCAACGCGCTCCAGGTGGTGCTGCCGGCCGCCGGGCCGCAGATCGTCGCCGGGCTGCGCAACTCCCTGCAGGTCGCGATCATCCTCATGGTGGTCAGCGAATGGGAGGCGTCCACCGACGGCATCGGCTACTACATCGTCAGCGCGCAGCAGTCCTTCGACTACGTGGGCATGTGGTCGGGGATCATCGTGCTCGCGATCATCGGCGTCGTCGCGAACCTGCTGTTCGTGGTGGCCGAGAACCGCGTCCTGCACTGGCATTACGGCGCGCGCGCCGTGGAGGGAGGGACCCGGTGACAACCGCGTTGGTGCCGGTCGTCTCGCTGGTGAACGTGCGGAAGGTCTATGGCGGCGCCGCGGGGCCGCGGACCGCCCTGGCCGACATCACGTTTGACGTGGCGCGCGGCGAGTTCGTCTGCGTGGTCGGCCCTAGCGGGGCCGGCAAGACAACGCTGCTGCGCTGCCTGGCGGGCCTGATGCCGCCGACGTCGGGGGAGGCGCTGTTCGAGGGCACGCCGCTGCGCTGCGTCCCGGAAGGGATCGGGGTCGTGTTCCAGGACTACAGCAGGTCGCTGTTCCCGTGGCTGACCGTGGCCCGCAACGTCGACCTGCCGCTTCGGGTGCGGGGGATGGGCCGCGCCGGGCGGGCGGCGCGGGTCGCCGAGGTGCTCGCCTCGGTGGGCCTGGCCGACGCGGGCAGGCAGTACCCGTGGCAGCTGTCCGGCGGCATGCAGCAGCGGGTCGCGATCGCGCGCGCCCTGGCCTACCGCCCCGACCTGCTGCTGATGGACGAGCCGTTCGCGTCGGTGGACGCGCAGACCCGGTTCGAGCTCGAGGACCTCATCCTGCGGGTACGCGCCGACTTCGGCGTGACGGTCGTCTTCGTCACCCACGACATCGACGAGTCGGTCTACCTGGCGGACCGGGTCGTGGTGCTGTCCCGTTCCCCGGGCGTGGTCAGCGAAATCGTGGACATCACCCTGCCCCGCCCCCGCGACCAGCTCGCGACGAAACGCGACCCGGCGTTCGCCCGCTTCCGCGAGCACCTCCTATCCCTGGTGATGACCCGCTAACGGCGCGTCCGGTGATCATGCGATCATGGGCCGGTGGATCTCGAGCCGCATCGCGCCGAGCTGGTCGCGTACTGCTACCGGATGCTGGGCTCGGTCCACGATGCTGAAGACCTGGTGCAAGAGACGATGCTGCGGGCGTGGCAGGCGCGGGACCGGTACGACGCCACGCGCGCGTCTGTCCGGACCTGGCTGTACCGGATCGCGGCGAACGTGTGCCTGACCGCGCTCGAGGGGCGGGCGCGGCGGCCGCTGCCGTCCGGGCTCGGCGCGCCGAGCACCGATCCCGGGGCGCCGCTGACGCCGAACCTCGACATCCCCTGGCTGCAGCCGTTCCCCGACGCCAGATACGACACAGGAACGCGAACGGACATGCGGCTGGCGCTGGTGGCCGCGATGCAGCTCCTGCCGCCGCGGCAGCGGGCCGTGCTGGTGCTGCGCGAGGTTCTCGAGTTCAGCGCCGCCGAGGTCGCCGAACAGCTCGGCACCACCGTCCCGGCCGTCAACAGCGCCCTGCAACGGGCCCGCGCCGCCCTCGCGGGTGCGGGCGACGCGGGCGAGGTCACCGAGCCGGACGACCCGGAGGTGCGCGCGGTCGTCCAGCGGTACGTGCGGGCGTTCGAGGCGGCCGACGTGCCAGCGCTCGTCCGCCTGCTCGCGGACGAGGCGATCCTCGAGATGCCCCCGGTGCCGCTGTGGTACCGCGGCAGCCGCGACTACGGTCTGTTCATGCAACGCGTGTTCGATATGCGCGGGCCCGGGTGGACGACGCGCACGCTCACCGCCAACGGCCAGCCCGCGGTCGCCGCGTACGCGCCCGAGCCCGGCGGCGGGCACCGGGCGCACTCGTTCCAGGTCTTCACGGTCACGGGCGGGCGAGTCGCGCGCAACGTCGTGTTCGCCGACCCGCGAGTATTCGAGGCGTTCGGCCTGCCCGAGCGGATCTGATTCAGGGCTGAGTGCTGGCCGGGGCTTGCTGCTCCTGCGCGGCCGCGAGTTTGGCGCGGATGCGGTCGACATCGGGCATGTCCAGCCTTGTGTACGCGTCGAGCGCCGCACGCCAGTGCGGGCGGGCTTCGACACTGTCGCCGGCGGCGGCGCTCGCGTTTCCGAGTCCATCGTGCGCGCGGGCCTGCTGCTCCAGATTGCTGAGTTGGCCGGCCATGTCTAGTGCCGCTCGATGATGCGCACGGGCCGGGCCAAGCGCTCCTTCCGCCAGCGCCGCCTCGCCGAGGCAGTTGCGCGCTTCCGCCTCCCCGGAGCGTTCACCAGCCCGGATGAAGAGGGCAAGCGCCTGCTCGAATCGGCCGACCGCACCAGTGATGTCACCCTGCCGCAGGTCGATCTCACCGAGACTGCACAGCGCGGATGCTTCAGCGGTACTCGCGGCCGCCTTGCGGGTCACCTCGAGCGCCGAGCCCAGCTGGCTGGCTGCTTCCGCGAGGCGTCCTTGACGCAGGTTAGCGAGGCCGCGGCTCAGGGCGAGTGCCCGCAGGCAGTGCTGCACGGCCTGCGGGTACCGGCACAGTTGCAGGTAGACGGTGCCGAGGCTGATCAAAGCGCGTGCCTGTCCGAGCCGGTCACCAGCCGCGACGCCGGCTCGGACAGCGGCGTTGTGGATCACTAGCGCCTCAGCCATGAGACCGCTCACGCTGAGATAACGGGAAAGGCCAGCCGACAGGCCGATAGCGTGCCGTGACCCGTCATGACTGGCCGCGTAGGCGGCGGCCGCGGCCAGGTTCGCGCGCTCGGCATCCAGCCACGCCCGAGCCTTCTGGTCGTCAGTGAGCTCGGCGGCGAAGGCATCGGCCGGGTCGGTCTCCGGCAACGAGGCTACCTCGGTGGGAAACAGACGCGGCCATCGCGCGTGAATCAAAGTCAGGGCCGGGATGGAGGGCCGACAGGCGGAAGGCGCGCGCCGCGGCGGCCGACAAGTGACGGTAGGACCAGGAGAGCACCGCTCTGACCGCGGTGGCCTGATCGCCGTCGGCGTCGAGCCGGTCCAGCCGGCTATGGCCGTCAAGCTCGTCCGCCAGCGCGGTCAGCGGACCAGGCCGGGCCGCCGCGAGCTCAGCCGCCACGCGCAGTGTGAGCGGCAACCGGCAGCACAGTCCAGCCAGCCGGGCCGCCGCCTCAGGCTCCGCGTCAACCTGCGGGCCGATCAGCTCTCGCAGCAGGGCCACGGCGTCCTGAAGGGGCAGCGCGTCCAGTTCCAGTCGGACGGCGCCGTCCCTGGCGACCAGGCCGGCCAGCATGTCGCGGCTCGTCACCACCGCCAGGCAGCCGGGCGTGCCGGGCAGCAGCGGCCGGACCTGCCCCGGCTCGCGCGCGTTGTCGAGCACAACCAGGATCCGCCGGCCCGCCAGCAAGCTGCGGTAGGCAGCGGCGCGCTCCTGCGTATCGGCCGGGATCTGCGGTCCGGACAGGCCGAGCGCGGTCAGGAAGCCGGCCAGTGCGTCGACGGGCGCCACGGGCTCCGCGGTGTCGTAACCGCGCAGGTTCACATACAGGTGCCCGTCCGGGAACTGCCCGGCGACCTGGTGGGCCCATTGGATCGCCAGGGCGGTCTTGCCGACCCCCGCGGTACCGCCGATCGCGGTGATCAGAACCGGCGATTGCGCGCCGGTCGGCCTGCGCGCAAGCTCGGTCATCGTGGCCAGCTCGGGATGCCGGCCGGTGAAGCAGCGAACGGCCGCGGGCAGCTGCCGCGGCACAATGCGGTCGACCGCGGCTGGCTGAACAGGTGCCGCGGGCGTGCCGGGCGCATCAGGCATGTCGGCGGCATCCCAGTGACCGCGAGCGTAGGCGGCCAGTTCGGCGCGTTGCTGTTCGGCCAGACCCAGCGCCTTGGCCAGGAGTCGCACGGAATTGCGATGCGGCCGCCGGGTTCGGCCCGACTCCGCATCGGCAATGGCGCGGACGCTCAGCCCGGACCGCTCGGCCAGATCCTCTTGAGTGAGCCCCGCGGCCAACCGATGGCGGCGCAACAGCGACCCGAACGCGCTAGCGTGTCCCGCGCCGACCGCTGTCACGTGCCAATACTGCCATGAAATATGCCAGTCATCCGTTAATCGACCAGCCTGGGTTCCGCAAAGCCGCCGATCTTGCCGGAAATCTTGCCGGTCAAACTGCATGGATCCAGGCGAACCGCTCTGACAGCCTGGCTCTGCCAAGGCGTCCATGGGGATGCCGAACCTTCCTGAGGCAGGAGGATCAGATGTACTTGCGAAGAGCAGCGCTGGTACTCGCGGCCGCGATCGCCGCTGTGGCGGCCGTTGGAGTTCTGCCGGCAACAGCAGCGCCTGCCACAAGTCACCCTGTGTCATGCGCCCAAGGGCATGCCAATACACGTGAGGGCCAAACGCCAGTCTGGGTCTGCGAGCAGCTTTTCTCGTCCGGGAGAGAACTCATTTCTTCGCAGGGCTGGATGTACGAAAGGGGAGACGGCTTCCCTGCGTCAGGTTCAATGGCTAGCGACCGATGAGTCCCGGCGATGCCACCGGTACGTACCGGTGAGCATCGACAGAAGGGGAAACTCATCATGAGCGTCATCGTCATCGAGTTCGTCACACTGGACGGGATCGTGTCCGACCCGGACGGGTCAGAAGGCACGACGGGCGGCGGCTGGGCATTCCGGCACGGCCCGGAGGCCGTCTCCGGAGACAAGTTCCGCGTCGGCGCCATCATGGACCACGGGGTCCTGGTACTTGGCCGCAAGACCTGGGAGCTGTTCTCGCGCATCTGGCCCGGGCGCGACGACCCGTTCTCGATGCGGATGAACCGCATACCCAAGCTCGTCGCCTCCCGCACGCTGACCGATACGTCGGCGTATCCGAACTCTCAGGTCATCGACGGCGACGTCGTTGACGCCGTGCGGCACGAGCGCCGCGACGTGATCATCACCGGCAGCCTGAGCGTCGTGCGGGCCCTGATGGCGCGGGACCTGATCACTGAGTACCGCTGCCTGATCTTCCCCACGGTCCTGGGCACAGGGGAGCGCCTCTTCCCGGCCGGCGCCCCGTCGGCGTACCTGGAGTGCCTGTCCGCCGAGCAGAGCGGCCCTGCCGTTTTCGCGCGTTACGGCAAACCCGACTAGGTCAGTTCGAACACCGCCCGGGGCGCCCACGGGCGCGGCGCGTCAGTGGGCGAACGACTGGCGTTTCTTTTGGAGCTCGGGAGGCATCTGGGTTTGCGGGTGGTGCTCGAGGATGTCCAGGTGCGTCCGGAAGTCGTCGAGGAGCAGGCTGGCCAGGTCCATGCTGAACCCGTTCCGTATCACGATCCGCATCACGGCCATGTCGGTGAGGTTGTCGGGGAACGTGTAGGCCGGGACCTGCCAGCCGCGCATCCGCAGCCGTTCTGAGAGGTCGTACACCGAGTAGCTGGTGATGTCGTCGCGCAGCTTGAACGCGAACACCGGCAGGTCGCTGCCGTCGCTCAGCAGGTCGAACTGGCCGATCTTGGCGATCTCCGACGACAGGTACAGCGCGATGTCCTGGCAGGTCTGCTGGACGTGCTTGAACCCGGTGAACCCGAGCCGGACGAAGTTGTAGTACTGCGCGGCGACCTGCGCGCCCGGCCGGGAAAAGTTCAACGCGAACGTCGGCATCTCCCCGCCCAGGTAGTTGACCTTGAAGATGAGGTCTTCCGGCAGGCACGCCGTATCCCGCCACACGACCCAGCCCACGCCGGGATAGACGAGCCCGTACTTGTGTCCCGAGGTGTTGATCGACGACACCCGCGGCACCCGGAAGTCCCATTCGATGTCAGGCTGCAGGAACGGTGCGATGAACCCGCCGGACGCGCCGTCCACGTGGATCGGCACATCGAAGCCCTTGTCCGCGTGCAGAGCGTCGAGCGCGGAGTTGACCTCACTCACCGGCTCGTAGCTGCCGTCCATCGTGGACCCCATGATCACGACCACGCCGATGGTGTTCTCGTCGCACTGCGCGGCCGCCTCGGCGGCGCCCAGGTGGTAGCGCCCCGGCACGACCGGCACGTACCGCGGCTCGACCTGCCAGTAGCGGCAGAACTTTTCCCAGCACACCTGGACGTTCGACCCCATCACGAGGTTCGGCGTGCCGGTGCTCTGGCCGTCGGCCCTGCGGCGCTCGCGCCACCGCCACAGCAGCGCCATCCCGCCGAGCATGCACGCCTCGCTCGACCCGGTGGTGGAGCAGCCGATCGCGTCGCCGTGCGTCGGCGCGTTCCACAGGCTGCCCAGGATGTTCACGCAGCGCCGCTCGAGCTCGGCGGTCTGCGGATACTCGTCCTTGTCGATCATGTTCTTCGGCGAGCACTCGGCCATCAGCAGTTCGGCCTCCGGCTCCATCCACGTGGTGACGAACGTGGCCAGGTTCAGCCGGGCGTTGCCGTCGAGGATGAGCTCGTCGCGCACGATCTGCAGCGCGGTGCGCGGCAGCACGCCGCGCTCCGGCAGCCGGTAGCGGGGGATCTCGCAGCTCTTCTCGCGGAAGTAAACGGGATTGATGTCGAGTTCGGCATTCGCCTCGTGGTGCTGGACCTGCCTGTGTAGTGCGGCCATGGCACAAGCGTAACGGTCGGTGAATTCCCGTACTCAACCGTCTGCCAGGTCGGCCAAATACCTTTAAGCGGGGGAACCTCACGCCCCGCCGTCGCGTCCAATGACGTGGGGATGGCCGTGGGGATGACAGGGTGCGCTAGGTTACGGGCGGGAGGCCGACATGACGGTGCGAAAACCTCGTTTTCTTGTTGGCGCAAACCAGCCGGCTCACGGGCTGTGGCAAGGAGTGGGCGCGGTGGCGGTCGGCGCCCTCGCCGCGATGGCCGTCGTGCTGCTCGCGGACCTCGCCTCGCCGCGCGGGACGGGGGCCGCGGTCGCCAAGCCGAGGATTCCCGCGACGGCGGTGGTCGTGAGGTCGTTGCGGTACAACCTGGAGACGCACTGCGGTGTCGACGAGGCGCGGATCGACGACAGGTACTTCGAGGCGGTCCACCCGCTCGTCGACAGGTCGGGCCAGGCGCCGGCCGGGTGGAAGGACCCGTACCAGGCGGGCACGATGACGCTGGTCTCGACCGCCGAGGCGGTATTCACCGACCACGCCGGGCACCGCGTGGTGTTCCGGCTGCGTCCAGGCGCGAAGGCGTTCCGGCACACGTGCGTGGTCCGGCACCAGCCGCCGCCGCGGCGCGGCTAACCGCGCCGGGCCGGCTACGGGGATACCGACCGGAGCCGGTTGTCGCCGTTGTCCGTCAGCAGCAGGGCGCCCGTGGGGCCCGCGGCTACCGAGGTCGGGCCGGCGAGTGCCGCGCCGGTGGCCGGGCTGCCGTCGCCGGGCACCTGGGTGCCGCCGCCGGCCACTACGTAGGCGTGCCCGGCGGTCATCTGCTGGCCGTAGAACGTGCCGGTCCTGACCGCGACCGCCCACACCACACCGTCGGCCGGGTCGGCGAAGAGCACGGTGCCGGAGCGGGCGACGGCCACCCCGTCCGGGGAGCCGAACTCGGCGTCCGTGGCCGGCCCGCCGCTGCCGGAGAACCCCGTCGTGCCATGGCCCGCGATCGTGTAGACGCGCCCCGCGGTCATCTGCTGGCCGTAGAACGTGCCGGTCCTGACCGCCACCACCCGGACCCGGTAATCGTGGTCGGTGACGATCAGGTTCCCTGCCGCGTCTACCGCGACATCCTGCGGCCACAGGCCGGCATAGGTTGCGAGCCGGCCGTTGCCGTTGAACGCGCGCAGCCCGTCGCCAGCCACGACATAGGTGTGGCCGACGGTCATCTTCCGGCCGTAGAAGGTGCCGGTGCTGGCGGCGGTCACGGCCACGTGGAACCCGTCCACCAGTAGCGCGTTGCCGTGGTGATCGGTGCCGACCGCGCTGGCCTTCGCGCTGATGGGGTAACTGTGACCAGCGGTCATGGCCTGGCCGAAGACGCGGCCGGACTTGACGGGGATCAGCCGCACCGGCGACCCGCCGATCACGACGTCGCCGCCGCCGTCGAGCGCCACGCAATTGTCGGCCGCGCACCCCGCCCTGGTCACGATGTACAGGTTCCCGGCGGTCAGGTGCCTGCCGAAGAACGTGCCGGTCCGGGCCGGGATCGTCAGCACGGTGCCGTTCGAGGTGACGGCGACGTCGCCGACGGGGTCCGCGCTGATCGCGTTGGGTGAGCCGATCTGGGCCGAGGTGGCACGCTGGCCCCATCCGGACAGCCACTGCGAGGACCCGTTTCCGGCCACGGTGTAGATGTCGCCGGCCGTCATTGTGCGGCCGTAGAAGGTCCCTGACCTTTCCGCGATCACGCGCACTCTGTTGCCGTCGTTGTCAAGCACGACGTTCCCGTCCCCGTCGATGGTGACCGTGTTGGCCGTCACCTTCGCCCGGGTGGCCGGCCCGCCGTCGCCGGAGAAGCCAGCGGAGCCGGGCAAGGCGTGTGGGCCGGGCACCCCGGCCACGCGGTAGATGTCGCCGGCCGTCATCTTCTGCCCGTAGAACGTGCCGGTCCTGACCGCCACCACGCGCACCAGGGCGTCGTCGGCGATCACCAGGTTGCCCGCGTGGTCGATGGCGACGCCGCCGGGATTTTCCAGGTCTGCCTGGGTGGCAGGCCCGCCTCCGCTGGTGAAGCCGTTATAGCCGGGCACCCCAGCCACGTCGTAAATGTCCCCGGCGGTCATCTTCTGGCCATAGAAGGTGCCGGTGGCGCCGGCGATCACCTGCACGCTGTACTGGAGGTAGTCGGCTTGGCCGAAGGAGCACGAGCCGCAGCCCGGACCCCCGGCCGCCAGAACGATGTTCCCGGCCCCGTCCATCTGCACCGTGCCGAGCACGGTGCCGAGCCACGCCTGAGTAGCCGGCCCGCCGTCGCCGATGGGCAACGGACTGTCTTGTTCGCTTCCGTCACCCGCGACGTTATAGATGTTTCCCGCGGTCATCTGCTGGCCGTAGAACGTGCCCGTCCGGGCAGCCAGGACATCTACCGTGGCGCCGTAATAGTACTCGTTGCCATAGGTGATAAACCCTGACCCGTTATCGGCGACCACCAGGTTCCCCGCGGCGTCCACCGCCACACCCACCGCGGCACCCACGCCCGACATCACCTCGTAGATATGCCCGGCGGTCATCTGCTGGCCGTAGAACGTGCCGGTCCTGGCGGCCACCACCCACACGGCGCCGTCCGCGATCACCAGGTTCCCGGCGGCGTCGACCGCCGTGCCGCACGCCCCGCCCGTGTAAGCGGTATCGGAGCTGGCGCCGATGCCGGTGCCCGTGGCGGGACCGCCGCCTGTGTCGGGTCCGCCCGCGCCGTTGCCCGCCACCGTGGCAAGCACACCGGTGGTCACGCTCACCCGGCGCACGAAGTTGTCTTCGCCGATGTACACGGAGCCGTGCGCGTAGTGCACATCGCACGGGGACAGGGTGTAGGACGTCGCGGGTCCTGGGCCGCCTGCTCCGCCGGCGATCGTGGAGATGATGCCGCCGGGCTTAGCGCCATGTGACGCCCCCGTCCCGGCGGCGTTCGCGGGCCCGGCAAGGCCGGCCACCGTCAGCGCCAGGCCCGCCGCGGCGGCGGACGCGAGTCGTACCGGATGACTGGTTCTCATCGCTGTCTCCTTTTCGCGCGGTCCCGCGCAGCGCTGCTTACGGCGATATCGACCGCAGCCGGTTATTGCCGGTGTCGGCTAGCAGCAGAGCGCCCGTGGGGCTCACGGCCAGGGACGTCGGGCCGATCGAGGCCCCGGTGGCCCGGCCGCCGTCGCCGGGCATCTGGGTACCGCCGCCGGCAATCACATAGATGTGCCCGGCGGTCATCTTCTGGCCGTAGAACGTGCCCGTCCTGATCGCTACCGCCCAGGTGACCCCATGGGAGGGGTCGGCGAAGAGCACGGCGCCGGACGGCGCGACGGTGACCCCGTCCGGGGAGCCGAATTCGGCGTCGACGGCCGGGCCGCCGTTGCCCGACAACCCCGCGGTGCCGTGGCCGGCGATGGTGTAGATGTGCCCGGCGGTCATCTTCTGGCCGTAGAACGCGCCGGTCTTGACCGCTACCACCCGGATGCGCGCGCTCCCGTCAGTGATGATCAGGTTCCCGGCCGCGTCTACCGCGACCGCGTTTGGCGACATGGCGGCCTTGGTGGCCAGCTCACCGTCGCCGTTGAACGTGACATTCCCGTCGCCCGCCACCGCGTACGTCTCACCGGCGTACATCGTCTTGCCGTAGAAGATGCCCGTGCTGGCGGCGATCACCTTGATCCGGTTCCCTTCGACCAGCAGCGCGTTGCCGTGGTGATCCGCCCCGACCGCGGTGGCGCCGGTGCCGATGGCGTAGCTGTCGCCCGCGGTCATGGTGCGGCCGAAGTACCGGCCGTTCCTGACCGGGATCAGCCGCACCGGCGACCCGCCGATCAGGGCGTTGTCGCCGTCGAACGCGACGCAGTTATCGGACGTGCACCCGTTCCTGGTCAGGATGTACAGGTCTCCACCGGTCATGTGCTTGCCGAAGAACGTGCCCGTCGTTGCCGGCACCACCAGTGCCGTACCGCCGGAGCTTGTGATGACGTCGCCGGCGCGGTCGGCGCTGATCGCGTTGGGGGAGCCGATCTGGGCCGACGTCGCCGGGGCGCCCCACCCGGACAGCCACTGCGTAGTCCCGTTCCCAGCCGCGGCGTAGATGTAGCCGGCCTTCATCGGGCGGCCGTAGAAGGTGCCGGACCTTTCCGCGATCACCCGCACCCGGTTGCCTTCGTTGGCGAACACCACGTTCCCGGCCGAGTCGATGGTGATCCCGTTCGCTGACACCTTGGCCCGGGCGGCCGGCCCGCCGTCGCCGAAGGAGCCGGGATAGCCGGGGACGCCGGCCAGATGGTAGGTGCGGCCGGCGGTCATCTTCTGGCCGTAGAACGTGCCGGTCTTCACCGCGAAAACGCGTACCTGAGAATCGTTGTCGATCACCAGGTTCCCCGCGTGGTCGATGGCGACGCCCCCGCTGTCGTCGCTGGTCAGGGTGTAGATGTCCCCGGCCGTCATCTTCTGGCCGTAGAAGGTGCCTGTGGCCTCGGCGATCACCTTCAGGGTGCCCAGGGGCCAGGGGGCATACGGGTAGCTGTAATACAGACAGCACGGCTCCGAGGCCGCCACGAGGATGTTACCGGCCCGGTCCACCTGGACCTGCCCGATATCGGTGCCGAGCCAGGCCGCAGTGGCCGGCCCGCCGTCACCGGTTGGGCCTGGGTTCGAGACACCCGCGACCGAGTAGGTCTGGCCGGCTGTCATCTTCTGCCCGTAGAACGTGCCTGTCTTCGCGGCCAGCACCGCCACCGAGGCGCCTTGGTAATCGCAGGGGATGGTGCCGCCGTCGCCGCAGATCCCCCATCCGGCCTCGGTGAGCACCAGGTTTCCGGCCCGGTCGACCGCCACCCCCGTCGCGCCTCCTGACCCGACCGAGTAGATGCGCCCGGCGGTCATCTTCTGGCCGTAGAACGTGCCTGTCTTCGCGGCCAGCACCCACACCGTGGCGTTGGCCGCGATCACCAGGTTCCCTGATGCGTCGACCGCCGTGCCGCACACCCCGAACCCGAGAGGCTCCGAGGTGTTGGAGAGGAAACCGATGTCGGTGCCAGTGGGGGGACCGCCGCTCGCGCTGGGTCCGCCCGCGCCGTTGCCGGCCACCGTGGTCGCCGCGCCGGTGGCCACGTTCACCCGGCGCACGAAGCTGGCGTCGCCGATGTACACCGAGCCGCGCGCGTAGTGCACATCGCACGGGGAGAGGGTGTAGGCCGTCGCGGGTCCCGGGCCGCCGGGACCGCCGGCGATCGTCGAGATGATGCCGCCCGGCTTGGCGACGGTTGACGGTTCGGCTCCGGCTCGGGCCGCGGTCGTGGACCCGGCGAGAGCGGCGGCCGCCAGCGTCATGCCCGCCAGGGCGGCACACGACAGACGTGCGTGATGACTCATCCCCATCGCCGTATCCTTCCTCGCGCGGCAATGCGCCCGGTGGTTCCGGCGACCCCCCCTGCGTGCTCGCGAACGCCAGCACGCATCGTCGTGGCCATCTGAGTCTGCGCTGCACACGATCGCGCGTAAATATGGCTAGATACAGGTGCCGGAAATATTAGGAAGAATCAAAGATTTGACGCCTTTGGGCCGGGTTGCGTTGGCGCTGCCCGTGGGAGTCACCACGGTTCGTTCAGAATAAATAAAGTGAATTCCCAGAGCGACGGCGGCGACGTCAGCGGCGAGGCTCGCCAACAGCGGCCCGCTGGGCGCGAACATAACCAAAACGACACTAAATTGGGACGCCAACCGTTGTCGCAGGTAGGACAAAAGTGGCAGCTTAGAGACGGTCTTTGCCCTACGCTGAGAGCCGCTTGGGGGAGCGAGGCAAAAAGTGTGACCCAGCGTGCTGGGAGCGGAAGGCTGGGACGGGAATGGCTGTCGAGGGCGATATACGGGGCTCTGTCGACGGGGTCACCGATGTAAGCGAGCGATCGCGAGGACGCTGGGACTTTTCCTGGGCGCGTAGCCGATGGTTCGCCGCGGTGTGCATCACGGTCGTGGTGCTGGGGTTTTTCGCGCTGTACGTCGCGAAGGCCTCGCTCATCTGGGTCACTTCCGACGCGTCGTCGAACATGCTCCAGGCGTGGAGCATGCTGCACGGCAACCCGTTCCTGCACGGGTGGGCGGTTTCTGACGTGTCGTTCTGGACGACCGAGCTGCCCGAGTACGCGCTCATTGAGCTCTTCTTCGGCGTCAACCCCGTAGTCATCCATGTGGCGGCCGCCGTGACCTGGACGCTCCTCGTGGTCTTCACGGCGCTGGTCGCCAGGGGTCGCGGCACCGGGCGCGACGGCCTGCTCCGCGCGGCGATCGCGGCCGGGATCGTGCTGGCGCCGACCTGGGACCACCCGTTCCAGCTCCCGGACCACACGGGAACCATGGTGCCCCTGCTCGCGGTCTGGCTGATCGTGGACCGGGTGCGCCCGCGGTGGTGGGTGCCGGTCGTGGTCGGCGTGCTGCTGGCCTGGACCCAGATCGCCGACACCCTCGCGGTGTACGAGGGAGCGCTGCCGCTGGCCCTGGTGGGCCTGCTGCGGGTCTACCGGCAGCGAGTGTTCCCGGCCGATCCCGCCGCCAGCCCCCGGCTGGCGCCGCCGCCCGGGCGCGGCTGGCACGGCTGGCGCGGGCGGATCAGGGACTGGCTTGGTCGATACGGCGACCAGTGGTACGAGCTGGCGCTCGCGGCGGCCGCGGTCATCTCGATCGTCGTCGCGGAGGCGGCGATTTCCGCGATCCGGCACCTCGGCGGGTTCACCCAGCTGGCGCCGCCGATTGTCTTCAACTTCGTCGACACCATAGGCACGCATCTCGGGATCACGCTAGAGAGCGTGCTGATGATCTTCAGCGCCGAT
>Ga0187808_10000272_pt1 | contig 14902 bp, 16 predicted proteins | sample NC_wetland_sal_i_5_FD_132427 | JGI IMG/M metagenome (GOLD analysis project Ga0187808, IMG submission 132427) | Wetland sediment microbial communities from Neuse River Estuary, North Carolina, USA - ASW_3 | ecosystem: Environmental > Aquatic > Freshwater > Wetlands > Sediment | place: USA: North...
CCTCCGCCGTTCGGTCGGTTCGGCCAGGACGAGCCGGCCCCCACGCTCGGGGAGCTTTTCGACCGCGCGCGGTACGGCGCCGGGACCGCGCGATGACGCTGAGGGAGTTCCGCCGGGCCGACGCGGCGAGCCTCTTCGCCCTCCTCAAGAGCGAGTTCCCCGAGGAGGAAGCGATCCTCGGGATGCGGGCGGAAGGGTTCGAGGCGGTCATCCGACGTCTGTTCCGGGCCGACTTCCGTCTGTTCGTCGGCGTCCTGCGCGCGTTCGGCCGCGCTCCGTACCGCCTGTTCGTCGCCGACGAGGCCGGATCGATCGCCGGGACGACGCTGCTCACGTTCGCCGCGCGGGCGGGGTTCCTGAGCACGGTGGTCGTCGCGCCGCCGTTCCGCCGTCGGGGGATCGCCCGGGCGCTGATCGACGCGGCCCGCCGGGCGACCGCCCGCCGCAAGCTCCCGTACGTCGCCTTGAGGGTCCTCGCCGAGAACGCGCCCGCCCGGGCCCTCTACGCCGCGGCCGGGTACCGCGAGCTCGACCGTCAGCGGTACGTCGTGCACGAGGCCCCCGCGTCGATCGGCGCGGTGCCCGCGTCCCCGTCGATCCGGCCGTTCCGTCCGTCCGACGCCGGCCCTCTCGCCGCGCTCGCCAACCGTCAGCTCTCGGCGACCGCTCGGGAGGTCCTGCCGGTTCGTCCGTCGGACTTCCGCAGCGGCCGCTGGGCGGACCGGCTGTTCGACGCCCGGACCGCCGCGTGGGTCGTCGACCGCGGCCGCGGCCCGGAGGCGCACCTCGCCGCGACGTCGACCCCCACGACGGAGGCGGCCCACCTGAGCACCCCGCTCCTGGGGGAGGCGGTCGACCCGGCGCTCGCCTCCGCGTTGGTCCGCACCGCCGCCGCCTGGGCGGCGGCGCACCGGCCCGCGCGCATCGTGACGAGCGTGGTCCACGACGACGCGCGAGCCCACGCGGCGCTCGAGGAGGAGGGGTTCCACGACGCGATCGCTTACCTCACGCTCTACCGGTCGAGCTCGTAGGGCCGTCCGCCGGCGTCCGGCGGTCGACGTCTACCTCTTCCCGGCGGTCGTCGGCGGCGGGATCGGCGACATCGACGAGGTCGTCTGCGCCGCCCGAACCCTCGCCCACGCCGGCGTGCGGCCGATCCTCTTCCGTCCGGCCCACCGACCGCTTCCGCCCGAGGTCGACGGGCCGTGGGACTGGCCGAGGCTACGCCGCCTCACTACGCTCGACCCCAAGGCTCCCCGAGCGGTCACGATCGCTCCGGCGTGGGGGATCGTCGCCGCGCCGGGGCGGAGCGAACCGCTCGGTCGCGCCGGCCCGTGGGCGGAGGAGGCGGCGGCGATCGAGGCGCGCTACGGGAGCGGTCGGACGCTGCACGTGAGCCTCGAAGAGTTCGCCCGGACGCTGACGACCTCCGACGAGACGGTCGAGCGCCTCCGGGAGGGCGGCGTGCGGGCTCGAGCGCTCCCGGCCGGCCGACGGTCCGCGGAGGGCCGTGGGGAGCTCGCCGCCTACCGGCGGGCCTACCGCACCTTCCGGGGGTTCGAGCGGCCGAACGTCCTCGCCCTGTTCGCCTCGTTCCGCTTCGACCGGTCGTTCGCGCGGGAGCACCCCGAGGCGGTGCAGGTCGGGCCGCTCTGGTCGCGACGCACCTCCCGGCCCGTCCGGTCCGCCGCGACCGCGCGCTGGGTGTGGTACGCGAGCCCGTCGAGCGCCGAGGCGATCGCCCCCGCCGTTCTCGCCGGTCTCCGCCACGTGCCGTCGTCGCCTCACCTGTGGGTCCGGAGCCCTCGGCCCTGGAGCGCCGTGGCGGCGGCCCCGGACTGGGCGCTGGTCGTGGGACCGATCCCGGCGCGCCGTTGGCGTCGGGAGTTCCGTGAAGCCTCGCTCCGCATCGTCACGGGCAGTCGCTCGCTCCTGGAGGCGCTCGAGGTCGGCGGGCCGTTCCTCTACTTCAACGGAGTCCTCGGGCGGGGGGCGGCGCGACGGCGGCACCGCCCCGAGAAGATCGTCGAGCTGCTCCGCCTCGTCCGCGGAACGGGCTGGCCGGAGGACCTGAGGCGCGACCTCGGCGACTTCGCGCGGGGCCGGCGCGTCGCAGAGGTCGTCCGCCGGGCCGCCTCGGGCGAGGGAGGCTGGCGTCGGTTCCCGACCCCCCCGCCCCCGGCCGGCTTTCCGCCGGGGTTCGACGACGCCGGCCGCCTCCTCCTCCGCGTCGTCCGGGAGTTCGCGCGGGGACGCGAGCGGGCCGAGGAGCTCGCCGACCGGTTCCGTCGCCTTTCGCACCGTTAAGCGGCCGGCGGAACTGGCCTCCCGATGAGTCCCGGAGCGGTCAGCCCTCCGACCGTCGCCCGCACGCTCGTCGGCTCCGCGCTCGAGCTCCGGCGGGGCGAGCAGCTGGTCGTGCTGAGCTGGAACCACACCCTCCCTTGGGCGAGCGCGGTCGTCGCGGAGGCACGTCGCATCGGCGCGAGGCCGCTGTTGTTCCTCGAGGACGAGGCGGCGTTCTGGAGGGGGGTCGACCTCTCCCGCTCCACCTCCGCCTGGGCGAGCCTCCCGAAGACGACCCGCGCGGCGCTGCGGTCGGCCGACGCCCTCCTCTACTTCCCGGGCCCGGCGGACCGACCGCGGCTGCGCGGGCTGCCCCGCGACCTGCTCCAACCGCTCAGCGGCCACGACGACCTCTGGCTGGACCCGAGCTCGCGCGGCGGCCCCCGTCGCATCCGCTGCCTGCTCGGTTACGCCTCGGACGCCGAGGCCGACTACTGGGGGGTTCCCGGCGCGATGTGGCGCAGCCAGCTCCTGCGGGGTATCGCCGAGGCCGACTACGCCAAGATCGCCGCCGGCGGTCGGCGCGTCCAGCAGCTGCTGGCCAACGGACGGGAGGTCCGGATCACGGGCCAGGACGGGACCGACCTGCGCCTGGCGCTGCGCCACCGGACCCCGTGGGTCGACGACGGCCGGGTCGACCGCCTCGACCGGCGACGGGGCCGCCTGCTGGCGAGCGCCCCCGCCGGCTCGGTGGTCGTCGCGGTCGACGAACGGTCGGCGGTCGGGACGGCGGTCGCCAACCGTCCGAGCTACCTGCCGAGCGGTCGGGTCAGCGGCGGCCAGTGGGAGATCGAGGGGGGACGGCTGCGCAACTACTGGTACGCGGAAGGGTCGGAGGGGTTCGAGGCGGAGTTCGCCGAGGCGCCCCGGGGCCGCGAGACCGTCTCGCTCCTCGGGGTCGGGCTGAACGGTGCGCTCGCCCCCGGCGTCCCGCACGCCGAGGACGGGGAGATGGGCGCGGTCACCCTCGCCATCGGCGGCAACTCGAGCTACGGGGGGACGAACCGCTGTCGGTACCTCGCCTGGCTCGCCCTCGGCGAGGCGACGGTCGCCGTGGACGGAGTGCCGCTCTGTGACCGCGGGCAGCTCCTCTGACCGCCGGCTCGGCCGGGCGTTCTTCGACCGCGCCACCGCCCGGGTCGCCCGCGAGCTCTTGGGCGCGAGCCTGACGGTCCGTACCAGACGCCGACGACGCACGGTGCGCCTGGTCGAGACCGAGGCGTACGTCGCGCGCGACCCGGCGAACCACGCCTACCGGGGGAGGACCCGGCGCAACCGGTCGATGTTCGCGTCGCCGGGAACCCTGTACGTCTACCGGATCCATCAGGTCGTCTGCGCCAACCTCGTCACCGGCCCCGGGGAGGCGGTGCTGCTGCGGGCCGGCGCCGCCCGGTCGCAGGACCCCGCGATCGCCTCGGGCCCCGGTCGTCTGTGCCGCTATCTCGGCCTGACGCTCGACGACGACGGCCGGAACGTCGGCCGGGGACCCCGCATCGAGCTCCGGGCGCGCCGGGGCCGGCGACCCCGGATCGTGCTCGGACCCCGCGTGGGAATCCGTCGCGCCGTCGACCGTAAGCTGAGGTTCGTGGTCGCCGGCGAGCCCGCGGTCTCCCGGCCGAGGCCGGTCGGCTGGGCGCTCAGCGGAGCTTCGCCCAGTCGTAGCCGCGGCGACGCGCGGTCTCGCCGAAGCCGCACGAGGCGCAGACGCCCTTCTGGCGGTGGAAGGAGTGGCGGCCGCAGCGACGGCAGATGATGTGCACGATCTTGCCGCCGCGCATGGACGGAGTTCCCTTGCCCATCGACGTTCCTCCTACGGTGAGACGTAGACGACCGAGTCGCCCCGCACCAGCGTGAGGCCGGTGTGGGCCGTCGTCACGTTGTCGGCGACCTCTTCGGCGGAGGAGAGGACCAGGTTGAGGTGCTGGTCGTAGGCGTCGAGCACGCCCCGGAACGAACGCCCTCCGCGGGTGGCGACCAGGACCCGCTTGTGCAGGTTCTGCTCGAGGATCTCGAGGGGCTTCATCGGGGGGGTCGGGGAGATAGGGTCGCCTTCTTAAGATTGCCCCAGCCGCCGACCGCCGCCCGGATCGCAGGGTCGCCGAGCAGGGCCGCCACGGCCCGGGAGGCCGCCGCGGACGGGTTCGCGAGCGGGCGCACGACCGACGCGGCGGCGGCAAGGGACCGGGCGGTATCGGTCGGTCCGCGCGAGGCCCGCACGCCCCGGACCCGACCCGGGGCGCCCCGAGCGAACGCCGCGCGGACCACCGACGCGTCGAAGCGTCCCACCCGTTCGTGCCGGTCCCGCAGGCGCTCGGGGTGCCGCACCGGGTCCTCCGAGGCCCGCCGACGTCGGGTCCGGGCGGACGTCAGCAGGTAGCAGGTGAGGTCCGGGAGGCCGAGCTCGCCGCGTCCGATCTGTTGACGGGCCCGGGCGACGACGGCCCGGAACGTCGGGGCGCTGGCCTCGCCGCCGACGAGCAAGCCGGCGGTGTAGGCGACCGGGTCGAGGAACGACGTGTCGACGACGACCGAGCGCCCCCGGTCGGCGTGCTCGAACGCCGCCCCGAATCGGCGACCCTCCTCGTCGAGCAGCCGCAGCTCGAGCGATCGCAGTGCGGCCTGCCCCTGGGGTTCCAAGGGGGGGCGGGGCCGCAGGCGGTCGTACGCCTCGTCGACGCGGACCCAGCCCAGGTCGCGGGCCAGGGTCCGCGCGACGGTGGTCTTGCCCGAGCCGGAGCCCCCGCAGACCGCGAGGACGATCCCACGGTCCGTCGCGCGGCGCACGCCGGGGAGTACCTCCCGCCTCGGCAATACGTCCGTCGGCGGAGCATCGGCTATAGGCGGACGGTCGCTCGACGCGGTCGCATGGCGCCCCCTGCGGTTCGCCGGCGGTTCGACGCGCGGGTGCTCGCCGTGGGCCCGCCGGCCGAGGTCGCCCGCGAGATCGAGGCGACCGAGAGCGACCCGGAAGGGGTCGGCATCATGGTCCGCAAGGCCCGGATCTATCCGGTCCGCGTCGACCGCGTGCCGTTGAAGGCCGCGCCGCTGCTGAAGCAGGAGCTGCTCGCCGTAGGGGGCGACGCGGCGCACGCCCGCGGGATCGCCGACCACTCGGTGGCGAGCTCGGCCGCGGTGCTCCTCGCCACCTGGTCCCAGTACCAGCGCCTGCTGCCGAAGTTGCGCCGTCAGCCGTTCGGGCTGCGGCCGCTCGCCGACGAGATCGAAAAGGCGTTGCGCGCCTACGTCGGCCACGGGCCGGACCGCCTGGTCGGGGTGCACCGGGCGCTCACCTTGGGGGCGCGACCGAGGGTCCTCGGGGTCGTCAACGTCACCCCGGATTCGTTCTCCGACGGCGGGAGCTTCCTCGACCCCGCGGCCGCGATCGCGCACGCCGAGCGGCTGGTCGCCGAAGGTGCCGATGCGATCGACGTCGGGGCCGAGTCGACGCGCCCGGGCGCCGAGCCGGTGCCCCCCGAGCGCGAGTGGGCTCGTCTCGAGGGGGTTCTGCCGGCGCTGGTCGGCCGGCTCGAGGTGCCGGTGTCGGTCGACACCCGCCACGCGGAGGTGGCGCAACGGGCGCTGGACGCCGGCGCGGAGATCGTCAACGACGTCGAGGGGCTCCGCGAGGCGGCGATGCGCGAGGTCGTCGCGCGCGCCGGCGCGGCGGCGATCGTGATGCACATGCGCGGGACGCCGGCGACGATGCAGCAGCTCACCGAGACGTCGGACGTCCGGGCGGATGTCTTCCGCGACCTCGCCGAGGCGACCGACCGGGCCGAGGCTTCGGGGATCGCGGCGGAGAAGCTCGTCGTCGACCCGGGCCTCGGCTTCGGGAAGACCCCCGAGCAGAGCCTCGAGCTGCTCGCCCACGTGGGGGAGCTACGGAGCCTCGGCTATCCGGTCGCGGTCGGGGCGTCCCGCAAGTCGTTCCTCGGATGGGCGACCGGGGAGACGACGCCGACGGCTCGCGTCGACGCGGGCGTCGCCGCGGCGGTCTGCGCGGCCGAACAGGGGGTCGCGATCGTCCGCACCCACGACGTCGCGCCGACGGTGCGGGCGCTGCGGCTGTGGGAACGGATCGAGGAGGCCCGTCGTCGCCTGCCTCGCAGCCGCGAAGGCCGGGCCGCGGCCGAGCCGGTGCTGTAGGGCGCTTACCTCCGGGCGAACAGGATCCCGTTCTCGAGGCCGCGCCAGACGACCTCGACGTCGGAAAAGCCGGCCCGGCGCAGGGCGTCCCGATGGACCGACAGCGGCTCGTCGCCGTGACGGGGGTGATGGCTCTGTCGACGCGTCCTCTCGGCGAACAACGGCCCGAGCACGGGGTCCTGCTCCGCCGCCTTCCACCACGCCTCCCACGCACGCCAGCCGGCCGAGCGCGCCGCGCCGCCGGTGCGAAGCCGGCGGACCCTCTCGGCGAGCCGCGCGAGCGTCGGCGCCTCGGGTCCCCAAGGCAGGTGGTCGCCGTTGAGGAAGATCGCCCCTCGCCGCAGGCGGGGGGCGAGCGTGCGGTAGAGCCGGCGCAGGGCCCGGGCGTCCAGCCAGTGGAGCGCGGTCGTGCTCACCGCCACGTCGAACGGTCGCGCGGGCAGCCCGCGCCCCCAGGTCGTCGAGCGCAGGTCCGCCTCGTGCCAGGCGAGCCGGCCGTCGACCGTCCCCAGCGCCTCCCGTCCGATCCGCAGGACGACCGGGTCGAAGTCGACCGCAACGCAGCGCGCCTGGGGGAAGCGTCGGAGCAGGCGGTAGGAGAGCGACCCGGGGCCGCAGCCGAGGTCGATCGCGGTGAACCGGCGGGGGACGCTGACCTCGACCAGGTCGAGCATCGCCTCGAAGCGGGCCTCGCGGACGGGGTTGAAGCTCTCCTGCTGGCGCTCCCAGCTGCGGAACCATCGCGCCCAGCGACCGCGCCCGAGCGCGGGGAGGCCCCGAGCCGCCGACCGCTCGTTCACGGGCGAGCGTCGGGGGGGAGGTCCTGTTCGAGGACGAGCGAACCGACGTAGTCGCAGGCCGTGCAGTGGTACACCTGGCCGAGGATCGACCCGGCGATGAGCGTGATCTTCGGGGAGAGGCACTTCGGGCAGACGAGGACGGTCTTACCCCGAGGTCGACGCGGCATCGTCCTCCTCGTCGTCCTCGTCCTCCTCGTCCGGCGCGGGCTCGGGAAGCTCCTCCGCCGGCGGTTCCTCCCCGTCCGGCGGGGCGCTCGGCCCTTCCGGCGCGGTGGGGGTGTCGGCCGGCGCGTCGACCGCCGGCGCCAGGACGATCGCGTCGCGGACCTCGTCGCCCTCGTCCAGGCGGATGACCCGGACGCCGAGGGTGTTGCGCGACTGGACGCGGATCCCCCGCACGGCCATCCGGATCGTGATCCCCCGCTGGGTGGTGACGAGCAGCTCGCTCGCGTCGGTCGTCGGCAGGACGGCGACGACCTCGCCGTTGCGGCCTCCGGTGCGGATCGTGCGGACCCCTTTCGCCCCCCGGCGCGTCTCGCGGTAATCCTCGGTCGGGCTCCGCTTGCCGTAGCCGGTCGTCGTGAGCGAGAGGAGCGTCGGGTACTTCGGGCTCACGGGGGCCATCGCGACCAGGTGGTCGCCTTTCTCGTCGGAGAGCCGCACGCCGATCACCCCGTAGGTCGCCCGTCCCATCGCGCGGACCTCGGAGACCGGGAACCGCACGAGCTGGCCGGCGGCGGTGGCGAGGATGATCTCGGTCGCGTCGTCGGTGACGTGGGCGACGTCGACCAGCTCGTCGCCGTCCTCGAGCAGGACCGCCTGGATCCCGTTGGTGCGGATGTTCTGGAACTGCTCGAGCTCGGTCCGCTTGACGACGCCCCGGCGCGTCGCGAACAGCAGCGCCCCCGCGCCGCCGACGTCGCGCAGCGCCAGCAGCGTCCGCACGCGCTCGCCGTCCTTCAGGCGCGGCAGCAGGTTGATCACCGCCTTCCCCTTCGAGTGGCGGCTCCCCTCCGGGAGCTCGTAGGCCTTCAGCCGGTAGACCCGGCCGAGGGTCGTGAAGAACAGGACGTCGTCGTGCGTGCGCGTGACGAACGTCCGGGTGACGATGTCCTCCTCCTTCGTCTCCATCTGGACGAGACCGCGGCCGCCGCGGCGCTGGCGGCGGTACTGGTCGAGCGGCAGGCGCTTGATGTAGCCGTCCCGGGTGACGAGGACGACGACCTCGGTGTCGGGGATCAGGTCCTCGAGGGAGCGGGCGGTGAACGCCGGCACGATCCGCGTGCGCCGCTCGTCCCCGAACCGCGCCTTGAGGTCGGTGAGCTCGTCGGCGATCCACCGGTCGAGCCGCTTCGGGTCCGCGAGCACCTCGCGGAGCTCGCCGGCGAGCGCCTCCTTCTCGGTCTTCTCCTTCTCGATCGCCTCGCGCTCGAGCGCGGTGAGGCGGGCGAGCCTCATGTCGAGGATCGCCTTCGCCTGCTCGCTGGAGAGCAGGAACCGGCCCATCAGCCCCGCCTCCGCGGTCGCCGTGTCCTTCGAGCGCCGGATGAGGCGGATCACCTCGTCGATGTGGTCGATGGCGGTGAGGAACCCTTCGAGGAGGTGGATCCGCTCCTCGGTCTTCCTCAGATCGAAGGTCGCGCGGCGGCGCAGGGTCGTGCGCCGGTGGTCGAGGTGGTGGGCGAGCAGCCCGGCGAGCCCGAGGACCCTCGGCCGGCCGTCGACCAGGCAGAGGTTGATCACCCCGAAGCTGGTCTCGAGCGGGGTGTGCTCGTAGAGCCGGTTGAGGACGATCTCGGCCGGCGCGTCCCGCCGCAGTTCGAGGACGACGCTCGTGCCGTGGCGGTCGGACTCGTCCCGCAGGTCGGTGACGCCGTCCAGGCGCTTCGACTTCACCAGGTCGGCGATCAGCTGGAGCAGGCTCGACTTGTTCACCTCGTAGGGGATTTCGGTGATGACGATCTCGTCCTTGCCGCCCCGCTCGCGGATCTCGGCAGCGCCGCGGAGGTGGAGCATCCCGCGCCCGGTCGCGGCCGCCTCCCGGATCCCCTCGGCGGAGAGGAACCCTCCGGTCGGGAAGTCCGGTCCCGGCACGAGCGCGAGCAGCTCGTCCAGGCTCGCCTGGGGCTTGTCGAGCAGGAGGAGGAGCGCGTCGACGATTTCGCCGAGGTTGTGCGGCGGCATGTTCGTCGCCATCCCGACGGCGATCCCCGCCGAGCCGTTGACGAGAAGGTTCGGGACCTTGGACGGGAGGACGAGCGGCTCCTTGAGCGACCCGTCGAAGTTGTCGGTCCAATCGACCGTCTCCTTCTCGATGTCGGTGAGGATCTCCTCGGCGAGCGGGCTCAGGCGCGCCTCGGTGTACCGCATCGCCGCCGGCGAGTCGCCGTCGATCGACCCGAAGTTCCCCTGGCCGTCGATCAGCGGGTAGCGGAGCGAGAACGGCTGGGCCATGCGCACGAGCGCGTCGTAGACGGCGATGTCGCCGTGCGGGTGGTACTTCCCGAGGACCTCGCCGACCGTCCGCGCGCTCTTGCGGTAGGCCTTGTCGTGGGTGGCGCCGGACTCCCACATCGACCAGAGGATGCGACGCTGGACCGGCTTCAGGCCGTCCCGACCGAGCGGGAGCGCTCGCCCGACGATGACGCTCATCGCGTAATCGAGGTAGGAGCGGTGCATCTCCTCCTCGAGCGGACGGTCGCGCTGCCGCTCGACCGGAGGCGTCGGAGGGCTGGCGGCGGGAGCGGCCGTCACGGGGTCGTCCCCGCGGGGCCGAGCTGCCGGCCGAGCTCGCGGTTCGCCGCGGCGAGGAACCGCTCGCGGGCCCCGGGCGGGATCGTCGCCCCGCTAGCGACCCGGTGGCCGCCGCCCTCGCCCCCGACCTCGCCGGCCGCGGTGCGGCAGACGGTGGCGAGGTCGAGTCCCGCGTCGACCTGGCGGACGAGGCCGCGGGAGCTGACCTTCGTCGGCGCCTCGCCGGCGTCGGAGAAGACGAACACCGGCCGGTCGGCCGGGAGCAGGTAGTTCATCGCGAGGCCGGCCTGCGTGCCCGCGAGCGGCATCTCGGGGCTCTCGAACCAACGGAGCCAGGCCATCTCGTGGACCCCGTGGTCCTCGATGCGCCGGAGCCCGCGCAGCAGGCCCTCCCGCCAGTCCGCCTCGGTCTTGCGCGCCGTGGCGGCGGCCCCGGCGTCGCCCAGCGCGTAGGCGACCCCTACGCCGGGGATCCCGGCGCGGCCGGTCGCGTTCTGCAGGTTGGAGACCTCCTCGGCGTCCAGCCCGAGCGACGGTACGAACCATCGCTCGCCGTCGATCATCGCGGCGAACTCGGGGAGCACGCCGGCGGAGGCGAGCCGCTGGCGCACCGCCCCGGCGAGCCGGTCGGCCTCCTCCTCCGTCAGCTCGGTCGGCGGCCGCGCGGGATCGACTCCCGCCTCCCGGGCGAACCGCTCTCCCTCGGCGGGCCGCCCCGAGATCCCGCGCAGGTACGGGTCGACGCTCTGGGCGAGCGCCTCGCCGACCGTCCGCCCGAACAGGGCGAGGCCGCGGCGGCGCTCGAGGAACGCGCGCCGACGGGCCTCCTCGGCGAGCGTCGCGTTGAGCCCCCGGAACCCACCCACGTGCTGGCGGTCGTGGATCGCCCCGGAGAGCCCCCACGGGGCGTTGTCCCAGTTCGCGGGGTCGAGGAAGACGGTGAACAGCCAGCTCAGCGTCGCCGCCGACAGCTCGCTCATCCCGTCGACGCCCCAGTCGATCGGGTTGACGAAGGCGACGTGGGGCGGCAGCGGCGGAGGATCGGGGGCCCCCGGGTAGCGGTGGTGGTCGAGGACGACGACCGGGTGCGGGTGCTCCGGGAACAGGTCGAGCCAGCTCGCGCCGGTGTCGGTCAGGAGGATCGGCCCGGGCGTGGCGCGGGCGAGCTCGGCGAACCGCTCCCGCTCGACGCCGAACAGCGCCGTCGCCTGGGCCGGGTAACCGAGGCGCGCGAAGGCGCGCAGCAGGGCGGAGGCGGCGGCGACCCCGTCGCCGTCGTAATGGTAGATCACCCGCCAGCGGCGGGGATGGCCGAGGACCAGACCCCGGGCCTTCGCGAACTCCTCGGTGTAACGGGCGTGGGAGACGAACGCCTCGGGACCCGAGGCCATCACTCCACCTGGAGCGCCGCCCCGGCGGCCGAGTACCGCCAGTTCTCCGGGATCCGCCGCCGCTGCCGGTAGTACCGGGCGAGGCGCCGGATCTTCGACTCCATGAGGGTGAGGCCCCGCCGGTTGGCGAGGTCGTTCGGATGGGTCTCGAGGTGGTGCTGGAGATGGACGACGCGCTTCAGCAGCGCCTGAAGGTCGTCCGGGATCTCGGGCTTGATCCCCGCCGCCGCCAGGACCGCGCCGAGCCGCTTGCCCGTGACCGCTCGCGTGGAGGGGATCCCGAGGCCGTCCCGCAGGGCGAGGCCGACCTGGGCGGCCGAGCGACCCGCCTTCGAGAACTGGACCGCCTGGGTCACGAGCTCCTCCGAGGAGGCGGTGACCCACTCCGGGCGGGTCAACGGGTACGGGCGGTGCGAACCGGCCCGGCCCTTGCGCCCGGAGTGAATCCGCGACACGGCCCCCGAACGACGGGGTTCCGTACTTAACGGTTCGTGGGCGCGCGCCGAAGACGGGCCCGCGGCTCCCTACGGGATCCGGTCCGCCTTGTGGAGCGCCTCGACCAGGAACTGCTTGCCCTGCGCCGTGATCCGGTAGCGCGTGGGGGGGACGGGATGGCCCTTCGGCGCCCTCGGACCGGCCGCTTCGGCGCGCACGAGACCGTTGCGGACGAGCAGGCCGAGCGCGAGCGGGAGCTTCACCTTCCCGTCGTCGACGGCCCAGAACCGGCGCAGCGCCCGCTGGAGATCGTCGAGCCCGAGGACCTGCTCGCGGTCCCGACCCTCGTACTGGACCTCGACGCGGTTGAGCTGCTGGAGGATCGCCACGAACGTCGCGCGGACGGGATCGGCCGCCTCGGGGGACGCCATCGCCGCCTCCTACGTCGGCGCCGGTTCATAATCCGCACGGAAGGGTCCCCGCGGGCGGGGGCGGGCCCGCGGCCGGCCGTCCGGCTTATGGGGTCGTACGCAACGTACCGGAGGAACGATGGCGTGCACCTGCCGCAGCCCGGCCCGTTGCCCGATCTGCAACACCGCCGTCCGGGTCCCGCTGTCGAACCTCGAAGGATCCTCGGGGGCGGCGATCCTGGTCGACAAGTTCGCCCGACGGGACTCGTCGTCGTCGCGCGAGGGGCTGCGCCGTCTCATCGAGGGGTGGGCGAGCTGCCCGGCGTGCGGCCATTCGATCCGCGTCGAACACTCCCGCTCGTGCGTCTCCACCGCCCTCACGACGCTCGGGGTCCCCGCGACCGACCGCGAGGCGATCCTCGCGCGCATCACGTTCCCGGAAGGGTGAGGCGTCCGCGCCGATGCCCGGGTCGGAGGAGTTCGTCGTCACCCCGTACGAGGTCCGCGGCCGGGTCGACTACGACCGGCTGCGCGAGATGTTCGGGACCCAGGAGCTCTCCTCCGAGCTCCTCGAGCGGCTGCGGCGCCTCGCCGGCGGCGAGCTGCCTCCGCTATTGAGCCGGGGGATCTACTACTCGCACCGCGACCTGGGCGCCCTGCTGGACGCCTACGAGGCCGGTCGCCCGTTCTTCGTGTATTCGGGCCGCGGCCCCTCCGGTCCCCTCCACACCTCCCACCTCGCCCAGTTCGAGATCTGCCGTTGGTTCCAGGAGCGGCTCGGCGTGCCGATGTACGTCCAGATCACGGACGACGAGAAGTACTGGTCGCGCTCCGGCCTGACCCGGGAGGAGACCGTCCGCTGGGGGACGGAGAACCTCCTCGACATCCTTGCCCTCGGCTTCGACCCGAAGCGGACGCGCGTGTTCTTCGATTCGAAGTCGATCGCCGCGCTCTACCCGCTCGCGATCCGGGTCGCCCGGAAGATCACCTACTCGAGCGTGAAGGCGGTCTTCGGCCTCGAGCCGTCGGCGAACATCGGCTGGATCTTCTACACCGCGCTCCAGACGGTGCCCGCGTTCTGGCCGTCCTGGGCCGAGGGGAAGAGCGTCCCGTGCCTGATCCCCTGCGGGATCGACCAGGACCCGCACTTCCGCCTGACCCGCGACATCGCCGAGGGGCTCGGCTACCCGAAGCCGGCGCTCCTCCACAGCCGGATGGTCCCGGGGCTGCTGGGGGAGGCGGCGATGTCGACGACCGGTGCCTCGCCCGACAACGCCCTGTTCCTCAACGACCCGCCGAAGGTCGTCGAGCGGAAGGTCCGCAACGCGTTCACGGGGGGCCGGGCGACGGTCGAGGAGCAGCGGCGCCTCGGCGCCGACCCGGAGGTCTGCTCCGTCTGGGCCCTCTGGAAGAGCCGGTTCGCCGAGTCGGAGGAGCGGTTCGAGAAGATCACGGCCGACTGTCGCTCCGGCGCGATGCTCTGCGGCGAGTGCAAGGGGCTCCTGCTCGAGCGGATCCACCGGTTCTACGCGGACCACGCGGCGGCGCGCGAGAAGGCGCGCTCCTGGGCGGAGGAGACGATCATCACCGCCCCGCCGCCGGGTCGGGACCTGTAGCCGGCCCGCGGTCGACGGCCGGAGGCGCTAGCCGACCTCGGGGCGCGGCGGACGGACCGCCTCCGGCCGCGGCGGACCGCTAGGTCCGTCCGCGGCGATCTCGGAGGCGCCCTCCTCGCCGACGGCGGTGAGGAGACGGAGCATCGGGCGGAACAGCGAGCGGGCCGCGCGCTCGGGGTCCAGGGTGAACGCACGCTCGTAGGCGGCGATCGCCTCGTCCTGGTCGCCGAGGGCGAGCAGCGACAGCGCGAGGTCGAGCCAGCTCTTCGCCTCCCGGGCCCCTTCGCGCTCGCCGCCCAGGTCGGCGTGATCGCTGGCGCGCGGGCGTTCGCGCGCCGGCTCGGAGCCCGCGGCTCCCGAGGCCGGGACCTCGCGCGAGAGGACGAGCGCGCGCTCGAAGGCGGTCGACGCGGCCGCCTCCTCGCCCGACTCGGCGAGCGCGACCCCGAGGCGGTGCCAGGCGATCAGATCGTTCGGCTCGATCGCCACCGCTTGGCGGTAGGCGCTCGCCGCGTCCGGCCACTCCTCCCGGAGCGCCCGAGCGACGCCCAGGTGGAACCACGCCTCCCCGTTGCGGGGCGCGAGCGCGACCGCCTTGGAGAGGGCGAGCTCGGCCTCGGAGGCGCGTCCGAGATGCGTGAGCGCGGTGCCGTAGTACGACCAGGCCTGGGGGTCGTTGGGGCTGTCGCGGACGACCTCCCCGAAGGCGCTGGCGGCGAGGGCGTACTCCTTGTGGAGCAGGTGCGCGAGCCCCAGGCGGAACCGCTCGGTCATGCCGTCGGACGGCGGCAACGGGGCTCTTCCCAAAAAGGGTGCCGTTCGACCGGCCGACCTCCCGCCGCCGCGCCCCTCGCCGGGGGAGCCGTCCCGGCTGCCACGGGGACGCACGCGCCCGTCCTCCTTATATGGGCCGCCGCGGATAGGCACCCGAGGAATCCCCGAGTCGCCCCCGATCGAGCGTCCCCTTCGTCCTAGTTTTGCGACGAGTGTTCGCACGATGAGCG
>Ga0187808_10000273_pt1 | contig 14888 bp, 9 predicted proteins | sample NC_wetland_sal_i_5_FD_132427 | JGI IMG/M metagenome (GOLD analysis project Ga0187808, IMG submission 132427) | Wetland sediment microbial communities from Neuse River Estuary, North Carolina, USA - ASW_3 | ecosystem: Environmental > Aquatic > Freshwater > Wetlands > Sediment | place: USA: North...
GCGCGTTGGTTCTGTATGTTGCGTCGACCGCGGGTTCGCTCGCCTGACTGCGGGTATTCCAGCACCGCGTCCTCGTGATAGATGCGGTGCTCCGTTTCAAAATCGTTGGCATCGGACGCCGCCCAATGCTGATCCAGTGCCGCACGGATCTCTTGATCTCGCACTCCAGAATACTGCTCCTTCTTTTGTTGATCGTTCATCTTGAGCCTTCAATTTGACAAGAAGCTAAACGCTTTAGCGGAATCGGAGTGTACGACTCGTCAAGTCGCGCTGTTTCTTCGATCACCCCAGAGTCTACACCGCGTCGAAGCGTCCAACTCCTGATTAGTCGGATTATCCGACAAATACTAGGCTAGTACTTTCTCCCCAAGTGGGATCGATTCTGCCCGAAAATCCTTCCCTGCCCAAAATCCCTATTCACCGATGTAGGGGAACCGTTGCAAATTCGTTGACCGGCGGTTTTCGATCGCGATTGCCGCATCGCCACAAGCACTACGGGGAGCACGCAAGCGTGAGGGTGTACCAACCGCGACTGTCTTTCCATGCCCCTCTGATCTCAAAACCGACCTCTTTGAGAAGTCTTCGAATGCCCTGGTCTGTGAACTTGTAACTATTCTCGGTGTGAATGGTTTCGCGTGGCATGAAGTGAAGATCGGGGTTCGCGTGCTCGATACTTACATCCTGCTTTTGCGTGCTCTCGAGGTGCATCTCGATCCGAGACTCAATGCAATTCCAAAGCGCGCGATGACGGAAACGAGCGGCGTCAAAGTTGGCCCCCAGTTCTCTATTAAGGCGATGCAAAATGTTTAGGTTGAACGCCGCGGTGATTCCATCACTGTCGTCATATGCAGCCAGGAGGATGGGTTCGTCTTTCACCATGTCTGTACCGAGCAACAGCACGTCTCCGGTCTGCAGCTGCAGACCTAGATTCCGCAAGATAAGTCGCGCTTCTTCGCGCGAAAAGTTGCCGATACTTGTGCCGATGTAAAGCGCGAGTGTAGTACCGGCGAAGGGTTCGAGTTGGAGCGGGTGAGTTACATAGTTCCGGGCGATGGGCTGTATGCGCACTTCCGGCAATGCGCATGCAACGTCTTGGCACGCCAACTCGAGAGCGTTGGAGCAGACATCGACTGGCACGTAAGCGACGTCGTCCGAAAGGCGCAAAGCAGCTTCGAGCAGAATGCAGGTTTTCGAGGCGGTGCCGGCGCCCAACTCAACGAGGCGCAATGGCAACGATCTATCGCTGTGAGCTCCAGCAACGATCGCATCTGCGTGTCCCGCCAAGATGGCTCTTTCTGTGCGGGCGGGGTAGTACTCGGAAAGCGTCGTGATGCGTTCAAAAAGACGCGAGCCCTCTGCATCATAGAACATCCAGGGTGAGAGCGAGCGTGGCCGTGCGATCAAGCCGCGCCGAACTTCGCAAGTCAGTGCTTCGCGCACATCCGCCGTTGCGAGATGCCCGACGTCAACTGTCTGAACGTAGGTTGCCATTTAGACGAATCCTTTCAGCGCGCCAAGCGGATCCCGGCGAACTGCCATCTGGTTGCTGGTGGAAAGAAATTCCGATAAGTCGCCCGCATATGACTCGCAGGAGTGACGCACGATCCCCCGCGCAGAATCATTTGGCCGGACATGAACTTGCCGTTGTATTCGCCGAGCGCACCAGGCAGAGGCTTGTATCCCGGAAAACCGGTGTAGGCGCTCGCCGTCCATTCCCAGCAATCGCCGAACAGTTGCTCAATTCTCGCGCCTCGTGCTGCAGTGGGATGGAGCCTTCCAGTGTCGAGCAGGTTTCCCTGCACCGTTGTTTGGCTCGCGACGTATTCCCATTCCGCCTCATTCGGAAGTCGGCAACCTCTCCAACGCGCAAACGCATCGGCCTCGAAAAAACTTATGTGGCACACGGGCGTGTCCAGCAGTGCCGAAAGCCCGTGCCAACCCGTCAGTGTGAACACGCGCCAGCCGCTCTTATCGTCAGCATCACGCCGCCAGTACAGAGGCGCCTGCCAGGCCGCGCGCTTCACGTGATCCCAGCCTTCGGAAAGCCAAAATTCGGGGCGCGTGTATGCGTCGTCCGATATGAATTCCAGGTATTCGCGGCAGGTGACTTTGCGGTTTGCGATGTGGAACGCTTCTAAAAAGACGTTGTGGCGGGGAGTTTCGTTATCGAAACAAAAATCGAGAGGATCCTCTGCTCGAAGTGGGTAACCAATCTCTACCAATCCACCGTCGAAGCTGTGCCAAGTTAGTTTGGAAACTGGAGGGTCCTTCCCTTCTGAGAGAGGGCCCGCCATATACGAGGGGCACAGTGGATTGGAAAAAAAGGCGTGCTTAACGTCCGTCAGGGCGAGTTCTTGGTGTTGCTGCTCGTGATTCAAGCCCAACACTATGCGTCGAGTTGCTTCCTCATCGGCGCCGCTCGCAAGAAATCTATCCATCTCCTGGTCAATATGTGCGCGGAACGCAAGAACTTCATCGAGCGAAGGCCGTGAGAAGGCCGAACGTAGGCTTTTGTCCGGAATCTCCTGGCCGAGCGAGTTGTAATAGCTGTTGAAAAGCCAATGAAACTCTTCGCGAAAAGGTTGGTACTCCTTGAGGAAGGGACGCAGCACGAACGTCTCGAAAAACCATGTGGTATGAGCCTGGTGCCATTTCATGGGGCTGGCTTCCGGACACGACTGCACCATCTGATCTTCGGCCGAAATACTCGCGGCCAGAGCACTCGTCGCCGACCGCACAGCCTTGTATTTGAGTCGAATGGCGGTTTCCGGCGTGTTGCTTCCAACTCTGCAGCGAGCAGCTTGTATAGCCCCTACTTGGCGTCGCGCTAAGTCTATTTCTCGAGCTGATTTGGCCATGTTCTTCCCACCTATGCAAACGGTTCGAGTCTGGACAAGATGGTCGGCAGATATTCCGCGACCGTCGGATGAATGTGCATGGCGCGCTGGATGACCGTGTATGGCGCCTTTGCATACATGACGTCCAGCAGAACGTGAATCACTTCGTCGCCTCCGACTCCAAGAATCGCAGCACCCAGAATTTGTTTCGTTTCTGCATCGACGCAGATTTTGATGAAACCTTGTGTCTCACCTTTTTCGTAAGCCCGGCTCACTCGACTCATCGGAAATTTCGCAACGAGCGCACGACGTCTGGATTTCTGTATCTCAGCGCCCGTCATGCCACAACGCCCTAGCGGCGGATCGATATACAGCGCGTAGGCTTGGATCCGGTCGGAAACCCGGCGATGGTCAGCGTTGAAGAGATTGTCCGCAACGATCTCGTAGTCGTTATAAGAAGTATGCGTAAAGGCACCGCGGCCGTTGCAGTCCCCCAGTGCCCAGATGCCGGGCACGTTCGTTTGCAACGTATCATCAACGATGATGTAGCCGCGGGAGTCGGTGGCAAGCCCAGCCCGGTCCAGTCCCAGGTCGTTCGTGTTGGGAATACGACCCACGGCCAGAAGCACGTGCGTGCCTGCCACTTCCTTCGGGTCTTCGCTGCATTCCATGCGGACGACAACACCGCCACCGCGTTTTGCCAGCGAGATACATTTCGCATTCAGCCGGATGTGTATGCCCTCAGCCTCCAGGATTTCGCGCACAGCTTGGGAGACGTCTTCGTCCTCCCGTCCAATCAGGCGCGGTCCCATTTCCACAATCGTAACTTCGCTCCCGAAGCGGCGATAGATCTGGGCGAACTCCAGCCCAACATAACTTCCGCCGACGATGATGAAATGCTCGGGCAAGAAATCGATGTCCATCATCGATGAGTTGGTGAGAAATGGGACATCATGAATCCCCGGCATGTCGGGAATAGAGGCCCGCCCGCCAACATTGACATAGATCTTGCCGGCTTGCAGAACTTCATCGTTGACCATGACGGTGTTCGACGACTGAAAGCGGGCATGGCCCTGTATGACCGTACAATTTCTCGTTCCTCGGAGCCATTCCTCCACTCCCTTGTTTGACCTCGCGGAGGCTGCATCCTTGCGGGCTTTGACTCGCTTCATATCGACGCGCATATCACCAATGGCGAAACCATATTCCGCACCTCGGCGGGCAACATGGATCGCATAGGCACTCGCCACGAGCGTCTTTGTCGGGATGCATCCCGTATTCACGCATGTGCCGCCAAATTTATGGCGTTCGATAATAGCGACGGTTTTGCCGGCACCCGCAAACCGCGCTGCCAGGGACGGGCCCGCCTGGCCCGTCCCGATAATGATTGCGTCGAAGTGCTTCATGGTAGTGGTCAACGTGCCCCCTCTATGTGGATCTTGCCGTCTTTGGCTGCCTCTTCGGGGGTCTTGCCGTCGGTGACTTGCGCGCCATGCAGGTACATCTCCCCTATAGTTCGGGGAGAGGTGATGCGGACCTTGGGCAGTCCACCGCGCCCTCCACAACCTGAGCCATACCTGGTATGCCAAGCCGCCGATCCAAGTCTGCAATTGTCGCCACACCTTCCATGCGATAACCTCACTAGAACATCAAATCCTTGTCTCATCCCCTTCCCAGCAGTTCTTTCGCTACTGAGACAACCCGCTCTGGCTCGAAGCCGAATTTCCTCTGGAGTTCCTTTAGCGGCGCCGAGGCCCCGAACGCCTTCATGCCGATGACGCGGCCGGCGTCGCCCACGTAGTGCGCCCATCCGAAGGTGGAGGCCTGCTCGATGGCGATGCGAGCCTTCACGCTCGGTGGCAGTACGCTATCACGATACTCCTGCGTCTGGTGCTCAAAGATATCCCAGGACGGCATGGATACCACGCGCGAGCGGATGCCCTCCGCGAGCAGCTTCTCATGAGCCTGCAGGGCAAGAACGACTTCACTGCCCGAGGCGATCAGGATGATTTCCGGCTTCGAGGCGGGAGCGTCGGCGAGCACGTACGCGCCGCGCGACACACCCGATGCCGACGCATACTTGGTTCGATCGAGGGTCGGCAACGGCTGGCGCGACAGCGCCAGCACCGCAGGTTCATGGCGCAATTGGACGACGTAGCGGTAGGCCTCGACCACCTCGTTGGCGTCGGCGGGCCGCAGCACAACCAGTCCCGGAACAGCGCGCAACGAGGCCAATTGTTCTACCGGTTGGTGAGTCGGTCCGTCCTCGCCGTCGCCCATGGCGTCGTGAGTGAAAACGAAAATCGTGGGCAGTTCCATTATCGCCGAGAGCCGGATGGCGGGGCGCGCGTAATCGCTGAAGATAAAGAAGGTGGCGCCGAAAGGCCGGAGCTTGGACAACGAGAGCCCGTTCACAATCGCCGCCATGGAGTGCTCCCGGACGCCAAAGTGCAGGATCTTCCCACCCGGACTCTCGGCCTGCAAGTCTTCGGCGCCTTCGTAGGTCAGTAGAGTCCTATTCGACGGCCCCAGGTCGGCTGACCCACCGAGAAACCAGGGAATATTCTGTGCGAGCACGTTCAGGACTTTGCCCGAGGCGTCTCGCCCGGCAATGCCCTTCGCGTCAGCAGGAAAGACGGGCAGGTTGCGGTCCCAGCCGGCCGGGAGCTCCCGTCGTTCCAATTGGTCGATCTCAGCGGCGAGTTCAGGGTAGCTGGTTCTGTAAGCAGCGAAAAGGTTCGTCCAATCCCGCCGGGCCTTGGCGCCCGCTTGGCCTACCCCTTCCGCGAAGTGCTCGTAGACACCGTCCGGCACTAGGAACTTCGCGTCCTCAGGCCATCCGTAGAAGCGTTTCGTGAGTCGAACTTCCTCGTCGCCTAAGGGCTCGCCGTGCGCTTCCGCGGTGTCGTGTTTATGCGGTGAACCGTAGCCGATGTGGCTGTCCAGAATGATAAATGTCGGCCGCCCCTTCGTCTGGCGGAAGACTTCCAAGGCGTGCTGGATGCGGCCGGTATCGTTGGCGTCGCCAACCCGCAGAACATTCCACCCGTAACCCAGAAACCGCGTCGCCACGTCTTCCGTGAAGGTGATGCGTGTGTTCCCTTCGATCGTGATGTGATTGTTATCGTAGACCCAGCAGAGATTGTCCAGGTTCAGGTGGGCGGCCAGGGACGCCGCTTCGGATCCCACCCCTTCCATCATGCAGCCGTCCCCGCAAACGGTATAGATCTGGTAATCGAAAACCGTGAAGCCAGGCCGGTTATAACGCGCAGCGAGCCACTTTTGAGCAATGGCCATGCCTACGCTCGTCGCAATGCCTTGGCCGAGCGGACCCGTCGTAGCTTCGACACCCGAGGTCAAGTGGTACTCGGGGTGGCCGGGGGCTTTGCTGCCGAGTTGGCGGAAGTGGCGGATATCATCGAGGGTCACCGAGGGATGACCCAGCCTCTCGTACTCGGCATCCACCGCCTGGGTTTTTGTGAGGTGGAGTACCGACCACAGCAGCATGGAGGCGTGACCGTTCGAGAGCACGAACCGATCGCGGTTAGGCCAGATGGGATCCTGCGGATCGAAGCGCATGACGCGATTCCAAATGGTGTAGACCAAAGGAGCAAGCGCCATCGGCGTGCCGGGGTGGCCGGATTTGGCCTGCTGCACAGCATCCATCGAAAGCGTGCGAAGGGTGTTAATGCAGAGTTGATCGAGTTGCGTGCTTATCATTGGTCGGACAAATTGTGTGGTGCTCATGCGATTCTCCTGTAAGTCGACGTGTCAACCAGGCAAAAAGGGGAGGCCGAGCATTATTAAGCAGTAGAGCCAGCAGCCTTCTCCAAGTGCCCACCGAACCCATAGCGCATCGCCGACAGTAACTTATCCTGATAATCCGCTTCCCCGCGCGAAGTGAAACGTTGGTAAAGCGCGGTAGAGAGAACCGGCACCGGCACCGCCTCATCGATGGCGGCCTTGATCGTCCAGCGGCCTTCGCCCGAATCCGAGACCCGTCCGGCGAACTGGGAGAGGTCGGGATCTTTCACCAAGCCGGCCGCCGTCAGGTCCAATAACCAGGAGGCGATCACGCTGCCGCGCCGCCACACTTCCGCGATGTCGCGTAGATTGAAATCATACTGATAGTACTCAGGGTGCTGCAGGGGCGTGGTCTCGGCGTCGATGGCGTGCTGGTCCTTCCCCACGTTGGCATTACGCAAAACGCTGAACCCCTCCGCGAAGGCGGCCATCAGGCCGTACTCGATGCCATTGTGCACCATCTTGACGAAGTGCCCGGCGCCGTTGGCACCGCAGTGCAAATAACCCTGTTCCGCGGTGCCGTCCAGCTTCTCACGACCCGGCGTGCGCGCTAGGTTGCCCACCCCCGGCGCCAGCGTCGAGAAGATGGGATCGAGGTGCTTGACCACCTCGTTCTCCCCGCCAATCATCATGCAGTAGCCGCGTTCCAGGCCCCACACGCCGCCACTTGTCCCCACATCCACGTAATGGATCTGCCTTGCCGTAAGTTCCTGGGCGCGCCGCATGTCGTCCACGTAATAGGAATTCCCGCCATCAATGAGGATGTCCCCCGCCGCGAGGTGGGGCAGGAGGTCGGCGATAGTATTGTCCACGCCCGCTGCCGGGACCATAAACCATACCGCCCGAGGCTTCTCGAGCTTCATCACGAAATCTTGCAATGAAGAACTTCCTTCTGCCTTTTCCCGGACCAGTTCCTCCACTGTTTTCGGCGACCTGTCGAAGACCACACAGCGGTGACCTCCTCGAAGAAGCCGCCGCACCATGTTCGCCCCCATCCTTCCCAGCCCAATCATTCCAAGTTGCATAAGTCCTCCGTAGAAGTTGCCACTACGCATGAAAATGCTCCGCGGGCTTCCCCTCCCCTCCTTGCCAGTGCCGCCGAGCCCATATCGCCAATGGGAGGCTCGGTGCTCACACCAACAACAGTTGGCACTTCCACTGCCAATCCGGAGCTGCGCCTGGAAGCATTTATTCCGGTCGTGCCATCAAAGGCTTGACGACACACACAAGGCTGCGCGTTTGCCAAAGCAACCTCCAATCTCGCCCAGCGAGTGGCGGAAAACCGTCTTCCGTCGAAAGCTCGACAGCCTCAGGCAAGAAAGGCAGGGAAGATCCGCTTCATCGGAAGGAGTGCCTTGTACGAGAAGAAGGATACGGCCTCTCCCTCGAAGGGGCCCGCGCGTCGGACCTCGTCAAGTCAATGCAAGCCAAATGAGCGACGGAGAGCCGTCTTCCGTCGGAAGCCCGACTGCCGCAGAGAGGGTTGAATAGTTGCCCGCGAGATTCGCGAACCCCCCTAAGGCCTTCATTGTACGTGTCGAATTGAATGATTTTCGCCATCCTCCCGGGTTGGCAGCGCATGTGCGAACTAATAAACGGATGACCGGCACGCACAAAGTCGTTATCCTGGGAGGTGGTTTTGGCGGCCTCTACGCCGCAAAGGCTCTCAAATCTGCCCCGGTCTCCATCACTCTCATTGATCGCCGCAACTATCACCTCTTTCAACCTCTCATGTATCAGGTAGCCACAGGATCGCTCTCGCCCGGTGAGATTGCCGCGCCCTTGCGCGGTGTCCTACGCCATCAGCGCAACGCTCGCGTGTTGCTGGGCGAAGCAGTGGATATTGATCCCGCCGCGAGGCAAGTGACGTTAGCTGACGGGGCGCACTTCGAATTCGATTCGTTGATAGTGGCCACGGGTTCACAAACTTCCTACTTCGGCAATGATCATTGGCAAGAGTGGGCGCCCAGCTTGAAGTCTATAGAAGAAGCCTTGACGGTCCGACATAAGATTTTCTACGCCTTTGAAGCTGCGGAGCGCGCGGCAGAACCGGAAGAGCGACGCGCTTGGCTGACGTTCATCATTGTGGGCGCGGGAACGACAGGGTTGGAGCTTGCCGGGGGCTTGGCAGAAATCGCGCGGGAGACGCTTCGGCACGACTTTCGCTCAATTCACCCAGAGGAAGCACGGATTATTTTGATGGAAGGAGCGCCCCGGGCGCTTCCCACGTATCCAGCGGACCTCTCCGCAAAAGCCGAGCGTTTAGTTACCAAGCTTGGCGTCGAAGTGCGAACCAACGTGCGCGTGGTCGGCGTCGATCGGGAAGGCGTGACCTTACAAAGTGGCAGCGGGACGGAACGACTGCCGGCAAGGACAGTGCTCTGGGCCGCAGGTGTTGTGGCTTCAGATTTTGGAAGGAGACTGGCGGCCCGTACAGGAGCGGAGACAGACACGGCCGGACGGATTCGAGTGAATGCCGACCTTACGATCCCCGGCCATCCCAACATCTATATTGTGGGAGATCTTGCCTTGGCGTGGCGGGCGGACGGAAAGCAACTGCCCGGCGTCGCTCAAGTGGCAATGCAGGGAGGCGCCTATGTAGCCAAGGCACTTGTCGAACGGCTCAACGGACCCGCCGAATTGCCACCATTTCGATATTTCGACAAAGGCGATATGGCGGTGATCGGACGCGCAGCCGCAGTAGCCAATATTTTCGGCCTTCACGTGTCCGGGTGGCCGGCCTGGATCATGTGGTTGTTTATCCATCTGATGTACCTGGTGCAGTTCCAGAGTCGGCTCTTGGTTTTCATCCAGTGGGGGTTTGAGTATCTTACCTTCAGTCGTGGCGCGCGGCTGATTACCGGGACCGCCGATTCAGATCTCGCACGGCCGGATGAACTGTCTTCCGCTCCGCCCACTAGTCGACGACTCGAAAGTCGGCCGTTGGCGTCCACACCAAAGTTCTTATGAGCGCGGACTAAGCACATCCAGATGTGGTGACTCAATCGGCGCACCCACCGTATCGGCGACGAAATCAGTTCCGTGCTGGCGTTGGGTATGCGGGGCCTCCCTTAGCCCGAATGCGATGAATACCGCCCGACTCGGCGAATGCGAGGTACACATCCCGCCGTCCTGGAATACCCAGTTTCTGCATCCGGTAAATCAGGCTGGTGCGGGGAAGACCGAGCCTGGCCGCTGCGCCGTGGGCGCCCCCGATTACCCATTCGGTCTCAGCGAGGGTTTGCAAGATGTGTTGCCGTTCGACTTCTTCCAGTGTCATGGCGCGGTTCACCTGGGTGCTGACAGAAGCCCTCGCCAGCTTGTCCAGAGGAACGTTCAGAGTGTTTCCTTGCGTCAAGATCACCGCGCGTTCTATGACGTTCTGCAATTCACGAATGTTGCCGGGCCAGTGATAGCGAGTGAGGGCCTGGATTTTCTCTTCCGGAATTTGATCGATAGATTTATTCATTTGCTGAGAGTATTTCCTGACGAAGTACCAGGTGAGAAGGGAAATGTCCTCGCGGCGATCGCGCAGTGGCGGAACCGTGATCGGGAAGACATTCAAACGATAGTAGAGATCGCCCCGGAACTCGTGATCTTCCACCATCTGCGCAAGGTCGCGACTGGTGGCGGCGATCAACCGAACGTCGACGTGCAGTGTCCGCGTGCCGCCGAGCCTCTCAAATTCCTGTTCCTGCAAGACCCGCAGCAGCTTGGGCTGTAACTCCGGCGGGATATCACCCACCTCATCCAGAAACAGCGTGCCCGGGTGAGCGAGTTCGAAGCGGCCGATCCGCTGGGAAATGGCGCTGGTGAAAGCGCCTCGCTCGTGACCGAAAAGTTCGCTCTCGAGAAGCCCGGTGGGAATGGCGGCACAGTTAACCTTGACGAACGGCTGTCCGCGACGGAAGCTGAGGTTATGCAGGGCGCGCGCTATTAACTCTTTGCCCGTGCCGGTCTCGCCCTCAATTAGGACTGTAGAGTCCGTCGGGGCCACAATCTCGATGTGTGTCAACACTTCCCTCAAGGCCTGGCTCTGGCCGACCATCTCGGAGTGCACACGTTGCAGGGGAACGCCGCGGCGCGCCCCGACGGCACTCAGACCATGACGGTCAGGCCATTCTGTTGCGCCCGTACTCTCCAGATCCTCTGTGACATAATTGCTTATACCCATGTCCCCCTCCAACTGCACGGTAGATGCGTGCTACCTACACTCGCTTGGTCGTCCGGCTCAGAACGGATTGCACGGATCGCAGCAGGCCGTCCGGGTCAAAGGGCTTGTCAAGAAAAGCGCTTGCGCCTGCTTCAATGGCCTGCTGGCGGGTGGACTCGTCGGTGTAAGCTGTGACAAAAATGGTGGGAATTGCGTACCCGTCATCAGCCAGCCGGCGTTGCAGTTGCAACCCGCTCATACCCGGCATGCGGACGTCGAGAATTACGCAAGCCGAGTCCTCTGGATGGCCCGTATCGAGAAAATCCTCGGCCGACGCATAGGTTTCCGCCCGTAGACCGGCAGATCGCATGACGTTCTGGATGGCGTCGCGAACCGACTCATCGTCATCCACAATCGATACTAAACGGGCTTGGTTTGCGAGCATGTTTGTCGCTGCCAGCATTGCAACCGTCCCCGGGGTTTCCGCTACTAGTTCGATCCGACTTGCGGGTCTCTCACGCACAACCAAGGTTAGCTTGTATGCAAATGGCGAGCAATCATACGTTGGTATTATTCCGAGGACGGCCGGGGGGAGCGGCGGTTACGAGCTTCTGTGCCATTCTAACCAAGTCTGCCAGCGAGGCGGCCTGCATTTTACGCATCATCCGGCCGCGTTGTATCTTGACCGTGATTTCACTCGTTCCAAGCTCAGCGGCCACTTGTTTGTTCAGCAATCCTGAAACCACGAGGTTCATGACTTCCCGTTCGCGATGGGTGAGCCGGTCGAACCGCTTGCGCAGTTCGTCGATTTCGGCTCGCTCCTGGCGCGCCAAGCGGTCACGAGCGATGGCCTGCCGGACGGCTTGCAAGAACTCGTCCTCTCCTAACGGCTTGGTAAAGAACTCGGCAGCGCCGGCTTTCATGGCTCGCACAGACATACGGATATCACCGTGTCCGGTAATGAAGATGATGGGTATGGAAACTCCGGACTTTGCCAGCTCGTCTTGCAGGTCGAGTCCGCTTGGTCCCGGCAACAGCACATCCAGCACCAGGCAACCTGGTTCGTTTGGGCGGCTGCTGGCAAGAAATTCCCGGGCGGTACTGAAGGTCTGAACCTTCAAACCCGCGGAGCGCAGAAGGTTGTCAAGACTTTCTCGTACTGAGGAGTCATCCTCCACGACAAAAGCCACGGCGTCGTCTTTCTTCATCGTCTCGCCGCCGGAATCGAGAAATAAAACGTCATGCCACTCCCCTTGTTTGGAGTCGCCCACAACCGGCCGTGATGGGCGTCGACAATCGATCGGCTGATCGTCAGCCCCACGCCTGTGCCCCCGGCCTTCGTGGTAAAGAACGATTTGAAGATATTCGGCATGACTTCAGCGCCGATCCCCGCCCCACAGTCGCGAACGTATACTACCACCTCGTCGGGTTCCCCTTTTCCTGACCCGACCACCAAGCCTCGCTGTCCCGGCGCCACTTCCAGCATGGCCTCCATGCCATTCAAAACGAGATTCAAGAGCACCTGCTCTAATTGCACACGGTCCCCCAGCGCGAAGGGAAGACTGGGCGTCAGCTCGGTCTTGAGCGTGGCGCGGTTTCTTTGAATCTGGCCGCGCGCCAGCACGATACATTCCTCGATTAAGTCGTTCATGCAAAGTGGCGCTAACTGCAAGGTGCTCTTCTTGGCCAATCCCCGAATGCTCCTTACCACCTCGCTGACGCGATTCCCATCCCGAATAATTCCCTTCACACTCTCCCGGGCTTCGTCCAGATTGGCCGGCTTCTCATCAAGCCATCGCAGACAAGCGTTGCCGTTGGCGACGATGGCGGTGAGGGGCTGGTTAATCTCATGAGCGATCGAGGCGGCAAATTCGCCCAATGTGCTGAGGCGGGTCACGTGAGCCAGTTCTGCTTGGGCTTCCTGGAGCGTCATCTCCGCCCGCTTGCGGTCGGTGATATCGCGAATGGCGCTGGAAACCAGCAGGCCCTCTTCGGTCTCCAGCAAGTTGAGGCTGATCTCCACCGGAAACTCACGCCCATCCTTATGGAGGCCGTACAGTTCCAATCCGGACCCCATCGGCCGGGCGCGAGGGTCGGAAAGAAAAGCCCTGCGGTGGTCAGGATGGCGGCTCCGAAACCGCTCCGGAACCAACATTTCGATTCCTTTCCCCAATACCTCACACCGTTGATATCCGAAAAGCTTTTCCAGTTGCGCATTGACCAAAACTATTTCGCCCTCACGATTCACCACGGCAACCGCATCAGGCGCCGCTTCCAGCAGCCCGCGGAATTTCCGTTCGGCATGCTTGCGTTCGGTGATGTCCGCCGAGATGCCGCTTACGCGGCACGGTTCGCCCTGTTCGTTGCGGCTGACCACCCCGCGCTCGTGAATCCATCGTATTTCGCCATTTGGCCGGACGATCCGATACTCGACGTCGTTGTAACTCACCGGGTCGCCGGATATCCATCGTGTGAAGATGTCGTCGACGCGCTCGCGATCTTCCGGATGAATGGTCTCCATCCAGAGGCGGGGGTTTTTGTAAAGCTCCTCCACGGGGAGGCCCCAGACCCGCTCAAAACTCGGACTGGTATAAAGGACCCTATGCGGTTTCAATTCCCTAATCCAAATAACTTCCGGCAGGGTGTCGGCCATCTGGCGAAACCGTTCTTCACTCTCGCGCAGCGCCTCTTCCGCGCGCTTGCGCTCGATGCCCTGCGCGATGCTACTGGCGATGAAGGCGAGAGTGTCCAGCGTCGACTGCGTGAGCGGGCTCCGGGAAAACATACCCATTGCGCCCACCGTCCGATCTTCGACAACTAGAGGGTAGCCGGCAAAGGAGATTATCTTTTCCGTCCTTGCCCACTCCTTGTCACGAATCCGCGGATCGTTTTCGACATCATTGGTGAGATGTGGCTTCCTTTCTTGTGCAATTAGGCCGATTTTGAGATCACCCAGCGGAATTCGACCGTAGCGGCCATCCAGGCGAGTGTACATTCCTGCACTCGCTTGCAACTCCAGTTCCCGGCCATCGCTACTGAGTGTCCAGATCCGGGCCAAGGCCGCGCCGAGGTCCTGAACCAGTGCCTCGGAGCATGCACGCAAGATTCCGCTCAAATTATCTTTACGCGCCAGGGCCATGCCGATGTCCGCGCGGACCGCTGATACGCGAGTCCGCTCCGATATTGCGGCACGGAGCGCGTCCTCCGCCTGCTTTCGGTCCGAAATATCCTCCACGATCGCCATGATGCAGCGCGGCACTCCATCTGCACCCGCAACCAGGGAGACGTTATTTCGCACCCAAACCAAGCTTCCGTCCTTGCGGCGGTACTGCTTCTCAATATTGAACTGCTGCCGCTTTCGTTCCAGAAGCTCCTTAATGAGTGCCCAGTTCTGCTCTTGAAATTTGTGAGTTGTTATGTCGAGAAAGCTTAGCTTCCGCAGCTCTTCATTGGAGTATCCCACCAGCTCTTGGTAGGCGGCGTTGGTGATGTCGAAATGCCCCTCAAGGTCAGTGAGAGCGATGCCGATGGCCGAATTCTCAAAGACCCTCCTCCACCCCCCCTCGCTGGCCTGGAGCGATCCTTTTGCACGCTTCTGCTTCCTCCTGACCTGCTCGTCCTTCAGTGTGTTATCGACCGCCAATGCCGCTTGTCCGGCTAGGGTCGACAGAAATTCCAACTCGGCCGAATCATACGCCCGCGGCTGGCCGCTGCCCAGGCAGAGGGCTCCGACCTGCCTGTTTGCTGTGGCGAGGGGCAACAAGCTGAGGGACTTTATTCCATACTCCCGCACGATCTGCATAGTGCCGTCAAAGCGCACTCCCGGGTGATTGTCGTTGATGACCTCCGGCCGTTGATTCTCGCGAATACTCCCAGCCAACCATCCGTCAGCGGGAAACTCAGTCCCTGGTGGCAATCCGACCGCACTGTCCTGTACTTTTTCAAGCGCCTTAACTTGCATGACTTTATGAGCGGCGTCATACAGCAACAAAGCGAGAAAATCGAAGTCAACTACCCGGCGTAGAGGCGGCGCCAGGTTGTGGAGCAGTTCCGTCATATTTCTATGGGAAGCGATGGTCCGCGATATTTCGCAA
>Ga0187808_10000274_pt1 | contig 14813 bp, 10 predicted proteins | sample NC_wetland_sal_i_5_FD_132427 | JGI IMG/M metagenome (GOLD analysis project Ga0187808, IMG submission 132427) | Wetland sediment microbial communities from Neuse River Estuary, North Carolina, USA - ASW_3 | ecosystem: Environmental > Aquatic > Freshwater > Wetlands > Sediment | place: USA: North...
CAGATTGGATGGCGAGCTGCCGTGAAGTTGGGACCCACCTGCTGCGGCGGGCCGTCTGCCACGGGGACCACCCAACCCGTGCCGCTCCCTGGTATGGCCGCGCACGCCAGCATCCGGAACAACGGAACAAGAGACACTGTTGCGAGTGCAACAGCATGCCTCGGACTGACAGAACTTACAGTTCCCCAGAGGGTCCTGAATCTGTCAGCCTTTCCCTACGGAGGCATGCATGAGAGCGCATCTTCCTTCACCGTTGATAAGAGGCGCTTGCGCTACGTTGTTGGTAGTTACACTTTCCCTGACTTGCCGAGCACAGTCAGGACCCTCGCAAAACCCAGACCTGCAGCAACTGAAAGACAAGCTCCAGCAATTGGAGCAGGCTATGCAAGAACTGAAAGGGCAGATCAGCGCGATCGAACAGGCGCAGAAATCACCTGTTGCACCCACATCTGCGCCGCCTTCTGTTGCACCCACAACTGCGGCGCCTTCCCCCTCACCCGAGGCCCAACTCGCAGCAAGTAAGCCGGCAAAAACAGGGGGAGAGGAGGAGCCCAAAACCACCCTCGACCTTTATGGCTTTGCCATGACGGACACCGGATACGATTTCGGTCAAACGGATCCGCAGTGGTTTGACGTCGTGCGTCCCACGAAGCTGCCGGCGTTCGCAAACGAGTTTGGAGCGAACGGGAACGTCTACTTCAGCGTGCGGCAGACTCGATTTGGCGTGAAATCGTCTACACCCACGGCATGGGGCGATCTGAAAACGCAATTCGAATTCGAGTTGTTCGGCACAGGAGTTGACGCCGGTCAGACAACTTTCCGGCTGCGGCACGCTTACGGCGAATTAGGGCCGCTCCTGGTCGGTCAAACGTGGAGTGCGTTTATGGACATTGGCGTCTTCCCGAATACATTGGAGTACTGGGGACCCAATGGGATGGTGTTCTTCCGCAATATACAAATCCGCTGGACGCCGATCCACACGGATCATACCCAGCTCGCGTTTGCCCTCGAGCGGCCTGGCGCGAGTGCTGACCAGGGCGTCTATTCCGGCCGCATTGAGTTGCAGAACATTGCGCCGAGGTTCAATCTGCCGGACATCTCGGGGCACGTGCGTGCGACCAGACAGTGGGGTTACGTTCAACTGGCGGCGCTATTCAGGAAAATCGCGTGGGTCAACACCAGTAGCAGCCCGTTCAACCTGAACGGCACAGCGTTCGGTTGGGGATTGAACCTGACCTCGAACCTCAATTTCGGGAGGAAGGACGTCGGCAAGTTCGAGGTTGTTTATGGCGAAGGCATTGAGAATTACATGAACGACGCTCCGATTGACATCGGTGTCAAAAATAATTTCAGCAATCCGATCTCGCCAATCAAAGGCGTGGCCTTGCCGGTATTGGGTGTAGTGTCGTTTCTCGATCACACGTGGAGCGACCGCTTCACCAGCTCGATCGGCTACTCCCTGGTAAACATCCAGAACTCCAACGCGGAAAAGCCATCGGATTTCCATCAAGGTGACTATGCGATCGGGAATCTGCTTTTCCGCCCGGTTCCGAAGGTCACCATCGGCGGTGAGTTTCAGTTTGGCAGGCGGTTGAATTTCAGTGACGGTTTTAACGTGAACGATTATCGTCTTCAGTTTTCATTCAAGTATAACTGGGATAAGACCCTTGGAATTCCGGGTATTTAGTGGCAATCGAACTCTGACGGAAAGAGAAACTCTCGACGTGCCTCGTTACGGATCGAGTGGCAACCGGCGCGCGGGGAAACCGGGTCGTGCTCAGTCCGGTGCAGTCCGACGGCGCCGGTAGTGTCTTCACGAGGATCTCCTTGGCGATTAACCGAGTGCAGTTCCGAGCTATTGTTACCGCGACACTGATTGCAGCGAGCTTCCTCCCTGTTCCGTTGTTGGCGCAAGCCACCCGCAGTCCGGTCGCTCCCAGGCGAGAACTGGTCGAATCTGTTGTCCGGGAAGCGTACGCGCACTTCAGAAGCGACACGAGCGGGAAGAATGCGGACTACATACCCTACCTCGCGCAGGTCGATACGAAGCTGTTTGGCATCGCGATCGTCACCACGGATAACCAGGTCTTGACACTGGGCGACGCAGACTATGCCTTCTCCATCCAGTCGATTTCCAAGGTGTTTACACTTGCACTCGCAATGGAGGAGTTGGGGCCAGATAAGGTGTTTCAACGCATCGGCTCCGAACCAACAGGCCGGGCTTTCAACTCAGTGACGGCGGTTGTGGATATGCCCACTCACACCGGTAATCCGCTCGTCAACGCCGGAGCGATTGCCACCACGAGCCTGATTTCCGGCAAGGACGCGAACGAGAAGTGGAACAAGATTCTGGCCTTCTACGGCAAGGTGGCCGGCGAGAAGCTAACCCTCATCGAGGATGTTTACAAATCAGAAGCGGCCACCAATACAGGCAACAAAGCGTTGGCAATGCTGCTGGCCAAGTACGAGCGCATCTACGCCGATCCGTTCGAGTCGGTCGATATTTACACCAAGCAGTGCTCGGTCGGAGTGAATGCCACCCAACTCGCCCGGATGGGGGCGACCCTGGCGAACAATGGGGTCAACCCTGCCACAGGTGAGCAAGTCATCAAGCGCGAAGACATTCCTTACATTCTCGCCACCATGACCATGGCCGGTCTCTATGACTCGTCGGGGGGGTGGGCCTGGCATGTCGGCCTCCCTGCCAAGAGCGGTGTCGGCGGCGGTATTGTCGCAGTGGCTCCGGGCAAAGGCGCCATCGCGGTGTTTGCGCCGCCGTTGGATGAGGCCGGAAACAGCGTGAAGGCGCAAAAGGTTATCGAGTACGTCGCGATCAAGCTTCATTTCAATCTCTTTTCGCCGGGATCGGTGGGATTGGAGTGAGAAGACCGGTGTTTGCGAAGGCAATGTCCGACCTGCGACTGAGACGGTGCGTCAACAAGGCGAGCCGCCTCGCCCGTGCGCGGCACCGGAGACGGGTTTCCTCGATGAGGCTTCGAGAGTTTTTCCGCACGATCTCGCCGTTCGCATGCCTTGTGCTGCTTGCCTCAGCCCTGGCCTTTTGGACGACCGCAGCAGTCGCACAGTCCCAGGCGAGCAACTACCTGTTCAACGACTCGCACTTTCACCTCACCAACTACATCCAGGAGGGAACCGATATTCAGGATTTTCTCCAGATCATGGGGACGAAGGTAGGAAGGGTAGCGCTGTTCGGCATACCCTTGCAGCAGGAGTGGCTATACGCGGTAGACGGCGACCGGGCTCCCACCTATTACCTTAATTCGGACGCCCCGCTCTACTACTACTCGTTCACTGATGCCTGGATTGCGATGGCGTACAAGTCTCTATCCAAGGAGCAACAGGCGCGTTTCGATCCCATGATCACCGGCTTCAACCCCACCGACATGTACGGGGCTGACCATATTCGCCGGGTGTTGAAGACGTTCCCGGGTGTCTTTTCAGGGATTGGGGAATTCACGATTCATAAGGAATTCGTGTCAGCGAAAATCGCCGGGCCGGTCGCTAGTCTCCAAAATCCAGCCCTCGACAGGATTCTAGACTTTGCCGGGGAAACGGGCCTCGTGGCGCTGATCCACAACGACATTGATACCCCGTTTGCGAAACAGGGAGCGGCGCCAGCGTACGCCACGCAAGTAGGTGCTCTCTTTAAACGACATCCCAAAACCACCATCATCTGGGCGCATATTGGAGTCGGCCGCGTGGTTCGGCCGGCAAAGGAACAGGGCGCCATCGTCGAAGCGATGCTTAGGGATCCCGAGCTCAGTCATCTGTATTTCGATATTTCCTGGAGTGAAGTTGCCAAGTATGTGGTTGCCTCCCCGACAGCCACCAGGGCGGTGGCTGACGTGATAAACCGCTACCCCAACCGCTTCCTGTTCGGCACGGACGAAGTAGCGCCATCGAACCAAGAGGAATACCTCAAGATCTACTACCAATATGAGCCGCTGTGGAAGCTGTTGGACCAGGAAGCGAGTGAGAAGGTCCGCATAGGAAATTACGAGCGCATCTTCGATGCAGCCAGGCAAAAGGTGCGCGCCTGGGAACTGGCGCACGTGAGGTAACGCTTGCCAACACTTCGGGTCGACAGCCAGAACTTGCTCGATCCGGCCAGGTTGTTCACTCGGTCTTGGATGGACCGGGCTTGAAAGGAGAAGGTTCCATGGAGAAACTACTCAAGGTATTAGGCAACTCGGGAAGCACGTGTGGCAACTGCAATTCGATCGGATGTGGAACGTGTGGACCCACACCGGCTAAGAGTGAAGCTCCGTTAGCCTTCACTCGACGGCAATGGGGGCGCACAGTTCTGGTCGGGTCCGCCGGCGTGCTACTTGCGGGATGCTCGCAAAAGGAATCCCCGGAGAAAGCCAGCGAGGAGGCTTCCGCGACCCCCGCAGCTTCGGCAGCTCCAACAGCGCCTTCGCTCTCGCCGGAACTCGCGGTTGTTCAGCAATCAAAGGGCCCGATCATGACCACGCTCGAAGAGTTTTACAAGATAGGCCCTGGACCGTCGAGTTCCCACACGATGGGCCCGATGAGAATCACATATGATTTCTTCCAGCGGGTCTCCAAGCTTCCAGAGGATCAACTCAAACGAGCCACGGCCCTCCAGGTCCATTTATTCGGCAGTCTGAGCGCGACCGGCAAAGGCCACGGGACTGACCGAGCCTCGCTTGCCGGCCTGCTGGGAAAAGCGCCGGCAACTTGCCCTCCCGAATTTCTGGACGGGCTGGCTGCCAATCCCGACCAGACGTACAAAGTCACAATAGGCCCTACGACGCTTGACCTGTCGCTAAAAGACATCATATTTGACGCCACCAAAGGTGACTTCCCTCATCCGAACACCATGACCGGAAAGCTGCTCGCCGGCAGTGAGACTCTTTACGAATTGGAGTACTACTCGGTCGGTGGCGGGTTCATCGAGTGGAAGGGCTACAAAGCACCTGAAAAGGGGCAGCCCAAGTATCCCTACGAACATGCACGAGAACTAAAGAAGTATCTCATCGACGACAAAATCCCTCTCCCGAAGCTGCTCCTCGTAAATGAAATGGCCATCTCGGGCAAAAACGAGAAGGAAATCTCGGAGTTCCTCGAACAGGTGGCTGAAGTAATGGTTCGTGGCGTTAACACCGGCTTGCAGGTTGATAGCGTGCTTCCGGGACCCATCAAGCTGCACAGTAAGGCCGCAGCAATGCAGCGCAGCCTGAAAACCAGCGCTAAAGGGCCAGCGGGCCGGGCGGTTACTCAGGTGGCCTCCTACGGATTTGCGATGGGCGAGGAAAACGCCCGGGGCCACATTATCGTGACCGCTCCAACGGCTGGTTCCGCCGGAATCATACCCGCGGTGGTCAAATCCCTGCAGGACCTCAACATACCAAAGGAAAAGATCCGCGACGGTTTTCTGGCAGCGGCAGCCATCGGCTACCTCTGTAAGCACAACGCTACGCTCTCGGGTGCCGAGGGTGGCTGCCAGGCGGAAGTTGGCGTCGGTTCTTCGATGGGCGCCGCGATGATCGCACAAGCGCTGGACTCTCGTCCTAAAGTGGTCTCGAACGCCGCTGAGTCCGCGCTCGAGCATCACCTCGGGATGACGTGCGATCCGGTCGCGGGGTACGTTCAGATACCGTGCATTGAGCGCTGCGCTTACGGAGCGGTCAAGGCGTGGACCGGTTACTGCATCGCAAGCGAAGAAGTTCCCGAGGAACGACGCGTTGATCTGGATACAACGATTGCGGCGATGGCTCTGACCGCCAAGGAAATGAACTCAAAGTACAAAGAGACATCGGAAGGTGGTTTGGCAGTGTCTCTCGTGCTCTGTTAGAGAGCGCAAGTCACGACATAACGAAACTGACATCGTCGAGGCGGAGTGTATGCCACAGGTAAGCGTTCAGCCCGAAAGGGACCATGAAACGGGCAAGGGTCTCAGAGTTGCGGCCATGGCATGGCTAGTGGCGGCGATCTTTTACCTGTATCAGTACACGCTCCGCTCTGCACCCTCCGTCATGATGCCGCAATTGTCGGAAGCCTTCGGGATCAGCACGCTCGGTCTGGCCTCGATAGTGGGTCTTTTCTACTACGGGTATTCGTCTTTCAGCCTTGTGGCCGGCGCCGCCTTAGACCGTCTCGGACCCCGAAGGGTACTTCCGATCGGTGCAATTGTGGTAGGCACTGGAGCATTGTTGTTCGCCACGGGCAACAGCGAAGCGGCAGGGGTGGGCAGATTGCTGCAAGGAGCCGGTGGCGCCTTCGCGGTTGTGGGAGCCATCTACATCGCCGCGAATTACTTTCCGGCTTCACAAGCCGCCAGCTTGATCGGCGCCACACAGATGTTCGGAATGGCTGGGGGAGCGGCCGGCCAGTTTGCAGTCGGACCAATGATCGGTGCAGGCCTGCCTTGGAGCCGTTTCTGGATGGTTATGGGGATTGGCGGTCTGGCAATGGGTGCCCTGCTCCTGGCTCTTTTGCCAAAGCAAAAAGCAAAAAAACAGCCTGCCGGATGGCTCAAGGGCGCGATCGGGGCTTTCTCCGCCGTCATGAGGAATCCGCAATCGATCTTGTGCGGCTTGATCGCAGGGCTGCTTTTCATTCCAACCACAATCTTCGACATGATTTGGGGCGTGCGCTACCTTCAGGAGGCGCACGGCTTCGACTATGCCTCAGCAGTCATCCGTTCGGCGACGGTTCCCTCTGGATGGATCATTGGCTGCCCCCTGCTCGGCTTCATTTCCGACCGGCTCGGACGACGAAAGCCAGTGATCATCGCCGGTGCGGTGGTGCTTCTGAGCTGCCTGGCTTGGCTCCTCTTCGGCCGCACAGGTGTGCTCCCTCCGTACGTGGTAGGCCTCGTGGCCGGACTCGCGTCGGGCGCCGCAATGCTGCCCTATACGGTCATTAAGGAAGCCAATCCTCCGCAGTTTGGCGGGACGGCAACCGGAGTAATCAATTTCCTGAATTTTACGTTCAGTGCCCTGCTTGGTCCAGTCTTCGGATGGATTCTTCAGCACGTATCTGCTGGAGCCAAGACGATGGCGCTGGAACATTACCAGGCGGGTTTTGCGCCGCTTCTACTCGGCGTCGCCATCGCGATTGTCCTCTCACTTTTCCTGAAAGAAACGGGCCGGGCCGGCCGAGTATCGTCCTCAGGAGCTATGCAGGAGGTTCCAGCGTGAGTCAACAAACCGGAACTGGTAAATATGAGCAACTGCTGATGAAGTGCAAGAGCCTAGAACCCATTCCAACCGCGGTGGCACACCCTTGCGAGGTTTCGGCGCTATCCGGCGCGGTAGAGGCCGCAAACCATGGGCTTATCACGCCAATTCTGGTTGGCCCTCGCGCCAAAATAGAAGCAACGGCCAATTCTGGAGGGATCGACCTCCGTGGCCTTGAAATCGTCGACGTCCCACATAGCCACGCGGCGGCGGCAAAGGCGGTCGAGTTACTGCGTATTGCTCAGGCAGAACTTCTGATGAAAGGCAGCTTACACACCGACGAATTAATGGCTGCGGTCGTTTCGCGCGAAGGGGGGCTGCGCACCGGGCGTCGTATTAGTCACGTATTCATCATGGATGTTCCCACTTACCATAAGGTGCTCATCGTTACCGATGGTGCGATCAACATTGCTCCCACCCTAGAAGACAAGGTAGACATCTGCCAAAACGCCATTGATCTCGCCATTTCCCTCGGTCTGGACAAGCCTAAAGTCGCCATCCTGGCGGCGGTCGAGACGGTGACTTCGAAGATGCCGGCCACGATCGATGCCGCGGCTCTTTGCAAGATGGTTGAGCGGGAACAGATCAAGGGCGCTCTCCTGGAGGGACCGCTGGCGTTTGACAACGCGATCAGCAAGCAGGCGGCGAAGATCAAGGGTATCCGCTCTGATGTTGCTGGGGATCCGGACATCCTTCTGGCGCCGGATCTCGAAGCCGGGAATATTCTTGCCAAGCAACTTAGCTTCCTGGCCAATGCCGACAGCGCGGGGCTGGTGCTGGGGGCAAGGGTGCCGATCATCCTTACCAGCCGGGCCGATAGCGTGCGGTCGCGGATTGCCAGCTGTGCTGTCGCAATGCTGGCTGCTCATGCGCGCCGAAAGAAACCATAGAGGAGGCGTATGGACGATTACGCACTTGTACTCAACGCAGGCTCATCGAGCCTGAAGTTTTGCGTGTTCCGGCGGCCAGCCAAGACAAACTGGGAAATCGCAGCGCGTGGCCAGATCGAGGGTATTGGGACGTCGCCGCTGCTGTCCGCAAGAGACGCTCACGACGAAACCCTCGCATTTGACTATCTGGATGCCACGGTTCGTGACGGGCACACTGCCATCGACGCACTGGCTCGCTGGCTGCGGTCCAAGTGGGGCGGCGCGCGAGTACTAGGAGTCGGCCACCGCGTGGTTCATGGCGGGGTGCGGTTCGGCCGGCCTGCGCTGGTGACACGGCAAATTCTGGCAGAGCTGTATGAACTGGTTCCCCTCGCCCCATTACACCAGCCGTACAACCTGGCAGCCATTGAGGCAGTCTTCGAGCGATTGCCGGACGTGCCGCAGGTCGCGTGCTTCGACACGAGCTTTCATCTTGGCCGGTCGCGGTTTGCGGAGCTGATCCCACTGCCGAGAGATATCTGTCAGTCGGGGCTGCAACGATACGGCTTCCATGGCTTGTCCTACGAATACATCGTTTCTGTTTTGCCCGAGGTGGCTCCGGAGATTGCCAGGGGTCGCGTCATCGTGGGGCATCTTGGAAGCGGCGCCAGTCTGTGTGCCTTGCGAGAGGGCAAAAGCGTAGATAACAGTTTCGGCTTCACCGCGCTGGATGGACTCTGTATGGGCACGAGACCGGGCGCGCTTGATCCGGGCGTTGTTTTGTATCTGTTCCAGGCCCTCGGACTGACCGCTAAGGAAGTTGAGACCATTCTCTACAAGAAATCGGGCTTACTGGCGATCTCAGGCAGTAGCGGCGACATGCGTGACCTGCTTTCCAGCAGGGAACCAGAGGCCCAACTGGCGGTGGGTTACTTTGTATACCGCGCGGCCAAGGAGATCGGCGCTCTGGCTGCGGTCCTGGGCGGCATCGACGGACTGGTATTCACCGGGGGCATTGGTGAGAACTCGCCGGAAATCCGCCGTCGAATCTGTGAAGCCTCTTCCTGGCTGGGCGTGGAACTGGATGCAGAAGCCAACGCCAATCGGGGTCCGCGGATCTCCACTCGGCAAAGCAAAGTCTCAGCTTGGGTGATTCCGACCAACGAGGAGCTCATGATCGCACGGCACACCGGGTCGCTGCTTGGACTGATACAGCCCGCTTCTTATGCGGTAAGAGCAGGAGAACACAAATGACTATTGCTTCCTCACACCAGCCCGCGCAAGCGACAGTGACTTCTCCATGGTATGGATTCAGGACCGGGCTCTGGCAAAAGGAGATCAATGTTCGCGATTTCATCCAGCAGAACTACGAGCCCTATGAAGGAGACGAGTCGTTCCTGGCACCGGCGACGGAGCGGACGAAGGCGCTATGGAATAACCTGAACGAACTCTTTGCAGAAGAGCGCAAGAAAGGCGTCCTCGACGTCTCCCAGATTCCAAGTTCCATTACGGCGCATGCTCCGGGTTACATCGATCGGAACAATGAGCTCATCGTCGGTCTTCAGACAGACGCGCCGCTCAAGCGGGCAATCATGCCGAATGGCGGCTTACGGATGGTAGTGAATGCTCTAAAGACTTATGGATACGAACCCGATCCACGTGTGGTCGAGACGTTTACCAAGTACCGCAGGACGCATAACGACGCAGTCTTCGATGCCTACACCGCAGACGTCAGGCGCTGTCGCAGTTCTCACATCCTGACCGGGCTTCCTGATGCCTACGGACGTGGCCGCATTATCGGTGACTACCGCCGCGTGGCGCTGTACGGTGTCGCGCGTCTCATCGAGCGAAAGCAAGAGGAGAAGCGCGGCCTCGACTCGGCCATGTCCAGCGATGACATCATTCGCGACCGGGAAGAACTCAGCGAACAGATCCGGGCGCTCAAGGAACTGCAGCAGATGGCCTCCAGTTATGGGTTCGACATCTCGTGTCCGGCTCGCAACGCGCAAGAGGCTGTGCAATGGCTCTATTTCGGGTACCTGGCAGCGGTGAAGGAACAGAACGGCGCGGCCATGTCCCTCGGCAGAACCTCGACTTTCCTTGACATCTATTTCGAGCGCGATCTGGCCGCCGGCTTCATGACAGAAGAGCGGGCACAGGAGATCATCGATGACTTCGTCATTAAACTGCGCATCGTCCGGTTTCTGCGTACACCGGAATACGACGAACTGTTTGCCGGCGATCCGACTTGGGTGACAGAGTCGATTGGCGGGATGGGAGACGACGGACGCGCGCTGGTGACGAAAACGAGCTTTCGTTTTCTTCAGACTCTTTACAACCTCGGCCCCGCCCCTGAGCCCAATCTGACGATTTGGTATTCACCGCGGCTGCCCGAGGGGTTCCGCAGTTTCGTCGCCAAGGTAGCGATAGAGACGAGTTCTATTCAATTCGAAAGCGACGAGATCATGCGCCGATCGTGGGGCGACGATGGAGCAATCGCTTGCTGCGTGTCACCGATGCTGGTGGGGAAACAAATGCAGTTTTTCGGGGCTCGCGCCAACCTCGCGAAATGCTTCCTTTACGCTATCAACGGGGGGAGAGATGAGATCACTGGCGAGCAGGTGGGCCCCAAAACCGGCGCGGTGGAAGGCGAATACCTTGAATTCGACGATGTCATCGACAGGTTCGAAAGGATGATGGACTGGCTTGCCTGGGTCTACGTTAATGCCATGAACATCATCCATTACATGCATGACAAGTATGCCTATGAGCGCCTCGAGATGGCACTGCACGACTACGCTCCGTTGCGAACTATGGCCTTCGGCATCGCTGGAATGTCCGTTGTCGCCGACAGCCTGTCGGCAATCCACTACGCGAAAGTTCGAGTTATTCGCGATTCAACCGGGCTCGTGACCGACTATCAAACGGTAGGCGACTTTCCTCAGTTTGGCAACAACGACAATCGAGTTGACCAGCTTGCTTCCTGGCTCGTCAGCACGTTCATGAACAAGCTGAGGAAATATCCCGCGTATCGCAATGCTTTGCACACACAATCGATCCTGACCATCACTTCCAACGTGGTATACGGGAAGAGCACGGGCAACACCCCGGACGGGCGTCGGCGCGGGGAGCCCTTCGCCCCGGGCGCCAACCCGATGCATGGGCGGGACCAACACGGAATCCATGCCTCAGCGGCCTCGGTCGCCAAGATTCCTTATCGCGATGCCGCCGACGGCATTTCTCTTACTTCCACGCTAATTCCTGAAGGCCTGGGACGAGTCGCAGCAGATCGGGTCGCCAATCTGCGAGGCATGCTCGACGCCTTCTTCGGAGCTACGGGCTACCACATGAACGTGAATGTGTTGAATCGGGACACGCTTCTGGATGCGATGGACCATCCTGAGAAATACCCGCAGCTGACGATCCGCGTTTCAGGATACGCCGTGAACTTCGTGCGGCTGACTCGTGAGCAGCAAATGGACGTGATCAACCGTACGTTCCACGGAGCCTAAGCCGCATGAGCGAACCCGAACAACTGGCACAACTTCCGCTGCAAGCGAAAAGTCCCTTTGAGCTCCGTGTGAATCTGGGCCGCGGCGTCCCGGAATCCGATGTCCGCAGGGCGCTGGCGACTGGAGACATGGGCTTTCTTCATTCGTTTACCACCGGCTCAACTGTCGATGGCCCGGGTGTTCGCGTGGTGGCCTGGACGACTGGCTGCCAATTTCGATGCCTGTACTGCCACAACCCGGACACGTGGACTATGAGCAACGGCATTCCCGTAACTCTCAGCAGGGCAACCGAAGAACTGCGCAAATATCGAACTGGGCTGAAGGTCATGTCGGGCGGGTTCACACTGAGCGGTGGCGAGCCCCTGATGCAGGATCGGTTCGCCGTGAAGCTCTTTACTGCCGCGCGAGCGTTGGGAATTCATACTGCTTTGGACACTAACGGGAGCCTGGGCGGCCGCCTCACTGACTCAGAGCTGGAAAAAATCGATCTGGTGTTGCTGGATATCAAAGACACAGACCCTGAACGCCACCGCCGGCTTACCGGAATGGAAGTAGGCCCGGTACTGGACTTCGCGCGCCGTCTGGCTGCTCTTAAAAGGCCTGTTTGGGTGCGCTTTGTGTTGGTGCCGGGGTTGACAGATGATGCTGAGAACGTTGGTCAGATTGCGAGATTTACTGCTAGCCTGGGAAACGTGGAACGTGTCGACGTCTTACCCTTCCATCAAATGGGCCGATTCAAATGGAAGGAACTCCGGCTCGACTACATGCTCCAGGACGTTCAGCCCCCGGCCCCCCAAGCGGTCGAACGGGTTTGCGAGCAATTTCGCGCCCAGGGACTCAAGGCTTACTAAGCCGTGCGGCCGGTCGAGTCGCGAAACGAAAAGGAGAGATCACTGCTGGTTCTCCGACAGGGCCTCCTTGTCGCCGTATTGGCCGGAATGAACTGGCGACCATTGATGCTTGTCGAGCACTGGCGGACGCTCAAGCTGAGTACTTCGCGGGCCTTCACGACGGCGCCACCAGGCACCAATACGCTCTAAAGTTCATCAGCGATCCGGGCAAGCAGAACGGCTTGTATTGGAAATCAGCGGAGGGGCAGCCCGCGAGCCCGCTCGGACCACTGGCGGCGTACGCAACCTCGGAAGGATATAGCATCAAGGCTGACGCGCACACGGCCTTCCACGGCTACTACTTCCGCATGTTGACGGGGCAGAGCAAACAGGCGCAGGGTGGTGCGAAGGACTACGTGATGAATGGGAAGATGGTCGGAGGATTCGCATTTGTCGCCTATCCTGCGAAATACGGTGACTCGGGAATAATGACGTTCATCGACAACCAGGATCGGGTGCTGCTTCAAAAGGATTTGGGGACGACCACGACCGAAACGGCATCCGCCATGAAGGTGTTCGATCCCGATACCGGATGGAGCCCCGTCGAGCAATGACATCCAAGCCAGGGATGAGGGAGGCCATGCTCAGGTCTGAGTGACTACGACGTAAAGGACACGGCGGCCGTCAATTTTGCCGTCAACAGTCATACCGTTAATGTGAAAGGTCAGCAGGCGCTGCAAGGGCTGGCAGCTCAAGCGAAGCAAATCAATCCTTGCCGGATCTGGGTGGTGGGCTACACGGATACGTCAGGAAGTGCAGCCTGCAACCAGCGGGGGATGGTCTGGGTTCCGGGCCGTGTTCACACGAGAAGGTTGATGTTATGCCGCGCGTTGGCAAGTACATGTTGATGGGTATCGGTGCGGTAGTAATTGCGTGTGCAGGGTTGTACCTGCGGACGCGGCGAATTCCTGAAATTGTGGCCGCGGGTGGTTACGTGGGGTCGGGTTCGTGCCGGAGTTGTCATGAGCCCTTCTACAAACTCTGGTCGACCTCGCACCATGGGCTGGCCATGCAGCCCTATTCCTGGGAATTGGCACGCCGCGAACAAATTCCAGATAGTCCCGAGATTATTATCGGGGGCGTTAGCTACAGGACCCAGGTGAACGGCCCAAGTGGTTGGATTGCGGAGATAAGTGCGAGCGGCGAGCGCCGGTATCCAATCGAACAGGCGCTGGGCGGGAAGAATGTTTACTATTTTCTGACGACTCTGGAGCGGGGCCATCTGCAAGTGCTGCCGTTGGCGTTTGATGTCCGCACCCGAACGTGGATGGATGCCACCTTGAGTATGACCATTCACGAAGGCGTCTCGCGCGGCATGCCTGTGACTTGGCGGGATCGCTCGCTCACGTTCAATACCTCCTGTTACGGATGCCACGTTAGCCAGATAGAGACGAACTACAATGCGGCGGACGACAGCTATCACACCACGTGGCGTGAGCCAGGCATCAATTGCGAAACCTGCCATGGTCCGGCAGGGACGCATGTGCGCTTGTATACGGAGGCCAAGGAAAAGAACGGCACGCCTCCCGAGCTCGGCCTCATTAGTTTTAAGCAAATGACTCCCGTCCAGCGTAGCGACGCCTGCGCGTCGTGCCATGCAAAGCTGGCCGCGATCAGTCCAGGTTTCCGACCGGGAGAAAGGTATTTCGACCATTTCTACCTGGCCGCGTTCGAAAGTGCGGACTTTTATCCCGACGGCCGTGACTTGGGGGAGAACTATACTTACACCTCATGGATGATGAACCCTTGCGCTAAGTCAGGTCAACTGGATTGCATCCACTGCCATACTTCCAGCGGACGGTACAGGTTTGCCCAAGGCGATCCCAACGCGGCGTGCCTTCCCTGCCACGCGGAACGGGTGAAGAACGCGCCGGCACACACCCACCATCCTGCGGAGAGCATGGGGAATCGATGCATTTCATGCCACATGCCGATGACCGAGTACGCGCGCATGCGTCGTAGCGACCACTCGATGCGCCCGCCGACACCCGCCACGACGCTGGCGTACAAATCGCCCAATGCCTGCAACGAATGTCACAAGGATAAAGACGCGCGCTGGGCTGATGCCCAGGTACGGCGCTGGCATGCGGATGATTATCAGGCCCAGGTGCTGGCGCAGGCGGCTCTCATCGATGCGGCGCGCCGGGGCGATTGGGCAAAGCTGTCGAGGATGCTAGCTTATATCCAGGATCCGAATCACGACCCCGTGTTCGCGGCCTCCCTCATCCGCTTGCTTGAGCCATGCCCCGACTCGCGTAAGTTTGCGGCGATGGAAACAGCTCTAAAAGATCCTTCCCCGATGGTTCGGGCAAGTGC
>Ga0187808_10000277_pt1 | contig 14795 bp, 11 predicted proteins | sample NC_wetland_sal_i_5_FD_132427 | JGI IMG/M metagenome (GOLD analysis project Ga0187808, IMG submission 132427) | Wetland sediment microbial communities from Neuse River Estuary, North Carolina, USA - ASW_3 | ecosystem: Environmental > Aquatic > Freshwater > Wetlands > Sediment | place: USA: North...
GGCTGGAACTTGGCCAGCGGGAACCCGTCCGGCCCGGGGATCGCGATGCGGGTGGGGCTGAAGTCCGGCGCGCCCGCGAAGCTGATCGGGGCCGGGCCGAAATGGTTCTGCGACGGCGGCGGATTGATCAGGTGCACGGTCTGCACGCACGCCGGGCAGGAGATGCCGATGTTGGCCAGCTTGGGCGCGAAGTTCACGCCCAGGTCCTCCGCGGCGCCCGAGGTGGAGGCGTCCTCCAGGATGTACCAGACCGTCTCCTGATGGGGAGTGCCTGCGTAGGCGATCCCGGGGTAGATCGGAAGCCGCACGTATTCCTGGCTGAGGTTGACCTCGATGGCGCTTGGCAGGGTCAGCTTGGACGCGGGCAGGATGCCGCTGAGCTGTCCCAGCCCAGCGGACTCGCCCGGGGGCTGGCTCGCCCGGGGTGGCGCGGCCGACGCGGCCGTCCCGGCGCCCGCGGCAATGGCCAGCGACGTGCTCGCGACAACCGCTGCCGCGAGCACGGCAAGCAGCCCGCGTTTCCTTGCGGGCACTCGTCTGAAGATATGGCGATTCATGTTCGTCCTCTTTTCTCTCCTGATACGCGCCTTTCGGCAGCTCAGGGCTCGAACTCTCGCTTAGCGCCGGCAACCGCGCATCGTCAGGTCAGACAGCTTCCAAAGCCTGGCGACGTCAGAGGCGTACCGGCGCGGTCTCCGCGCGACGGGGCGGCCGCCGCGGTGGCCGAGCGGTTCGCGGCAAATGAGGCGCCACGCTCCGTTCTGACAGAAGATCTTGAATTTCCCGGACGGGCGCTGGTGTCTGTGCCGCCTGCTCAGCGTGCGATCCGGATCCGGGCGGTGCCTGTGCGACTACCTGACTTGACGATGTGCGGCGCGGATCACGCGACGACGCTGAGATCTCGCGCGATCAGATGGCCGATGAGCGGCCGCGGAAAGGTGAGGACTCATGACTGGAGGCCGCACACGGACTGCCCTGGTGACCGGCGGGACCGGCGGCATGGGCCGGGCCATAGCCGCCAGGCTGGCAGCCGACGGGTTCGACGTCGCCGTGGCATACGCCGGCAGCATCGACCTGGCGGACGCGACGATCGGGGAGATCAAGGGGCACAGCCGCCACGGTGCGGCCTTCGCGGCGGACATCGCCGACTCCGGCGCGGTAGCTGCTCTGTTCGACGCCGCCGAGGACCACTTCGGGTTGCCGGACGCACCGCGGCCCGAGGTCATCGACCGGATGCTGATCGCCCGGCCGCGGTAGTGGAACCCGACACGTAAACACCTAGTGACCGACTTTGGACCCAACGGGCATCGCCGGGTGCGCTCCAGGGAACTCGAACCCGCGCGCACGGATTCAGAGTGCCAGGTTGGCGTGGCAGGTGTGGAGGCTGTGGCGCAGGGCAGCGATCTGCGGCTTGTTCAGGCCCCCGAGCATCCGTGATTCCAGCGCGGTCACCTGATCGCGGTAACGGTCGAGAAGCTGCTGGCCCGCCGGCGATAGCGCGACGGCTCGACGGCGGCGGTCGGCCGGGTCGCGGTGCCGCTCGATGAGCCCGCGTTCTTCCAGGGTGGTGATCATGTCGGCCATGGACTGGGCAGTGACGAAGGAGTTGCGGGCAAGTTGCGCCGAAGACATGTCGGGGTGGTGTTCCAGCGCGGTCAGCGCCGTGTACTGAAGCGCGGTTAGCGCGTCGGGGCGCAGCAGTTCGTCCAGGTGCGAGCGGATGGCGAGTTCGACCCGCTTGATGAGGTACATCAGCATCGGCTCGGCGTGGCCGGTCGGTTGATGCCGGCTGATGTCCGCATCAGGCGCCCATGTGCCAGATGTCATACTTGAGGTTACCGTTCCGGTCGGGTCCGGCCGCGACGCGGCCGGACCCGACCTGCGTGCCGTTCCGGCTTAATGACGAGGCCGGTAGCTGTCCAATCCGGTGGCGCCCGTCAGCGGTCCGGGGTAGTAGTCTTCCGCGAACTGCGCCGGACCAAGATCAAGGCTGGCGGCCACCTGATTGAGGGTGCTGGGGTTGGCCGCCTGGTCCCAGTGACCGGTCGTGACGCGATGACCCAAGGCCAGCACGCCGGCCACGAGCTCGGCGGGGCTGAAGTTGCAGTGCCCGAAGCTGTCGACGAACGCCTGCCGGAGCAGGCCGCTGTCGCCGGCGGCGCGGACCTGGCGGGCATAGAAGTTCTCCATCTCCACGGGGACGAGATTGTCGCCGATGGTGTGCAGGTCGAGTTCAGGGACGGACAGTTGCCCGGTCGGGACCGATGTCTGTTCCAGTGACCTGACCGCGGCGGGGTCGGCCGTGATGTCCGTGTTCCGGGTAAGGTCCGCGAGGTCAGCGCCGAGGTTGAGCCCGGCCGCCTGGTACAGGGACTGGACCTCGTGGCGGAACGGCGACCTGGCCAGGACGGCCGCGTAGTTCACGCCGGCGTTCCAGTTGGCGCTGCCGCCGTCCGCCTGGTCGATTGACGCGCGCCCAAGTTCGATGAAGTCGAGGATGCTGAACGCACCGGTGAACTCCAGGTCGTACTGGGCAGCCTCTTGCGCCGCCGGGTCGCTGGATGGGGCCGGGACCGTCGCGCTCGGGTCCCACGGTGCCGCGTTGAGGAAGGCGAGGGCGAGCGCCAGCCTGGCCCGGCCGCCCGCGGTCTGCTGTGCCTGCGCCGCGGCGGTCGTCAGGGTCGCGGCCGTGGCGGCGGCCTGGCTGGCGCCGTCGGGGCCGCCGAAGTTCACGAGCTGGACGCTCTGGCCGGACAGCAGGAGCTGGGCCATGGCATATTCGCCGTCGAGCTGGAACTCGTTCAGATTGATCCCGCCCGCGACGATGCCGCAGGTGGTCAGCGCGCCGTTGATCCGGCCGGCGCCGTCTTGCGCCTCAAGCGCGCTGACCAGTCCGCCCATTGAGGTGCCGAACGCCAGCACCTGGCTCGGCCGGCCGGGCAGCACGGTGTGCTCCACCGCCTGGAGCGTGCCGAACTGATCGCTGACTGCCGTGTCGAGCGCCCATTCTGAGCCGCTCGGATCGTAGGACGATCCGGCCAGGGCATAGCCGCGGGCCAGCAGCGCGGCCTGGGTTACCGGGTCCGGTGCGTCCGCCGCGGTCAGCGGGCCAAAGCCGTGGCTGTACAGCAGCAGGGTGCCGTTCCAGTTGGCGGGGACGTCCGCGATCCAGGACGTGCCGTCGGCTAGCGTCCCTGTGAAATGCCCGCTGACTGGCGGTGTCGCCCCCTGGGCCGGTGCCGCGTCGGCGAAGGCCAGTGCCGCCGCTCCAGCCAGCAGGACCGCGCCTATCTTTGCTTTGAGTGTTCTCACGGCCACCTCCACGTGGTCGACCGCAGGCCGGTCCGTCCGGTCGGCGGATGCGGTTGTCCGGGCGACGTCGCCCGGCTAGTCTTCCGCCAGCGTTCGCGGGTCCAGGAGCGTCTCGTGGACCCGGCCATGGACAGCGACCAGGGTGAGCAGCGCGGCTGCCAGCGCCGCGATGCCGCAGATGAGGTAGCCCAGGGCGTACCCGTGGCTGAGGGCATGGAAGGCGACGCTTTGGAGGGGGTTGAACGGAACCGGCTTACCCCCCGGTCCTGCGACGGTGGCGGGCACCGCGTTGGCGCCAAGCGGCCCGGAGTTGACCGCGCCGACCGCCGCCGCGACGGAGGGCCGCTGTGCGGCGGGGACGTGCGCGGGCGCGGCGCTGAATGCCGCGAGGGCAGCGCGCAGGGCTGGGCTGCCCGCTAGGGTGCTCGTGATCCTGGCGGCCGCCTGGCTGAGCGCGACCGCTCCGACGATCGCTGGGCCGAGCGTGAAGCCGAAATCGCGCAGCATGTTGGTGGAGCCGCTGGCCATGCCGGCCAGGTGGTTGGGCACCGTGTTCACCGCGACCGCGGTCACCGATGAGACCGCCAGGGCGAACCCCGCACCGGCGAGGATGAACGGGACGATCACCGGCGCCAGGGACAGGTTCGTGGCCGGGACCGCGGCCAGCCAAAGGCCTGCGGCGCCCATCAGGACGCATCCCGCGCTGAGCGGCCACTTCGGGTTGAACGCCTCGATCAGCCGGGCGGTGATCGGGAGCAGCACAAGCGCCATGCCGTTGAGGAACAAGAACGCGATGGACGTCTTCAGCGGCGAGAACCCTTCGATGGCGGACAGCCGGATGCTCGTCGCGTACGCGATGCCGAGGAAGGCGAACATGGCGAGCACGGTCACGCCCGCTGCTTCCCCGAAGGCTCGGTTGGCGAACAAGTCGAGCCGCAGCAGCGGCGCGGCCGCCCTGCGCTCGGCCAGGATGAACGCCACCGCGAACACCGCGGCAACGACGAAGCCGGCCACCACCTCGGCGCTGCCCCATCCGCTGGTAGGTCCCTGGACGACCGCGAACAGCAGCGCGAACAGCGCCACCGCGATCGTGACCTGCCCGGGCCAGTCGAGCGACCGCCCGGCCGGCGCGGCGGAGTTCTTCGCCGCCAGCGCGGTCACGGCAGCGCTGGCCAGCGCCAGGGCCCCAACCACCACGAACGCCCACCGCCAGCCGGCGTTCGGGTCGCTGCCGAAATGGGCCTTGGAGACAAGGCCGCCGAGCACGCTTGAGATCGTTCCGCCAAACGACAGCGCCGCCGCCCAGATCGAGACCGACGCTGCCCGCCCGCGTGAGGTGTGCGTGCCCGCCGCGACCATGGCGAGGCTGGTCGGGAACAGAGCGGCCGCGCCGACGCCCGCGATGATCTGCCCGATCCACAGCACTAGCACGCGAGTGCTGGTCGACGACCCGGCACCGGGCGTCGCGACCGCGATCGCCTCTCCGACGGCGAGGACTACCGCGCCGATGATGAGCAGCCGCTTGCGGCCGAACAGGTCGCCAAGCACGCCGAACGTCAGTTCAAGCAGGCAGACCGGCACCAGGAACGCGTCGGTGATCCAGGTCAGCTGCGATGAGGTGGGACCCAGGTCGGTGGTGAACATGCCGTTCAGCACCGCCGGGATGGCGAGCGCGACCTGGGCGAGGCATACGGCGACCGCTGCGGAGGCAAGGGTGCCGGGCCTGAGGACATAGGTGCCCGGAGCGTTGTCCGTACCGAGCCGGGCAGTTTCGGGATTGGCCATGAGATGCCTCCTCGCACCCGGAACCAAACGTGTCCGATTAAGCGGGAAGCGTGTCACACTTCGTCCACGATGTACAGGTTTCCTGATGATTTTTCTTCAGGAAACCTGATCAAATTCCGGTCGGTCGGAGCGGTCCCGTCCGGCTGGAAAATCTATATCCCGAACGGACCGCGCCTTCTCCCTGTCGCCCGTGACTCCGGTCAGGCGGACGAACAGAACATCGCAGCCTCGATGACCGTAAACGACTGCGCCGGGAGGGTGAGGGACAGCGTGGCACCCTTGGCTGGCTGCGATCCCTGTTCCAGGTGAACGCCCTCGACATCGGGCAATACCCGGGTGGCCGGGTCGCGTTCGGCGGTGACGCAGCGAATGGCCGCATCGCCGTCGAATATCAGGTCGCGCAGCACCACATCGACGGTCTCCGCCGCGCCCGGGTTCCTGTTGACTAGTGTCACGGCGAGCCGGTCCCGCCCGGCGGACACGGTCGCCGCGGCGTCGACCACGGCGAACGGGCCGATGTCGGCGATCCGGTGGGACCACCGGCCGGTCTCGTCCAGGCCGGTCGCGGCAGGGCTGACAGTGGGGCCGTCCACCCGCACGTCGGCCGCGATGTCCAGCGCCGCGGCCGCGTGCAGCAAGAGCGGGTAATAGGTAGGCTGCGGCGCGGCCGCCGCGGCGGAGGTGACGATGGGCGCGATGGCGTTCACCATCTGGGCCAGGTTGGCCATCGTCACCCATTCACAATTCCTGACGAAGATGTTCAGGTAGGTGCCCACGGCGAGGGCATCGGGAAAGGCGTACCGCTCCTCCAGCGCGCCGTCCCGCGTCCGGTACCACACGTTCCACTCGTCGTATGCGATCCGCGGCGTCCTGGCGAGGTTCTGGTGGTACGCGGCGCGCTCCAGGAAGGCCCGGGTGTACCTGATCGCGCGCTCGGCCTGGTGCGGCTGCAGGACGTTCGTCCAGTAGTCAGCGGAACCGGTGTAGAGGTGCAGCGCGTGATAGTCGACCAGCGCGGCGAGCCCGTCGACGACCACACGGTCCCAGTCGTCCCAGCCGTTCATGCCGCAGCTCACCAGCCTGGCCTGCGGGTCGAGCATCCTGATCGCCCGGGCCCACCGGGTGGCCTCGCGCACGTACTCCTCGGCGGACATCGCGCCGACCTGCCAGTCCCCGTACATCTCGTTGCCCAGGGCCCAGTAGCGCACCTGGTAGGGCTCCGCCCGGCCGTTGTCGCGGCGGCGGCGGGTCCAGTCGGTGTCCCCGGTGCCATTGCAGTACTCGATCCAGTCAAGCGCTTCGGCTAGGGTGCCGGTGCCCATGTTCAGGCATATGTACGGCGCGGCGCCGAGTTCGGCGCAGTAGGCGAGGAACTCGTCGGTGCCGAACCTGTTGGATTCCTCACCGCCCCAGGCGAGTTCCTTACGCCGGGGCCGGTTCTCCCGCGGCCCGATCCCGTCTGCCCAGTGGTAGTTGCTCACGAAGTTTCCGCCGGGCCAGCGCAGTACCCCTATCCGCAGGTCGCGAAGCAGCCCGAGGACATCGGCGCGGAACCCCCGCTGGTCGGCTAGCGGCGATCCCTCGTCGTAGATGCCATCGTAAACGCACCGGCCGAGATGCTCGATGAAGCCGCCGAACACGTTGCGGTCCAGCGATCCGAGCGGCCGGCCGGGATCGATGACGATGCGGGTCATGCGAGACTCCTTTCGCTAGGCAAGGCGCAGGACGCAGGCGGACGGAAGGCGCGGCAGGGTAACGGTCAGCATGCCGGGGGACGCCTCCCAGCTGACTTCGGCCCCGCTGTCACGCGGGTAAAGCACCCGGGCATTGACCGGCGCGCGCCGCAGGTGGGGTACAGAAAGCGTGATCTGACCGGTGCCGGTTCCCTGGCGCGGCCCACGGCGCCAGACGGTCAGGAAGGTGATCTGCGGCGCCCGCAGGCCCAGCGCGACCCACGGGGCATCCCAGCCGGGCAGGCCAAGCGGCCAGAACGGGGCGGACCGCGGGATCGCGTAACGGATCTCCCGCTTGTACACCCGCACCGCCTCCGTGACCAGCGCGCGCTGCCTGCTGCTCATGCGGTCGACATGGCCGGACAGATGGACGCGGCCCAGCATCGCGCTAGCCATGGTGAAGGCGATCTCGTCGTCGGTGAACTCGGGCTGCGGGTACGCCCACACGGCGCCCTGTTCGGGCGCGATGGCTGCCGGAGCGGCGGCGGCGATCGGCGGGTAGCGGATGTATTCCTGCTGGTCGCTGGTCGACTGCAGCTGCATGCGGGACAACAGGGCGTAGTCGGTGCGCATGCCGCCAGAGGAGCAGTTCTCGATCACGAGCCCGGGATGCCGGTCGAGCACGGCGTCCAGCCAGTCGAGCTGCGCGCGGTTGGCCGCTAGCAGCCCGGCGCCGGCGCTCAGGCCGCCGGTCTCCGGCCCGGGCCCGACGGCGATGTTGTAGTCGAACTTGAGGTACCCGACGCCCAGTTCGCCTACCAGGTAGTCCACGGCTTGGTCCAGGTGCTTGACCGCGGCGGGATGGCGCAGGTCCAGGTGGTACCGGCCGTGCTCGACGATGAGCTGCCCGCCGCGCTGAAAGAATGCGTCCGCGGGAAGCTGCCGGGCGACGTCGCTGTCGACGCCCACCACCTCGGGTTCGAGCCATAGGCCAGGCACCATGCCTAGCTCCCTGATGCGGGCAAGCACCGCGGCTAGCCCGCCGGGGAACCTGGTCTGCGAGGGCCGCCACGCGCCGACCGTACCCCACCAGTTCTCGTCGATCTCCGCGTACCAGCCGGCGTCGATGCAGAAGTACTCCGCGCCGGCCTCGGCGGCGGCGCCGACCAGCGGCAGCAAGCGCTCGGTAGTGGGGTTGGACATGAGGGTATTCATGTAGTCGTTGAAGACTACGGGCAGCCGCTCGCTGTCGTCGTGCTGGCGCCTGATCGCGCGGCGGACAGCGGTGAGCCCGGCGATGGCTCCGTCGAACCCTTCCGGGCTGACCGCCACGCTGGCCGGCACGGTGGTGAACGCGTCGCCGGGGTTCAGTGCGACCTGCCAATGGTGCTCGGCGTAAGCGGGGCCGAGCAGGGCCAGGTAGGCTCCGCTGACCGCCGCGCCCGCCGGGGCGTGCCTGCGATGCGGCCCCGGGCCAGGGCCCGCGGAACGGTGCGTGCACTCACCGACCTGCCAGTGCCAGCCGCCGTTGTGCTCGATCTGCCACGCCCAGGCGTGCCCGGTCCGCCGGTTCACGACCGCGCCCGCGGGCAGGTACCGTCCCGTCGACCAGGTTCCCGCGCTGGTCAGGCTGAAGCAGCCGCGGGGGTCCGAGCCGAGCGACCGGCGGTCGAGATCCGGCAGCGCGTCGCGCAGCGGCCGCAGCTGCCAGCGTCCCTCGGCCATCCAGTCGTTCTCCGCCCACAGCAAGTCGAGGTCGGTGAGGTCATCGGGATCCGGGCCGGTGCCCAGGCCGCCGTACAGGAACGAGGTCACCGACTCGATCGCGACCGGCCGCTCGGCCCGGTTCTCCAGGCGCACCCAGGACCGGACGCCGCCGCCCGCGCCGGGCGCGTCGCTCCTGGTTTCCAGGATCAGGTAGAACACTTCGGCACGCAGCCCCGTCGCCGGGTCGTCTAGGTCGACGCGCAGCTCCCGCCACGGCCCCGACGCGCCCGCGGGCCGTTCGCTGTGGCCGGCGTAGCGGAAGCGGCCGCCCGCTTCGGACTCGCAGTATCGTCCGCCCGACCAGCCGCGGCCTTCGCCGGTCACGATGACATCGAGCAGCGGCAGCGCCGCGTCGCGCGACAAGGACTTGGCGCCCGGTGCGGCCAGCCGGGTGAGCCTGGCCATCCCATCGCGGCCGACCTCGATCCGCAGCTCGATGCTCGCGTCTGCCCAGCCGATGACTTGCAAGGGCTGTTCTGTTCCAGCCAAGCGTTCCTCCTCGTCACAGACGCCAAGCCCGTCACCACTTGCGTTGCTAGGGCGTTAAATCGTGATGTCCAATCACTTGACGTCACTTATGTGAACGTTCACAATCCTGACATGGGTGTGACCGATCACACAAGTGCGCCGGATCTGCCGCCTCGCGGCGGGGGACGAGGGCGCCGCCGGCGCCCTGCCAGCATCTTGGACGTGGCGGCCGCGGCCGGAGTTTCGTACCAAACCGTGTCCCGGGTAATCAACGGCCATCCGAGTGTCCGGATGTCAACCCGCCAGCTCGTCGAGGCGGCCATCGACGAGCTCGGATTCCGCCCGAACCGGGCCGCACGAGCGCTGCGTGGCGGACCCGCGCGGTCGGTGACTGTGCTCACGCCGAACACCAGCTTGTACGGATACCAGGCGGCCCTGCAGGGCATCGAGGAGGCGGCCCGCGCCGCGGGCTTCGCCGTCGGGGTTCGCGTGCTGGAATCGGACCTGCCGCAGGAGGTGACCGACGCTGTGACAAGGGCGATCGAGCCAGGTGGATCGCTCATCGTGATCGCCCATGACCGGACGGGAACCATGGCGCTTGAATCGGTTCCGCCGGACATCCCGATGGCCGCGATGGTAGAGACTCCGGCAACTGACCCTGGCCCTGACCGGCCGTGGGTCTGGCTGGATGACAGGAAGGCAGCCAGCCAGGCGACGCGCTACCTGCTCTCGCTTGGCCACCGGACCGTTCACTACCTGGCCATTCCGTCTTCTACCCACACGAGCCAGCGGCAGGCGGGATGGCATGACGCCCTGGAGGAAGCCGGGGCGCCGGTACCAGACGCCTTGCAATGCGGCTGGACGCCCCGGTCGGGCTACGCGGCCGGACAGGTGCTGGCCTCCGATCCGCAGGTGACCGCGGTGCTCTGCGGCAACGATGATCTCGCCCTCGGGGCGATGCGCGCCCTGCAGAAAGGGGGGCGCGCCATCCCAGGGGACGTGAGCGTCGTCGGATTCGACGACACGCCTATGTCCGAGTTCCTGACGCCACCGCTTACCACGGTGCGCCTGGACTTCGCCGAACTGGGCCGGGCTTGTTTCGCGCTGCTCCTGGCACTGATGGAGCAGAAGGCTGCCCTGCCCCGCACACGGCGGCCCGAACCTGAACTGATCATCAGGGAAAGCACGGGGCCGCTGCCGGCGCCGCGCGGGTCCGGTCCGACCCGCGCGGCAGGCACTTGATGCACACACAGTGAAATAAGGAGCATCTCGTGATCAAGAAGATACACGCTTCACGCCGGATCCCCACGGCTTCCCCTGGCGGGGTCGCCCGCCGTAAAGCCAGGTACGCGCTGCCCGGCGCGCTAGCCGCGTCCGCCGCACTCGCCATCGCAGCCTGCGGCGGTCCCCCCGCGTCCTCGGGCAGCAGCACCTCATCGTCGTCGACATCGTCGTCGTCAGGAGTCGTGAACATCACGTGGCAGACCATGTGGTCGGGCAACACGCTGACCCTGCTTAACCAGATGATCAGCGCGTTCGAAGCCACACACCCGAACATCCACGTCACCGAGTCCAACATCCCGAGCGCGACCGGGGACGCCAAGCTGCTGTCCGAGATCGCGGCCGGCGATCCGCCGGACGTGTTCACGGAATGGAACCCGGTGCTCGGCGAGTACGCGGCCGACGGGTCGACACAGCCTTTCACCCCCTACCTGACCGGGGCCTACGCCGGCCTGGAGAAGTGGCTGTACCCAATCGCGCTGCAGGGCGGCGAGTACAACGGGACGCTGTACGCGCTGCCGATGTCGATGAACTCGTGGGCGCTGTACTACAACAAGTCGATGATGAAGGCGGCGGGGATCTCGTCGCCGCCCACCACGCTGGCGCAGCTTTACGCCGACCAGGCCAAGGAGTGGAAATTCTCCGGCAGCAAGCTTGAGGCGATCGGCTTCTACCCGCTCAGCACCGGCTTTGAATACTTCGGCAGCTTCTTCGGCGCGGTCAACTGCTTCGACTCGTCCGGCAAGTACGACTTCGAGAACTGCCCGGGCGCGAAGAACGAGGCGAACTTCTTCGCCCAGTACGACCAGTACCCGTACTCCAGCATCACCGCCATGGAAGACGCGTACGGGGCCGTTGCCGGCGGCGACGACGACGCGTTCGTCGCCGGCAAGGAAGGGTTCGTCATGGACGGACCGTGGGAGGGCGCGCAGAACATCCCGGTTACCAACCAGTCCATGGCCGGCAACTTCGGCGTCGTGCCGTTCCCGAACACCGTCGGCGGGCCGAGCACCTTCGGCCAGGGCAACTACAACATCATCCCCAAGGGCTCCGCCCACCCACAGCAGGCGTTCGAGTTCATCTCTTGGCTGGCCGGCTACCAGAACGAGACGTTCAACTCGCAGATCGACCCCAAGGGCGGCTGGATGCCTGCCTCGCCCTCGGTCGTGCAGCAGCCCGCCTACCAGGCCTGGCTCAAGGCCAATCCGTGGCTGAACGTGTTCGTCCAGCAGATGTCCAGCCCCTACTCGGTCACGCCGAAGCTCACCCAGACCGAGTCGGAATTCGAGACAGCTGAGGCGACGGCCACCGAGGATATCGCCGAGCACAGCAAGACACCACAACAGGCGCTGACCTATATCGACCAGGAAGCCAATAGCGGGGCGGGCGGCTGACGGTCACGCCTGGAAGGGATCAAGGGTGGAGGTAGGCATGCAGGCAGCAACGACCCGAGTGACGCTGACGGCCCGTGCTATTCGGTCACCCCGGGCCAGACGGCTGTGGCTCGGGTTGGTGTTCGTCAGCCCATGGCTCATCGGGTACTGCGCGTTCTACCTCTACCCGTTCCTGGCGACGCTGTATTACAGCTTCACCTCGTTCACGGGCATCGGGAACCCGGTCTTCACCGGGCTGGCGAACTACTCGGGACTGCTGCACGACGCCGCGTTCCGGACCGCCGTGTTCAACACCTTCTACTACACGATCATCGAGGTGCCGTTCTCCACAGTGGCGGCTCTCGGGCTGGCGCTGCTGCTCAACATGAACGTTCGCGGTCAGGCCGTCTACCGGACCCTGTTCTACATCCCGTCGATCGTGCCAGTGGTCGCCTCGTCGCTGATCTTCGTGTGGATCTTCCAGCCGTCGTTCGGCATCGTGAACGATCTGCTGTCGGACGTTCACATCAACGGCCCGGACTGGTTCTTCTCGATCTCGTGGTCCAAGCCGACGTTCATCCTCCTCGGGCTGTGGGGTCTCGGGCAGCCGATGGTGATCTATCTGGCGGCGCTGCAGGGGGTGCCCAGGGAGATGTACGAGGTCGCGTTGCTGGAAGGCGCCGGGCCCTGGCAGCGGCTGCGCAAGGTCACCATCCCGATGATCAGCCCCGTCATCCTCTTCAACGTGATCCTGGCGCTGGTGCTCTCTGTCCAGTACTTCACGCAGGCACAGGTGATTGAGAGCCCGCCAGGTAGCCCAGGCAACTCCACCATGTTCTACATCACCTACTACTACCAGCAGGCATTCCAGTTCCTGCACCTCGGATACGCCTCAGCGATGGCGGCCTTCCTGTTCGCGGGGGTCCTCATCATCACCGTCGTGCTGCTGCGCACATCGTCGCGCTGGGTCTACTACGAGAACGAGCAGAGGTGAGAGCCATCCGGACCGCACCCGGAGCCTGCGGCGCGCACGTGGCCGCGCCGCAGGCTCCGCCGTCGCCTTCTCCCGCCCGCCGCCAGCGCCGCACGCTCCGCACGATCGGCAGCGGCCTGAGCAAGCACTTCGTGCTGATCGTGCTGTCGGCCATGTTCGCGCTGCCCCTCGTGTGGATGATCGGCACGTCGTTCAAGACCGCGGGGCAGGCACTGCAGATGCCGGTGGTGTGGTGGCCGCACCCGTTCTTGTGGAGCAACTACCCGGACCTGTTCGCGGCGCTGCCGTACTTCAGGTTCTTCCTGAACACGTTCCTGTACGCCGCCATCACGATCGTCGGCGTCTGCGTGTCGAGCAGCTTGGTAGCCTACGGCTTCTCCCGGCTGCGCTGGCCCGGCCGGGACGCGGTGTTCTACGTCATGCTGATGACGCTGATCCTGCCGTTCGCCTGCACGCTGATTCCGCTGTTCGTCATGTACAAGCGGTTCGGCTGGATCGGCGGCTACCTGCCGCTCGAGGTGCCTACGTTCTTCGGCAGCTCGGTCTTCAGCACGTTCCTACTGCGGCAGTTCTTCATGACGATCCCGCAGACGCTCTCCGACGCCGCGCGCATCGACGGCGCCAGCGAGTTCTACATCTACCGCCGGATCATCCTGCCGCTCGCCAAGCCTGCAATGGCGGCCGTCATCCTGTTCCAGTTCGTCTACTGCTGGAACGACTTCCTGGGACCGCTCGTCTACATCGGCGACCAGAACCGCTATCCCCTGTCGCTGGGCCTGGACCTGATCCTCGGCGAGTACACGACCAACTGGGCGTGGGTGATGGCCGGCGCGACGGCCGCGACCGCCCCGATCGTGATCTTGTTCTTCTTCACCCAGCGCACGTTCATCCAAGGCATCACCCTCACCGGCACGAAGGGATGACACGATGATCAGCGGCATCTTGGGGACCAGGGTCATGGCCGGGCTCAGCACGCTGTTCAACGTGGTGGCCCTCAACCTCGCGATGACGGTGACGTCACTGCCGCTGATCACTGCGCCGGTTGCGGTGAGCTCCGCGTCAGCCGCGCTGGACCGGTGGCGGCGCGACGGCGAGGACCGGGTGATCCGCCAGTTCATCGTAGAATTCCGCGACCGGTGGTCGGTGCGGTCCACACTCGCCGCTGGGATCCCCATGGCCGCGGCTGCGCTCGGCCTTGCCGAGATCCGCCACTTCGCGCCGCAGGCATCGGTGACCGGCCGGGCCGGGCTGTGCCTGGGTGCCGGTGCGCTGCTCATCACGCTAGCCGCGCTCGGCTATGTGTTCCAGCTGACGGCCGACTGGCCCGGCCTGGCCCCAGTTGACCTGTGGTCGGCGTCGGCCCGGCTGGCGGTCAGGAACCTGCTCGTCGCCGGACCGCTGTCGGCGGTCCCGGTCGTCGGCGTGACGGTCCTGGCCGCGCGCGACCCCGGTGTGCTGCTCCTAGGCCTGCCCGTTTTCCTCCTGCACGCGCTGAAGCTGATCGCCGGGCCCGGCCTGCGCCGGGTGGAGCAGGCCGGGCGGGGCTAGCCGTACCCAGTGCGGCGTCAACTGGCACAGGTCGCTGGGTCAGCCTCACAGGCTCCTCCTTTGGTCTATGCTTTTTGTGAACGTTCACATTTTTTTGGCGGTGTGACGGCTTGCCGAAGATGGCCGCCAGGAGAGATGGTTAGCAGTTCAAGGCGTCAGTTTCGGCCTCGGTCGTGAGCGTGCCCATGGCCTGAGTGTGAACGTTCACATAACCGCTGTCAATAAGGTTCGGTGCCGAAACTTGGACATCGCGGTTCCTTCCATGTGGGGGAGCCCCTGGGACCCCGAGAAGCGGGGATCACGTGCTCTCGGCCGTGCCCAGCCTGCTACGGCTTGGTGAAAATTCAGCGTCAGCAACGGCTCATTCACCGCCACCATCCCCGCCCGCTCCCCGGTCACCTACGTGATCAGCGGCTCGGGCAGCACCACAGGGAACACAGTGACGGTGACCAGCCCCGGTAACCAGACCGACACGGTCGGCACGGCGGCCAGCGTGCAGATCCACGCCTCCGACTCCGCCTCCGGGCAGACCCTCAACGGCAACGCCTGCACGACTTGACCACAGTCGCCGCCCTTCGTTCCGGAAAAAATTGA
>Ga0187808_10000278_pt1 | contig 14791 bp, 10 predicted proteins | sample NC_wetland_sal_i_5_FD_132427 | JGI IMG/M metagenome (GOLD analysis project Ga0187808, IMG submission 132427) | Wetland sediment microbial communities from Neuse River Estuary, North Carolina, USA - ASW_3 | ecosystem: Environmental > Aquatic > Freshwater > Wetlands > Sediment | place: USA: North...
GAACTGGAGTGTCTTTGACTCCTTGATCCTAAAGTTCTTGAAAAGCGCCAGATCGGTGTTGAAGAAGGCCGGTCCGTAAATGGGCGGCAGGATGGTTCCGCCGTTCTGACCGACTTGGGTCGGCGCAGCGAAACAATTCGGGTTGATGTGCTGGTGCGCCGCGGGGTCTGGTCCCCCACGGAACTGTCATTTTTGACAGTGTCCCGCCACTCTTGTCCGTGATGGTAGGGTCAGGTTGGCTCGCCTTTTGGCATCCCTCTACAGCCGGGCGTGCAGGGATTGGGGTCTTGCAGATTCCGGGCAGAATCTTACATCTTCACCACAACTCTTGGCATAAATCTAAACGTCCGCAACGAGCAAGGCCGCATTGATGATCACACATGACGCAGCCTCGGTGAGCACTTCCCCACTGGATTCCCGGTATACGTGACCGTCGAAGAAGTCGTCGTCGTGCCGATGCGGCTCTTGCTAACAGCGCTCCTACTTGGAGAAGTCGGGCAGGACGTTCCCGGGCATTTGCACCAGATGCAATGGTGGCAGTGCGCGATGTTGTGCGTACCTGGAGCGAAGCTGCGACTCTAGGTTGTCATGAAGTCTTTTCGCCATGCACTGAGGCGTAGCTCGCCGTGGCAATGGCGATCAAGAAAAACAGAAGCGCCCCCTTAAAGAAGCTCATATACCAGATAGTTTTTCCCTGCTGAACCAGGCCGGGAGCAAGTATTCCAAAAGCGTTCAATGTCCGCAGACCCAAGGCGATAAGGGAACTGAGCAAACCCAGCCAATAGCTTAGAGTGACGATTTGTTTCCTCATGTGACGTCTCCTTTACGTGTGAAATGGGGCCCTTAAAATGGAGCTTATGTTAACTCACGTAATAGTTCGTGTCAATACAAATTGAGCTTTAAATAAAGTCTACCTCCTTCCTAGCAATTAAGATCTCGACGGAATTGCAACTACGAACCACTCCTACTTCCGCCCGCTTGTGTCTGCTCATCCATGCCGAAAGCCATCAGCAGATTTCTTAAGATGCGGACTTGGTAGTGATACGAGTTCATTCCGGCGCCGTTGTACCGGCGTGCCGCGTAGGGCCAATCGCACCCAATAGCTTGGCGCACTGGGACGTTTTGATACGAAGCCGTCGGGTAGTAGGAGTTCGGCTGATAAGTCTCGCTCGACCCTGGGTAGAGCGGCGTGCTGCCGGCCTGGATGTTTATGGTGCCTGCGTCTAGGGCGCACTGTCGGCAGTCCTTCATATGGCGAGGGTCGTTAGAAGAATACTTGCACAGCCTCAGCGGTCCGTTCCCGAACTCAGCCTGCCTGTCATCTGCCGACGATGTTGGCCCATTAACATACCCATCAAACTTCTCCCGAAGCACAGCCACAGCTTTCTGCACATTCTTGCTCGGATCGAGCATAACGCCGGCTACTTCCACGGTTGAAGGAGGATGATGAAAGAGCGTGTATTGCCCGATTCCATAGCCACGTGAAGTGATTCTGTCCGGATGGGTGGCATCGTTCGTGTCAAAACCCGTGACGATAAAGGTGTCGGTGTCACTGGAGGCAGGCTCGCAGAAGTGGGTCAAGCCGGTCTCCTGCTGCAGGATTGCCAGCAGGAAAGGCATGGGAACTGTTTGCGGAGGTAGAGAGGCAATCTGGGAGAGCGTCTGGGCGTTCTGTGTACGCGCGTCATTCGCGGACGGCAGTTTGGGGAAGTTCGCGTCGTCGAGCATATCTGAGATGCATTCCACCAACTCCTGATCCGCCTGTCCCGAGACGTCATTAACTCTGCCGTGGTTATAATCCATCACCCTCACCGGAGCCGATCCGTCGCCCCCGCTGCTTGTTCCGGCGTTCATCAGCAGGTCGCGTTTTAAGGCCTTCACCGCTTGCTCGGTGCCCGATCCGAAGTTGCCGTCAACGTGCCGTTTGAGGTAACCCAAGGCACGCAGGTCACGCTGCAGGTCGCGAATTTGCTGTTCCGTAGCGTCGTTGGACCCGGCGGCTAAGACCAAACCTGGCTGTCGATAACTCAAGGTCGGCATAGACCCCTCCTTGCCCCATGCGAGATCGGCAGGGGTTGAAGTGTGAACCCCTACGGCTAATGTCAATTTTAATTCACGTGAATATCGTATTGTACACTCTGCGAGAACTTCCAGCTCACTTTTTCATGCCAAGCTGCTCATTTATAAGCGTGCCGCGAGCAGCGGACGCGCTGATCAGCTACATGCTGGCACTGCCGGGCAACGAGGATGTGTTGTCCATTAACCCGGTGGTCGGCGAGACCAACGACGGATACCTGAGCGACATTCGCGGCCGCCACGTCTCGCCCCACGACGTGTTCGCCGCCCTCAAGAACGCAAAGGGCGGTCTGGTCGAGGCTCTGCCGATTGAAAAGACGGTAGAGATACTCAGAGAACATCGAGTGATCAAGTAAGGAATCCCCTCCTTAAGAAGGAGGGAAAGCATGGGATTCACTAGCGTCTTACCTTGCATTACAATGCATTCATAGATTGTGTGGGGAGGATGCCATGCGCGTAGATCGTGTGGAAATCTCATGGGATGCTGGCAAGTCGCAGTGGCTGGTTCGGATTGAGACTGGCGAGGAGGTGATCCGCCGCCATTGCCAGGCGCCGAAGGACGCCGACGAACAGACCCTTCTCTCGGCTGTCGAGAAAACCGTCCAGGACGAAGGTTACGAGGCGGATCCGGCTAAAATGCTTATCCGCCGTTAGCCGCTCTTGAATTCGTGCCGGGTGTTATCATACCCGTGATTTATTGCCGCGTGCAGGTACAAGCGAGCGCGTGGGACCCCTGCCCACGTGACGCGGAGTTTGTGTGGCTATGGCGTCCCATACCATGAGAAAATGACCGGGGATGTCGCAGTCACTGTTCGATGTAGTCCAAGGTCGTTCCTTCGAACCGTTCCAGGACGGCCAGCGAGTCGATCAGCGCGGGCACTATGCTCTCGCTCTCGATCCTCGCTTCCCGTTCGCTGCCCGGCTGTACTCATTTTCTCCTGCCTCAAACTTCAGTGTGGGAAGGTTCAACTGGCACGAGCGATTGGAGATCAATGCGACCGTCGCGGGCTGCGGGCGTTTGCGTATGGGTGACCGGATCGTGAGTTTTTCGCCCGGCGACATCATTGTGGTGGACAATCTCAAGTTGCACGGCGTCTTGGATGACCAGGGGCAAGTGCGTAAGATTGTCGTGATCACCTTCATGTCGGATCTGGTTTGCCATCCGGGCTCCTATCCATGCGATTCGATATATTTGCGTCCCTTCTTCTCGCGGGCGCCTCGATTGTAGGGATGAGAGTGTTCGCCATCCAAAGCAGAGTGGGTCCGTCACCCGGCAAAGAAAGGTGAAAAGTCGATCATGGAATGCGAGTTGAAGGAGCACCTTCGACATTTTCTGCTTGGGTGCCAGGCCAAGCTTGGCCACTGGCAGAATCGGCGCGGACTCCGCTGCGGGGGAGGGAAAATACCGAGTGCTGGGGGAGAGTCCGGACCCGCACTCCCCGCACCTCTTCGTCATCTTTCAAGAGGGATGATTGTTGCGTTGAGTTTGGGATTATGCCTCCCGCTGTTCCCACAGGGTGAGAGCACCCAACAGCAAGAAATCCGCAGGCATTTCCAGAGTGCGCAGGAGGCGTTGAAATCCGGGAATACTGCCGCGGCTGCCCGGGAGTTCCAGGCCGTCCTCGCCATCGACCCCAAGAATGTCGACGCCCGCGCCAACCTCGGTGTCATGCAGTTTTTCCAGGGCGAGTGGGCACGTGCAGCAGAACAATTCCAAGGCGTTCTCAAGGCTCAGCCGAACCTTACCAAGGTGCAAGCTTACCTCGGAATGTGCCAGAAACGCCTGGGCCGAACAGGCGAGGCCCGCCGGTTGCTCGAAAACTCGTTTTCCGGCTTGCAAGGCGCCGTGCAGACTCGAGCAGGGCTTGATCTCGTGGAAATTCTCTACCAGGCAGGAGACATCGACAAGGCGCATGACGTCGCGCGGGTTCTCGAACGCGCCGATCCGACTGATGTTGACGTGCTCTACGCCGCCTATCGCATTTACATGGATGAGGCCAACCACGCTCGGGACTCTCTGGCTATGGCTGGACCTGATTCGGCGCGGATGCACGAACTAATGGCGCAGCACTTGGTGAACGAGGGGGACCTTGTCAGCGCGGTGGCACAGTACCGAAAGGCCTTGGCCATCAATCCCAAGCTTCCCGGCGTGCACTTCGAGTTGGGCGAAGCCATCCTTCAGAATTCGCTTTCCGCTTCGGCTGTTGGCGAGGCGGAAGAACAATTTCGGATGGCCCTCGCCGAGAATCCTGGCAATGCCAACGCAGAATATGGCTTGGCCAAGATATCCGCGGAGCGCCGCGACTGGAAGGGCGCCATTGCGCATTATTCCCGCGCTTTGCAACTCAGGCCTGATTACGCGAACGCTCACCTGGGGCTAGGCGCTGCGTTGCAGGAGGCGGGCGAGCCCGATGAAGCGCGGCAGCATCTTCTGACGGCGAGCCGGTTGGATCCTCTGAACCCCCGCGTTCACTATCGCCTATCGGTGCTCTACCGAAGTATGGGTCGCGAGGCCGACGCAGACCGCGAACTCTCACAGTTCAATAAACTGAAGGAAGACAGAGACCGGGTCCGGCAGGTTTACCAACAAATGCACCTATCCTCCACAGCGGAGGACACTGATCAGGAACGAGACTCAAAGAAGTGACAATCCCCTTCGGCTAACGGGCACCCGGAAACCACGAAATTGAAGTCATCACTGCGCACATCTGGTAGCGCGGACCCTCGATTTTGGGGTCCGCGGTTTTTCCGTCGGACCATAGACAAGCCGCGGACCCCAACAACGGGGGTCCGCGCTACCCAACCCGTCGATTTTCAAAGCAGCCAAATGCGAAAGGACTAGCTGAGCCAGCGAGTTGCTCGCCGGGTCAAAGCTCGATGGACTTTGTTGTGCCCGCCCCGATCGAGTAAATCTCAAATCCGCCCTTCGGGGACACCACGCGAATCGGTCGCGGCGGCCCCTCTTCTCCGTATATTGTAAGGACTAGCCTGCCCCCGCTGCGGTTGTAGTCGAGCGTGATGCGTGTTCCTCGAAGCCAGAATTGAGTTTGAGCTGAGGACCACTGTTGGGGAAAGCGTTCGGGGCGCACCGTGGCCAGGGCTTCCGGATCACGTTCCATGCTGATCCCCAGCGGACCCTCCACAAGCGCCCAGATATAGCCTCCGCAGTGCTCGGTGTAATTGCCCCATCCGAGGGTGCCCGGCGCGATTTTGCCGGACATGGTGTATGCCTCATAGACGTTCTGATCTCGCGTGAAGATCTGGCTGATGCGCTTCAGCAACTCCAACCCTCGGTCGCCGTTGCCGGTATCATAGCGCGCCAGAATATCCCCGGCCCCAATTCGCCCGAACCAGGTTAACGGGCCAAGTTCCGGCCCGCTGGAGGCACACCAAGCGGTGGGCACGCCCTCGAGCCGCGCGGCGTCTTTATCGATCCATGACCAAATCATTCTGGCTTGTTCGCGGTTGGCTATCCCGAAGTGGATTGCCCACATTTGGTCGTCGAGCCATTTCTGGTCGGCGATTTTGCCTCCGTAATCGATGTTGGTGACGAAATGATCGCCGGCCCAATACAAGCGAGCCAGCGAGTTCTGAACCTGATCAGCGCGGCTGCGGTATTCGCGGGCCCGCTCGAGGCTGGCAAAGGGACGATTCTGTTTCGCGAATTCCTCATTCAGCGCGGCGGCGTGCCGTAGCGCCCGCACGTACCACTGGTGGAAATTGAAAGTCTTACCCTCCATACGGGTGGGATACCAATCCACCCAGTCTGCGCCCTGCCCAATGCGCCACTTTCCGTAGTCCACCAGGCGCACCAGGCCGTTTTCGTCGGCGCGTTGATTCACGTAATCCAGGGTGCGATTGGCAATCGGAAGCATTCTGGCCAGGAATTGCTCATCGCCGGTGAAGGAGAATATCTCATCCACGCCCAGGGCAAACAGGACCTGGCACATGACGCGCTGGGGCAGTTTGCCTTCCGGAGTAGCTGACAGGCCGAGGGTTTCCCATTCCTTCGCGAAAACCTCCATATACTTCCGTTGGCCCTGGCGGCGCACGCCGTACAAGCCAAAGCTCAGATCTGGAACAATATTGCTTGAGTCGGTATATCCATCACTATCAACAAAAGTGCCGCTCAGCGAACCATTATGGAAACCATTGGCGACCGTATCGATGGCCGCCTGGAACACGGGATCTGAGACTCGGATGGTTGGAGGCAGAGGTGAAATGCGGCTTCCGGACTCCCAACGAGGATTTCTGATCCCCACTCGGCCACGCGCCCGCCCGCTGACTTGAGGCCGCAAATTGTCGGCATAGGGGCCGTTCGCGGCGTAAGCGAGAAACAATTCCGCGGTGCGCGCCGTGGTGGGGCTGGTGACGGTTGCGGAGACCGTATGCCAGTCTGAATTGCGAGGAGTGCGGCGGCCCCCCGAAGAGGCAATATCGGCCCTAAAAGCCGATTCGGCCGACTCAGCCACGCTCCCTACTGGCTGGTACCCGCCCGGGATCGACTGGGCGTCCCAGAACTGAACGTAGGGTGCTGCCGTAAGGTCAGCGTCAATCGCTTCCAGCCCCTCTGTTTTGACGTCGATTCGAATCGTGTACCGCCGATTGGGCTCCACGGGGATTCGTTGGCTGTGGAGGGCCGCGGCCATGCCCTGATCCCCGTCCGCCCACATTTCGACGACATCACCATTAGCGCTTTGGTGGACCTCCATTTTTCCCTTTCCCCGGTAACACTCGAATTTCCAATCCGGGGAGCCAGGGAATTTTCTGAGTAGGGAGGCGACAGGGTCATCTGCGCCTGCCGCAGCAAGAGGAGCAAGTAATATGAGGGCGTCAAGCATCGACGCGATTCGGCGAAGATTTTTACGGAAGACCATTCGTAACCCTTCCTATTAGCACCAGCTTTCGAATATGCTCCAAGACATCGCGGAAGTAGCGGCTGTCGCGGTCGTCGCCAACGGGATCGAATATCCGGAACGGAAAGACTTGAGCCTGAAGCCACGGCATATAGCCCCAGCTTCCGCCGGACTCAAAGACGCCGTCGCAACTCGCCAATTCGCGTGCCAGGACCTGCGGCGTCGTGCTTTCGCGCCCGTTATCGTCTTCATCCATGTAAATGGGCCCGGGGACATCCGGGTTGGCGAAGAGTTCGGCAACCCACTCTCGTTTCCTCCCGGGCGGCCGCTCATTGCCGTGGATCGTGAAAAGATCGCCGTGCTCCATTACGGCAGGATAGAGTTGCAGGTTCGTGTCACGCAGCGCCGAGGCCGAAATTGGGAGACGGAAGCCGGCCCTTTTCACTCTGAATCTCTCCCGTGCCAGTTCGATCAGATGACCCATTTCATTGATGATGTAAGGATCGTTGTCGAAGATGTCGTATTCGTTGGCAATCTCGATCATAACGTTGCGGCAGTTGTGATCGATCAGCCAATCAGTCGCGTTGCGCACGGCCTGGTCGATGGCCTCCGGACCTTGCAGACCTTGGACCTGTGCCACATAGAAGAAGATCAGGTTGAGTATCATACCCCTCTGATCGAGGGCCTGCTGCAAGACCAGAAGACGGTCCATCCAATCCGGTTTCAGCGAACCGTCCGGCCGGAACGCGCTCACCAGTGATCCTTTGCCGGGACCCGGCAGGACATCGACGGCCCGCTTGATCCTACCCTTGTGCTCGTAATGCATGTGGCCGCCTTGCAGGGAGACATTGATCGCCAGGATGCCGTTGCGCTTATATGTGTCCAAGGCCTGGACCACGCGCCGTGTGTTCGCCATGGGATCAAAGCGGACTTCGGTCAGATACTCATCTTCAAACAATGCCTGGCTGATGCGCAGGTTCATCAGCTTTCCCGCGGCCTCGGGCCGGTATTGGATTTCCGTATAGGTTTTGTGCCACGGTGCTGTGCCTTGGCGCACATAGAACGAGCGCTGGTCGTATGCGGGTCCCAGCATCTTGCCGGTCGCGATCTCCACGGCATGGGCGCAACCCGCGCCCAACATCAGGGAAAGAAGTAATAGACGCATAGACAGTCGTCGTCACTGACACGCCGGCCAGCCGGTTTGCGTCGAGTGGTTACAGGTCACCATAGTACCTCCTCGCGAAACGATAGCACGGAGCACTGGTTTTGGGGTCTCCGGATCGTCCACGAGCTTAGGAAAAAGCCGCGGACCCTCAAAATCAGCGGTCTGCGCTACCCAAAGCTAGAAGCTGATTTTCACTCCAAGCTGAAAGTTCCGTTGCGTGATGGCGGAGGAGATGATTCCAGTTCCTCCCACGTTGATGGACGCGTCGGGCATCCCAAAGTTCGCATGGTTGAAGACGTCGTAGGCATCCGCTCTCACCTGGAGTTGACCGCCGTCACCGAGTTGTCGAATCCGGAAGTCCTTTGCCAATGCGAGGTTCATGTTCCTAAATCCAGGTCCCCGGAGAATATCGCGTCCGGAATCGCCAAAGGTGAACGGAGCCGGCTGAACGAATGCCGTTGGGTCGAACCAAAGATTGATGGAGGGGTTGGGCAACGTTCCTTTGCTCAAGCGGTTCGGGAACCAGGCGCCCGCCAGAGACGAGCTCAGGTTTGCTGTGCCCATGGTCGGCATAAAGGGAAGTCCTCCATGCAACTGGAAGGTGCTCGAAAGCCGCCACCCGCCTAAGGCTCCGTTGAGAACACCGCCCCGGTTCAACAGAGTCTTGCCCACACCCACCGGCAAGTCGTACACAAACGATCCGTTCAGCAATTGGGGTACGTCCGACAAGGCAAGTCCGTAATTCGCCTTCACATCATACGCGTTCTGCCATGTGTCGGAAGCACAACACCAACCGGGCGATGTCGTCGTATCCAGAGTCTTGGACAGGGTGTAGTTGACAATGAAGGACAAGCCGTTTGAGAACTCCTTTTTCGCGCTGAGCTGGAACGAGTGATAATTCGAAAAGCCATCGTAGAAATTGGTGCCGATTCCGTAATACTGCGGGTACGGCCGCAGCGGCTGTGTATCGCCCGGACCAAGGAGATCAGCAGGGACCTGGTCACTATCTCGACCAAAGAGCAGGTGCGTTCCACGAGTGCCGACGTAACCGGCAATAATGACGATGCGGCCTCTGAGCTGGTGCTGTACATCAATGTGCCATTGCTGCGTATACGGAACGGGTGTGTGATAGGGAATGTAAGTGATGCCTTGCCCGTTCAGCAGGTCCGGCGTCCGAGAGGCAGTAGTAGGATAGATGACGGATCCGGCGGGCGGCCCCTGGGACAATTGGAAAACCGGAGTCAACTGGTCGGTCGTTTGAAGATTGCCCTGAATCGCCCAGCCCGGGGTCCATCCACTGGAGTAGTTGTTCGCGCCCCACATCAAACTGAAGATCCCATATCCGCCGCGCACCGACCAAGCGGGCTTTGGAGACCAAGCAAATCCGATGCGGGGAGCAAACAGGTCCGGGACTGTCTTTTCCTGGGCGGTGGGACAATGGGTGGAGCCAAAGGTCGCCCCTGCGTAACATATGGCCCCGGGAGTCCCGGTGCCGGGGTTCAACAGATCGGGGTCGAAGTTGGCCAAGCGATTGTGGGCCTCGCTCCAGCCGGACTGGATCTGGTAACGAACGCCCACATTCAACGTCAAGCGAGGCGTAACTTTGTAGTCGTCTTGAGCGAAGGCTTGAAGGTTCCACGCCCTCAAGCCCGTTTCCGGTGACATGCTCACGCCCCAACTGTCGGGCAAGCCGAGCAGGAAGTCTGCATAACCCAGGCCAGTGGGGTTGGTGTCATTTGGATTGGGATCGGTAGTAAAGATTCCGCTGAAATCGTAGTCGCCGGCGTCAATATTCGCCCAGGCCTGATTGTCCTGCCAGCGGTTGTACTCCCCTCCAAATTTCAGGATGTGCTTACCATTCACCCAAGTCAGCGTGTCGGAGGGGGTGAAAGTAGCAAACCCGAGGACTGCGAAGAGTCCCGCGCCAATGCTCATCGGCACCGTGCCATCGATCGAAATGTTGGGAAAAGCGTTCGCTGCCGCACCCTGAAGCCCTATCTTTTGCGGATAATCGTCTCCAATATCACCCGAGGTCCACTTGCCACCTTCACGCACCACGCCAAAGCGAAATTCGTTGAGCACGGTTGGGCTAAACGTCCAAACATCCGTGAACTGCCCTTGCGTCTCTTGGATATTATCCACCGTGCAATTCATCGGACAGGTGGGTGAAGTTGATCGGGAATTCTGCGGGACGACCATGATGGAGCCCGTCACGCGGTTACCCTTCGAGAGGTTGTAGTCAACTTTCCCGTTGTAATAGGTCGTCGTTGTGGGGTTCTCTGTATTGAAATAGTAGTTGTTGTAGATGCCAGGGAGATTAGGACGGGGAAAGTAGTTTTGGATGGCCGCCGCCACCTTGTCGATGCTACTCGGCGACATAACATTGCCCGGAAACGGAGTCTTTGTTGGTTGTCCGTTGACGAAGGTCAAGCTGGCGGGATCGAATACGGTAGGCAGCCCGGCATCCACGGAGAAGTCGCCTTTCCGCATCGCCGGCGTCGCGTACGTGTAAAAGCTCGGCGAAGGGACATTAGTGGGGTTACGTTGATAGCTGAAAAAGAAAAATGCTTTGTCGCGTCGAATCGGCCCCCCTATCGTGCCTCCATACTCATTCCAACGCAAGGCAGGCACAGAGGGCGAAAAGAAATTCCGGGCCTCGAGTATATCATTCTGGACGAATTCAAACGCGGATCCGTGAAAACGGTTGGTGCCGCTTTTGGTGATCACATTGAAAACGGCATCGCCGTTCCCGTACTCCGCGTTGGAATTGCTTAAACTGAAGTTGATCTCCGAGATTGCCTCGAGCGGCATCTGAAGCAGGTCGGGATTCTGGCTGACGGGAAATGTGCCCACACCGCCGTCCACCAGCCAGTTCTCTTGCCACCCCGCGCCTCCGTTCACGCCCACTCCCTGGCCTGAGGCGTCTTGCGCGGTTCCAGAGCTGACGGTGCCGCTCGATCCCCCCGGATTCACGCCCGGAAGTTGGCCCGTCACATCGTACCAACCGCGGCCGACGTTGGGTAGGTCCACGATCGTCGCGCCCGTGAGAGTGGTCCTGACTTCTGAGGTCTCCGTCTCGACCTGCGGAATCGCTCCCTTTACTGTTACTTCCTGGCTGACGGAGCCCACTTCCAAAATCGCATCCACGGTGATGGCTTCGACGTGCAATACAATCCCGCTGCGAGTGTACTTCTTGAAGCCTTGCTTGGTGAAGGTGAGAGAATACTCTCCAGGATCGAGAGATGGGGCGTCGTAAACACCGGTATCACCGGACTGGATCCGGGTTTTGACCCCGGTCAAGGTGTTAGTGATGGTCACCGTCACGTCGGGAACACGAGCGCCGCTTGGGTCCGTAACGGTGCCCCGGATCTCGCCTGCGTTTCGGTTTTGCGCAAAAAGATGAATTGGCGCAGGAGTTATGAGGAGCGCCAGCAGGAGAATGTCCACTAGTTGCCCAATGACGATGGCTGACTTCTTCATAGTCAAAAACCTCCTCTCAACTTCATCCGTAGGTATCACCTACGGCTACTCATAGTGCTCCCCTCCGGGAGCGAACACAAGCACAGCCTTCTTCATCCTTAATATTGAGGCAGCCATTCCGCCCGGCCTGCCACGCATTCTGATCCGGAGCCGCTGCTGTAAGCGAGGACGCTTCCCTTCTTTCCGATAACCTGGCAAAGGGCAATGTAAAAACCCGAGGGGGACGTCAAGCCGTCCCCCTACAGCCGTCGGTGCGGGTCCTCCGCCTCGCTCTTGGCCGCTCCATGCTGAACCAGGTAGAGATGCATGACGGACCCCCTTTGTCGGACTTCTCAGCATCGAACGATTGTGATTACTACATTCAGTTTAGCCCCCAAGGAAGAACCAACGCGGATTACACCTTGCGGAATAAAAGTGCCGGAGATCAGGGTGGAAGCGCCAGGCCCATCGCACGGGCCCCTTCGAGCGCCATAGGGTTATGAGGATCGAGCGCCAGCGCGCGCTGGAATGCTTCGCGTGCGCCGGCGCTGTCGCCGTTCTGAAGGTGAGCAGCGCCGAGCAGGGCATAGGCCTGGGGCTGCCGGGGAGCGAGTTCAATCGTCGCCGTCATCAGTTTTTCGACGTCCTTGAAGCGCCTCAACTGTAAGTACACGAACCCGAGGTTGAGCCTCACTGGCACGCCTCGGCTGACGGGGACTGCTTCCAGGGCGCGCTCGAGGATGGCGGCCGCCTCCTCGTAATGCTGTTGGCGTGCGGTCGCTTCGCCCAGGGCGCTGAGCGCAAACACATCGGACGGGTCGAGCCTGAGCGCCTGCTGAAGCAACCCCTCCGCCGCAGCGAGTTGGCCTTCGTCCAGGAGTAGTATGCCGAGTTCGCGCGGGGGACGAGGGTTGGAAGCGTCCATATCCATCGCGCGGCGGTAGAGCCGTTCGGCTTCCCCGCGATTGCCCAGCAGAGCTTCCATATGGCCCAGCTCAATGTAGGCGGCAGCGTAGTAGGGCGCCGCTTGCAGCAGCCGGGCGTAGGTGGCGTGCGCCGCCTCCAGGTCGTGGTGCAAGAACTGAATCGTGCCCAGATAATCGAGCGCCAGAGGCTGCTGCGGGTCTTTGCGCAAAACCTCATCCAGGATGCGCGCCGCCGCGTCGTACTGATGCGCCTGAAAGGCGTGGGCGGAGCTCAGCAGTTGTTCATGCTCAGAGACACCGTCCTTGGGATCGCGGCGCGAAGTTGTGAAAGCCGGGGCCGGCGCCCCGACCGCGGCGACGTAGCCGAGGCTGGCAAACAACCGGGCGGCTTCCGCGCTCACCGGCCCGCGGCCTGAGGTAGGGTTCTCTGGAGCGTGGGCCGTGACGAAGGCCTCGAGTTGCTTGTGGCATGCAGCCGCTTCCTCCGGTCGCGACAGATACTCGTTGCGCGTCTCTCCCGGATCGCTGTCCAGGTCATAGAATTCCGGGCGCGGCGCCTGAATGTATTTGACCGTTTCTCGCCCAGGCGTCTCGCAGACAAGCGCCCAGAGCGGGTTCCAGCCCAGGTGCAATAGCGGGTACATCGTCTCCGCGTACACCGGATGCGGCCGAGGCTCCTCCCCTGAAAGTACGCTTGCACTGAACTCCGTCCCCTGCATGTTCGTGGGGGCATTAATCCCGGCCAGTCGAAGCAGCGTCGCCGCCAAGTCAACCAAACTGACCGGCGCTTTGATGTCTGCGGCTTCCACCGCCCCGTCACTTCGCGGGGTAGGGGGCTTCTGACGTTGCGCAGCCGAGGCTTTTCCCGGCTTGGCCGTCCCAAGGGGCTGCGCCACGCGCGGGGCGTCTGTAGCTGCTTTCACCAGGAGGGGCACGCGCAGAGTTGAGTCGTAAATGAAGTAACCATGTGTCGATTCGCCGTGGTCGCCCAAGCCTTCGCCATGGTCGGCGGTCAACGCAATCGCCGTCGAGCCAAACAATCCGCGGCTGCGCAGGCCCGCAAATAGCTTGGCCAATGCCGAATCGGTGTAGGCGATTTCGCCATCGTAGGGACGATCAGCAAAGCGGCTGCGAAACGGCTCCGGGGCGCGATATGGCAGGTGCGGATCGTAAAAGTGCAGCCACAAGAAGAACGACTTGTCTGCGGGTCTCGAATCGAGCCAGGCCAGCGCCAACCGCACCACGGTTTCGGCCGGACGCTTAATGCTCGGCAAACCCGCTTCCTGCTCTTCGGTCGAAGCCCCGAAGCGGTCGTCGTACGTGGTGAACCCCCGGCTCAAGCCGAAGCGCCGGGAGAGCACGGGGGAACCCAGCACTGCCGCAGTCGCGTAACCGGCCCGAGCAAAATATTCAGCCAGCGTGGGGATGTCGTCCGCGAGACGAAAGCCTGGCTGGTCTCGGACGCCGTTAAAGAGCGGATAGGTGCCAGTGAGTAGAGCGGCATGAGACGGCAACGTGAGTGGAGCAGCGGCAAAGGCGTGCTCGAACTTCGCCGATTGCTTTGCCAGGGCGTCGATGGTTGAGGTTGCGCCGCGGCGGTATCCGTAGCAACCGAGGTGGTCAGCGCGCAGTGTGTCGATGGTGATCAGCAGAACGCCTGGGGAGTGCTCGGCCTGCGAGGCTCGCGAATTCCCCTCGTCATCACGGGCCGAAAGCCCGCCGTAATCCGCCTGCACAAGAACGAGCAGGACGAACGCGAAGAGTGCAACGGGAACGGCTCGGCTCCATCGCATCGGAAACCATGATACAACCTTATATCCTTCACCGCCCTGAAAACGTGTAGGGGTAGGGCTTGCCCTACCCTGTTCGCCAGGGGACGGCAAGCCGTCCCCCTACAAGCCGGTAGAGGCGGCGGGCACGAGCGACTGCTATGATATGCGCTGTCATTCGTAGCCCTTCGCTGTCATCCTGAGCGCAGCGAAGGATCTCGCCCTGCCTTTCTGGGGCGGTCCTCCCGACGCAGAGCAAGATTCCTCGCTTCGCTCGGAATGACAGTACCCCTAAAACAATAAGGGGCGGGTTAGGCCAAGCGGCCCAACCCGCCCCGATTTCAAGCTTCATGACCTTCGCCGGACGACCGGCACTTAGAACAGGAACCGCATCCCGAATTGGAAACGGCGCGAAGGCGCCGCTCCCGCCAAGCCCTGGGACTTAGCGAAGTTCCCGCTATTAAGATCGGTAATGATGTAGTCAAAGTTGGGGTGGTTGGTGAAATTGAAGGATTCAAAGCGGACCTGGAGCTTGGTGGC
>Ga0187808_10000279_pt1 | contig 14753 bp, 11 predicted proteins | sample NC_wetland_sal_i_5_FD_132427 | JGI IMG/M metagenome (GOLD analysis project Ga0187808, IMG submission 132427) | Wetland sediment microbial communities from Neuse River Estuary, North Carolina, USA - ASW_3 | ecosystem: Environmental > Aquatic > Freshwater > Wetlands > Sediment | place: USA: North...
AGGAAATCGCGGTGAGCATCGAACGCGAGAAACGGTGGCAGGAGCTACGGGACAGCGCCGTTGCCCTAGCCGAGATCTTCGAGCGGCGCAGCATCGAGCGATACGAGGACGGGCAGTTCGTCGCGGAGAATATCGCGGACTTGCGGGAGGCGGGCCTGACCGCCATTAACGTCCCAGCCGAGCTCGGCGGATTCGAGGCCAGCCTGGCGGAGAACGCCGAGATCATCAAGACGCTTTCCGCTGGCTGCGGATCGAGCGGCTTCACTTTCGCCATCCACGCCATTTTGACCGGTGGCATGCGGGGGGTCGTGGAAGGTGAGATGCGCGCGCGGTTCTACCAGGCGGTGGCCGACGGAGCGTTCGTCGTGGGCCCGTTCACGGATGCGAACTCGGGCGGCAACTGGGTCATGTCCTCCACGACCGCCCGCCGGGAGGACGACGGATTCGTGCTTGACGGGGTCAAGCACTTCTGCACGGGAATTGAGTCAAGCACCCACATGGTGGTCACCGCCGGCCTGACCGACGAGCACCTGGAGCCGCCGCTGAACCTGGTGGCGTTTCTCGTGCCGAGGGCACCCGATCTGGACGGCGACATCGTATCCCGCTGGACGGGCTTTGCCCTGCCGATGTCGGGCTCGCACTCCGTGGCGCTGCGGGCGCTGCGGGTCAGCGCGGACGACATGCTCGTGCCAGAGGGACTCGGTGCGCTGATGGTCATGTCCCGCCAGCAATGGGGTCATTACTGCTTCGCCGCGGTCTTCCTCGGGCTGGCGACTAGGGCCTATCAGGCCGTCGTGGAGAACATCCGAGGGCGGTCCAACACCGCCGTGCGCGACCTGGCTACCATGCCCGGCGTGCAGTTCGCCGTCGCGTCCATGCGATCCCGGCTGGCCTGCATGACCGCGCTGCTCGACGAGTTCTGCACCGAGCTGGCCGAACCGGGTGATGACCTGCTCGGCTTCGTCGCGCGGACCTGTGTCCCTAAGTACTTCATCACCAACGAGGCGATCCAGGTCGTGCAGACCGCGTTCGACGTGGTCGGCGGCTCCGCGATCAGGGAACGTTCCAGAATCGGGCAGATCTACCGTGACGTGCGGGCCGGCCCGCTGCTGCCGCTCAACAACGACTTGTGCCGCGAGTTCATCGGCAAAACAGCGCTTGGCGTTGATCCGGTCGCGGTCCCGAGGTGGCTGTAGGCATGGCGCGGCCAGCAGGCGGCAGGCTTAGCGCCCTGGACCCAGCGACCCGGATCGACAACGACTACTACGCGGTTGTGGGTGACGGCTGGTGGGATCCACGCGGGCCGTTCCGAGGACTGCATGAGATGAACCCGGCGAGAGTCGGCTACATAGACCGAGTGCTCACCGCCAGGCTAGGCACCTCAGAGCGGCACCAGGTACGACTGCTAGATGTCGGCTGCGGTGGCGGCATTCTCACCGAGGAACTCGCCCGTCTCGGCTACGACGTTACCGGCATCGATCTTGCCGAGGGTGCCGTGGCGGCCGCGCGCCGGCATGTCGCGGACAGCGGTCTGGCCGTGCGGTATCAGGTCGGCTCCGCCTACGAACTCGGCGTTCCCGATGCGAGCATCGACGCGGTGGTCGCCTCGGATGTCCTGGAGCACCTGCACGACCTGCCTCGGGCGGTGGCCGAGATGGCGCGGGTGCTGCGTCCCGGCGGCGTCTTCGCCTTCGACACCATCAACAGGACCGCCATGAGTTACGCGGTGATAATCCTTGTCGGCGAACGAGTGATCAGGATCGTCCGCCCTGGCACGCACAACTGGCACATGTTCATCCGGCCGGACGAGCTGACCGCACTGCTGGCCGGACAGGGACTGGTGGCGTGCGACGAAATGACCGGCCTTGTCCTGGCCAAGCCGATGCCGCTGGTCGCCCTGTCGCTGCTGCGGCACGGGCGGCTCGGCGGCTACCGCGAGGGGAAAAACCTTTCCGCGAGCTATCTGGGTTACGCCGTGAAGGCTGCGAGCTGACCGCGCGAGCACCGGCCGCCGTGGCCGGGCAGAACGGAGTGTCACCATGGTCTGGATCCGCATGCAGTGCAGGCAGAGCACGGTCATGACGAATGAGCTGGCGACGGTGCGCGGGCTGCTGCTAGACATCGAGGAATGCGGACGCCTTATGCCCGGTGTCCAGCTGCTCGAAGCCCGGGGCAATGGCGTCTACCACTACGTCCTCGAAGCGTTCTCCAACGGCGCGGTCAGCATGACCCCGGATTACGAGACCCGATTCGACCCCAGCGACCCCAGCGACATCAGATGGGAACCGCACGGCGAGCACAACTTCAGGTCATGGGGCGCGTTCCGGACCACGGACACCCCGGTGGCGGGGGAGGTTCTCCTAGAGATCGACACCCACGCCGAGGCAGATGTCGCCATCGACCGGATACTGATCCCGCTGATCGAGCCGTTCGCCCGGCGGTTCACGCAGGAAGTTACGGTCGGCTTCCTTGCCGCCATAAAACGTTCGGTCGAGGCCGCGCCCGCCGCAGCCCCGCCCCCACCGGGTGCGCCGCCGACGGCGGCCAGCGCGGTGCCGTGGAGCGGGCCGCGATGACGCCGCGGATCGTCCGGATAGTTTCGGCCGCGCCTGACCTGGTGGTCAAGCAGGACGAGGTGTACGACGTCCTGTTCAACGGGCTCTACCGCGAGATCCCCAAGGCGGCGGAGGTATTCGGCGCGGCCCAAGTGCGTGAGCGGCACTTCGCCTGGCATCCGCGTGACGTGTTCGGAAACGAGCTGCCGCCCATGGGCGCGCGGATGCGCGCATGGGAGGAGCAGGTGCTCGCGCTGGGGCGGCAGACATGCCACCAGGCGCTCGACGGCGTCGACAGGGACCTCGTGGGCTCTTTCGTCCTGGTTAGCTGCACCGGGTATTCCGCGCCCGGGCCCGATTCCGTGCTCGCGAGCGAGCTCCGCCTGCGTCAGGAGATCCGCCGCTCCTTCATCGGCCACATGGGATGTTCGGCCGCGTTCAACGCGATCAAGGTAGCGCTAGACGCGCTTGCCGCCAGGCCCGACGAGCTCGCACTGATCACTTGCGCCGAGGTCTGCTCCGTGCACGCCAGCTCCGAGGTGAGCGCCGAGCAGATGGTGATTCACTCGCTGTTCGCCGACGCGTGCTGCTCGCTGCTGCTGTCAGCGGCGCCAGGGGCGCGCGGGACGGAGGTGCTCCGCACGTACTCGGAAACGCACCCGGCGTTCGGTGAGACGCTGACCTGGCGGATCTCGGACTCCGGGTTCCGGATGACGGTGTCGCCGTACCTCCCCGCGATCCTGGCGCAAGCGATCAATCCGTTTGTGACCAGGCTGCTCAGCCCGGCCGGGCTCAGCAGAACCGACATAACGCACTGGGGCGTCCACCCCGGCGGGCCCAAAATCATTGATCTTGTCGGCGACCGCCTCGACCTTACGAGCAAACAACTCCGGCCATCACGGGAGATCCTCGCCGAGTACGGCAACTGCTCGTCTCCGACGATACTGCTCATCCTGGAGCGGGTCCTGGCGACCAGCTCACCCGAGCCTGGCGAGTACGGAGTCTTCATGGCGTTCGGCCCGGGCCTCGCCATGGAGTCCATGCTCGTCCGCTTCTGACCGCACCTGTCGTGCCCAGGGCAGGGCCGCAACTGAGGAGATCCGATGACTGTTCAGGGTGACACCGGGCTCGGCCCTGTCGGGTCAGTGGCCGATTTGCACCAGGCGATTCGCGAGCACTACGACGGTCTCATCGACCTCTACGAGGAAATGTGGGGCGAGCATATCCACCATGGTTACTGGGACGCCGACGATCCCGCCGACCGGCATCAAGCGCAGGAGCGGACCGTCCGCGAGCTGGTCGCATTCGGTGAGATCCCGGTCGGCGCCCGAGTACTCGACGCGGGCTGCGGAATTGGCGCGTCAGCGATCATGCTTGCCCGTGACTTCGGATGCGAGGTGGACGGCATCACCCTCAGCGCCGAGCAGGTGCGGCGCGCGCGGGAGAAGGCGGCCGCGGCCGGAGTAACCACGCGGGCGAGGTTCGAGGTCATGGACGCCACGCACACCGGCTACGAGCCGGGCTCGTTTGATGTCGTCTGGTCGCTGGAGAGCTGCGAGCTGATGCCGGACAAGCTGGCGTTTCTCGCGGAATGCCGGCGAGTGCTCCGTCCGGGCGGCCGGCTGGCCGTGGCCACCTGGTGCGTCAGGGACGACCAGCTCACGCAGACAGAGGTGCGCCTGCTTCGCCGCATTTACCGGGACTTCGCGGCCTCGCACGCCCTGCCCCTCGAACACTACGCCCGGCTGTGCGAGAAAGCGGGCTTCACGGATGTAGCCACGGCCGAGTGGACCGGGAACGTGCGCCGCACCTGGAAGCTCACCTCAGAAACCGTCCGGCCCCTGCTCCGGGATCCGTCGTACATCTGGCGGCTGGTCCGCGTGAAGGGAGTCAACATCTTCAGGTTCGCTAATTCGGTGCCCTTGATGAAGCAAGCCTATGACCAGGGCCTCATGCACTACGGCGTGTTCCGCGCTGACCGCGGGCCGGATCCCGACTGACCTCGCCAGTCTGCGACGAATGGGGACAAGCACATGAACGTACTCGACCGCGAAAGCATTGAAGATCTCGTAGGCGGCCTGCTGGGCCAGCCGTGGATCATTGACCTGTTCACCGAGCTCGGCCAGCGCCAGGCGGCATCCACAGCACTGATCGAGTCGTTGCGGCGAGTGGACGTCACCAGTCCGGTCTTCTGGCCGTTTCACGCGCCGCAGCAGCCGCTTGCCGTCACCAAGGCGCACGGCAGCCGCATCGAGGACGCGGATGGCAACAGCTATCTGGACCTGCACCTCGGCTGGGGCGCGCAGGCGCTGCACGGACACAGCCCAGAACCGGTCGTCAGCTATGTCGCCGAGCGGCTGGCAGCCGGACCGGGCAACGGCTACTTCCATCCGGTCGAACTCGAGCTCGCCACTTTGCTGGCGGGGATGTTGCCGCACTGCGAGAAGTTCGCGTTCTTCAACTCGGGCACCGACGCCACGAGCGCCGCGATCAGGCTGGCCCGGGCGCACACCGGCAAGCGCATGGTCGCCAGGGTCGAAGGCAGCCTCCACGGCGTGCACGACATCGCCGCCCACAACACCGCGTTCTGGTACCACGGCAACCCGATCGTGCCGTTTCCTGAGCCGCGCGCCGACGGCTCGATCCCCGCCGTGCCAGCGCTGGCGGGCGTCCACCCCGCCGATCCGGCCGACCTGCTCGTGCTGCCGCACAACGACGAGCGCGCCTTCGAGCTGATCAAACGGCACCGCGGCCAGCTCGCCTGCGTCATCGCCGAGCCGGTCGGCTCTGGCTTCCCGTTCGAGGACCAGGCCCTCCCGTTCACCCGCGGGCTTGCCCGCACCTGCCGCGACCTCAGAGTCCCGTTCGTGCTCGATGAGGTTCTCACCGGATTCCGGTGCGGCCTGGGTGGCGCCGCGGCGGCCCATGACATTCCCGCTGACCTGTTCACCTACGGGAAGGTACTGACCGGCCTCGGGCTTCCGCTGTCCGCGCTCGGCGGCCGGGCCGACATGCTCGACGTGGCTCAAACCAGCGGTCTCGCCCTGACCGACTTCGGCGCTAAGTCCTGCCTGAATACAACCCACATGGGGAACTACCTGTCGCTGTGCGCTTCCCTCGCCAGCCTTACGTTGCTGAAAGACAAGGGGGCGGCCTACTATACCGCCACCAGGGCCAAGGTGACCAGGCTCCGCGATGGCATCGCCGCGTTCCGCGCCGCTACTGGCATCCCGCTGCGTTTGGTCGGATTCGGCGACTTTATCGGGGCGATCGGCTTCCTGCCCGACCGCGAGTTCCGCGACTACCGCGATTTCGCGCGCTCGATCAACCCGATCGGCCTGTTCCTGCTGACCCTGTTGCTGCGTCGTCGCGGTGTCTACACGTTCAGCATGCCCATGATCTTCACGGGCGGAGCGCACGACGACGCCGACATCGACCAGTTGCTCGCCACTTTGACCGAATGCTCCCTGGAGATGCACCGCAACGGTTTCCCGTTCCTGCTCGCCGACGATCAGCGATGACGGCCGCGCCGCCGCGGCGGGCCGTCCCGCTTGGCGTGGGGACGGGGGTGCACCCGGACCGGACTGACTGGGCGCCGGACGGGGCGCCGATGCCGTCCCCATCCCGGCAGACTGTCGGCGCGGAGCTGCTCGATGGCGCGCTGCGCGACCCTCACCGGGTTGCGTACTACTTGTTCGACACCCAGGATGTGCTCACCAAGCTCAGCATCGCGGATGTGATCGGACTCGCCGCCGGGGCAGCCGAGATTCTCCGTGACGCCGGCGCCGCCCGCGGCGACACGGTGGTCATCGCCTTGGATACCGGCCCGGATCTGCTCGCCGCGTTTGTCGGCTGCATCCTGCTCGGTGCGGTCCCTGTCATCACGGAATCGGCGCCGGCTAACCAGCGAGCGGCGCGCTGGGCAGCACGGGTGCGACATCTGGCAGAGACGACGGGTGCGCGCCACCTCATCCTGGATGAGGACGGGCCGGCCGAGGCCGCCCGGCTGTGCGCCGGCATCCGCGTCCTGCCCGCGCGGTTCCCTGTGCTGTCCGGCTGGAGTGGTGGGCCGACCGCGACGCCGGCCGACCTTGCCTTCATCCAGTTCACGTCGGGCACTACCGCCAAGGCCAAGGGGATCCCGGTCAGCCATGCCGCTCTGCTGGCGAATATCGCCGCGATGGGCCAGGCCAGCGGCGTCCGCGAAGGCGACCTCATGCTCGGCTGGCTGCCGTTGTTCCATGACATGGGGCTGGTCGGAGTGGCTCTGGGACCGCTGCTACTCGGCCTGCCAGCCGCGATTTTGTCCCCGCTATCGTTTATCGCGCGGCCGGAGCGCTGGCTATGGGCGGTTCACTTCCTGCGCGCCACGATGTCACCCGCGCCGAACTTCGCCTACCAGCACTGCCTGGCACGAGTCCCAGACGAGGCACTGGCCGGACTCGACCTCAGTTCGTGGCGGCTGGCGTTCAATGGCTCGGAGCAGGTCCAGGCGCTCACGATCGCGCGGTGGCAGGAGCGCATGGAAAGGTACGGCTTCCGCGCGACCAGCATGGCGCCCGTTTACGGGCTGGCCGAGGCGGCGCTGGCGGTGACCGCGCCAGAGCTCGGCTCATTGCCGGTGGTGGACAGGATCAGCCGGACGGAACTGGCGAGGACCGGCCGCGCCGTCCCAGCGCCCGCGGGACCTGACGCGATAGATTTCGTGGCGTCCGGGCGCCCGCTGCCCGCCTACCAGATCACGGTGGTCGACGACGCGGGTCGCGGGCTTGCCGACCGCGAGCAGGGCCAGATCCTGGCGACGGGGCCCTCGGTGATCAGGCGTTACATCGGCGGACTAGATGGCGATCCGAGCCCGCTCCCTGGCGGCTGGCTGGACACCGGCGACCTGGGGTACCTGGCGTCCGGTCAGCTATTCGTCACCGGCCGGAAGAAGGAACTCCTAATCAAGGCCGGCCGCAACTACCACCCGCACGACATCGAGGCCGCGGTCGCCGGGCTGGTCGGCGTGCGCGACGTTATCGCCACCGGGATACCAGATGAGGCAAAAGGCACGGACAACATCGCGATAGCGATCGAGACGCCGATGCGAGATCAGGAACGACTGCGCGCGATGCGGCGGTCGGTTGAGGACGCGGTACTCAACGGCGTCGGCATCCGCCCTGACACCGTGCTGTTTGTCCGGCCAGGCTCTCTGCCACGGACCACCAGCGGGAAGCTGCGGCGGACAGAGGCCGCGCAGATGATCGCCGCTGGGACGCTCCAGGCTTACCCGGTGACGCGACCGCCAGCATCGGTGGCATCAGGGTGACCACCAGCCGGTCAGGAGGCAAGGCGCCGGAGTGCGGCTCGGGCCGCCTGTTGCGCGCTGGCCAGGCTGGCCTCGAGCAGCAGGCCGCTCGGGCCGATCCAGTCGCCGGCCAGGAACAAACCCGGGCGGTCCGCCGCCACCGTGGCCGGCCGCCCGGCGAGCCCCGACATGGCTGGTTGCGGCAGCGGACCGCACACGTTCATCCGAGGCAGGAACCGCGCCTGAACGAGCACATCGCGCCAGCCCGGCTGGACATTGTCGAGCAGTCGCTCGAGTTCTGCCCGGTACCCGCTTTCGCGGCTTCCCCCCTGATCGTGATAGCGCAGCACATGGATCACGGCGCCGCCGTCCGGGGCGAGCCGGGCCGACACGGAATGTACGGACAGGTAAACCGGCTCGTCCAAGCCCACGACGAACGGCTGACCCGGCCGCGGCAGCCGAGCCAGCGCGACGTCCAGACAGCTCGCTGTCTGGCCGGGTCCAACCGCCTCGGCCGGCGTGTCGTCGGCGGACAGCAGGCGGCCCACCTCGCGAGGGGTCAGGCCGGCCAGGACCACGCAGCTGGCGGTCAGTTCTCCGGCGCGCAGCCTGACCCGCACCCGCTGTCGGCCAGGCTCCACGGCCACAACTCGGCTCCCGGTCCTGATCTGCGCGCCAGAACGGCGAGCGGCGCGCGACAGCGCGCCGACCAGCTCGCCCCATCCTCCGTCGATGTAGCGAACCCCTCGGCGTGCGAGCCTCAGGTGCTCGGCGACCGCGTCCGCGCTGATCGCGTCGAGCGCCGGCACATAACTCGCCACCCGGGCGATGGTGGCCGCAACCGCCACCGCTCGCGAGCTCGGCAGGCATCCCGTCAGCCAGTCAAGGGCGGACCGGCCGGCCAGCCCTCGGGTTGGACCCACGCCCGCAAGCAGGGTCACCAGGCTCGCGCGTTCCCGGAGGGACAGCAGTGGCGTGCTCAGGAGGCCGGCGGTATCCAGGAATCCTCGGTGAAGTTCGCCGTCGAGCAGGACGAGCCCGTGCGCGGGCGCGCCGCCCGTGGGGCGCACGCCCTGCCGATGCAGCAGCCGAAGGCCGCGCCCCCGGTAGAGCGCCCGCGGGCCAAGGTTCAGGTGGTACCCCTCGTGCACCGTGGTCCTCGCCCGCCCGCCCAGCTCGCTTGCTGCCTCGAGCAGCAGCACCCGCCGAGTGGCCTTGGCGCATTCCGCGGCGACCGCCAGGCCCGCGATGCCGCCGCCGACCACGACCACGTCGGGCGAATCCATAGCCGGATTATCCATCGACGCGACGGCGACCGGACGGCGGATCGGTACACTGCGGATCGCCGCACCACGGCGGTGAGCCGGCGATGACAACCGAACCAAGCACGCACCGTCAGGCGCTCGGCTGGTTCTTGTCCAGCGTGACCCTGGTGTCATGCCGTGCTGGCGGTGACGATCACCTGGCGACGGTCAGCAGCTTCTCGGTCGCGTCGTTCCGGGCGGCCAGGGTCTCGATCAGCCTCGGCAGCCATAGCCGCCTGACGAGGATGATCAGGAGCACCGGCGTGTGGGGGGTATCCCTGCTTGGCGCCGATGCGGGTGAACTGGCCAGGTTCTTCGCCGCCCCGGGCCGCGAGCACGGCGCGGGGCTAGGGCGGACGTCCTATCATCGAGGCCCGCGGACAGGAGTCGTGCTCCTCGACGACGCGCTCGCGACACTTGAGTGCCGTAACCTCGCCGAGCTAGACGGGGGCAGTCACGTCATATTCCTGGCCGAACCGATATGGAGCTCAGCGAAAGCGGCGGGCACGACAGGAACACCACTTTGCCATTTCCGCGGCGGCCTGTGCCGGCCAGTCCTCGAACCGGCGGCGGACCGGCCGCGGGTCACGTTACATCATCGGGAGAGCGTCGATGGGGAAGGCCGTCTTTTACAACATCCCCGCGAGCGGGCACGTGAACCCGTCGCTGCCGGTCGTATCGGAGCTCGTGGCCGCGGGGGAGGAGGTTATCTATCACGCGGCGAGCGCCCACCGGGGGCGCGTCGAGGCCAGCGGCGCTGTCTACCGCTCGTACTCGCAGGTGCCTGACGATTATTTCTACGTAACCGGGCTTGACGGAAGCTGCCCGCCCGCGACCGCGCTCGCCCTGGCGAGAACGACCCGTGACGTGCTACCAGAACTGCTTGAGCAGGCTCGCGAGGATAACCCGGACTACGTGATCTATGACTCGATGTGCCCTTGGGGCTTCCTGGTTGCCCAAATACTCGGTGTGCCTTCGATCTGCTCCTCGACCTTCATGGTGTTCACGATTCCGCTCGTGCTGCGTTCCCCTGCCATGTTCAGCCTGGTGGCGGGCACCCTGCGGGGGCTGCCCCAGCTGCGTCGCTACTTCGCCGCGATGGGCTCGATCAGGCGGGAGCACAGGGTGCCGACGCCCGGCTATCCAGAGGTGTTCGCCCTTCCAGCCGACTTGGTGATCAACTACACGTCGGCGCTCTTTCAGCCTGGTGCGCGGCGGATGGCCGGGCGGATCCTTTTCGTTGGCCCGAGTATCGGGCCCAGGGCCGACGATCCGGAGTTCCCGTTTGACGCACTCGACGACCGGCCTCTGGTCTATGTATCGCTCGGCACGGTGAACAACTTGCACCCGGAGTTCTTCCGGACCTGCATCGCCGCCTACCGGGGCTCGCCCTACCGGGTGGTGATGTCGGTCGGCGAGCACCTGAGCGTCACCGATCTCGGACCCATCCCGGCCAACTTCATCGTCCGCCCGCAGGTGCCGCAGCTCGCCGTACTCGAGCGGGCGGCCGTGTTCGTCAATCACGCTGGGATGAACAGCGTGCAGGAAGGACTCGTTCATGGCGTGCCGCTGATAGCGGTGCCGCAGTCACCGGAGCAGACGACGATCGCCCGTCGGCTCGTCCGCCTCGAAGCCGGCGCCATGCTGACCATGCGGCAGATGACCAGCGATCGGCTGCTGAACCTGACGGAGCAGGTCCTTACCGGTGATCGTTACCGGCACGGCGCGGCGCGGCTGCGGGATGAGATCCAGGCGGCCGGCGGCTACCGGCGCGCAGCTCAGGAGATTCTGGCCGCGGTCAGCAACACTGCCAGGAGCTAACCAACCAAGAGGGCGGCGTGTCGGCGAACGAACAGCGGATCCAACTCAGCGACCAAGCAGGCCGGCCGGTGGCCACGTTCATCGTGACCGGTGCGGCGCTGGCGACCGATACGGGCGGCGCCGGCTTCTGCTGGCCGGCCTGGCCCTGTTCACGGCCGCGTCTGCCGCTGCGGCGCTCGCCCCCAGCACGGGCTTCCTGATCGCGGCGCGCGCGGTGCAGGGAGTCGGCGGTGCCGCGGTTGTTCCGCTGACGCTGACCCTCCTCGTCCGCGCCGTGCCGGCCGAGCGCCGCGAGCTCGCGCTAGCCGGCTGGAGCGCGATGGCAGGCGTGGCGATCGCGCTCGGTCCGGTGATCGGCTTGGCCGCGCGGTGCTGGTGGAGAGCTATGGCGGCGAGGAGCGGCTCGACGTCGTCGGCACCGGGCTCGCCACCATCGCGCTGCTCGCGCCGCTAGTGCTCAGTTTCGTGGGCGCGGCCGACGAGGGCGCGGCATCCGGGATCAGTAACGCGATCCGCGAGCTTGGCGTGGTGCTCGGGGTGGCCGTACTAGCCGCCGTCTTCGCCGCGAACGGCAGCTACCTCAGCGGCCACGCGTTCGTGACCGGCCTGGTTCCCGCCTTGTGGGTCGGCGTCGCCATTGTGACCGGCGCGTTCGTCACCTCGCTCTTCCTGCCCGAACGAGCGGCGCCACAGGTCTGAAGAGCGGTGTTCTGGTCAACCTAGAACACCGTTCGCTATACTGCCCGCATGTCACCGACCCCCCAGCAACGGCGAGCGGCGCGGCACCTGCAGCCTGGCACCGGCGCGAGCCCGCTCGCGGCCCGTCGCGGCCCGTCCGGGGGTACCAAGAAGCCGATCACGGTCGATGCCATCATCGGGACGGCGTTCGGCATCGTGGAAAAAGAGGGGTATGAAGCCCTGACGATGCGGCGCGTGGCGACCGCGCTGGAGACCGGCCCGTCGTCGCTCTACGCTCACGTGGTCAACAAGGAGGACCTGGACGAGCTGCTCATCGGCCGCTTGTGCGCGCAGATCAACCTGCCCGAGCCGGACCCCGCCCGCTGGCGGCAGCAGATCATCAGCGTCTGCACCCAGCTGCGCGACCAGTACCTGCGCTACCCCGGCATCTCCCGGGCGGCCTTTGCCGTCGCTCCGTCCAATCTGGACACGCTGCGCGTCAGCGAGGGCATGCTCGCGATCTTGCTCGCCGGGGGCATTGACCCGCAGGCCGCCGCCTGGGCGATCGACTCCCTGACGCTTTACGTCAACGCCTACAGCCTCGAGATTTCACTGGTGAGTCAGCAGCACGGCGGCGACGACGGCGGCTGGGTCGTCAGCCGCGACGAACTGCTGCGCCGGTACGACGCACTGCCCGGCACCTTCCCCCAGAGCAGGCGCTACGCCGCCGAGCTCACCGCCGGAACCGGGCATGACCGATTCGACTTCACCCTCGGCCTGATGATCGACGGCCTCGCCCGCCGTTAGGGCGGGGGCGGCGGCCTTTGGGGGGAAGCCGCCGCCCCCGCCAGAGGTGGTTAGTTGACGGTTTCCGCCGCGGGACCGAGCTCGCCGTGCCCGCCCTCGATTTCGGCGCTCCCGACCACCTGGACCGGGTTCTTGAACACCTCGTGCGAGGGGCCTACGGGCTTGGTCGCTGGCCGGCGCATGCTGATCGTCTTGGACAATGCGCTCGACGCCAACCAGGTGCGCCCCCTGCTAGCCGGATCGCCGGGTTGCCTGACCGTGATCACCAGCCGCAGCAAGCTCACTAGCCTGGCGGTGAATGAGGGCGCCGATCTGCTGACCCTGGATCTCCTGCCGCAGGCGGAGGCCCGCGCGCTGCTGGCTCGCCGGCTAGACCCTGTACGGCTCGCGGCTGAGCCGGATGCGACGGCGAGGATCATCGCGCTGTGCGCACGGCTGCCGCTGGCGCTCAGCATTGTCGCCGCCAGAGCCTGCGCCCGGCCCGGCGTTCCGCTCGCTCGCCTCGCCGGCGAGCTGGGCGATCCAAACCGGCGGCTGGACGTCCTCGATACCAGCGACCCGGCCGCCAGCGTCCGGGGGATCTTCTCGTGGTCCTACCTGAACCTCAGCGGGGCAGCGGCCCGGATGTTCCGGTTGCTGGGGTTGCACCCCGGCCTGGACGTCCCGGTCGGGGCGGCGGCCAGCCTGACCGCGATGACGCGTGGAGATCGGCGATCGCCATAACTGCGCCGACACGCTTATCCGCATGGGCGACACCTATGACAGCGCCGCCGAGCCGCGAGCCGCCCGTGAAGCCTGGAAGCAGGCCTTGGCCATCCTTGAGGACCTCGGGCATCCAAGCGCCGAGCACATCAGGGTCAAGCTGCTGGCGCTGGCCAAGTAGCGAGCCGGGCCGAGGGAACTTTCATGGTCGCCGCCGCATTGGGGCTGAGCTGAGCTGCGCCAGGGAAAGCACCGCTCGTTCAGGATATTTCGGAACGGCCGTGCGGACTTACCGTGACTATAACTTCCTCCGACCGGTGGAGACAGGTCATGCACAGACACACGCTCCGAATTGCGGTCACAGTAATCGCGGCATGCGCGGCGGTGGTGCTCGCACAGCTCCCGGCAAGTGCGATCGACGTGTCGGGGACGCCGAGCCCGGTTACCGGCAACGCGACGTGGTTCACCGGCCTGGGCGGCCCCTACGGCGGCTGCGGCCTGCCGCAAGCCAACCTGGACAGCCAGAACTTCCTCGCGCTCAACGTGCAGAACTCGCCCGGCGTGTACACCAACCTCCCGCGCCCGATCCCGGCGGCGGACGCGGCCGAGATCGGCATGTTCGACAACGGGCTGAACTGCGGCCGGTGGGTCCAGGTCACCATCGGGAACTACTGCACCGGCATCAACGACGGAGCGCAGAACGAGCCGTTCTGCCGGGACGGGTCGTGGGTAGCCGACCAGTACAACGGCGCCACGCTGGACATGGTGGTCGCCGACAGCTGCGATGACGACAACGCCTGGTGCAAGGACGACCCGTACCACGTCGACCTGGCGCAGGCGTCGCTGAACCAGTTCGTCCTGAACGGCCAGCCGGTCGGCAACATGTACCCGAACCACTGGAACAACCGCCAGGTGACCTGGCAGTTCATCCCCGCGCCGAACTACACCGGTGACATCGACATCGGCGCCATCCAGGGGTCGCAGCCGTACTGGCCGGCGATCGCCATCTCGCACCTGGCCAATGGCATCACCGGGGTGCAGTACTACGCCAACGGCACGTGGACCGCCGCCACGATGGACAGCGACATGGGTGACGACTACATCATCGCGCCGACCAGCGGAGCCGGGACGGCGGGATCCTATTACGAGATCCGGGTCGTGGACGCGTCCGGCAACCTGGTCAACAACGGCGAGGTCTACAACTTCAGCCTGCCGGCCAGTTGCCTGCCGACCGGGTGCACACCCGCCTACACGCCGGTCAGCTACACGACGTCCACCGCGCCCACAGCACCGCCGCCCGCGACCGGCTCGTGCACGCTGACCTCGTCCATCACTAACTCCTGGCCCGGTGGCTACCAGCTCCAGCTCACGGTGACCAACAGCGGCACCACGCTGCTGACCGGGTGGACCGCGGGATTCACGTTCGCCGACACGGCCGAGACCGTCACCAGCTCATGGGACGCCACCGTGACGCAGACCGGCGAGCAGGTCACCGCGGACAACGCGAGCTTCGACGGCTCGGTCGCCGCGGCCGCGTCGACAACCTTCGGCGTCGTGGTCACCGGCTCCAATTCCACGCTGTCCGCCCTAACCTGC
>Ga0187808_10000280_pt1 | contig 14751 bp, 10 predicted proteins | sample NC_wetland_sal_i_5_FD_132427 | JGI IMG/M metagenome (GOLD analysis project Ga0187808, IMG submission 132427) | Wetland sediment microbial communities from Neuse River Estuary, North Carolina, USA - ASW_3 | ecosystem: Environmental > Aquatic > Freshwater > Wetlands > Sediment | place: USA: North...
GGGCATCCGCTGCCGCCGGGACATCCGGACGCGCCGTGGCAGCGCCTGCTTGCGGTGGCGGCTGCGATGAGAGCCGTGCAGACCGGCGGGCCGGGCGGGCCTGGCCGATCCAGGAGGTCCCGACGGCGAGGCCCCCGCGCCTGGGGCGCCTGGGGCGCCTGGGGCGCCGGGAACGCCGTTAACACCGGAGGCACCAGGCACGCCGGAAGCACTCTCGGGAGCACCAGGGACGCCTGCGGCGCCGGGCTCACCGCGAGTACCGGCAGCCGGAACTCGCGGTGCGGCCCCGGGGCGTGCGGGCCCGTATCCTCGGGGCCGCCCAGCATGGCTTCCCCGCTCACGCGAGCCAGCAGTCACCGTCCGCCTCCGGAGTCACCGTCGCCGCCGTAGGACACGGTCAACCTCCCTGGCAGCGTCACGCCGGGCCAGGTCCTGTCTCTTATCGTACGTGCGTTTGCCGCGGCCAAGTCCCAGCTCCACTTTGACTTTGCCGTCCTTGAAGTACATCGACAGCGGGACAAGCGTCAGGCCCTGTTCCGATGTCTTGCGTTCCAGTCGCTCGATCTCCCCGCGGTGCAGCAAGAGCTTCCGGGTCCGCCTGGGCAGATGGTTTGTCCAAGTGCCCTGCGTGTACTCCGGTATATGGACGTTATGCAGCCAGACTTCCCCATCCGAGACCTGCGCGAACCCATCAGCCAGTGACGCGCGGCCGGCACGCAGTGATTTCACCTCGGTGCCGGTGAGCGCCACGCCGGCCTCGAAGGTGTCCTCGATCGCATAGTCATGACGGGCGCGCCGGTTCCGCGCGATGACCTTGCTTCCCTGCTCGCGTGCCACGTCTCTCCTGTCAGACAGCCTGCGGCTACCTTAGGGTCCGGACCAGCCCAGACAGGCACCGGCCGCGAAGCGCTCAGACGCGCAGGTAGCGACGGAGCGTCAGGAACGACGTCACGCCGCACAGTAGCACTCCCACGAGCATCGCGAGCACGATGACCTCGACCAGGTCTGTAACCGAAAGACCGACGTTGTAACTGAAGTACTGCTGCAGGTTATTCAGCAACAGGGACTTCACGCCAACCAGCAGGCCGGCCGCCAGCGCCCAGCCAAGCAACCCGGCGATCACGCCCTCGAGCAAGAACGGCAGTTGGATGTAGAAGTTGGACGCGCCGACCAGCCGCATGATGCCGGTTTCCCTGCGCCGGTTGAACGCGGACAGCCGGATCGTGTTGGCCACGAGCAGGACGGCCGCGACGATCAGGATCAGCGCCACGATCACGACCGCGTTCCGCGCTGCGTCGAGCAGCCGGTAGAACTTGCTGAGGATGGTCATCTCGTCGATGACCGAATCGACACCGGGCGCACCGGTCACCGCACTAGCCACGATGTTGTAGTCGGCCGAGGGATTGCGCAGCTTGACCTCGAACGACGGTGGCATGTCGCTTTCCGTGACGGTGGACACATACGACGGGTCGTTGGCGAAGTCCTGCTTGAACAGGGCGTATGCCTCCGGCTGCGACAAATAGGTGACCTGCTGCACCTGCGGCATAGAGCTCAGCGTCTGCTGCAACTGCGACTGCTGCGCCGGTGTCGCAGCTCCGTGGCAGGACGAGTTGGGACTGTCGGCCGTGCAAAGATACACGGAGACCTCTGCCTGGCTCTGCCACAGCGTCCGCGACCTGTCCACCTGCTTCACGAACAGGAGCCCCGTGCCGAGCAGAGACAGGCTGATCGCCACAACCACGATGAGCGCGATAGTCATCGTGAGATTCCGGCGCAGCCCGACCCAGATCTCCTGGAACACGAAGTTTGATCGCATACTGGCCTTATCTCATCCCTGGGTAGTCGTGTGTGGTCTCGCGCGATGTGCCGAAAGCAGGCGGTAATCCCGCCGTGGCTAGTACGCCTGGCCGTACACGCCTCGTACCTGGTCGCGGACCACCTTGCCGTACTCAAGCTCGATGACGCGCTTGCGCATCGAGTCGACGATGGCGGCGTCGTGGGTGGCCATGACGACTGTTGTGCCGGTCCTGTTGATCCGGTCGAGCACCTTCATGATCCCGATCGAGGTGGCGGGGTCTATGTTTCCCGTTGGCTCGTCGGCGAGCAGGATCATCGGGCGGTTGACGAACGCCCGGGCCATGGCGACCCGCTGCTGCTCGCCACCGGACAGTTCGTCGGGCATTCTCTCGTGCTTGCCCTCGAGGCCGACGAGGTCGATGACCTCTGGCACCACGCGCCGGATGAACCGCCGCGGCTTGCCGATGACCTCGAGCGCGAACGCCACATTCTGGTAGACGTTCTTGTTCGGCAGCAGCCGAAAGTCCTGAAACACGCAGCCGATACGGCGGCGCAGGTGCGGCACCTTCCAGTTGGTCAGCCGCGCCAGGTCCTTACCCGCTACGTGGATCCGACCATCGGATGGCCGCTCCTCCTTCAGGATGAGCCGAAGGAACGTCGACTTGCCCGACCCGGAGGGTCCCACGAGGAAGACAAACTCACCCTTGTTGACGGTGAGGTCCACGTTCTCCAGGGCGGCCCGTTCCTGGTTCGGGTAGACCTTGGTGACGTTGTCAAAATTGATCACGGGACCATCACTTCGATCTCGACGGAGGGGCTGGCCAGCCTACAGTCAGGTTGACGTCGGGCGGGGGTATTTCCGGCCTAGCCGGGCAACTTGCGGGTAACCTGGTTAGGCCAGGGAACAGTCTAGGGGGAAACTGTGGGCCAAGGCTCCAGATCACTGCAAGTGCACCGGGCCACCGCGACGGAAGGGGTATGAGATGAGTTGCGAGCACCTGATCTGTGCACAGTGCAGTGGCCCGGTCGTCGAGGGACGCTGCCCGGCATGCCGGGCGGCCCGCGCGCACGTCCACCACCACGGTCCGGCTGGCCTGACCCCGCAGTTGCTCATCGCCATCGCGCTCATCCTCCTGCTCGGCCTGCTGATCGCGACCCACGTGATGGCCTAAGGCCAGCTGGCCTTCCCGGGGTGGCTAGCTTAGGGCTAGCTTGGCGGCTATCAGCAGCATCGTCGCCGCGATGAGCAGGTCCAGGACCTGCCAGGCTCGCGGGGTGGTGAGGAGCCGGGCAGCGAATCGCGCACCGAAGCCGAGGCCGAGGAACCACACCGTGCTGGCCAGGCACGCCCCAACGGCGAACCACCACCGCCCGGTGGGGCCGTGGGCGTTCGCGACGGAGCCGAGCAGGACCACGGTGTCGAGGTAGACGTGCGGGTTGAGCCACGTCAAAGCCAGCGCCTGGCGGAGTGTCGCGAGCGCCGAGCCCGCACCCTCCGGTGCCGCCGTCAGGGCGGCCGGGTGATGGGCGCGCCAGGCGGAGGACAGCCCGTACCAGGTGAGAAACGCCACCCCGAACCACCGCACCACTACCAGCGCCCAGCCGGCGTGCTGCACGATGGCGCCGATCCCGTCGACCCCCGCGATGATCAGCACGAAGTCGGAGAACAGGCACACCGTCACCACCGCGCCCACCCGCGCCCGTCGCAGCCCCTGACGCAGGATGAAAGCGTTCTGTGCCCCTATCGCCACGATGAGGGAAAGACCGGTGAGAAGCCCGTCAAGGGAAGCGCCAAACACGCTTCGACGCTAAGTGGACTCCTGCGTGAAGGCAAACAAATATTTCTACTCATCGTTTAGCTGTGCTTAACTGTGCTGGTGGACCTGAACCCTGGTCAGATCGACGCGCTCGTGGCCATCGCCGATCACGGCAGCTTCGAGGCCGCCGCACGGCACCTGCACATCACGCCGAGCGCGGTCAGCCAGCGCATCCGCGCCCTGGAGGCCGCCGCGGGCCAGATTCTTATCCGCCGGGGCACGCCGTGCCGCCCGACCCCGCACGGCGAATGGCTGGTGCGGCTGGGGCGGCAGACACGGCTCCTGCAGGACGAGGCGAGCCAGGCACTCGACCCGGCCAGCGTCGTCGAGCTGCCGGTGGCGGTCAACGCCGACTCCCTGCCGACGTGGTTCTTCGATGTTCTGTCAGCGGTGGCCGAATGGGACGGCACCGCGCTCCGGTTGTGCGTCGAAGACCAGGCACATTCACAGGAACTGCTGCGCGGCGGTGACGTGCTCGCCGCGGTCACTAGCGAGCCGGCGGCCGTGCAAGGCTGCACCGTCGAGCCGCTCGGATCGCTGCGCTACATTCCCGCCGCTGCCGCGGCGTTCGCCGACCGTTGGCGGCGCGGGCAGTTGCCCGACTGGGCGGCGATGCCGGTCGTCATCTTCGGTGAGAAAGACCAACTTCAGCACGAGCAACTGCGACGCCATGGCGCCGCGCTGCCGCCTGTCGTCCACCAGGTCCCCACCAACGCCGACTTCTACCGGGCCGTCAGCGTCGGGCTCGGCTGGGCCATGCTGCCGCAGTCGCAGGCGCACGCTGACCTGGCCACGGGCCGGCTCGTCCGGTTGTCCCCCGACTTGACCGACGTCCCGCTGTACTGGCAGCGGTGGCGGCTGGACTCGCCGCGGCTGACCGCGCTAAGCAACGCGGTCCGCGAGGCCGCGAGCAGGCACCTGCTAACCGCCAGCCGGCCATTACGGCTGCCTGCCGCCGTTCTCGCCCCGGCGCAGCCAGCGGATCTCCGCGTCGATGAAGTCGTCGATCTCCCCATCGAGAACCGAGACCGCGCTGCCGGTCTCCATGCCGGTCCGCACGTCTTTCACGTTCTGGTACGGATAGAGCACGTAGTTGCGGATCTGCGTGCCCCAGGCCCGGCCACCGTCGCCGCGCAGCGCGGCCATCTCCTCGGCCTCTTCCTGGCGCCGCCGCTCGAGCAGCTTGGCCTGCAACACGGCCATCGCCGAGGCCCTGTTCTGGATCTGGCTCCGCTCGTTCTGGCAGGAGACCACGATCCCGGTCGGCAGGTGGGTGATGCGCACCGCCGAGTCGGTGGTGTTGACGCCCTGACCGCCTGGTCCGGAGGAGCGGAACACGTCCACCCGGATCTCGTCCTCAGGAATCTCGACGTGGTCGGTCTGCTCAACCACGGGCATCACGTCCACGCCGGCGAACGAGGTCTGCCTGCGGCCCTGGTTGTCGTACTTGGAGATGCGGACCATGCGGTGCGTGCCCTGCTCGCCCCGCAGCGTGCCGTACGCGTACGGCGCCTTCACCGCGAAGGTCGTGGACTTGATCCCCGCTTCACCGTAAGACACGTCGTAGACCTCGGCCGGATACCTGTGCCGTTCGGCCCAGCGCAGGTACATGCGCTGCAAGTTTCCCGCGAAGTCCTCCGCGTCCGCCCCGCCCGCCTGCGAATTGATCGTGATCAGCGCCTCGCGGTTGTCGTACTCGCCGTTCAGCAGTGTGCGTACCTCGAGCTGGTCGATTTCCTTACGCAGTTGCGTGAGGTCGCCCGCCGCCTCGTCCCGGGCGGTCTGGTCGTGCTGTTCGTCGGCAAGCTCGAACATTACGCCGGTGTCCTCGAGACGCTGCCGCAGGCTCTCCAGCCGCGCCAGCTCTCCCTCCAGGTAGGAGAGCCGCCGGGTGACCTGCTGCGCTCGCACCTGGTCCTCCCAGAGCGCTGGATCGGCGGCCTGCTCGCGCAGGTCGGCGGCCTCGGTTTTCATCGCGTCGGGGTCTAGCACGGCCTCGATCGTGTCGAGCTTCGACGACAGTTCCGATATCTCATCGGATGGATCGGTGGCTGCCATGCCGGAAAGCCTACGCGAGGACGGGCCGGGCAGCGTAACAGGTTCACGCCTGGCAGACATCGGTAACAGGTATCCTCCCCATCCGTGGCATACCGAACGCGCTGGACGCGCCTGCTCGGCGGCGCCGGGTTGACGGCGACGGCGGCGCTCACCGCCGTCGGCTGCACGTCGGCGCCCGCGACAAGCACAAGCAGCAGCGGACACGGCACCGCGACCGGGACCGCCGTCACGGCCGCCGCGGCCGCGAGCGCCTACCAGCACATCGTCCCCGTAGTCCTCGGGGGCGGGAACTCAGCGCTCGGTTCGGCCGCCCTGTCGTCCACGACGGACGTGGCCCATGTCGAGGTCAGCACTGCCGGCCTCACCGCCCGGTACTTCAACGTGCGGCGGCCGGCCTCCGGCGTGCTGCGGCTGGGGACACCCGCCTTCTACCTGCCGGAATCGGCCGGGTATCCGCGGTGGTTCGTCGCCGACGCGAGCGTCTCTTCCAGCACCTCCCCTCTCGCGGCGGGCCAGAAGTGGACCGGTGCGCCTGGCGGCATCCAGTGGCAGAATGCCGCGGGGCACGCCGTGTTCCTCTTCACGAAGGCGAGCGCCACCGCGTCCTGGCAGCTGTCAAGCCTGTCCAAGCTCGCGCCCGGCACGTCACTTCCCGCGCTGGCCACCGACAGCAGCGGCCACGTGGCCACCGTGTCCGCTTCGGACAGCGCGCTGCTGGCCCAGCCGAGCTTTACCGGCCCGCTGCAGGCGGGTGTAGTCGACGACGGCCCGGCGAGCCCGTCGGCGAACGTGGTCGCCAGCGGCCCGCTGACCACCGGCATCTACGACAACGAGCAGGCCGGGCTGGTCGGGCTGACCGCCCCGCGCGGCGACATCCTGCAGTGGGACCTCGAGGGAACGAACTACCAGCAGTTCGCGCTCCGGACCGCCGACGGCGGCGCACTGGTGTTCTACGCGATGTACCTGAACACCATGGTGCAGACCCCCGCCTCGCTGAACCAGTCCCTGCCGCTGCGTCCGGGTCCGGCCATCGGCGTCTCGCAGGTGCTGGCCCCCCTGCTCGGCCGCGGCCGGCCGGCGCCGCGGATCAAGCTGGAAGGCCAGCAGGTGCTGTCCTTCGCCGCCGTCGACCCGCCCGCCAACGGCGGGAAGATCCAGGTCATCGCGATCGGCGGCGACTGGAGTTACGCGTCGGCCTCCTGACCGGCCCCTGCCTGGGCAGGCCCGCCCTCGGCCGGGAGCGAGCCAGGCGCGACAAGCGTGCGGATCACCCGGCAGGCCACGGACAGCGTGGTGAACGTGAACCGCTCGCTTTCCCAGATCTCGCCGAGCGTCCGCGCGGCCCGCGCGACCGCTGAGGCGTTCCGCTGTTCCCAGGTCGCGACCCGCTCGCTGACAGTTCCTGACCCGCCGATGGCAAGCACGTCCCTGGTCAGCGCGGCGTGCGCGCCGTACAGGTCGTCGCGCAGCGCCGCCCGCGCCATGGACGCCCAGCGGTCTTCGCGCGGCAGGGCGACGATCAGGTCCCGTAGCCGGCCCAGTTGCAGCCGGTCGGCGAGCGCGAAGTAGACGGCCGCGGTCTCCTCGACCGTGTTGCCGGTCATGGCCGCGCTCTGCACGATGTCGAAGGCCGAGTAAGACGGCACCATGGCCGCCACCTCGTCGGCGAGGGTCGCCTGGATGCCGCGTGAGGCGAATGAGGCCCGCCGCTCCTCGTACGTGGCAAGGTCACGTCCCAAAAGCAATTTAGGTATTCCTGAACGGACCGTGGCGACTCCCTCGCTCAGGAAGCTCACCGTCTCGGCGATACCGAACGCCGGGCGCCGGTTGAGCAGCAGCCACCGCGTCGCGCGCTCGATGAGCTTGCGCGCCTCGAGGACCAGCCCGATCCTGACCTCGACGTCGATCTCGCCGGCTAGCTGCTCGACCTGACGCCAGAACGCGGGCATGCCAAAGACCTCACGAGCCACCAGCCAAGCCCGGGTGATGTCGGAGACCGGGTAGCCGGTCTCCTCGGCCATCCGGAACAGGAAGGTCGTGCCGCCGGTGTCCACCATCTCGTTGACCACGGAGGTGCTGATGATCTCCCGGCGCAGCCGGTGGGCGTTCATCCGGTCGGCGAACCTGGTGCGCAGCGGCGCCGGGAAGTAGCTGACCAGCGTGTCGTGCAGATATGGGTCGTCGGGCAGGTCGGAGGCGAGCACGTCCTGGTCGGCCGCGATCTTGGTGTGCGCGAGCAGCACCGACAGCTCCGGGGTGGTGAGCCCGACGCCCGCGGACCGGCGCGCGGCGATCTCCTTGTCCCCGGGAAGCTCGTCGCCCTCCACCGACAGGCGGTTCTCCCTGGCGAGCTTGCGCAGGTACCTGGCGTGCACGTGAAGCATCCGCGGGGCCTGGAAGCGGGCGGCGGCCAGCGCCATGTTCTGCATGTCGTTGTGCCTGAGCACGAGCGCGGCGACCTCATCGGTCATCGCGTGCAGCAGTTCACCGCGCGCGTGCGGCTGCATCGCCCCCGACAGCAGAATCTTGATGTTGACCTCGTGGTCGGAGGTATCGACGCCGGCCGAGTTGTCGATGAAGTCGGTGTTCACGAGCCCGCCGCCAAGCGCGTACTCGATCCTGGCGGCCTGGGTGAGCCCGAGGTTGCCGCCCTCGGCGACGATCCTCGCCCGCAGCTCCGTCGCGTCGACCCGGACCGCGTCGTTGGACCGGTCGCCGACCTCGGCTTGTGTCTCGTCGCTGGCCTTGACGTACGTGCCGATCCCGCCGTTCCACAGCAGGTCCACGGGGGCTTTCAAGATGGCGGAGATCAGGTCGTCGGGCGACAGGGCGAGCGTGCCCTCGTCAATGCCGAGGGCGACGCGGGCCCGCGCGGACAGCGGCACCGACTTGACGGCGCGCGGCCACACGCCACCGCCCGCCGAGATCAGCGCGGAGTCGTAATCGGCCCAGGAAGAGCTCGGCAGCGCGAACATCCGCTCCCGTTCCGCGAAGCTGACCGCCGGGTCCGGGTCGGGGTCGAGGAACACGTGCCGGTGGTCGAAGGCGGCGATCAGCTTGATGTGCCGGGATAGCAGCATTCCATTGCCGAACACGTCGCCCGACATGTCGCCGACGCCCACGGTGGTGAAGTCGTCGGTGTCGGGGTTCATCCGGAGCGTCGCGAAGTGCCAGCGCACCGACTCCCAGGCGCCGCGGGCGGTGATGCCCATCTTCTTGTGGTCGTAGCCTTCCGAGCCGCCGGAGGCGAACGCGTCACCCAGCCAGAACCCGTACCGGTCCGCGATCTTGTTGGCGACGTCGGAGTACGTCGCGGTGCCCTTGTCGGCGGCCACGACCAGGTAGGGGTCGTCGCCTTCGAGGCGCACCACGTCGGGCGGCGGCACCACCTGGTCGCCCGCGATGTTGTCGGTGATGTCCAGCATCGCGCTGATGAACATCTTGTAGCAGGCGAGCACCTCGGCCGCCTGCGCCGCACGGTCGGCCAGGCTGGGCAGCCGCTTGCACACGAAGCCGCCCTTCGCGCCGGACGGCACGATGACCGAGTTCTTGACCTCTTGTGCCTTGACCAGGCCGAGCACCTCGGTCCTGAAGTCCTCTGGCCGCTCGGACCAGCGCAGCCCGCCACGGGCGACGTAGCCGAACCGCAAGTGCACCGCTTCGAGCCGGGGCGAGTACACCCAGATCTCGAACTTCGGCCGCGGCGCCGGGATCACGGGGACTTTCTCCGGTGCGAGCTTGAGCGCCAGGTACGGCGCCGGGTCGGCCGGGCGCTGGAAGTAACTCGTGCGCAGCGTCGCCTCGATGAGCCCCAGGTAGGAGCGCAGGATGCGGTCGTGGTCGAGGCTCACCACCTCGTCGAGCGCGCCCCGCAATTCCTCCGCGATCGCCTCGCAGCGCTCGACCGCGCCAGCCTGCCGCGCCGGGTCGAACCGCGACTCGAACAGCCGGACCAGCAGCCTGGTGATCGCGGGATTCGATCGCAGCACCCGCTGCAAGTAGTCCTGGCTGAACCGGACGCCGACCTGGCGCAGGTACCTGGCGTACGCGCGCAGCAGTACCACCTGGCGCCACGTCAGCCCGGCGTCGAGGACGAGCCCGTTGAACGCGTCGTCCTCGGTCTGGTCGTTCCACAGCGCCGTCAGCGCCGCCTCGAACCCGATGCGGACCGCGGCCGCGCGTTCGGCTTCTGTGCCGACCACGGTTTCAAGCGCTTGCGCGCCGCGCGCCGGCTTCAGCCCGAAGTCATAGATCCAGAACGGCTTCGCCAGGTGGCCCTCCGCCGGACCGCACGAGATCGACCCGCCGAACTCGTACGGGTGCTCATCCTCGACCTCGAGTCCCATGTGCTGCAGTTGCGGCAGCACCTGGGAGAGCGTGATAGGGCTCGCGGACCGGAATATGCGCACCCGCCAGGCGTCGCTTCCCTCGATTTCCAGGCGCAGCGCGAAGGGCTCGCGGGACTCCCGGAGGCGGAGCATCTCCGTCAGGTCGTCGACCGCTTCGGCCGGTGAGGTGTCCGCCTTGTAGGTCTCAGGGATGGCTTCGGCGCAGACCTGCAGCAGGCGGGACGCGCGCTCGACGCCGAGGCGGCGCTCGGCCTCCTCGGCGAGGTCCTCGTCCCAGGAGCGGACCGCGGCGGCGATCTCGGCCTGCAGCGCGGCGGTGTCCAGCCGCGGCAACGGTCGGCCCGGCTGGAGTTGCACCACCACGTGCAGCCGGGCGAGGGCGGAGTTGCCCACCATCGCGCTGTAGTCGACGCAGACGCCGCCGAAGGCCGCGCGCAAGATCTCCTGGCACCGCAGCCTGACCTTGGTGGTGTACCGGTCTCTCGGCAGGTACACAAGGCAGGAAATGTACCGTCCGTACGCGTCGGGCCGCAGGAACAGCCGGACCTGCTTGCGCTCGCCAAGGCCGAGCACGTCGAGCGCGATCGGGGTCAGCTGCTCCGCGCTGATCTCGAAAAGCTCCTCGCGCGGGAAGCCCTCGAGGATCTCGATGAGGGCCTTGCCGTCGTGGCTGTCGGCGGACAGCCCGGCCGCCTCGAGCATCTGGTCGAGCTTGCGGCGCAGCACCGGGATGCGGGTGATCGACTCGGTGTAGGCGGCCTGGGTGTACAGGCCGATGAACCGGTACTCGCGGGCGACCTGGCCGTCAGGGCCGAACGTGCGGACCGCCACATAGTCAAGGTAGCTGGGCCGGTACACGGTCGACTGAGTGCTCGACTTCGCCAGCACGAGCAGCCGCGGCGCGCGCTCCCCGTGCAGGCCGCCCGGCGGGGTGACCGCGACAGAATCGGAGACGTCGTGGCGGAGCATGCCGAGACCAGTGCCGGGCACCGGCCGCAGTTCCGGCTCGTCCTCGTGCCTGACCACCGTGTACTCGCGGTAGCCCAGGAACGTGAAGTGGCCGGCCGACAGCCAGGCGAGCAGTTCCGCCGCCTCCGCCTCTTCCGGGCCGCTGCCTTCTGAATCGGTGAGCGAGGCGACCAGATCGCGGGCGGCGGCGCGCATCCGCCGCTGGTCCTCCATCGCGACCCGCAAGTCGTCAAGCACGCGGCGCAGATCCGCGGCGAGCTGATCGTGTCCGGCCAGGTAACCGAGCTCGACGTGGATCCAGGACTCGGACACCTCGCCCGCGGCCGGTTCGTCGCCGACCACGACGGCGCCGGCGCCAACCCCGCCGAGCTCGATCCCGTGCGCCACTCCTGTCACGTCCCGGTGGGCGGTCAGCACCGGGTGCACGATCAGCCTGATGTCGGCGGAATGCCGGTTCAGCTCCATGGTCACCGAGTCGACCAGGTAGGGCATGTCGTCGGTGACGATGTCCAGGACGGTTCCGGCGCCGGTGAGCGAGGCGTCTCCCGAATCACGCACCTGGACGGCCGCGCGACCCTGCGGGCGGCTCGCCCCGAGCGCCGCGTGCCTGGCCGCCACCGTGGCCATCCGCTCCGGACCCGCCGTGGCGAGCACCCCAGGCGCGACCCGCCGGTAGTAAGCGCCCAGGAAACCGCCCAGGTCACCCACCGCCGCGAGGAGCTCGCGGCTATCGCCTGGCGGCGCTACCGCACTGTCCGCGTCCTGCGCCCACAGCTTCGCTGCGTCGGCGACCAGTGGCTCCATTGCCTCGTCCGAGGTACCCCCGGCCTCGTCCGCGCGTTCCGGCATTCGGCTCTACTCCTTTGCGAGATCCACCGCGCACGTCATTGTGCGCGACGGCTTACAGACTAAGTCGCCGCACGTAGGAGGCGAGCACCTCCGGGTTGGCCAGCGCGCTCAGGTCCGCGGCCTCAGCCACGGGAGTGCCGAGCAAGATCTTGCGCACCGGAATCTCCAGCTTCTTGCCGGACAGGGTGCGCGGGACACCCGGGACCTCGATGATCTCGTCGGGGACGTGCCGCGGAGACAACTGCTGGCGCAGCGCCGCCCGGATCCGGCCTGTGATGTCGTCGTCGAGTTCGCTGCCCGCCGTTGGCTGGACGAACAGCACGAGCCTGCCTTCCGCGCCGAGCCGCCCGGTGTCGACGACCAGGCTGTCGGCGACCTCAGGGAAGGACTCGATGACCCGGTAGAACTCGCTCGTCCCCATCCGCACGCCGCCGCGGTTCAGCGTGGCGTCCGACCGGCCGTAGATGACGCAGCCACCGTCGGGGAGGATCTCGATCCAGTCGCCGTGCCGCCAGATGCCGGGGAACTCCGCGAAGTAGCTGTCGGCGTACCGCGAGCCGTCCGGGTCGTTCCAGAACATCACCGGCATCGACGGCATCGGGACGGTGATGACAAGCTCGCCGACCTTCCCGATGACCGGCTTTCCGTCCTCGTCGAACGACTCGACGTTCGCGCCGAGGGCGCGGCCGGATATCACGCCGGATCGCACCGGCAGCAGCGGACAGTGGCCCACGAACCCCGTACACACGTCGGTGCCGCCGGACATCGAGCCGAGCTGAAGGTCCCCGCCCACGGCGTCGTACACCCAGCTGAAACCCTCAGGCGGCAGCGGGGAGCCTGTCGACCCGATGCCGCGCAGCGAGGACAGATCCCAGGTCTGCCCCGGCCGCAGCCCCGCCTTCTGGCTGGCCATCAGGTACGGCGCGCCGACCCCCAGGTAGCTGACTCGCTCCCGCGCGGCGAGCTGCCACAGCCTGCCGGTCTCAGGGAACGTGGCGCTGCCGTCGTACAGCACGAGCGTCGTGCCCGCCAGTAGCCCGCCGACCTGGAAGTTCCACATCATCCAGCCGGTCGTCGTGTACCAGGTGAACCGGTCACCGGGATGCAGGTCCAGGTGCAGCGCGAGCGCCTTCAGGTGCTCGAGCACGATCCCGCCGTGCCCGTGCACGATCGGCTTAGGCAGTCCGGTCGTCCCACTGGAGTACAGCACCCAAAGCGGGTGCTCAAAGTCCACCTCCTCGAACTCGGCCGCGCCATCGCGAGATGAATGTCCCATTGAGCTGGCTATAGGCAGCTGTGTGGGCCATTCATCCTTATTTTGCTGGGGGTTGCCCAGACCTTGCCAGTGGAGCAAGCGGACGCTTGCTGGGAGCGGCGGGGGGGCGGCCTGCGCGGTGCCGAGCAGGTCTACCATGACCACCGCACGCAGGGTGGGAAGCTGGGCCGCTATCTCGGACACCACCTCGGTGCGGGAGAAGTCCTTGCCGTTATAGGTGTATCCGTCGATCGCGAACAACACCGTCGGCTCGATCTGCGCGAACCTGTCCACCACGCTGCGGGTGCCGAAGTCCGGCGAACACGAGGACCAGATCGCGCCGATGCTCGCCACGGCCAGCAGCCCGATCACCGCCTCGGGGATGTTCGGCAGCAGCGCCACCACCCGGTCGCCCTTGCGTACCCCGAGGGCGCGCAGCCCCTGCGTCACGCGCGCCACCTCGGCCGCGAGCTGGGCGTAGGTGAGAGAGCCAGACCGATCCCGTTCGGAGGAAAAGATGATGGCGGCGCGGTCGGGGTCGGTCCAAGCGGTTCGCAGCGCGTTCCTCGCGTAGTTGAGAGTCGCGCCGGGGAACCAGTGCACGTCCGGCATGGTGCCATCGGTCAGGGCCGGCCCGTCGCCGCGGTCGCCGAGCACGTCGAAATAGTCCCAGATCGAGGTCCAGAACTCGCCGGGGCTGGTGACCGACCACGTCCACAGGGCGGGGTAGTCAGCGGCGTGCACACCGCGGTCCCCCAGCCACCGCATGTACCTGCTGACCCGGGCGTTCCTTATCGTCCTGGCGTCGGGTTCCCACAGCGTCGTGCCGTACCCGTGGCTCGCGGCGTCGTTACCAGTCATGACCCCAAGCATCGGCCCGACCTGGCTCCGCGCGCAACGCGACGACCGTCACCCCGCGCCGGTTACCTCGGTAGATTCCAGGAGGTTCTTGAGCGTAGCCAGTTCGGTCTCGACGGAGCCGAGCAGCTCCTCGAAGATGGCGTCGCCCACTCCAGGCGGCGTCAGCATAGATGCGAAATTCCGCAGGGCCGTCAGGAGTGCTCAGCTGCCACCAGCCCGGCTCATCGGCTGGTTCGACGGCCAGACTCTGGGATGCCGAAGGCTTATCGCGGTGAACTGGGGTTTTGCCCGGATGTCCGGAGAAGCGTCGACCTCACCCCCTCTGCGACTTTGTCGACGAATTCCTCAGGCGATCGGTACCACCCTTCTGAGAAAGCGTGCGAGATTCACGTCCGCGGAGATTTGCATAATTGCTGGCGTGCGCGGAATATCGGATTTTATGGGCCTCCCCGGACATAGCGGGTCCGGGGAGGTCTCCAGTTATCCCTGCTATCCCGTGGCGCTATCCCGCGGCGCGCAGGCTCGCCACGACCTCGCCGCAGATGGACGGGACCAGGGCGAAGCCATAGTTGAGGATCTGCGACGCGTCGCTGCACACGAACGCGCCCGCCGGGTTGGCGTTATTCAGCAGCCCGTACAGCGGGTCGCTCGGGTTGGTGACCCGGGCGTACGACACGACGTTGTAGACGTCCCGGGTGATTGGGAAGTTGGTGTTCAGCGCCCCGGTCGCCGTGTTGCCGTTGCTGAACGGCGAGACCGGGGTGGTGCCGCCGTTCGGGGTGAGATCGGTCAGCAC
>Ga0187808_10000281_pt1 | contig 14750 bp, 8 predicted proteins | sample NC_wetland_sal_i_5_FD_132427 | JGI IMG/M metagenome (GOLD analysis project Ga0187808, IMG submission 132427) | Wetland sediment microbial communities from Neuse River Estuary, North Carolina, USA - ASW_3 | ecosystem: Environmental > Aquatic > Freshwater > Wetlands > Sediment | place: USA: North...
AAACCAGATGCATCACGTGGGAATAGCGCTCGACGAACATGATCTCTTTCGGGCGCACGCTCGAGAACTCGCACACCCGCCCGATGTCGTTGCGGCCGAGGTCAACCAACATGATGTGCTCGGCGCGTTCCTTTTCATCGCCGCGCAATTCTTCCTCCCGCCGCTTGTCCTCATCCTCCGTCTTTCCTCGCGGGCGGGTTCCGGCGATGGGCCGGTACTCGACTTCGCGTCCGGAAACCTTCACCAGCATTTCCGGCGAAGAGCCGAGGATGGTCGAATCGCCCATGCGCAGGTAGTACATGTAAGGCGAGGGATTCACCACCCGCAGGGCGCGATAAATCTCGAAGGGGGGGACGCGCACCGGCGCTTCGAGGCGTTGCGAGATCACCACCTGGAAGATGTCGCCGGCGCGGATATATTCCTTCGACCGCTCGACCATGCTTTGGTAGCGCTGTCTGCTCATGTTGTAGCGTACGCGCCAAGGGCCGCGCGGCGGGCGGTGGTGTGGCAGTTCGAGCGGGCGGCGCAGCAAGCTTTCCATGCGCGCCAGTTGGCGGACCGCGGCGTCGTACTTGGCGCGCAGCGTGCCACCCCCTTCTTCCGTGAGAACATTGGCGATCAAGAAGAGGCGGTGCTGGACGTGGTCGAAGGCGATGAGGTTCGAAAAGTACATGAAAGCTGCGTCGTCCAGGTCGACGTCCATTTCGACGCGGGGTGGAAGTCGCTCCAGCTTACGCACTGCTTCATAGGCAAGAAAGCCCACCGCGCCGGCGGTGAATGGCGGCAAGCCGGGCAGGGTCACGGAGCGGTAGCGCTCGCCCACTTGACGCAGGCATTCGAAAATGTCTCCGGACTCCTCCGTCCGGCGCGAGCCCCGGACGACTGTCACGCGATCGCCGCGCGAGGAAATCACCTGAAAAGGGTCGATGCCGAAAAAGGTGTAGCGTCCCACTCGCTCGCCACCTTCCACACTCTCCAGCAGGAAGCTGTAAGGATGGGCCTTGCCCTCGGGGCCGCGATGGCTCGCCCCGCGAGTGGTCTCTGGGGAGAGTCGCAAGTAGGCGGAAACAGGGCTCAGCAGGTCTGCGACAATCGTGCCGTAAACAGGCAGAACATTTCCCCGGCGTGCCAGGCGCTGGAATTCGGCGAAGCTGGGTTGAATCTCAGGCATAAGCAAAGTCATCAGTTGTCAGTAATCAGTTAACTGTTAACTGTAAACTGTTAACTGTTGACTGTCGACTGTCGACTGACTGCTAGCCCACCGATCGATCTAACACCTGCCGCACGGCTTGCTCCATCAGGGCGCGTGGGGCGGTGAGCCCGGTCCAAACTTCGAATTGACGCGCGCCTTGTGCCACGAGCATTTCAAGCCCGGAAATAGTGATCAAGCCTCGCCCTCTGGCCTCCGCGATGAAGCGCGTGGCGAGCGGGTAATACACCATATCGAAAACCAGGCGGGCGCGCAGACGCGCCAAATCGAGCGGTGACTCATTCACGCGGGGATACATGCCGACGGGAGTAGCATTGATCACCGCATCTACTTCCAGCCCCTCGGCGCCTTCCCAGGAGACCGCTTCACCCTCGACCGCGCGCGCCAGGCGCCGCGCCATTTCCTCGCGGCGCGCGGCGACAATGACTTTTGCGCCCTCGGTGCGCAAAGCGTAGGCAGCGGCGCGAGCCGCTCCGCCCGCGCCCAGAACCAACATGCGGCTGCCCGACAGCCTCAACCGCTTCGTGAGCACTTCGACCACCGCCGCGGCGTCAGTATTCCAGCCCATCCATTTGCCACGCTGGACGGCAACGGTATTGCACGCCCCAATGCGAGTGGCGAGCGGATCGGCCCAATCGAGCGAACGAAGAATTGCCCGCTTGTAGGGCATGGTCACCGAGAAGCCCGACAGGCCCGCTTGGCGCGCGAAGGCGAGGAAGTCCGAGAATTGATTGGTCTCGCAGGGCAGGAAAACAGCATTCGCATGCTTGGCCTGGAAAGCCGCATTTTGCATCGCAGGCGAAAGGGAAATCGAAGCGTGTGAGCCGACAACGCCATAAAGCAGGGTGCGCTGGTTTAGCCTCTCTACCCGATAAATGGAGCGCATCAGGTCCGCGGCAACCTGGCCGGGCACCACCGCATGGTTTCCCGGGGAAGCATAAGTGATTGCCGAGCCCCAAAGCAGAGCCAACAATCGCGAGGGAATGCCCGACGCGCCCATGGCTAACGCCACCAGCTTCGGGCTCCGGTGGTGATGGGTTTTGAGCAGTTGTCGGATTTCAAGGTTGTTGCGCAAGTGCTGGGCTTGCGTCGCTAGTTTGATCATCTCCACTGGGAGGCGTGCCAGTTGGCGATACACCCCGCCCAGCGAAGGCGTTCTGCGGTAGTTGTGATAGGAAGCGATAACCTTGGCCGGATGAAATTGCCCCAGCAGCTTCGATCCTGCTTCCTTGATGGACTCGAACTCGATGTCCACCCGCTGACAACCCGCGCGCACCGCCGCAGCCAGCACCGCGACCTGCTCCTCCACGCTTCCCTTGAAACCTCCGCCTGCCTCCTCCTTTCGGCAGGTGGCGATGGCTTGGGGCGTATGCAAGCGCACAAGCATTTGGTGGAGTGAGGCCTCCAACTGGGTGAAGTCCTGGAGATAGTCCAAGCGCAACTCGAAGCCCACAGCAGCCGCGCTCAAGTGGCCGGCCTGCGCTTCGAGTGCCGCCAGGCTGGGACCCGCCAGCGTGACGAAAATTCGCGGTGTGGTGGGTTTAGCCAAGAAATCGTCCCCAATCCCCTGTTCTCGCGGATTTCAACGAGTTGACTATAAAGGTTTTGACTGAAAAAACGCAAGAATTTTACAGGACTTGTGGGGGTAGGGTATGCCCCTGCCTGTCCAAATCACCACCTATCCGCCGAGTGATGCATTGCGGCTCTGCCGCTCGCCTTGCGGAAAGGCTTTGCCTTTCCGAGGGACGTGCCTACTGATCAGCTTCCTCCGCGCAGGCTGGAAGGCTCAGCCTTCCAGCCTGCGCGGAGGAGATAAGGTGCGGAATTGGCCGGAAAGCCGGAGGCTTTCCGCAAATCGGGGCGGCAGAGCCGCGTCGAGCGCCCAGGGGGATTGCGAAATTGGACACCCCTAGGGCTTGAGCCACTTTCGCAGTTGAGTGGCGTGACGGCTGACGCGGCGAACGGCAAGCCGTCCCCCTACAGGTTACCGTCCGCCTTCATTGTACCAATGCTTCATCTCCTCCATCGCAGGCTTGCCCCAAGGCGTGTGCGAACGATCTTGTGCGCCGCCGCTCCCATTCGTTTCGATTTTCCACCAATACATCCCTTCGAACCACGGCAGTTTGTAGAAAGCCCGGAAAATCGCCTGGTAACAAGCCGCTTGCGCCCGAAGCGAGATCTGAGTGTTGAGCGAGTCATCCCAGGGGTGGCGGTTTGCGCCTTCCAAACTTGGAAATCCGATTTCGGTGAAGATCACGGGACGATGGTATTTCTGCTGCACCACCTCCACTTGCTTAACCACGGACTCGGCCGCGAGATTGTCAGGAAGGGGGTAGTATTCCTGGAGGCCGATGTAATCGAGAGCGTCCCAAAAGGCGACCTGCTCAAATTCCTGTCCAAAGTTGGCGGCATAGACTAGGGGGCCGGGGTACAACTGACGGACCCGGGAAATCAGTCTGCGCCACTCCGCCTCGTAAGGCGTCAGGTGCACGAGCTCCCCGCCCACACAAAAGACGTCGGCATGGATCGTCGTCGCGAGCTGAGCGTAATGCTCGAGGAAGGCCTTGTACTGGTCGAACCACAACGCCCGGTCGGCAGCCGATGGAATATCCAGGTTGTCGGCTTGCCACACCGCGGGCTTCAGCAGAACTTTCACGCCCAGCGCGTGCGCCACGCGCGTGAGTTCTTCGATGCCTTCGTCGCTTTCCCAGCCTTGCCCCTGGCGGGGAAGGACCACGCGCGGAGGATGGGCGGAGGACCACCCGTACGGAACCAGTGCAATCGCGTTCACGCCGAACTGCGGCAACAGTTCCAGCATCTGCCGGGCGCCTTCGGAGGCGTAAACGTCCGGGAACTCGGCCGTGAAGTTGACACCCTTTTGGAAAAAAAGCCTGGGATAGGGAAGATCAGCGCGAGCTTTGGGGAAGGAGGCCATCACCGCTTGATTGGCGGCACTCCTGGCGCGCTCGAACGCGCCCGTGACCGCTTGGCCTCCCCAAGAAACAGCAGCGAAAAAGGCCATGGTGGTGACAAGGCCTGCTACAACGGACCACCAACCAATTCCTTGTGGGTCAGGAACCTGTCGGGGCGGTTCACCATGCAGCCCAAAGCCTTCGCCCCTGTGCCAACCGAAGGGCTTCGGCCCCCAGGCAGGCGACGGGTCGCGAACCGGCCGCGATGGAGGGAAGGAACTGACGAGCAGCGAGGCCAATACGGCGGGAATGAGCAGCCTAAGAAACTGCCGGGTGAGCCAAGGATAATGGAGCAGCAATCCTGCCATCCCGGCGAGGGCGAGGGGAAGCACGAAATCAGCAAGCAGGCTGCCAACCCGCACCCAATAGCGCGAGCTTCCATGAGCAGTGAGTATCCAGCGAAGCCCCAAACTCATGAAGCCGAAAAAGAAGGCGGAGACGAGGATGCTTCGAGGTGACATTGCGGGGTGGTCGAACGATCGCCACAGCCAAGTCGCCATCCCAACTTCGCCCAGCATGGCGAGAGCGAGCCCGGTCTGGAGGCGATGGGCTTGGCCAAAGAGCGCGAGAAGAATCGCAAATGCGCTGGCGATGAAAACGACCTCGAGTAGCGCCCGGGCATCGGAGGCTTGTCGATATGGGGAGGGAACAAGGCTGGCCGCCGGTCCGCTCACCGCGAGAGCCATGAAGGATGAAAATTGCAAGACCTTGAGTTGCTCGTGATGCAGCACGACCTGGATCAGGGAGGGCAGTGCGTGCACCAGGAAAAGAGAGAGCCAGAAGGCGGGATAATAGAACGTCACACACGTGAGCCATGTTCGAATCCAGTTCAAGTTCACCCTATTCTGCCTTGGAGCGCGGCAGCGGAGCTGCCACCCCGAACTTAACCCGCGGACTTCAATGCTTGCCTCAATCGGGTCATCTGATATAGTCAGAGAGTGCCGACCGAACAGGATGCAGAATGCCGACCTGAGGGCCAGCGCTGCCACAGCTCTCTAAGTCGCAAACTGCCGACCTGAAGGCCGGTGCTACAGCTCTCTAACAATATGGATGATTCCCAAAACCAATCCGCTACGCGTGTGGCCCCGTGTAAACTTCAGCTGCTCCCCATCCTGATGGTTCTGGCCACGCTATCTTTTTCCGCCTTCGCTCAAGCCCAACTTGATGAATACTTCCGGGCGATTGAATGGCCACCTTACCAGGATGAGACCGTGCAGTTAATGCACGAGTACTTGCGCATTAACACTTCGAATCCCCCCGGGAACGAACTGGCCGCAGCAGAATTCTTTCACCGGCTTTTCGAGAAGGCGGGAATTCCAAGCACCATCTATCCCTACGCCCCCGGGCGAGCCGATATCTACGCAGTCATCAAAGGTGATGGAACGCTCAGACCGTTGATCTTGCTGAACCACATGGATGTGGTGCAAGCCGACCCCAGCGACTGGCGGCTACCGCCTTTTTCCGGCGAAGTATTGAACGGGGAAATGTACGGGCGGGGTGCGCAAGATATGAAGGACGAGGGATTGCTTCAGGCAATGGTGATGCTGATCGCCGCCCGGCAACACCTGCACCTGATGCGCGACCTGATTTTCCTGGCCACTTCGGACGAAGAAGTCAACGACACGGGTAGTGCCTGGATGCTGGAGAACCATCCGGAATTGGTGCGGAACGCGGATTACCTCATTACGGAGGGTGGCACCAACCTCATCATCAAGGGCCGGAGGACAGTTTATGAGGTGGGCGTGGGGGAGAAGGCACCTTTCTGGCTTCGCCTCACCGCAACCGGTCGAGGCGGCCACGGTTCCATCCCGATTGCGGACTCCGCGCCAGACCGGCTGGTAAAGGCCCTCGCCCGAATAGCAGACTGGCAACCGCCCATCCGCCTGCTGCCCTCCGTGGAGCAGTACTTCCGCACGATCGCAGGGCTCGAGCCTGAACCGCGGGCCGCAGAGTTTCGCGACATCCAAAAAGCGCTTCAGGTCCCGGCATTCGCCCGAAGCATCAGCCGGGGCGAGGAATACAATTTCCTGCTGCGGGATACGGTTTCACTCACCGTCCTCCGTGGTGGGCCTCAGACCAACGTGATTCCGGAAACCGCTTACGCCGAGCTGGATGTGCGGCTGCTTCCGGGCGAAGATCCCAAAGTGTTTCTAGACCAGCTTCGCAGCGTGTTGGCGGATGATTCCATTAGCATTACGTTTGCTAACCGCTTCAAGCCTGCAAACTCCTCTTCCACAAACACCAGCCTTTACCGGCTGATCGAGCAGGTGGTGCACCAATACAATCCGCAAGCGATTGTTGCGCCGGCCCTGGGCGCCGGTTACACTGAGAGCCAGATGTACCGCCCGCTGGGAATTACTTGCTACGGTTTCAACACCCTGGAAGTGACACCGGAAGTGGACGCCACCGAGCACGCACCCAATGAGCGCGTGCCCGTCGACCAGCTCCGGAGAGGGGTGAAGGTTTTGTATGAGCTTGTGGCGCGGGCAGCCAACGAATAGAGTTGCGCAGTCATTCCCGCGAAAGCGGGAATCCACCGGAAAGCCTCGGGGAATGCGCTGGCAGAGGGCTGGATTCCCGCTTTGGCGGGAATGACTGCGTATGTAGGGCGTGCAGTGACCAAGCGGGTGCCGAGTGAAACCATGAAACGCGAGTATCCGGATCGTCCCATCGTGGGCGTGGGCGGAGTGGTTATTCATCGCCAGCGCGCCCTGCTCATTCGACGCGGCTGCGAGCCGCTCAAGGGCCAGTGGTCCATACCCGGCGGAATGCTCGAGCTTGGTGAGGAATTGGCGGAAGGGGTGCGGCGCGAATTGAAGGAAGAAACCGGGTTGGAGGTCGAGCCGCTGGAAATCGCGGCGGCGTTCGATCGCATCACGCGGGAAGGGGAGCGCGTCAAGTACCACTACGTGATCGTGGATTACGTTTGCCGGCTGAAGGGCGGACAACTCAAGCCCGCTTCCGACGTTACGGACGCGCGCTGGGTGCGCCGCGAAGAGATGCCGCAGTATCACCTGACTGAGATGGCCACTAAGGTCATCCTGGAATCGTTTGAGATGATGAGAATACGTCGCTTCTCTCGGGCTCCGCGCCAGCAGGTCAAGCCCGCATCGTAGACGGGATCGCCGCGATCAGTCAGCAGCACTACTCAGCGCGCGCTGAAGGGCCTCGCGGGGGCGAAGGACCTCGATCCCTAACTCCAGATGGTTCTTGAGCGCGTTGTAGAGGTCCTCGTCACTGGTGACGAGTAAAGGGTGCAGATTTCACAAGTCTTCGGGCCGGCACTACGCATCATGACTCCCCTCCTTGGATAAGGAGGGGGCAGAGGGTGGTTGGGCTGGTGCGCCCCAGGCCTCCGGCCGGATCCCACCCCGGCGCGGAACCGACCCCTCACCTGCCTGCGGGCCATAGCGGGCTGTGCGCCGGGAGCGTGCATAACCCTTCGGCGGGCGAAGGCCCGTCCCGCGGCGGCTGGAGAATACGCCGTCGCGGTCCACCCTCTCCCCACGGGAGAGGGCTTTCATCCTGGGTTCTGGCCCGGAGTCGAGGGCAAGGTGGCTATGATCTTCGCCTTTTGACTCTCGACACTCAACTTTCGACTCTTGACTTCTCGACTCCCCGACTCGCCAAACGAAAAGCCCCTGGCCGTACGCTGACCGCACGACCAGGGGCCCGGGATACTGATTGGGTTTGGCTTTTCTCCCTCCTTCATCGGGGAGCGGCGCCCCACAGCGCCCTTGCCACTAACCCTCCGTCGCTAGCGAGAGGTTCCCACAAGTGGGCACATGCTTGACGCCTAAGCCTCAGCACCCTCGCTAAGGTTACTTTCTATCGACATGGATCACCTCCTTTCCAGCGTTAGGGTGATAATAAAGTCCGATTTATTTCGAGTCAAGAAAAATCGAAGGGCCGGGAGCGAATTTACATCAGCCGCCATTCCTTCTCAGGCCAGCCGCCCTTCCCGATGAGCGGCACAAACTGGCAAGGGTCGAGGACGCTCGTCTTGACTTCTCCAGCCTGTTTGAGGTTGAGCAGAAGGTCCTGATGCCGAAGGTCCCCAACAGGAATCACCAAGCGGCCTTGTTCTGCCAGTTGCTCGAGCAAGGCGGGCGGGACAATGGGCGCGGCAGCAGTGACAAGGATGATGGCATAAGGCGCCGCTGGTGGATAACCCTCGCTACCGTCGCCCACAATGACTTCCACTCCGTCGTACCCGAGCCGTGCCAGGCGTTCGCGTGCTGAGTTCGCGAGCACGGCATTACGTTCTATGGTGTAAACTCTAGCCCCCAGGTAGGCCAGGATGGCTGCCTGATACCCGCTCCCGGTCCCCACCTCCAGCGCCTTGTCTCCTGGCTGCACGTGGGCTGCTTCAGTCATGGCCGCAACAATGTAGGGTTGGGAGATGGTTTCCGCTTCGCCAAGCGGCAAGGGTCGATCGTCGTAAGCAGCCTTCACCAGAGCCGGCGGGACAAACTCGTGGCGCGGGACCCGGAACATGGCGTCCAGGACCTTTTCGTCGCGGATGCCGCGATACCGCAGTTGGATTTCGATCATCAATCGGCGTTCTTCCTCAAATGGCAATGGTTCGGTCATTTTACAAAACACTGGGCAGGGGGTCGGGCCGGACACGGAACCCGGGCAGGATCCCTTGTCACCGGACGTTCAGGTTGCCTTAATCATCGCTCCACTGCTTGCACTCGTCCAGGGTTTTTTTCTTGGACTGCGGCAGCGGAGCCTGCGGAGCTGCCGCCTTCGATCTCGCGCGCGCGAGTCCCTCCACCCCCAACCCCTCCTCACATGAGGAGGGGAGTTCGAAATTCCCCTCCTTGCGTAAGGCGGCGTTAGGGGAGGTCGCGTGGAATTGTTGGATGCGCTCAAGTCGTCAAGGCGGCAGCTCCGCAGGCTCCGCTGCCGCACTCCAAGGCTGGTGTAATTCTCAGCCCCAGGGTAAACTTCTAGTTAACGGCTCGAGTTGAAATGATGAACCGCGAAAAATACTCCCGGCAGATTCTATTTCCTCCCATCGGCGCGGATGGGCAAGAAAAGCTTCTCGAATCCAAGGTGATGATATTGGGTTGTGGGGCGCTTGGGACGGCCCAGGCCAGCGCACTGGCGCGCGCGGGCGTGGGAACGCTGCGCATCGTGGACCGCGACTTTGTCGAGGAATCAAATCTCCAGCGCCAGATTCTCTACGACGAGGCGGATGCCAGGGAGCGCATGCCAAAAGCCATTGCTGCGGCGCGCAAGCTGAGACAGATCAATTCTGAGATCAGGGTCGAGGGTCTGGTGAAAGACGTGGATAATCGGAACATCGAAAAACTCGTCAGCGGTTTCCAAGTAATTCTGGACGCCACGGACAACTTCGAGGCGCGCTACTTGCTGAACGAGGTCTCCGCGAAACTCGCTCTTCCCTGGATCTACGGGGCGGTGGTGGCCAGCTACGGTATGACCATGACCATCCTTCCCGGCCGCACAGCCTGCTTGGCGTGCCTTTTCCCCAGTCCGCCCGAGGGCGCCTATGACACGTGCGACACGGTGGGCGTGATCGGCCCAGCGGTTTCCTGGGTGGCGGCCATCCAGGTGACGGAAGCGCTGAAAATCCTTCTGGGCCGGCCGCAGGAGCTGCACGGAGCCATGCTTGCCTATGACATCTGGAAGAACCAGCTTCAGGAAGTCCGGCCGCGCAGAGACCCTCAGTGCCGGGTTTGCGGCGCCAAAGAGTTTGCCTACCTCAGCAGAACCGCCCCGATGCACACCAGCCTCTGCGGGCGCGACTCCGTGCAGATTCACGCCGCAGCGTCTCGCCAGTTGGACCTTGCGGAGTTGAAAGCTCGTCTGGAGCAGTTTGGCCGCGTGCGCGCCAACGAGTTCCTGCTCATTTTCTCGGTCGACGCCTACGAATTGACGATTTTCCCCGATGGCCGGGCCATCATTAAAGGCACGCACGACCCCGCCGTGGCCCGAAGCGTCTACGCCAAGTACATCGGAGCGTAGTTCCGGCAGGGGTAGCGCGGACCCCTGGGTTTGGGGTCCGCGGCGTGTCCATGGGCTCGAGAGAACGCTTTACGTCGTCGGGGGTCCGCGGGTGGCGCATACGTCACGACGCAGTTTGTCGTGATGCATGCGCCCCTCTGAATCGAGACCGCTATCTGAACGTTACGCCAATGCGGAAGCCGACGAGATGTCGTGAAGAGCGCAGGAAGTAGTTTCCTAGGGGTTGAAATTCTACGCTCAGAAATTGGCCGCCAATATCATCCCGAACCTCTAAACGCAGAGCGGCAAGGCGCGATAGCCAGAAGTTGACTCCACCACCGAAATTGCCGCCGTCCTCGTGCGATAGCCCGACGTTGGAGACGTAGTAGAAGGTATAGCCCCCTGTCAGAAAGGGTTCGACTTTGCGTCTTTTCGTGCTGGCCCCAAAGTGGTAAGACAAATCAACTGAGCCGATCCAGGTTCGTAAACTCGAACCTTCAAACGGTTGCGTCGAGCTCAAGATTTCGCCACCCACCCCGACTCCATTGTCCAACAATTCTCCTCCGGCACCGAACTGGTGAGCGTTGGTGTTGGTTGGGAGTTCTTTTGGAGCTGAACCCGCTATCTGGAGGGAAAGCTTCGCCGGTGCGTCGGCGAATGGTATGAAGTAGGCTTGCCAGTGGTACTGAGAGTCAGGATTCTGTGCCCGGGCCAAGACAGGAAACGCGCATAAAAGCGCGGCTGTCAGGATCAGATTTCGCATGTTCCACCTCGGAGAGCTCAGTGAAGGGCACCCGTGCCAAAGTCTACATATATAGAGGTTGGTTGTCAAGCCCTTCCTTCGTGCACGTGGGTGGCGCATACGTCACGACGCAGTTTGTCGTGATGTATGCGCCCCTCCGCATCAACAGGTGGGGCACTCAACAGACAGGGGCGCAGACATGCCAAAAAACGGCACGTCTGCGCCAGCCCTGCACTCTACGCCCTATTCCGCACGCCGCACAGGAAGAACGGCAGAGCCCCAACACCAGGGACTCTGCGCCCGCTACTCGCTCGGATGGAATTGGTGCGGCCTTTTCGGAGATCCGTTCACTCGCTTTGCGATGCTGGCGGAGGAGGGTACTCTGGAAGTTTCGACTTTTGGATGTCCTGGCGCTTCACTTCCAGTTCATCGAACAAGATGGAAGGAGTCACAATGCTGTGCGGAACATTCTGTACTCGGTTCAGGACCCTCAGGTCACTGCCGGCAGCGATCAGGTCATTGCGCAGCGCTCGCGCATCCAGGTCACCGAATACCGCGCCGCGAACAAGCTCCTCGTGCCCGTCTTTGACCCATATCTTGTAGAGCAGCCGAGGCGCGCGTGCTACACCTATGCTATCCACAAAATATCCATACGGAAGCTCGCGCTGTTGGCAAAGCTCGAGGAGTTTCTTCTTCAGGTCTTCTTCTGGCACGGCCTCAGAGGAACTTACCAGCATGTTCCCCAAACTGGGCCCCGGGGAGTTGACCGGCAGGCGGGCCCGTCCGTGACCATTGGAGGTAGGGAAATCCAAAATGGGTTCTCGACCCAGAAGATAGTTCGCGAGTTTGCCTTTCTCGATGACCGAAACCCGCATGGCTCGCACTCCCTCGTCATCCACTTCGTAGTTGCCCAGTAATGATCTGCCGTTGAACGAAGCCAGCGTGGGATCATCGACCACGGAGAGGAATTCCGGAAGCACCCGGCTCTTATAGCTGGAGGCGAAGGCGCCCCTGGTACGAGCCGGCTGCCCTAAGCCCGGCTTCCGCCCGAGGATGTTCTCGCCCACCAAATCGGCAAAGACGGCGGAGGCCGCGCCGGCCGAGAACAGGACGGGCCCGCGGTATTCTTCGTCGGCCACCGGTGCAGCCCGCAAATCCTTCAAATCGCCCAGCAGTTTCGTAGCGCGCGCAAGAAACGCTTCGGCGGTAGGCAGGTCCTTGCTATCGGGCACTGCGTACGTGACCGAGCGCTCCAGTTGCATGCCGTCGGCCGCCTGTGTACTTGCTGCGAAGGACACCTCGTATGAGGCCTGACCGCTGCGGACTACGGTTCCTTCCGAGTTTACGAAAAAGCGGTTCGCAGTCTGGAACTGGAGAGAGGAATCAATAGACTCGGTTTGCGGGTCGGTTTTGTAGAGCGCCGTTGCGTCTTGCAGGGTCTTCAGCCAGGGAGTGGGATCAATATCCAGTTTGACCGGCGGCTCCATAAACTGCACCGGCTCCGCGTGCGCAAAATCATCTACCGGATGCTCGACGTTCAACTGTTCCAACTGTGCCTGCTTGGCGGCAAGAGCCTCCGTGGCCGCCTTGTAGGCTTTGTCGGTCGCGAGCCACAGGTGGTGGCGCAGAGCGAGTTCGTCGTCATCCAGCGGAACGTAATCCGTCGCACCCTCGCCCTGTCTGAAGTAGCTGTCCTGCTTGTAGTCGCCCACCCTGACGACGACACGCGCAAAACGGAGATGCGCGCGGAGGTTGGTGCGCAGCGCGCCAAAGGTCGCCTCCGCGATGTAGCCGTCCATATCAACGACCCGGTATTCAATGTAGTAGGGCGCCGCCATCTGCTCCAATTTGAGTTGCGCTTTGGAGCGTTCCAATTCCTTCTGCATCGCTCGCAGCACGGGATCGTCAGTCGTCGATGGCGCAGAGGCGTTCGCAGGATGCTCAAAAACCCTCGTTAACATTGTCATTCCGAGCGGAGCGAGGAATCTCGCTCTGCTAGTGGGGGACATGTGAGATTCCATGTAGCCTGCGGCCCCTCGGAATGACAGCGGGGATGGGTTCTTGAACCAACTGTTAGGTTGTGCCAAGGTGGAGGGAAGGCACAGGAAAAACCACAACGTCAGGACCGATGTCAGCCTTATCCATCTTCCCCTCATTGCTGGCCTCCCATCTTCGCGGCGTCCTTAGACTCGCCTCCCTCGAAGCCGGGTGGCGGCAGGATCGGCGGCCGGTCGAGAGAATGGGCGCGTTTCTGCACCTCGATGTCGGAGAAAAGCATTGCCGGGGCGGCGGCCGAAACAGGTACATTGCCGGACTCCGCGCCGCAGATGCCGTTGAAAACTTCCGTTTTCTCGCCGGTCAGCAGAATGTGGCTCATCGCTGCCAGCGGCGTCCCCACTATATCTACACCGCGCGTCAGTTCGTCCGGGCGGCCATCCGGATAAACACGCCAGACCAGGATCGGCAACACCATGAACGCCTGGGGTGCGGCTCGCTGGGTCAAGGTGAAACCTCCTTCGATGTCCTCGAAATACAGTCCATAGGGCTTGCCCTGTCTTTTCACCTCTTCGATCAGCTTCTGGCGGAGCTCCGCATCTTTGACAGTGCGCGACGACGTCACAATCAGGTTGCCTTGCCGTCCGGTGGGCATCAAACCCGGTTGCGCTCGCCCGTGTCCGTTCGACTTAGCAAAATCCTTAATGGGCATACGCGACATTAAGAAGTTCTTCAGCACGCCATCCTTGATGACTTCCACGCGGCGGGTAGGCATCCCCTCGTCGTCATACTTGTACCAGCCGGAGAGGTCCACGCCTTCGAAGGCCCGCTGGGTGGGGTCATCGATCACACTCAGAAACTCCGGCAGCACTGGCTGATTGAGCTTTTTGGTGAACGTTTGACCTTCATTCTCTCCCCGCTGGCGATGACCTTCTAATCGGTGCCCTAACACCTCATGGAAGAACACCGCTGCGGCGCGGCCGGAAAGCAGTGCTGGTCCATCGTAGGGTTCAGCCAGAGGGGCGGAACGCAGGGCTTTGAGATCCGCAGCCATCTTATCCACGCGCGCGGCTATTTCTTGTTCGCCGGGCAAGTGCCCGGCAGTCTCCGCCTGAAAAGTCTCTACCCGCATTAGTTCCATGCCGTCGTCGGCCTGCGTCGCCGCCTCGATCGTCAGCCTGACCATAGCATTGGGGGTGACGAGGCCAGTCCCCTCCGTGGAGATAAAATGCCAGCGGGTTCTTTGTGCAATTACCATCACGGTCGAGCTATAAACGAACGGGTACTTCGCGAACCACCCCGAATAACGCCGCACCATCCCCTCCAGCCCGCGTTGATCCTGGGTAGCGGTAAGCTCGGTGTAATCGGTGTGAATCTCGGACGTTTCTTGCGAGAAGTCCGGCGAGGTGTCTTCTTCCTTGGCGTTGACCTCGGTGGCGGTCTTGACCTTCAAGTAGGCCTGCGAGGCCTTGCGGTACTCGCTGTAAGTCAATTGCCACAGCACATGTGCAATGGCGTCGCGGTCGTCGGTAAGTGGAATCGTCCCAGAACTGATGCCCGAGGGCCGGTTGTCCTCGTGGGTGTTGTCCAGCGCGGCCGTGCCAACGCGCACAATTACATCGGCGTAACGCGAACGGGTGTGCATGGAATTGACCATACTGCCTTGGCTCCCAATGGCTACCTCCATGCTCTGATCGTGAATCGCATAGCTTATGAAGTAGGGGGCGGGATCGAGCTTTCCCAACTCGCTTTGGCCCCGATGAATTTCCTGCTGCATTGTCGAGAGCAGGACGTCTTTCGAGTCTGTCGTGGCGGCGGAGTTTGGCCCGCCGAAAGCAGCTCTCAAGCAAAGGGCGAG
>Ga0187808_10000282_pt1 | contig 14727 bp, 11 predicted proteins | sample NC_wetland_sal_i_5_FD_132427 | JGI IMG/M metagenome (GOLD analysis project Ga0187808, IMG submission 132427) | Wetland sediment microbial communities from Neuse River Estuary, North Carolina, USA - ASW_3 | ecosystem: Environmental > Aquatic > Freshwater > Wetlands > Sediment | place: USA: North...
GCACGAGCATCCCACCCAGGCGTTGCTTGATGCCTTCACGTTGCGACGCAAGCTCGGCGCGCTCGACGGCGTCCGGATCTGGATCGTCGGCGACGTGCTGCATTCGCGCGTTGCACGTTCAAACATCCTGGCGCTGCAGCGGATGGGAGCGCGGGTGACCGTGTGTGGCCCTCCGACCCTGATCCCGAGGGAGATCGAGGCGCTCGGCTGCGAGGCGACCGTGTCGCTTGACCGGCTCCGCGAAGCCGACGTCGTGTACGTGCTGCGGATGCAGAACGAGCGGATGCGGGAGGCGTTCGTTCCCTCGCTTCGGGAGTACGCGGTCCGCTACCAGATCAACGCGGCGCGGCTGAAGCCCAACCAGCTGCTGATGCATCCGGGGCCGGTCAACCGCGGAATCGAGCTCTCGGCCGACGCCATCGATTCCCCGCAGGCGCTGATCGGCGCGCAGGTCAAGGCCGGCGTGGCGGTGCGGATGGCGGTCCTGTACGAGCTGCTCGTCGGATCGCCGATGCTGGCGGTGGTGGCGTGAGCGGAGGGGCGCCCGCGAAGCTCTTCCACTGCGGGCGGCCCGGCGTTGATCTTCTGATCCGTTCGGGCCATGTGCTGGATCCCCGCGCGGATCTCGACGAGCCACACGACATTCTGATCCGCGACGGTCAGATCGCCGAGATCGGCGCGCCGGGATCGTTGCCGCCGCCAGAGGACGGCGAGCTGTTCGACGCGACCGCCAAGCACGTTTTCCCCGGATTCGTCGACGCCCACGTCCACCTGCGCACGCCGGGTCAGGAGTACGAGGAGGACATCGAGTCCGGGACGGATGCGGCTGCCGCCGGGGGGTTCTGCGCGGTGATCGCGATGCCCAACACCGATCCGGTCGTCGACGACTGCGCGGTCCTCGGGTCGCTGATCGACCGCGCAAGTCGCGAGGCGTGCGTCCAGGTGGGATTTCTCGCCTCGATCACACGCGGGCTGCGCGGCGACGAACTGACGGAGATGGCGGCGCTGGCGGAGGCCGGTGCGCTGGGGTTCACCGACGACGGCACGCCGGTGGCCTCCGCCGGCATGCTCCGCAAGGCCCTTCAGTATCAGCGCCTGTGCGGCGGAGTGATCGCGCTACACGAGGATGATCCCGCCCTCTCGCGCGACGGCGTGATGCACGAGGGCGCCGTGTCGGCTCGTCTCGGTCTCGCCGGGATCCCGTCGGTATCCGAATCCACGATGATCGCGCGCGACGCGGCGCTGGCCCGCTACGAGGATGCCCGGGTGCACTTCCAGCACCTGTCGGCAGCGGAATCGGTGCAGGCGCTCGAGCAGGCCAAGGACGCCGGGGTGCGGGTAACCGGGGAGGTGACCCCCCACCACCTCACGCTCACCGACGACCTCGTGCGTACGCTCGACAGCCGCTTCAAGATGAATCCGCCCCTGCGCCACCCGGGCGACCGCCAAGCGCTGATCGAGGCGCTGCGCAGCGGCGTGATCGACTGCGTCGCGACCGATCATGCGCCGCATGCCCGCGAGGAGAAGGAGGTCCCGTTCGAGCAGGCGGCGATGGGAACGACCGGACTCGAGACTGCCTTTGCGGCGCTGTTCACCGAACTGGTGCTGCCAGGCGTGCTCGAGCTCGCGGTGGTGGTTGAACGGATGACGGCCGGGGCGGCGGTCTACGACCTGCCGACGCCCCGGATCGCCCCCGGCGAGCCTGCCAACCTGTCGATCATCGACCTTGACGCGAGCTTTGAGGTCGGCGAGCGCGGATACGTGAGCCGTTCGCAGAACTGCGCTTTTCACGGTCGCAGCCTGCACGGCCGCGTCCTGCTGACGCTCGCCGCCGGGGCGGTCGCGTTTCGCGGGCGGATGCTGGTCGAGGCGGCGTCGGCGCGATGAGCGCCCCGAGCGCCTACGTCCTGCTTCAGGACGGCAGCCGCTTTGACGGGTTGGCCTGCGGAGCTCAGGGTCATCCAGCTGTGGGGGAGATCGTGTTCACGACCTCCATGTCCGGCTACCAGGAAGCGATGACTGATCCGAGCTACGCCGGGCAGCTGATCGTCTTCACCTTCCCGATGATCGGCAACTACGGGGTCTCGGCCGAGGCGATGGAGTCTGACCGGGTCCACGCCAGGGCCGCGATCATGCGGGCCGCTGTCGATCGCGACGACGCACCGAGTGCCGAGCACGGTTGGTTGCGCTGGCTCGAGCACTGGGGCATCCCCGCGATCACCGACGTTGACACGCGGTCCCTGGTCCGCCAGATTCGCGATCAAGGCGCGATGCGTGGGGGGCTGTTCCCGGCTCATCTGTCCGAGGCGGACGCGCTGGCGCAGATCGACGCCGAGCCCGAGATGCTCGGGCGCGACCTGGCCCGGGAGGTCACCCCAAGCGGCCTCACGATCCTCGGCGACGGCAGCGGCCCGCGGATCGCGATGATCGACACGGGCGTCAAGCTCTCGATCGTGCGCAACCTGCTTGAGCGCGGCGCCACCGTCGAGCTGCACCCTTGCACCACCAGCGCCGAGCAATTGCTCGGCGCTGATCCGGACGCGGTGTTTCTGGCGAACGGCCCTGGGGATCCGGCGGCGCTTGACTACATCGCCACCACCGTCCGCGGGCTGGTCGGCAAGCTGCCCGTGTACGGCATCTGCCTCGGCCACCAGCTGCTGTGTCGCGCACTCGGGCTCGAGACCTACAAGCTGCCCTTTGGCCACCATGGCGCCAACCATCCGGTCAAGGACCTGAGGACCGGCAGAGTCGAGATCACTAGCCAGAACCATGGATTCGCGGTGCTCGGCCCAGATGGCGCGAAGACAATCGAGGACGACGAACCGGTGTGCTGGGAGACCGATTTCGGTGCCGCTGAGCTCAGCCACATCAATCTCTATGACCGCACGGTCGAGGGGCTGGTGCTCAAGGACGTGCCCGGCGCGACGGTCCAGTACCACCCCGAGGCCGGGCCGGGCCCGCACGACGCGCTGCACCTCTTCGACCGGTTCGTAGCCGAGATGGGGCAGGCAGCCTGACGCGATGCCCCGTCGGACCGACATCCACAAGATTCTGCTGATCGGCTCCGGCCCGATCGTGATCGGGCAGGCCGCCGAGTTCGACTACTCCGGAACCCAGGCTTGCCGCGTGCTGATCGAGGAGGGCTACGAGGTCGTGCTCGTGAACTCCAACCCGGCGACGATCATGACCGACCCCGAGGTCGCCAGCACGACGTATATCGAGCCCCTGCTGCCGCGCCCCGTGACCCAGGTGATCGAGCGTGAGCGACCGGACGCGCTGCTGGCGACACTCGGGGGGCAGACAGCTCTGAACTTGGCCAAGGCGCTCCACGAGGACGGCACGCTCGCGCGCTATGGAGTCGAGCTGATCGGCGCCGACTACGAAGCGATCGACCGCGCCGAGGACCGCGAGCGCTTCCGCGAGACGATGACCCAAGCTGGCCTGAGGGTTCCGAGGAGCGCGATCGCGCGGACGATCGAGGAGGCGCGCGCCGCGGCAGCTGTGGTGGGGCTTCCGTTCATCGTCCGGCCTGCGTTCACGCTTGGCGGCACCGGCGGCGGCGTGGTCGGTGACCAGCGCGAGCTCGAGAGGGTGGTCAGCCGCGGGCTGGCGGCCTCGCCGATCGGGCAGGTGCTGATCGAGGAGTCGGTGCTCGGATGGGGCGAGTTCGAGCTCGAGGTGATGCGCGACCGCGCCGACAACGTGGTGATCATCTGCTCGATCGAGAACGTCGATCCGATGGGCGTCCACACCGGCGACAGCGTGTGCGTCGCACCTCAGCAGACGCTGACCGACAGGCAGTACCAGGTGCTTCGCGACCAGGCGATCGCCGCGATCCGCGCAGTCGGCGTGGAGACAGGAGGCTCGAACGTTCAGTTCGCGGTGAATCCCGCCACCGGCGAGGTGGTCGTGATCGAGATGAATCCGCGCGTGTCCCGATCCAGCGCCCTCGCGAGCAAGGCCACCGGCTTCCCGATCGCCAAGATCGCAGCGCGCCTGGCTGTCGGATATTTGCTCGAGGAGATCCCGAACGACATCACGAGAGCGACACCGGCGAGCTTCGAACCGGCGATCGACTACTGCGTGGTGAAGTGGCCGCGGTTCGCCTTCGAGAAGTTCCCGGGCGCCGAGGCCGACCTGACCACCCACATGAAGTCGGTGGGGGAGGCGATGGCGATTGGGCGGACGTTCAAACAGGCCTTTGCCAAAGCGCTGCGCTCCCGCGAGCTCGACACCAAGCCGCAGTACCCAGCCAACCAGGACGAGCTGCTCACGATGCTCGAGCAGCCCGGCGCCGAACGCTTTGACTTTCTGCTCGAGGCCCTCCGGCGCGGCGTCGGGGTGCCAGAGCTGCACCGCAGGACGAGCATCGACCCGTGGTTCCTACTCGAGCTCGGCGAGCTGGTCTCAGCGCCTGAGGCGCCGTTCGCCGGCCGGCGAACGTTCAAATCCGTCGATACCTGCGCTGCGGAGTTCGCCGCCAGGACCCCGTACTACTACTCGAGCTGGGAGCGGCCCGGCCCCCGCGGCGCCGGTCACGAAGTCGAGCGCGGGGAGCGCAGGAGCGTCGTGATCCTCGGCTCGGGTCCCAACCGGATCGGCCAGGGCATCGAGTTCGACTACTGCTGCGTCCATGCGGTGCAGACGGTCCGGGAATCGGGCCGTGACGCGGTCATGATCAACTGCAACCCAGAGACGGTCTCGACCGACTACGACATCTCCGACCGCCTGTACTTCGAACCGCTGACGCTCGAGGACGTACTGGCAGTCTGCGAAGTCGAGAGTCCGGAAGGGGTGGTCGTCCAGTTCGGTGGCCAGACGCCGTTGAAGCTCGCGGCCGGGCTCCACCAGGCCGGCATCCCGATCCTCGGGACCGGCATCGAGGCGATCGACCTCGCCGAGGATCGCTCCCGGTTCGGGGCGCTGCTCGACCGCCTCGGCTACAAGGCCCCGCCGTACGCGACCGCATCATCTCCCGAGGCAGCGCTCGAGTGCGCGGCAAGGGTCGGATTTCCGTTGCTCGTGAGGCCGAGCTACGTGCTCGGCGGGCGGGCCATGGAGATCGTCTACGGCGTCGAAGGGCTGCGGGACTACCTGACCAGGGTCGGCCCGAGCGCCCAGGACGCCACGATCTACCTGGATCGCTTCCTCGAGGACTCGATCGAGGTCGACGTCGACGCGCTGTGTGACGGCGGCGACGTCTGGATCGCGGGGATCATGCAGCACGTCGAGGAGGCGGGAATCCACTCTGGCGATTCCGCTTGTGTCTTGCCGCCGCACACCCTCGGTGAGGAGATCGTCGCCCAGATCCGCGAGCAGACCGAGGGCATCGCGCGCGCACTCGGCGTGGTCGGGCTGCTGAACGTCCAGTTCGCGATCCACGGTCAGGAGGGACTGCACGTGCTCGAGGCCAACCCCCGCGCCTCCCGGACGGTTCCGTTCGTGTCCAAGGCGATCGGCGTGCCGTTGGCGAAGCTGGCGTGTCGGATCATGCTCGGAGCACGGCTTGCAGAGCTCGAGCTTCCGGAGGACACCACCAACGGTCATGTGTGCGTCAAGGAGGCCGTGCTTCCCTTCAGTCGCTTTACCGGGTCCGACGCCGTGCTTGGACCCGAGATGCGCTCCACCGGAGAGGTGATGGGCATCGCCCGCGACTTCCCGACCGCCTTCGCCAAGGCACAGGCCGCCGCGGGTGCGGGGCTCCCGAACAGCGGCACGGTGTTCATCACGGTCGCCGACGGCGACAAGCCGGCTGCGACGGGACTGGCCACGGTCATGCACGAACTCGGTTTCCAGATCATCGCGACGCGCGGGACCGCGCAGGCGATCCGGAAGATGGGCATTCCGGCCGAGGCGATCAACAAGATTGCCGACGGCTCGCCCCACGTCGTTGATTGGATCGAGCGGGGCGACGTCGACCTCGTGATCAATACGCCGGTCGGAACCGGCGCCCGCACCGACGGCTACGAGATCCGTACGGCCGCGATCGCCCGAGGGATCCCATGCATCACCACGATCGCAGGCGGAATCGCGGCGGCTCGCGCGATCTCGGCCGCCCGGCGGGGCGAGCCCCAGGTCCTGCCGCTGCAGGAGATCCACAGCGCCAGCCGCACCGAGAACGGTCAGATTCCCGCGAGCACCTCGGTGGTGGGGTGAGCGCGGCGCGCACGGTCGCGCCGTTCGGCCGCCGCCTTGCGCCGGTCACGGCCCGCGAGCAGCATGGCGCCTATGTGGTCCTACGGTGCGACGATTTGGAGGGACCGCACCCGCAGGCCGGCCAGTTCTACATGCTCGCGGCTGCGAGCAGGTGGGGAGGGGGGGAGGGGGAGCGTCCGTTTCTGCCACGGGCCTTCAGCGTCCTGAGGGCGCACGAGGATCCTGCGGGAGGTGTCGAGCTCGCTTTCCTGATCGAAGACGTGGGTCCGGGCACAAACCGCCTCTGCGAGCTGGTGCCCGCTGACGGCCTGCTCCTCCTGGGGCCCCTGGGCCATGGATTTGAGCCCCCGCGAGGAGACCGCAGGGCGCTGCTGGTCGGAGGCGGCGTGGGAATCGCGCCGCTCGCTATCTGGCAAGACCGGCTCGGCGCCGACACGCCCGCGCTGCTGGGATTTCGTGACGCACCGCGCGCCGAGGCTGCGAGATTGATCAGCGGTGCGAGGATCGCGACCGATGACGGCAGCGTCGGCCACTCCGGCCCCGTCACCGACCTGCTGAAACGCAAGCTCGAATTCGGCGGCGAGGGGCTGGAGGTATACGCGTGCGGCCCACCCGCGATGCTCGAGGCCGTTCGCTTGATCTGCGCCGAACACCGCAGTCCCGCGCAACTGGCGCTCGAGTCCGGGATGGCCTGCGGATTCGGGGCGTGCTTCGGCTGCGTCGTCAGCACGCTGGAGGGCTACATCAGGCTGTGCGTCGACGGTCCGGTGCTTGATGCGTCGACGCTGGAAACGGTGGCGGTGGGGCATTGAGCGTCACGTTCTGCGGAATCGAGCTCGCGCACCCGCTCATCAACGGCTCCGGGACGTTTGATCCGATCGCCGCCGAGCGCGTCTTTGGCGGCGAGCTCGCTGAGCGCTTCCCGTTCGCGGCCTTCGTTTCCAAGACCGTCACGCTCGACCCCCGGCAGGGAAACCCGCCTCCACGGCTGTGGGAGCTGCCCGGCGGTCTGATCAACTCCATCGGTTTGCCGAACAAGGGCCTGCGACGGTTTCTCGGCGAGGACCTCCCGCGGTTGGCGCAACTGCCTGTCCCGGTGATCGTGAACGTGATGGGATTCAGCCGTGAGGAGATCGCCGAGCTGGTCTGCGCGCTCGATGAACGAGATGAAGCGGCGGGGATCGAGCTGAACGTTTCCTGTCCGAATGTCGAGACGGGCCTGGTGATGGGCGCTGACCCGTGGGAGCTGGGGGCTCTGCTGAACCAGGTGCGACCGCTGACGGGGAAACCGCTGATCGTCAAGCTGACCCCCAACGCCACCGACGTGGCCGCAGTCGCGCTGGCCGCTCAGGAGGCCGGGGCCAGCGCGCTGTCGCTGATCAACACGCTGCGCGGGATGGCGTTCGATCCGCGCTCAGGACAGCCCTGGCTGGGAGCGACCACCGGTGGAGTCTCCGGGCCAGCGGTGCGCGCGGTCGCGTTGGCCCAGGTGCACGCGGTCGCGCAGGCGGTCGAGATCCCGATCATCGGAATGGGGGGCGTCCAGCGGGGAGAAGACGCGCTCGATCTGATGCGGGCCGGCGCAGACCTGGTGGCGGTCGGAACCGAGAGCTTCCGGGACCCTGCCGCAGCCTTGCGAATCGCCGCCGAACTCGATCAGCTACTCGCAAAGAGCGCAATCTAGCCGAGAGGCCACATCGGAGGTGGAGAGGGGTTTCGCGATCCGTGCTCCTATCGGACTCAAAACCCCCTGCAAACGATCCCTATTCCCGAAACCATCCTCGACAATGCTCAACCTCAACGAGAGCTATACCCAAATTGAGCCGATTTGCCTTGATCGTCGGAGCCCAAGATGTATAGTCGCCGCCCATGCCGCTGGTCACCGAACAGCTCGCCAAGCCCACGGTCGCCCCGGAGCGCTCCTATGTGCAACGCATGGAGGCGCTCCAACGAGCGAACGACATTCGCAGTCGCCGGGCGCAGCTGAAGCGCGATCTCAAGGCCGGCCGTCAACCGATCGACGAGTTGCTGCTGGCGCCCCCGGCGTACCTGGAGACCGCCAAGGTGTTCGATCTCCTGCTTGCGGTTCCCAAGTACGGGCGCGTGAAGGCGAACAAGATTCTGACGCAGTGCAAGATCTCGCCGAGCAAGACGGTCGGTGGCCTCTCCGAGCGCCAGCGGCGAGAGCTCGTCGCGTTCATGCGGCGGCGCTGAGCCTCCGCGCCACCGCGTCCCGGTGGCAAAGGTGTTCGTGATCACCGGGCCCTCGGGCGTCGGCAAGGGAACGCTGATCCGCGGTCTCCTCGAGCGGGTGCCGGACCTGGAGCTGTCGGTGTCCGCGACTACACGCAAGCCTCGTCCAGGAGAGCGGGACGGGATCGACTACATCTTCATGACGCCCGAAGCGTTCGAGCGACACGTCGCCGACGGGGACTTCCTCGAGCACGCCATCTACTCCGCGAACCGCTATGGAACGCTGCGCTCCCAGGTCGAGAGCCGACTACGGGAAGGTCGCCCCGTCGTGCTCGAGATCGAATTGCAGGGGGCTCGGCAGGTTCGAAAGGCGATGCCCGAAGCAACCGCCGTCTTCATCGCGCCACCCTCTCGCGAGGCGCTTCGCGCGCGGCTGATCGGAAGGGGCACCGACACCCCGGAGCAGGTGGACGAGCGGATGCGGACCGCAGAGCTGGAGCTGGGGGCGCAGCCAGAGTTTGCGCACGTGGTCGTCAACGACCGTCTCGAGCACGCCACCGACGAGCTTGTCGCAATCGTCCTCGCCGCACTCGCCGGACGCTAACCTTCTTTCACCCCCTAGGCAAAGGACACCAAGCCTTGATCTCACCCCGTATCGACAAGCTGCTCGAGCACGTCGACTCCAACTACGCGAGCGTGATCGTCGCCGCGAAGCGCGCCCGCCAGATCAACTCCTACTACCACAACCTCGGCGAGGGGACGTTCGACGAGTTCCCGCCTCCGATGGTCGATACCCGCTCGAAGAACTATCTGACGATTGCCCTGGAGGAAGTCGCCCAGGGCAAGCTGAAGTACCAGTACAGGTAGGTCGGCGAAGCCGACCGGTCACGCGATGCCGGAGGCGGAGCACCTCTTTCAGGACGCGGGGCTGGACGCCCCGCGGAGGTAACCCACGATGGCTCGGGTGCTCGTTGGTGTGAGCGGCGGGATCGCCGCTTACAAGGCGCTCGAGGCAGTCAGGCTCGCGGTCAAGGCGGGCCACGCGGTCCGCGTGATCCAGACGCCGACGAGCGAGCGATTCGTGGGCCGGGCCTCGTTTGAGGGCATCACCGGCGCGCCGGTGCTGATCAGTGAATTCGAGCCCGATCCCGTGCGGGGTGCCTACCCGGGCGAGCCGTTGCCCGACCGGAAGCCGATCAGCCATCTGGCGCTGGTCGAGCGCGCCGAGCTGTACCTGATCGCCCCCGCCAGCGCGAACACGCTGGCCAAGCTCGCCCACGGTCAAGCCGACAACCTCCTCACGACCGCAGCGCTCGCCGCATCGTGCCCTGTGCTGGTTGCGCCGGCGATGAACGACCGGATGTACCGGCATCCTGCGACCCGGGCCAACGTGGAGCAGCTCGCGGCCCGGGGCGTGGTGATCATCCCGCCTGGGGAGGGCCGGCTCGCTTCCCACGGCGAGGCCGGGCTGGGGCGGTTGGCGGAGCCCGCCCAGCTGCTCGAGACCTGCGAGGCCATGCTCGGCCAGCCGCCCGCGGATGATTCCCGATGGTCCTCGCTCCGCGTCCTCGTGACCGCCGGTGGAACCCGAGAGCCGATCGACAGCGTTCGCTACATCGGCAATCGTTCCTCGGGGCGGATGGGCGTGGCGCTCGCGAGCCGCGCCGCGGCGCGCGGTGCCGACGTCACCCTGATCGCCGCCAACCTTGCGATCCCAAGCGCGGCCGGTGCCCGGACGCTCGAAGTTGGCACGGCCGCCGAGATGAAGGCGGTCTGCGAACGCGAATTCCCTCGCTCCGACGTCCTGTTGATGGCAGCGGCGGTGGCCGACTTCCGCCCCGCCCACCCCGTGGCCCACAAGATCAAGAAGACCACCTCGGCCGGGGCTCCTGCGGCGATCGAGCTCGAGACCACCGACGACATCCTCACGTCGCTTGGCACCCAGCGCCGTCCCGGCCAGGTGGTGGTTGGCTTCGCGGCCGAGCACGGCCAGGGGGCCGTCGACTACGGGCGGGGAAAGCTCGAGGCCAAGGGATTGGACGTGGTGGTCGTCAACGACATCTCCCGCGGGGACATTGGGTTCGAGGCCGAGCTCAACGAGGTTGTGATCGTCACGAAGGATGGGGAGCGGCGGATCCCGCGCGCGAGCAAGGACGAGGTGGCGGAAGCGGTGCTGAACGCAGTCGAGCGGCAGTGGGAGGTGGCACGTGGAGGCGTCGGAGAAGACGCCCGTCGCACCGCAAGAATCTGAGGCGTTGGCCGCGGTGATGCGGCGCGTTGCGGACAACGTCTCGAATGCGGTGCAGGTGCGGCGACAGACCCTCGAGCATCTGCTCGTGGCGCTGCTGGCCGAAGGCCACGTCCTCGTCGAGGACTATCCGGGCGTCGGCAAGACGGCGCTGGCGCGTGCCCTGGCGCGCTCGATCGACTGCCAGTTCGCGCGGGTGCAGTGCACCTCCGATCTGCTTCCCGCCGACGTTGTGGGCACCAACGTCTACGACCAGCGCGAGCAGCGGTTCTCGTTCCGGCCCGGACCGGTCTTCGCCAACGTGGTGCTGGTCGACGAGATCAATCGTGCCTCACCGAAGACGCAATCCGGGCTGCTCGAATGCATGCAGGAGCGCCGCGTCACAGTCGACGTTCAGACTCATGAGCTGGCGCGTCCGTTCATCGTCCTGGCGACCCAGAACCCGATCGAGTACGAGGGCACGTATCCCCTCCCCGAGGCGCAAGTCGACCGCTTCATGGTGCGGATCTCGCTGGGTTATCCGTCTCCGGACCACGAAGCCGGGATGCTCGCCGACCACGAGGCCGGCGATCGGGTGCTGTCACTCGCGCCGGTCGCCTCCGCAAGCGAGCTGCTCGCAGCGCAGGAGGCGGCGACGCGAGTGCGCGCAGCCGAGCCGCTGCGCGACTACGTCGTCAGGGTGCTGTGGCGCACTCGCGAGGATCCACGCGTCGACCTCGGAGCGAGTCCCCGAGCGGGGCTGATGCTGCTCCGGGCCGCGAAGGCCCACGCGATGATGCGAGGGCGGGACCACGCCCTCCCCGACGACGTCCAGGAGCTCGCGCAGCCGGTGCTGGCGCACCGCCTTGTGCTGGCGCCTGGCTCCGCCCGATCGGCCGCCCACGACGTGGTAGCGGATGCGATCTCCTCGGTGAGGGCTCTGTGAGCCGGGCGGTGGGGGTCGCGCTCGCAGGAGCGGGTCTGATCCTCGCCGCGTTCTTGTTCGACGCCTCCGTGCTGTTCGTTCCAGGTGTGGCGTTCATCGTGCTTGGCGGCCTGATCCCCGCCTGGATTTGGCTCGCCTGCAGGGGTGTCGGAGTGACACGGAAGGTCGAGTCGGACCGCGTGGTCGAGGACCAGCCGCTCGAGGCGCGGATCGAGCTCCGTCGCGGCGAACTCGGCATGCCCGGCGGCGAGATCCTCGACCCGCTCGCGGGTGGCGCGATTCGGCTTTCGGGTTCGCTGTCGACGATGCGCGGAGGCCGGTCCACCGACGTGCGCGTCGTGGCTCGCTTTACGCGGCGCGGGCGGAGGCGAATCGAGCCGCCGGCGGTCGCCCTCAGCGACCCGTTGGGGCTCGTACGGATGGTGCGCCGCGGTCAGTCCGCCGCCGTAACGCTGCTGGTACTGCCGCGCACCGAGCGCTTGCGCTGGCTGACGCCCGCGGCCGGAGTGTCCTTCGATACCCCGGTTGGGGCAGCCGCGCTCGACGCGCTCGCCGCGACGGAGGTTGATGGGCTTCGGCCCTACCGGCCCGGGACTCCCGCCTCGCGGATCAGCTGGCCGGCGCTCGCGCGCGGAGCGGGCCTGCTCGAACGCCGGCTACGGGTAGAGCGCGACTCTGGGCCGCTGGTCATCCTTGATGTTCGGTGCTCGGCCGACCACGCGGATCGGGTGGACGCAGCCGTGCGGGCAGCAGCCTCCCTGGCGCTCGAGCTAGGGCGCCGCGCGGGTTGCGATCTGCTGCTACCGGGGGACCGCAGGCTCGTGCACATCGACCCCGACCTCGGCTCCTGGAACGGGGCCCACGCGAGACTGGCAATGATCGAGGGGGGTCCCGACGCCGTCGCGCCGTCGCTGCCGTCTCGCCCCCGCAGCGGGGCGATCTTCTATGTGGCCGCGGACCGAAATCGGCTGCCGGAGCGGCTGCTGCGGGGGGGTCAACAGGCTGCGGTGCTCGTTCTGCCGAGCGAGCTGACCCCTGAGATGCGGCACCTCCCGAGCTTCGAGGTGTCGGGCTGCCGCGGATACGTGCTGGGGGCGACGGGCCGCACGAGCGCATCAAAGGAGCGAGCGGCGTGAACGCACCCCAGGTAGCGGTGCTCGGACCGGGTGGCCAGCGAGCCGCGCCGCGCCGGGTACGTGCGGACGCTTACACGGAGCTGCCCCTGGTTCGGCTCGTCACCTTCGCCGCGCTAGCACTCTATGGAACCCTGCGGTGGTCCACGCTGCTCTCCGGTGCAGGACAGGGCCGGCTGCTTGGGCTGCTCGCGCTGGCGATATTGCTCGCCGGCGCGCGCCCGCCGCTCGCCAGGCGCAGCCGCTCGGTGGCGGCGATCGCGACCGCACTCGCATTGATCGCGGCGTTCCCGCTGGCGGGCGTTCCGCTTGCGTGGGTGCTGCACGTGAGGATCGCCGTGACTGGCACGGCAATCGGCAATGGGCTCTCCGCGCTACCGAGCGCGCTGCTGCCATATGCCGGCGTCAACGAATGGCTGCGGTTGGTGATCGTCCTCGGGGCTGCGGTGTTGCTGTTCGACGGCGCGCTGCTGCTGGCGTTCGCGCCGCGGGCGATGGAGGATCTCCGGCGTGCCGGGGCCGCCCTCCCGATGGTTGCGCTTGCGGCCGTGCCGGCGACGCTCGTTCACCCGCGCTTTCCGTACCTCGACGGCCTCGTGCTGTTCGCATTGCTGGCCGCGTTCATCTGGGGTGAGCGGATCGAGCGCCGGCAGGTGGCGGCCGCGGTATCGATCTGCGCTGTCGCGGCCGTCCCGGCGATGGTCGTGGGACCGGCGCTCGACCGCCACAAGCCATGGATCAACTACGAGGCGCTGGCGGGCACGTTCGCTCCGCGAGTGGTCGACACATTCGACTGGTCCCAGGGCTACGGCCCGATCAAATGGCCAAGAGCGGGCCGGACGGTCCTCCAGATCCAGGCCGCGCATTCTGACTACTGGAAGGCCGAGAACCTCGACCTCTTCGACGGAAGGGGATGGGTCTCCGGTAGTCCGCTGGGGGCCGGTAATCCGATGGACACCGTGAGCGGCGCGGCCTCCAAACGGTGGACCCAGACGCTGGACGTGACGATCGGATCGATGAGCACCAGCGAGGTGATCGCTTCGGGATTGGCGTATGCACCCACTCGGCTTCCCGGAGCCGTGGTGGCGGGACCCACCCCGGGGACGTGGATGACCCCCTACCCGCTGGGGCCGGGAGACAGCTACCAGGTCGCCGTCTATGCACCCCACCCGACCTCCGCCGAGCTCGCCGCCGCGGGCACCGATTATCCGTCGGCGCTGGTGCCGGGCTACCTGTCGATCATGGTTCCCGAGTCGCCGTCGGGTGCCCCGGCGGCTGCGGGCGGTAGCTCCCTGGCCCCGTCGCAACAGGTCATCTTTTCGCCGTTCGGGTCCCAGCGATCCTCCGCGTACGGTCCGAGCAGCGTGAGTCCTACGGCCGTGATCGAGGCGTCCCCGTACGCCCGCGCCTACGCCCTGGCTCGCCGCCTTGCCGCCAAGTCGCCGACCCCGTACGCATTTGTGCTGGCCGTCGAGCAGTTGCTCAGCCGCGGATACACCTACAGCGAGAATCCGCCGCGCAGCGCGTATCCGCTGGAGAGCTTCCTGTTTGCGACCAAGCTCGGCTACTGCCAGCAGTTCGCCGGCGCGATGGCGCTGCTGCTACGGATGGGCGGCGTGCCCGCCAGGGTGGCGGTGGGGTTCACCCCCGGGCGCTACGACTCCCCGACGAAGCGCTGGCTGGTCAGCGACGTCGATGCGCACGCCTGGGTGGAGGCGTGGTTCCCAGGCTACGGGTGGGTGAGGTTCGATCCGACGCCGCCGGCCGACCCCGCGCTCGGCGGACGCACCCCGATCTCGAGCGTCGCCAACGCGGGAGGCGCCACCCCCGCGGCGCCCCCGCTCAGGCGGGGGGATACCGCCTCGGCGGCAGCGGCCGGCAACTCAACGCACCGGGCGGGCTCGGCGCGAGCAGGTCACTCGGTCGGCCCGCTGGAAGCTGCACTTGCGCTCGGAGCCGTCGCGTTGCTCGGAGCGCTGGTGCTCGTCACCCGGCCGGTGGCCTCGGGCGAGGAATTGGTGGCGGAGCTCGAGCGCGCGCTGGCGCGGAGCGGAAGGCCCCTGGCGGCCGGA
>Ga0187808_10000283_pt1 | contig 14693 bp, 15 predicted proteins | sample NC_wetland_sal_i_5_FD_132427 | JGI IMG/M metagenome (GOLD analysis project Ga0187808, IMG submission 132427) | Wetland sediment microbial communities from Neuse River Estuary, North Carolina, USA - ASW_3 | ecosystem: Environmental > Aquatic > Freshwater > Wetlands > Sediment | place: USA: North...
GATTCTCTCCGACACATCTTCCTCCGCATGCCGTTGACCCCGGCGCCCCCGGGCCTCAGAGGCCAGCATGCACCGCCAGCGCGGAAAGAGGCAAGTGTCGGACTGATGGCGCTCTGGATCAGGATAGCGCTCATGCTAGGCAAAAGTCCGACAGCTAGCTAGCATGCAGGGTATGGCAGACGACGTCGGCGCACGGCCGCCACTCGGCGGGGTGATCACCCGCAGCGACATGTACTTCCACCAGCCGCGTTACCGCGACTACCGGTGGCTTGAGACCAACGCGTTCACCTTCACGGTCCCCGCCGCCCACATGCGAGGGCATATCCGTTCGGCGTTCCGCACCAACCTCGGCGTCGTCGAGTCGAGCATCATGGTCTTCAGCAGCGCCGACCGGAACACGGGCGCATTCGACTGCGACTATACCGACGTGCGGCATCACGTGCCGATCCCGCCGCAGAACCTCGACAGGTACGACCTTCTCAGCGGGCTGTCCGTCCGCATGACCAAGCCGCTCGAAGAGTGGACGTTGCGCTACGACGGCGCTTACGATACCGCCTTCGACCTGCACCTGCGCGCGCTCATGCCGCCCGTGCACATCTCCGAGACCGGCACGAGGGACGAAGGGCTCGCGACCATCCGGCTCGGGCATCTCGACCAGATGATGCACGTCTCTGGCACGGTCCGGATACGCGGCACCGACCACGCCGTCGACTGGCCGGCGTGGCGCGACCATTCCTGGAGCCCGCGTCCGGAGTCTTCCTCCGGCTATGGCACTCCGATCAGCGCGAACTTCGACTACGGCAGCTTTGGTGACTCCTTTTCGTTCTTCGTTCAGACCCGCAACGAGTGGGAGAGCATAGACCGCGGCGTCGTGCACAACGGTTACCTGCTGGACAACGGGACCCTGCTTCGTCTCAAGGCTGGCGAGGGCCGCTACACGTATGACGACCGCTGGATCATCACGGCCCTGGAGTACGAGCTCGAAGACGAGCGCGGTCGCACGCACCGGTTCGTCGGCGAGCCGCGCGGGTTCTGCTACCGGGGCTCGGTCAACCTCGCGTGCGTGCGCTGGCGAACGTCCGACGGCGAAGTGGGCTGGGGAGAGTATGACTGGCACGGTGATGCCGAGCACCTGCGTCACCGCAAGCCTCCATCGGCACAGTGACGTCGGATGCCATTTTCCACTGGTCTATCCGCCGTGCGCACAGTAGTATGTCCGACAATAGCTGATCTATTTGGGGGAGGGTCCTGGTGGTCGACGTAGCCGCCGACGGCCTCCGCCGTGCCGCCGAGGCCAAGGGCGTGCCGGTGCCCGAGTTCGTGGACCCGGACGAGCATGATGTCGTTCTCGGCGGACACCGGTTCCACTACCTTGACTGGGGCAAGCCGGACCTGCGGCCCGCGGTTTTCCTGCACGGGCACGGGCTCACCGCGCACACCTGGGATCTGGTGAGCCTGGCGCTGCGGTCGCGGCTACGCTGCTTCACCCCCGACCTTCGCGGGCACGGAGACAGCGAATGGTCACCGGTGCTGGACTATCGCGTAGAAACGCACGCCGCCGACGCGGAACGCTTCCTCCGCCAGGTCAGCGTCGCGCCCGCGGTCCTTGTCGGCATGTCACTAGGCGGTCTTATCGCACTTCGCGCAGCGGCCGAGGCAGGCGATCTCGTCCGGGCACTGGTGATCGTCGACATCGGACCCTCCTCGGCCGGCAAGTTCCGTGCCGCGCCGGACCGGGCCGCGCCGGACCGGGCCGGTTCTGACCAGGGGGACGGTCCGCGCCAGCCCGTGAACGTCTTCTCGGCACCGGTGGAGCTCGAGTCGGTCGAGGAATTCGTCCAGCATTCCCTCGCGTTCAACCCGCGCCGCGACCCGGTGCTCTTGCGGGGAAGCCTGCTGCACAATCTGCGACAGCTGCCAAACGGCAGGTGGACGTGGAAATATGACCAGCGCCCGCTGCTGCGGACGCGACCGGAGAACGGCGAGAACCGCGACGACGGAATGAGCACCACCTGGCCACTCACCGAGCGGGTCGACTGTCCGGTTCTGGTCGTACGGGGCGGCAGCAGCGATATTCTCTCCCGCCACGGCGCCGCGGACCTGGCCGGGCGCTTCCGTGACGGCCGGTGGGCCGAGGTGCCCGACGCCGGACATTCCGTGCAGGGCGACAACCCCGCCGCATTCGTATCCGCGCTGCAGTCGTTCCTCGCAGACATCGGAGTCATCGATTGAACGTGTTTTTCGACGTCGACTACACCATCCTCAGCGTCGACAACGGGCTTCGGCCAGGTACGCGGGAGGTGTTTGAGCGGCTGGTGGGCGACGGCCACAGGATCTATGTCTGGTCGGGTGAGGGCGTCCGCTGGAACGAGGTACGAGAGCACAAGCTGGAGCCCTACGTGAGCGACGTCTTCGCCAAGCCGACGTCGAACTACCACGGGCGGCTGGCGGAGCTGGGCGTGACCGTGGTGCCGGACTTCGTTGTTGACGACTACCCCGAGATCGTGGACGCGTTCGGCGGTTTCCACGTCAAGGAGTTCTTCAGGAAGCGATACCCGGACGACGAGATGTACTCCGTGTACGACACGATCGCGGAGTTCGTCCAGCACGGGACGTCAGGGCACCGGAGCTTCCGGCCCGCTCGTCCTGGGCACCCGCCTAACGGCGACGCCGGCGTTCCGGGAGCGCCGCAGACGTGACCATACCGGCGTCCAAGCCCCGCGCCCTCGATGGCCGTGCGGTCATCGTGGCCGGCGGTGGCAATGACGTCGCGACCGCGGTGGCTGCCGCGCTGGCCGCTCGGGGTGCCCTCGTCGGGCGCGCGGCGGACTTGGCCGACCGGGATCAGGCCTTCGCCGCGGTCGATTCCGTAGCCGCCGAGCTGGGCGGGCTCGATGCTCTCGTCGTCGCCGACGTGCCAGCCGCCGCTCGTCAACCAGTGCCGATGAAAGACATGACCGATGGGCACTTCTTCGCGGTCTGGGAACGGACGATGCGGGCGACCCTCTTCGCTTCGCAGGCCGCGTACCCGCACATGAAACGCCGTGGCGGCGGGCGCCTGGTCGCGATCGTGCCGTCGATGGCGCTCTCGGGCGCTCCGGAGTATTCGACGACGGCCGCGGCGGCCGAGGGCCAGCGGTTGCTCATGAAGTCGGCGGCACGGCAATGGGGGCCGGACGGGATCACCGCGAACACCGTCGTCGTCGCGACCTCCTTGCTGCTGCCCGGCGTGTGCGACTTCGAGTTCTCGCTCGCGGAGCGCGCGTTGGGCAGCGTCGGTGATCCGTCGTCCGATGTCGCGCCCGCCGTCGCCTTTCTTTGTAGCGGGGAGAGCCATTTCCTGACCGGCACGACCTTGTTCTGCGAAGGCGGACTCTGGATGAGCGCGCCATGACCGATGACATTGGCGCATCAGCCATCCTGCCCGCGAACCTGCGAATCGATCTGTCAGGGCGCACCGCCCTGGTGACTGGCGGCGGTGGCGACGGTCTCGGTCGTGGTTACTGCATCGCCTTCGCTGACCTGGGGGCGAACGTGGTGATAGCGACGCGCCGCGCCGTGACCGGGCAGCCGGTCGTCGACGAGATTCGGCGGCGTGGCGGCGCCGCCTCGCTCGTCGTCACCGACGTCGCTGAACGCTCACAGGTGGAGCGGGCAGTGAGCCACGCCGTCGACGAATACGGGGCCCTGGACATCATGGTGCACAACGCACTGGGCGGCGGGCTGCCCAAGCGCTACCGCCTCGAGGACGTCACCGCGCAGTGGTGGGACATCTTGAGCCGCACCGCCGTATGGGGCTCGTATTTTTGCGCGAAAGCGGCGTACCCCCAGCTGGCAGCGAGCCAGCACGGCAGGTTCATCCTGATCAGCTCGCCTTCCGGCATCGAGGGGAGCCATAACATTCCGATCTACTCGCCCGTCAAAGCCGCGCAGCGCGCACTGGTGAAGAGCCTCGCCCGCGAATGGGGGCGCGATCACGTCACGGTCAACGCGATCGCGCCGGTCGCCATCACCGGCACGCATAGGAAGGCGCTCGCCGCGAACCCGGTCTATGCCGACCGCGTCCAGGGCCGGACCGCACTGGGCCAGCTCGGCGACGAGAAAGACATAGCCGCGGTGGTCGCGTGGCTCGCAAGCGATTCGGCCGCCTACGTCACCGGTCAGACGATCGTGTGTGACGGTGGGGGGTTCATGGGCCTGTGAACAGTTATTCAAGCAGTGGCGCCAAACGCGGAACGCCTGGCGCGAAAGAAAGGGAATGAGGCGAGGTGGATGACGGCTCAAACCGTCCGTGAACTCCCGCTGCAGCGCGGAGGCAACAGGCTCCGGCCGCGGCTGCCGCTCGATGACCTGGCCGGGTCACCCGAGAGGCTGATCGCTTTCCGCTACCCCAACGGGGTGGCAGGGTACCTCACGACCACGGCGGAGGACTTCCGAGCGATCTTGAACGACCCGCGATTCCACGCGAAGCGCTTTCTGGGCGAGCCGCAAGCCTCCCCGGTGAGCGTCTCGGTACCCGACATGCCAGGCTTCATCCCGAGCATGAACGGCCCCGAGCACCTGCGGGTGCGCCGTCTGGCCGCCGGGGACTTCTCTGTGAAGCACATTCGCGGCCTGCGCCCGCGCATCGAGGCGGTGGTCAGGCACCATCTCGACCAGGTCGAACGGCACGGCCCCCCGGTCGACCTCTACGCCGAGTACTGCCTGCCGATTCCGTCCGAGGTCATCGCGGGCATTCTGGGCGTCCCCACCGACCGCACAGAAGAATTCCAGGTGGCGGCCCGTCTCACGATTGGCGGGCTGCCCGACAAGCTCGCCGATCCGCAGGCACCGAGCCAGGCGGTGGCGCGGCTGCACGAGATCATCGGCGAAGTGATCGAGCGGAAGCGCGTGGAGCCGGCCGACGACCTCATCACCCGGCTCACCACGGCCGATCCGCCGCTGAGCGACACGGAGATCAAGGGCCTGTGCACGAACCTCCTGCTCGCCGGCCACGAGACGACCGCGACGAGCAGCGCGATCGCGATCGCCCTGCTCCTTGAGCGGCCCGACCAGCTCGCGGCGTTCCGCCGGCACCCCGACCGGGTGCCGCAGTCGGTCGAAGAGATCGTCCGGTTCCGGACGCTGCTCACCGATTCCGGGGCGGGCATCCCCCGCGTCGCGGTCGAGGACGTCGACTATCACGGCCAGCTCATCCGCAAGGGCGACTGGGTGATGCCGAGCCAGGGAATCGCGAACGCCGACCCGAAGACATGCCCGCGTGAGCTCCTCGACCTGAACCTCGAACGGGCGGCGCCGCTCGCGCACCTGTCCTTCGGGTTCGGCCCGCACACCTGTCTCGGCCAGCATCTCGCGCGTGAAGAGCTCCAGGTCATCCTCTGGGAGGTATTCGAACGGTTCCCGTCCCTCGAGCCCATGGTTCCGATGAACGAGCTGCCCTGGCTGGAGCAAGGGTTCGGTTATCGCATGGCGGAGCTGCCGGTGCGCTGGTGATGCGCGGCCTTGCCAAACAAGTCCGATTTGATTATGGTCGGACAGTAGTCATTACTTCGATTAGCGGACATTCACGACTCGCGTTTCGCGAAGCTGCCTGACAGGAGTGGGCGATGACCGTACAGCAGGAAAGTGCTCGGGAAATCCCGATCACCTACGGCGGCGACAGGCTCCGGCCGCGGCTGCCTCTCGAGGACATCGCGCGCTCCGAGCGCCTGCCGTCCTATCTGTTCCCGAACGGCGTGACCGGATGGGTGACAACCAGCGCGGAGGACTTCCGCTTCTTCCTCGGCGATCCCCGGTTCCACGCCAAGCGGTTTGTCGGCGAGCCGCAGGCGGGGAAAGTCAGCATCGAAGTCCCGGAGATGGAAGGCTTCATTCCCGGGCTCAATGGCCCCGAACATCTGCGGGTGCGACGGCTGGCGGCCGGCGACTTCTCGGTCAAGCGCATCGCGCAGCGGCGCCCTCTGGTCGAGAGGGTGGTCGAGAAGTACCTGAATAAGCTCGACCAGCACGGATCGCCCGCCGACCTGTACAAGGTTTACAACCTGCCGATACCGTCCGAGGTCATCGCGGGCATCCTCGGTGTTCCCGAATCCCGCACGCCAGCGTTCCAGCACGCCGCGGCGTCGACCATCGGCGCGGGCGCGGGCACGCCCGACGCCGACGCGCAGGAAGCGGCCAACGCGGTCGCGGACCTGCACAGCATCGTGCGGGAAGTGGTGGAGATCAAGCGGCGCGAGCCCGCGGACGACCTCATCACCCGACTGGTGCAGGCGGGGCTGACCCCCACGGAGATCTGCGGCCTGTGCACCAACCTGCTCATCGCCGGTCACGAGACGACGGCGACGAGCAGCGCGCTGTCGGTCGCGGCATTGCTGACCCGCGAGGACCAGATGCGCCTGTTCCTCGAGAACCCGGACAAGCTGCCGCAGGCGGTCGAAGAGCTCGTCCGGTTCGTCTTCACGATCTCCGATTCCGCCGCGGGCATTCCGCGGCTGGCTACCGAAGACGTCGAGTACGCCGGCTACCACATCAAGAAGGGCGACTGGGTGATGCCGGCCGCGGCGACGGCGAATATCGATCCGTCGGTCTGCCCGGTCAAGCCAACAGAACTCGACTTGACGCGCGACCGGATCCCGCACCTTACCTTCGGGTTCGGTGCGCACACCTGTCTGGGCCAGCACCTGGCCCGGCTTGAGCTGCAGATTATCCTGTCGCGGCTGTTCCAGCGGTTCCCGACGCTGGAGCTGGTTACCCCGATCAACGAAATGCCGTGGATCGAGGAGGGCTTCGGCTACCGCATGGCTGAACTCATGGTGCGCTGGTAACGGTCATCTTGTGCCGATCGTGCGGTCGCAGCCGCGAGGAATGCGACCGCACGATCTCGCCGTTAGAGCGTGGCATCCCGTCAGTGCGGGAGCTCGTCCTCCTCGGCACCGATACGGTCGGCGAGCATCCGGCGCATGGCCAGGTACAGATCAGCGCCGACGATATCCCGTTTGCGCCATGCCGCCAGCGCGGCCGATGCCATGTCGGCGAGGCTGACAAGCATCGTGTTCTGCTGCTGCGGAGTGAGCGTGCCCGCGAGGCGGAAGACCGCGCCCAGGTCGATGTCGCCCGACTTCTCGCGTTCCGCGACGAGGGTCTCGACGAGGTCCACCGCGGCGACATGGGCCGCGCCCATCTCTTGCCGGTGCTCGAGCGCGCTACTCATCTGGTCTCCACTGGGTTGGCTCGACAGGATTGCTCTCTGGATGCCGAGGCGACGCTTGTAATAAGATGGACATTATCCTTCCGGCACGTGAAGTGCAAGAACACCCCCAGGGCGGCCAGCGAGAGGATGAACAGATGTCAGGGACGCCAACGGTGAGCGAGGCCGAGCTCAGGCTCGCGGAGCGGGGACTGCGCATCGAGGAATACGAGCAGTTCCAGCGCGACGCCGAGCCCGGTACGATCGGATTCATCGGCCTCAGCCAGGATGATGCCGGCCTGTACGCCGCGGCCTACGTCGCACCGCGGACCGAGCCCGCTGTGCGAGAGTGGTTCGCGGGATGGGTCGAGGAGAAGGTCGACAATTACCTTGAGTGCGGCCCCATGCGCGATGGCTGGCGGCACCGCGAATCCGATGGCGGGTGGCAGCTCTGGGCATACACGTCCGAGGCGGCAGAGTCCGGCTTCCCGCAGCGCTAACGACGACGAAGCGACGAGGGCGGCCCGCTTGACTCGCCGCCACTCGCCGCACTCGTCGCTCCGGCGCTCGCGAGGCCTTTACGCCTCGCGGAACTGCATCTGGCAGTCCAGGTTGTCTTCGGGGGCGATCATGAGCGTGTCAGGGATGTCACCGTCGCGCAGCTTTATCCCGTGTTCCGCGAAATGACTCTTGAGCCGGTCGAGGCTCTCGACCGCGAAGGTCGCGGTGCGGATGCGCTGGCGGTAGTGGTCGAGGAACCGGGAGATCTCGCCATCCCCGGCCGGGCTGATGAACTCGACGTTGTACCCGCCCATCCGCACACCGACCGCGGTCGCGTCGAGCCTGGGCCGCGTCTGCCGGTACGTGACCTCGGCGTCCGTGATGAGCCCCTGGAAGAAGGAGGATGCCTCGTCAGCGTCGTTCACCGCGATGGTCAGGCCATCCAGGCGCGTGACACCGAGCGGATTAGGCGTGATGCTCTTGTCCCACCCGGTGCGGTCCTCCAACTGCATCACCATGCCGAAGGTGTCGCGAGGATCGGTGAACGCCCACCGCCGGTCTTCCTCGAGCTCCACGTTGACGAGGCGCAGGTCACGCGCTCTCATCGACTCGATGGCTTCCTCGAGGCTAGGGACCCGCCAGAGAACGGCTTGCCACATGTTGCCGAACCGCTGGTGAATCCGCCGGAACTCTTCGCCCGCGCGTTCCGCCTTCTCTGTCGTCTTGTTGCCGCTCATCCTCTCCGGCGGAACCGGGCAGAAGACCTCGATGAGCGCGGAGCCCAGCTTGAACACGAAGTTGTCGTACGGCCCCCACTCCTGTTCGAAGATCCGGTCGATCTGGACGCCGTACAGCCTCCGGTAGTGATCGAGTGCGACGTCGGTCTGCTTGATGAGCTGATTGATGTGATCAATCTCGGTCACCGTCAGCTTCGGCTGTGCCATCTCCCTGTGATCCCTTCTGGGTTCACGGACTGTCGTCCGCGACAGCCCCTCCTTCGGTCAGACTATCGCCCATCCTCTCATACCGGAATCAAAAATCTAATTGTTAGACGACGGAGAATCTCCACGTGGGGGCGCCAACATCTTGTCATGCCGATCCCAAACGATTAATGTCGTACAGAGACCGGATGACGCCAAGGCCGCGGCACCCTGGAGAGACGGGGCGGCCCAGAGACGGGAGGGAGGGCCGATCGTGCCCCTTCTCGACAACCGGACAGACGACCCGATCTCCGAACTGCCGCTGCGGAAAGGCGGTGACCGCTTGCGGCCGCGGTTGCCGTTCGACGACCTCAGGCGGCGCGGCCCGTTGCTCAGGTTCGTGTATCCCAACGGGGTAGTCGGGTGGCTGACGACCGACGCCGAGTTGTTCCGCGCTGTCCTTTCCGATCCTCGGTTCCACGCCAAGCGGTTCGCTGGCGAACCGCAGACCGGGGCGGTGAGCGTCGCGGTGCCCGAAATGCCGGGATTTATCCCAGGCATGAACGGTCCTGAGCACCTGCGGGTGCGCCGACTCGCGGCCGGGGACTTCTCGGTCAAGCGGATTCGCGACATGCAGCCCCTCATCGCGGACGTTGTGTCGCGCTACCTCGACGCGATCGAGGCCGCCGGCCCGCCCGTCGACCTCTACGCGGCACTGTGCCTGCCCGTGCCTTCTGAGGTGATCGCGCTCATCCTGGGCGTGCCTGGTGCGCACGCCAAGGAGTTTCAAGACGCCGCTCGCCTGACGGTCGGAGGTCAGGCCGGGACGTCGGAACCCGGTGCCGCCGCCCTCGCCGTAGCCAGGCTCCACGAGATCATCGCGGCTGTCGCCGCGCAGAGGCGGCATCGTCCGGCTGACGACCTGCTGACCCGGCTGGTGAGCGCGGACCCGCCGCTTTCCGACGCCGAGATCTGCGGCCTGTGCACGAACCTCCTCATTGCGGGACACGAGAGCACCTCGAGCACCGCGGCTTTGTCGGTAGTGGAACTTCTGCAGCAACCACGGCAGCTTGATGTCCTGAAGAACAATCCAGAGCGGCTACCGCAATTCGTGGAGGAACTCGCCAGGATGCGTACCATCCTGGTCGACGCGGGCGCTGGCATTCCCCGTCTCGCGACCGAGGACGTCGAGGTCGCGGGCCACGTCATCGCCGCGGGCGAATGGGTGATGCTCAGCAACGGGATGGCCAACGTGGACCCAAGCGTCTGCCCGCACGACCCCCTCACGCTGGACTTCGGCCGTATGGAGCGGCCGTCGTCGCTGACGTTCGGCTTCGGGCCGCACACCTGTCTCGGCCAGCATCTCGCTCGTGCCGAGTTGCAGGCGATTCTGGGCGGATTGTTCCGCCGAATCCCAGGACTGCGGCTTGACACGGCCCCCCAGGAGTTGCCATGGCTCGAGAACGGCTTCGGCTATCGGGTGGCCGAGCTCCCGGTCACCTGGTGAGCGGCGACGATACCGGTCCCTCATCGTCGCGGGGACCGGTCATCAGTCCGTACCGCATCGACGTACCAGAGGAAGTGCTCGCGGACCTGCGGGACCGGTTGGGCCGCACTCGCTGGCCCAACGAAATCGAGGGTTCCGGCTGGTCGTACGGACTGAGCCTGCCGTACCTGCGCGGTCTCGCGGAGTACTGGAAGGACCGATATGACTGGCGCAGGTACGAGCGCTCGCTCAATGAGTTCGACCAGTTCACCACGACGATCGACGGTCAGCTGATCCACTTCTTCAACATCAGGTCGCAGCATCAGGAAGCGATTCCCGTGCTGCTCTTGCACGGCTGGCCATCGTCGGCCGGCGAGTTCGCGCGCGTGTTCCGCCCGCTGACCGAGCCACTGGAACACGGTGGGCGTGCCGCGGACTCGTTCCACGTGGTCGTGCCTGACTTGCCTGGGCACGGCTTTTCCGGTCCCACGTCGCAGCCAGGCTGGGGACCCCGCCGCATGGCGCACGCGCTCGCCGAGCTGATGCGTGTCCTCGGTTACGACCGTTTCGGCGTGCAGGGCGGTGACATGGGGTCGGCGGTCGCCATGAACCTCGCCGACGCTTACCCCGACCGGGTCATCGGGCTGCACATGAACTATGCGCCCGACATGCGCTCGCGCGAGCGATGGATAACAATGTCGCTGCCTGAATGGCTGCCCTGGGAATCGCTGACACCCGCTGAGCGGCAGGGGATGGTTGATGGCTCACGGTTGCGTAGCACCATCATGGGCTGGCACGAAGTCAAGTCGAAGGAACCGCAAAGCCTTGGGTACATGCTCGAGGATTCTCCGGTCGCGCTCGCATCCTGCATGCTGTGGTCGGCCTCTCAGCAGAAGGCGCTGACTCGAGAACTTCATTTCACGCGCGACGGCCTTCTCGATTTCGTGAGCACCATATGGGTTACGGCTACCGGTACGTCGTCTTGCCGCTGTTATTACGAACTTAACCAGCATATTCGCGACAACGTCCCACGTTCCTATATCTCCGTTCCCACCGGCATCGCGGTTTACCCCGGCGAACAACTCACCCCGCGCCAATGGGTCGAGCACGGATACAACGTGACCTACTGGTCGCAGCCTCCGCGTGGCGGTCATTTCGCGGCAACCGAAGCACCGGACGTCTTCACCGAGGACTTGCGCGCGTTCTTCGGTTCGCTGAGGACGAACGTACAAACAAACGCCCAACTGCCGTAACGCGATGCGTGAAAGGTGACTGGTTGATGAACGCTGCGAGCAGCAGTCCGGTCGTTAGCGCTCCCGATGCCGAGCGGCCGATTAGGCAGCACCGGCAGGATGTCCTGTCCGTGCTCGCCAGAAAGCATCCGGATAAGCCGGCCGTCATAGACGATCGCCCGGACGGCACCGTCGAGTCAGTCACGTTCGCGCAATTCAACCGGCGGGTCAACAAGCTGGCCAACGCCTTGCTGGCGGGCGGACTGCGAGCAGGCGAGCGAGTGGTGTGGTGCTCGCGCAACTCCACTGAGCCGCTCATCCTCCAGCAAGCGGCCCGCAAGTTGCAGGCGCAGTCGGTTGCTCTGCACCCCAGAACGACCCGGGGCGAGGCGACGCTGATCCTCAACGCGGCCAAGGCCGCCATCCTCTTCGTCGAACCTGAGCTGGCCGCTACCTTCGCCGGGATCGAGAACGAGACGGACGTGCGCTTCGTCGTCAGCTTCGGTGATTCCGTGACAGCCGGCGTGCGGCCCGCCGCGGAGCTAACGGCGGGCGCGAGCGACGCCGAGCCGGACGCCGTGCCCGGTGATCCCTACGTATCGACTATTTCGTTCACGAGCGGAACGACCGGGAAGCCGAAGGGCGTCATCCGCGGGCCGATGCCACCCGGCTCGAGCGAAGCGCGACTGCTCGACGGGATCTGGGGTCCCGACCATCATGTTTACCTCACGTCCGGCTCATGGAGTCACGGTGGTCCCGGCGGACACGGCATGCGCGCACTGCTGCGGGGCGACACGGTGATCATGCAGCGGCGCTTCGACCCCGAGGACTGGCTGCGGCTGGTCGACAAGCACAAGGTGTCGTATTCGTATTGCGCGCCCACCATCGTCAGGCAAGTTTGCAATCTGCCCGACGAGGTAAAACGCCGGTACGACATCTCGAGCATTCGCGTCATTTTCGCCGGCGCCGCGAAGTGGTCGTACGCCCTGAAGCTGGCCTACCGCCGGGACTTCCCCGAGAACACGCTATGGGAGGTGTACGGCTCGACGGAACTGGCATCCAACACGGTGCTGGGCCCGGACGAACACTGGGGCAAGCCGGAATCGTGCGGCAAGGCTGTGGATGGAGTAGACATCGTCCTGGTGGACGAAAACAAAGAAGTCGTGACCAAGCCTTATGAGAGAGGCATTCTGTACGCCAAATGTGACTCCATGCTCGCCACGTACGACGGCGACGACCAGGCTTTCAGGGAAGCGTCATGGGGGGACGGGTACTTCACGGTGGGCGACATCGCCTACTTTGACGAGGACAGTTTCTACTACATCTGCGACCGGCAGAAAGACATGATCGTCTCGGGTGGTGTAAACATTTACCCGGCGGAAATCGAGGCCGCACTCGACAGCTGTCCTGGCGTCTTCGAGTCCGCGGTGATCGGCATCCCGGACCCCGACTGGGGCGAGCTCGTGCATGCGCTCGTGATCGCGAGGGACGGCGCGGAAGTCACCGAGCAGGGGATCATCGACTATTGCCGGGAGCATCTGTCCGGCCACAAGGTGCCGCGATCGGTCGAATTCGTCGCGGACTTTCCGCGGACGCCCGTGGGGAAGATCCTCAAGCGGGTCTTGCGCCAGCCGTACTGGGCGGACTCGGGCCGGAGCGTTTGACGGTGGGAACCGGCCGGGGCCCCCGGGCCCCGCAACCGGTGCCTCTGCGCCAGTTGCCGCGACAGGTGACAATCTATGAGGTCGGCCCTCGCGATGGCCTTCAGAACGAGTCGGCTGTCGTCCCGGTCAGCGTGAAGGCGACCTTTATCGCCATGCTGGCGGACGCGGGCCTGGGGATCATCGAGGCCACTAGTTTCGTCCGGCCGGAATGGGTACCGCAGCTCGCCGATGCCGAGGACCTCCTCGCCGGTCTCGACCTGGCAGGCGACGTGCGCTACCCGGCGCTTGTGCCCAACCTGCGTGGTCTAGGCCGTGCGCTGGACTGCGGCGTCAGGGAGATCGCGATTTTCGGCAGTGCCACGCAGACGTTCGCCCGGCGCAATCTCAACACCGGGATTGATGAGTCCGTCGCCATGTTCGCACCGGTGGTCTCGCGGGCGCGTGACGAAGGGCTGGACGTGCGGGCGTACGTGTCGATGTGCTTCGGCGATCCCTGGGAGGGCCGCGTACCGATCGCGCAGGTGGTGACGATCGGCCGGCGGTTGCTCGACCTCGGCTGCACGCAGCTGTCACTCGGGGACACCATCGGCGTGGGCACGCCCGGGCACGTCGCCGCGCTGCTTGGCGCGTTCTCCGAGGCTGGGATCGGACCCGACCGGCTGGCCGTGCACTTCCACGACACCTACGGTCAGGCGCTCGCGAATACCCTGTCCGCTTTGCAGTGCGGGATAACGGTCATCGACGCCTCGGCTGGCGGCCTCGGGGGCTGCCCGTTCGCGGACAGCGCCACCGGCAACCTCGCGACCGAGGATCTGGTGTGGATGCTGCACGGTCTCGGCATCGACACCGGCGTCGACCTTCGCGCGCTGACGCGCACCAGCCAATGGATGGCGCGCCAGCTCGGTCGCCCGGCGCCCTCCCGCGCGGTGCAAGCTCTCGCCCAGGGATTGGAGGAGTCCTGAGATGGGAAGCGCTCAGATCACGGCGCTGCTGCTAGTGCGGCTGGTCGTCGGCATCACGATGCTCGCGCATGGCATGAACCATTGGCGCGGCGGCGGGCGTATCGAGGGCACCGCCCGCTGGTTCGGCGGACTCGGCTTGCGGCACGGCAGGCTGCAGGCGTGGATGAGCGTGGTCACCGAGGTCGGGGCGGGAGCACTGCTGGTAATCGGCCTGCTCACGCCGCTGGCCTGTGCCGCGGTCATATCGGTAATGCTGATAGCGGGCCTGCTCGCGCACCGGCCGAACGGATTCTTTGTGTTCCGCGACGGCTACGAATACGTCCTGGTCCTGTCGGTCACGTGCCTGGCGCTGGCGACCGTGGGACCCGGCAAGCTCTCGGTCGACTACGCCGCCGGAATCACCATCACGGGGTGGGCTGGCGGTGGCGTCGCGCTAGGAGTGGCCGTGGTGGCCACGACTGGCATGCTCGCGACGTTCTGGCGTCCCAAGCGTGAGCAGGACGAGGGCTAACTGCCGGATCCTCGATAGGGTGGCCGAAATAGACCGGTAAAGGCCTAACCCCGGGGAGCTGACGTGGAGAGCGTTGAGCCGTTTGTTGCTGAGCAGCTTGCCGCTTGGGAGGTCCCCGGGTGCGCGGTCGCCGCCGTCCGGGGCGGGCGGGTTGAGCTGGTCGGCGGGTGGGGGCTGCGGGACCGGGAGGCGGGGCTGCCGGTTACCCAGGACACGCTGTTCGCCATCGGC
>Ga0187808_10000284_pt1 | contig 14688 bp, 10 predicted proteins | sample NC_wetland_sal_i_5_FD_132427 | JGI IMG/M metagenome (GOLD analysis project Ga0187808, IMG submission 132427) | Wetland sediment microbial communities from Neuse River Estuary, North Carolina, USA - ASW_3 | ecosystem: Environmental > Aquatic > Freshwater > Wetlands > Sediment | place: USA: North...
CCCCCCGCCCGCCCCCGGCACCCGCTCGCCCCCGCCCCCCGGGCAGCCGCTCGCCCACCGCCCTGGCCGCCACCTCCGCCGCAGCGTCCCGACACGCCGCACGCGCCACTCCCCGGCTGCCCAAATTCCGGGCAGGATAATTAGCACGGAATATCGTCCGTCCAGGGGGGCGGAGGATCTTCCACCTTGTCTGACCTGGCCCGGATCGGCGTTACCGCCGGGGCAGAAGTCACCTGTGGGGCCAGGAGTCGGCGAGTCGAACCATATGCTGAACCCGTGACCGGCTGGACGGGGTGTTGCGGAATAGCGCGGCGTGCCGCGGGTCCCCAGCGCGAGTGACCGGTGAGCCGGTTGCGCCTGGGGAGCAGTGACGCGGCCGCGGTGACGCGCACCAGGCGCCATCAAGGACCCGCACCCCGTCACCGCGTGATCCCGCCAGTCACATCACCCTCTAGTTTTGACTTAGCGTACGTTATGACCATTTCGGCGGGTATATATATGCCGATATATCCGATATGTTCTGGTCACGGGGTATGCGAAGTCAGACGCGGCGCGACGCGGCATGCGACGCAAGCGCCAGGCGCGGCGCGTGGAGGCGGTCTACCGGGAAGCGCGTAGCGCCGCTAGTTTTCGTTCCAGGTAGCGCTTCTCGGCGATGTTGGAGGCGTACTTGGCGGCCGTGCGGTAGTCCTCGGCGGCCGTCTCACGGTCACCGGCCATCTCGTGCAGGTGGCCGCGGACCGCGTGGTACCTGTGGTGCCAGCCCAGCGGGCCGGCCAGCTCGCCGGTCGCGGCGAGACCGGCCTGCGGGCCGTGCACCATCGCGATGGCGACCGCGCGACCGAGTGACACCATCGGCCCTGGCGAGACCCTGTCCAGCAGCTGGTACAGCGCGAGTACTTCGGCCCAGTCGGTGTCTTCGACGCTGGCCGCCTCGTCGTGCACCGCGGCGATGGCCGCCTGGATCTGGTACGGGCCAAGGGCCTTGGTGGTGGCCAGGGTCCGCTCGGCCAGTGCCGTCCCTTCCGCGATCAGCGGCCGGTCCCACTTGGCGCGGTCCTGCTCCGCCAGCGGCACGAGGATCCCGCCTGGCGCCGTGCGCGCCGCCCGTCTGGCCTCGGTGAGAAGCATCAGCGCCAGCAGGCCGGCGGTCTCCGCGTCGCCAGGCAGCAGCACGCGCAGCAGCCGGGTCAGCCGGATCCCTTCGGCCGCCAGGTCGGTGCGCACCAACCGCTCGCCGCCGGACGCCGTGTAGCCCTCGTTGAATATCAGGTAGAGGATTTGCTGGACGGTGCGCAGCCGCTCGTCTCGTTCGGCCGGACCTGGCATAGTGAAGCGCGCGCCGGCCTCGCGAATCTGCTGCTTGGCCCGGCTGATCCGCTGCGCCATCGTCGCGTCGGACACGCCGAATGCCCTGGCGATCTCCCCTGTGCTCAGCCCGCCGACGGCCCGCAGCGTGAGCGCGACCTGGGAGGACGGGCTGAGCGAGGGGTGGCAGCACAGGAAGAGCAGGGTCAGCGTGTCGTCGTGGTCGGCGGGCCCGGTCAGGCTCACGTCCGCCCCGGCGAGCATGGCGGGCGGGGTGGCGGCGACGACCGCGTCCTCACGCCGCCGCCGCGCCGACTCGCTGCGCAGCATGTCGGTGAGCCGTCTGGTGGCGACGGTGAGCAGCCAGCCGCGCGGGTTGCCGGGCGTCCCGGATGTTGGCCATTGCGTCGCCGCGTCGAGCAGGGCCTCCTGCACCGCGTCCTCGCAGAGGTCAAGCCCGTCGAAGCGGCGCATGAGCACGCCGAGGACCTGCGGCGCCAGCTCGCGCAGCAGGTCCCCGGCGTCTTCATCGCCGTTCATCGAGCGGGTTCGGCCGTCGGCCACGGCTCAGACGACGCCCATGTCGACGCCGGTCTCGCGGGACGCTTCGTGCAGGATCGGCCAGAGCTCCACCGGCCGGTACTTCGCCGCCGGCATTTCCGCCGCGATCTCCAGCGCCCTCTCGTCGCTGTCGACGTCGAGCAGCCACCAGCTGGCCAGGTACTCCTTGGTCTCCAGGTACGGGCCGTCGGTGACGGCCGGCTGCCCGCTGGTGACCCGGATCAGCTTGGTCAGCGCGGCGTCCGCCACGCCGTAGGCGCCGAGCAGTTCGCCGCTGTCGTAGTACTTCTTGTTGAACGCGTCGAACTCGGCGATCTCCTGCTGGAACTCTGCCGGGTCGATGGAGTTCCACAGCTCCTGGTTGCCGTAGATGATGAGCATGTACTTCATGGTCGTGCTCCTCGCTGTCGTTGCCTGCCGAGACGCTCGCGGCGGCCCGGCCTTCACTGACTGGTACGGTGCCGCTCGCGCAATCTCGACATCGCCATCCATGATGCCGTCGTTTTCGCGGACGGCTCACGGAGGTACGATCACGGCGGGCGAGGCTGCGGGGGCAGTTGGCGACGAAGGGAAGCTCCGGCACCGTGCTAACAAGGCGGCAGGCGATCACCCTGCTCGGCGGTGCTGGCGTGCTCGCGGGCGAGTCGGCCTGGCTGTCCGCCCGGCGGTCCGGGCTGGACGGAGTGGGCGGGCTGGGTGGGGTGGGCGGGCTGGGCGGGCAATATGCGGCGTCCTCCTGGCCGGACAGCCCGGCCTACGCCCCGGCTTACCCGCTCGGCAGCAGCGGCTACGCGCCGGATGGCACCGCGGGCCGCACCGCCGCGTATCCGCTCGCGGCCGTCTCACTGCTGGACAGCCCATTCCGCGCCAACCAGCTGCGCAACCTGAACTACCTGCTGTTCCTTGACCCGGACCGGATGCTGCACACCTTCCGGCTGAACTACGGTGTGCCGTCCTCGGCGACCCCGTGCGCCGGCTGGGAGAGCCCCAATTTCAAGGTTCGCGGGCACACGACAGGTCACCTGCTGTCCGGGCTCGCGCTGACCTACGCCAATACCGGAAACCCGCAGGCCAGGACGATGGGGGAGTACCTGGTCGCGCAGCTCGCGGGGCTCCAGGCGATCGCGCCGCTGGCCGGGTACGCGCCCGGCTACCTGTCGGCGTTCCCCGAGTCCTTCTTCGACGTGCTCGAGGCGGGCGGCCCCGTCTGGTCGCCCTACTACATGATCCACAAGTACCTGGCGGGCATGATCGACCAGTATCAGCTGGCCGGCGTCGGCCAGGCGCTCGACGTGGCGATGCGGCTGGCCGACTGGGTGGACACCAGGACCGCCCGGCTGAGCTACGCGCACATGCAGCGGGTGCTCGAGGCCGAGTTCGGCGGGCTGCCCGAGGCGCTGGCGAACCTGTACTCCATCACGGGCCAGGAACGCTACCTGACCGTAGCGCAGCGGTTCTACCACGCGCGGTTCCTCGACCCGCTGGCCGCGGGTGAGGATCGGCTCGACGGCGAGCAGTGCAACGTGAACGTGCCGAAGATCATCTCGTGCCTGCGGATGTGGGAGGAGACCGGCGAGCAGAAGTACCTGGCCATCGCGCGGAATTTCTGGCAGATAGCCACCGAGCATCACTCGTACGTGATTGGCGGCCAGGGCAACTACGAGCACTGGTCCCCGCCGGACGTGGTGGCGGGCGCCCTGTCCAACCGCACCTGCGAGGGCTGCGTCACCTACAACATGCTCAAGCTGACCCGGTTGCTGCACTTCCACGACCTGGCGCGGATGGACCTGCTCGACTACTACGAGCGCGGGCTGTTCAACCAGATGCTCGGCGTCCAGGACCCGGACTCCCCGCACGGCTTCGTCTGCTACTACACCGGGCTGTCCGCCGGCGCGTTCAAGCAGCAGCCGCTGAACTACTTTCCGAGCGGGAACCCGGACGTGTACTCGACCGACTACGACAACTTCACCTGCGACAACGCTACCGGCCTCGAGACGGCCGCGAAGTTCGCCGACACGATCTACTCGCGCGACGCCCGCGGCGTCTACGTCAACCTGTTCATCCCGTCCGAGGTCCGCTGCGCCGACCAGGGCATCACGCTGCGCCAGACGACGGGGTTCCCCGATGACCCGGTAACCCGGCTCACCGTGGTACGCGGTGCCGCTCCGATGATTCTGCGGGTCCGCATTCCGTCCTGGACCGCGGGCGAGCCAACGGTGATCTTGAACGGCACCGGGCTCCGCAACGCCGTTCTCGCCGCGAACCCGACAGGCGCGGGCGGCTGGGTCGTGGTCAGCAGGCACTGGCGGCCAGGCGACTGGCTACAGGTCACGCTGCCGATGCGCCTGGCCTTCACGCAAGCCCCCGACGTCCCCTCCATCCAGGCGGTCACCTACGGCCCGGTGGTGCTGACCGGCCTCTACGGCGCCAGCTACGCCGCCGCCGACCTTCCGCCTGGCCCCGGCACCCCGGCCGCCCCGTCCACCGCCACCTCCGGCGCCGCGGCCGACACGATCGCCCCGCTCCCGGTGCTCGATACCACCTCGGTCCGCCGCGTGGCCGCACGGCCCATGACCTTCGAAGCGACCGCCGACGATCAGCCGATCACCATGGTCCCGGTCGCCCGCGCCCAGCACGTGCCCTACACGGTCTATTGGCGGTCAGGGTAGCGGCCCGTAGAGAAACACCACGGGACGCCCGTTCTCCCCGCCGGTGTCCCAGTAGGACCCGGCCGTTCCCGGGACCCTGGCGATCTGCGCGTTCTGGTAGCCGGCGGTGCCGGCGGGCGGATAGACCACCGGCGCGTTGATCCAGGAACTGCCTGTCCAGTGCGCCTGGAACCCCATCCACACGCCGCCGTGCCCGTCAGGGACGATGCCGTACGTGTTGGCTTCGACGATGGCCGGGGGATTCAGCTGCCGCCACGTATGGCCGTTCCAGTACAGAGCGTGTGTCGTCTGCCCGTCCGTACCGGTCCAGCCGATCCAGATCTGGCCGGCCGAGCCGACTCCGACCCCGGGCTGCAGCGTCGTTTGCGGCTGCGGCATGTCGGGAGCCGGCACCCAGCGGCCGCCGCTCCAGTGGAACGCGACGAGCGTCCCGTGCGCGCTCCCGTTGCCCTCGGCCCAGTTCTTCCCGTCGACGCCGACCACCCACGGACCGGTCGCGGCGGTGCCCGCCAGCCCGGTCACGGTAGTGCCGACCGGATACGACTGCCAGCGGCTGCCGTTCCAGTGCATCATCTCGGTCTTGCAGTCGGCCGTCTTCGGCGTGAACGTGCACCCGCTGCTGCCGCCGGCCGCCACCCCCCACACGCTCGCCGGCCCGAGCACGTCGAGGTCGTAGAGGTAGGAGTGCTGCGGCACCGATATCGAATGCCAGTGCGCGCCGTCGAAGCGGAAGAGCTTCTGATCCGTCGAGCCGTACAACTTATACGAGCCGAGTACATATACGTCGCCTGGCGACGTCGCGGCGACCTGGGAGTACACGTAGTCGCTCGCACCGGGGATCGCGGTGGCGCCCCATCGCTGGCCGTCCCAGCGCAGAATGTACGGCCGCAGGTGCGTGCTTCCCTGGTTGCCGACCACCCACGCGTCTGTCCGGCTGACGGCGGCCACGCTGGTCAGGCCGCCGTTGACGGGCAGCCAGGACTGGAAGCGCCACTCGGTTGTGCTTGACGCCGGTACGGCGGGTGCGGCGCCGTCCGCGGCCCGCGGGGCCGCGGTGGCCGTCGACAGCGGCACCAGGGCGACCATCGCCCCGGCGGTCACGGTCCCGATCGCGCTGACAAGGGCTCGTCTGAGCCCGGATGGTGTCCCCGTCATCCGTGCCTGTCCCCGTATCAAGATCCCGTTATCAAGATCCTGGTACCAAGATCCCCGTATCAAGATCAAATTGGAGGAAGCATATCTCCGGATTTGCCGGAATTGTAGATGCCGGACGGCGGATTTCGCGCGTTTCTTACCGGGGCAGCGTGGGGTTACGAGACCGGCGGGAGCCACTCACCCGTCCGCGCGGCGTGCTCGAGCCGTGCGCGTTCCTCGTGCGTGTAGGACAAGCTAACGATGCCCTCGAGCGCCATCCGCGCGGCGGTGTTCACGATGTCCTCGATGTGTTCGTGTTCCACAGGGTGTCGCCTCCGGATGCGTCGCAAAAGCCCCACATGAGGATATAACCGTACTATCACCCAGCGGTACAGTTTCGTGGTCAGAGATCAGCGGCCCTGAACGTGCCGCGCTACCGCCACCAGGGACGCTGGCGCGTCTCCGCGACGTGCACCGCGGGCTCGATGACCATTTGCGCGGCCTGGCTCAGATGGTGCAGGTGCTCCTGCACCCACAGCACGTGCGGGTGGATGAACCCCACCGCGCCCGTGGTCCCGGACCTGGGCACGGCCGACCCCAAAATCGGTGGCGCGGCGACCGGAGCCAGCGGTCGCGACCGCCCGGCCCGCCCGACCTCGTCCGCCACCTGTTTGTAGAACCCGGCCAGCCCCGTGGCCTCCGATTGCAGCGCCACGCACGCCGGCGCGCCCGCGTACTCCTCCGACCCGGCCAGCGGCAGGCACGCGGCCCCTGGCGGGGCGCCCGGCGCCGTGTCCGCCGGCCGCAACCCGGCGAGCGACTGAGCGGTCAGCCGCAACCGCGTCGTCGCCATCACCAGCGTCCACAAGTCCTCTTTGCTGATCCGCTTGCTGCCCTGTTCGGCCAGGAGCCCGCGCACGGCGTCATCGAGCCGCAGTGCCGCGCCGATGGCGGGCGCGGCGGCGGCAGGCGGCAGCATGAGCTCGCTCAGCGCCCACTCCACCGCCTGCGTCAGGTAGTCCGCGCCGCGCCGGAACGCGTCCGCGAGGTCGTCCGCGACCACCGAGCCCGCCCCGCGCGGCCAGAACAGCACCCCGACCACCAGGCTGACGCCACAGCCGATCGCGACGTCCTCGACCCGCAGCAGTCCCACCTTCCACCCGGCGGGGGCGAGCAGGTTGAACAACACCACGATCGTCACGGTGAACGCGGCCTGCCCCACGAGAAACGGCGTCGTCCCCGGCGCGTAGGCCGCCACGAGCACCGCCACCGGCAGCGCCACCCACAGCGCGGTGTACGTGGTCCCGATCCCAAACAGCAGCAGCGCGCCGATGGCAAACCCGACGACGGTCCCGGCCAGCGCCCGCCACGCCGTCGCTCCGGTCGCCGACGCGCTGGTCCGCAGCACAGACAGCGTCCCGAGCACCACCCAGAACGCGTGCTGGACACCGGAAGCATCCGCGACCGCGACCGCCGCGGCCAGGGCGAGCGCGCTGCGCAGGCTATTCAAGAACCATACGGAACGGACCGTGGCGTGTCTGGCCACCACCCGTGTCGCCCCCACCAGGCCGGCCACCGGCGGGGCAGAGCCGAGGCTGGACAGTCGCCCCGCTCCGTTCGGGACAATGGGGGCAGGACTGATCGCGATGCCGCTCGCTCCGTCGGACGCAGGAGCGATGGCTTGCGCCCCGTCCGGGTTGAGCGGTGCGCTGCGGGGTGGCGCGGCGAGCGTCGCGGCGGTCGACGCCTGGCTGGCGGATCCGGTCGTGGCGACCTGGGCGGCGACTGGCGGGGCATAGCTGGCCGGGGACTGGCCGTACCCGTACCAGTTGCGGCGTACCGCGGCGATGGTCTCAGGGGTGGCGCGACGGGATGCGATCAGCGCGTCGGCCGCCGCGCCGCGCGCGGCGGTGGCGATCGCCTGGGCGTGCACGGCATGTGCCGCCGCTACCCTGGCATCGACCCCGGAGTCCTCTGACAGGTTGGCCAGGGTCGCCGCGGACCTGGTCCGTGCCGCCTCGATGCCATTGAAGTCAGGATCCACCGCCTGCCCGGACAACAGCGCCTGCACATCGCCGAACATCGTCGCCGCGGCGCTCAGCAGGTCGCGGTCGGCCGGACAGGTCAGGGTCATATCGATGTGCCCGTCGAACATGTCGGCGATCTGCGCGGCTCCCCACTCGAGCGACTGGACGAGCCCGCCGAGCGCCTGGTCGGCGGTCGCCAGGCCGGTCGGCCTGTACGGGGCGGCGGTGAACGCGGCCATCAGCTTGTCCCTGGCCGCGCGCACGGCCTGCGGCGCAGTGGCCTCCCCGGCCGCGGCGACCCGGACGCGGCCGGCGAGTTCCCCGGCCAGTTCTGCGGCGGCGGCGCGGAGCCTGTCGCCGGGGGTCGGCGGAGACAGCAGCAGCACGGCAGCGGTGCCGACCACCGACGCGAGCCACCAGCCTTCGAGCCGGGACGGAATCATGGCCGCGTTACCGGCCGAGGCGACCGGCAGCACGTACGCGAACATGGCCGCGGTGGAGCCGGACACGGCGTTCGGGCCGGCGACTCCAGCGAAGAAGATCGCGAACGTCACCGGGATCGTGACGAGCGCGGCGAGCCAGGTGGTGCCGCTGACCAGCGTGCCGATGATGAGGGCGAGGCTGCCGGTGACGGCGAGCCCGGTGTGGGCGATGAGTTTGTCTTTTCTCGTGCCGCCGAAGTTCGCGATCACGAGCGTCGCGAACCCGCCGAACGTCGCGAACAGCGCGACCTGCGGATTGTCGATGACCTTATCGGACAGCGCGAACAGCGCGGGGACGACGATGGTCGCTCGCGCCGCGCGCATCGCGGCGGGGACCGACCAGGCTGGTTTCCACCAGGGCTGTGCCATTTCAAAATCCTACGGACTGGCCCGCGCGGGCGGCACCGTCCCCCGGCTATTGCGCGAGCAGCGCGGTCACCGCCGCGCGCAGCGGCTCCATCCGCTGCGCGGCGCGGCCGCGCGCGCCGGCCAGGTCGATCCCAGCCGGCTCCACCACTTCGAGGTAGGCCTTGATCTTGGGTTCGGTGCCGCTCGGGCGGATGACCGCCCTGGCTTGTGGCAGCGCGTAGCTGAGCACGTCCGACGGCGGCAGCCCGGATCCCTGGTGGGCATAGTCGGTGATCTTTTCGACTGGCCAGCCGCCGAGCGCCGTCGGGGGAGCGGCCCGCAGTCGTCGCATGACGCCCGCCGGGTCGGGGATGCGCAGCGACAGCTGCTCGGTCAGGTGCACGCCGTGGGCTCGTTCGAGGTCGTCGAGTTCATCGTTGAGAGACCTTGCGTCCGCCTTCGCGGCGGCGGTCATGGCCAGCACGGCGAGCGCCGCGCCGATGCCGTCCTTGTCGCGAACCGCCTGCCCGACCTCGTAGCCGAGCGCCTCCTCGTACCCGAAGACGAACGTCACTCTCCCAATCCCGCCCCCTGCCCGCCCAATCCCGTCGGCCGCCCTGGCGATCCACTTGAACCCGGTGAGCGTTTCCTCGCACCGCGCGCCCGCCTTGGCCGCGATCTTGGACAGCAGCGTGGAGGAGACAATCGTGGTGGCGACGAGCCTGTCTTGCGCCGCGGGAGTCTGGCGGTCAAGCAGGAAAGCGCCGACCAGCGCCCCGACCTGGTCGCCTTTCAGTTGCCGCCAGCCGCCGTCGGCGGTGGGGACGGCGACGGCCAGCCGGTCTCCGTCCGGGTCGCTGGCGAGCACCAGGTCCGCGCCTCGCGCTCGCGCGTCGGCGAGCGCGAGGTCGAGGGCGCCGGGCTCCTCGGGGTTGGGGAACGCCACCGTGGGGAAGTCCGGGTCGGGCTTGCCCTGTGCGGCCACGACGTGCGGCGCCGCGAACCCGGCCCGCTGGATCGCGCGCAGCATGAGCTCGCCGGCCACCCCGTGCATCGGCGTATAGACAACCGTCAGGTGCGTACCAGCCGCCGCCCCGGCGGCGGGCTGGCCGACGATCGCGTCCAGGTAGGCCGCCGCGACCTCGTCGCCGTGCCGGGCGATCAGCGGGTCGTTCAGGTTCGCCGTGCGGACGGCGGAGAGCGGGCCGAGGTCGGCGATCCGCCCCTCGATTTCGGCGTCCACCGGCGGGATGACCTGCGCGCCGTCGCTCAGGTACAGCTTGTAGCCGTTGTCCGCGGCCGGATTGTGACTTGCCGTTATCATGATCCCCGCGTCGGCCCCGAGGTGCAGGACCGCGAACGCGAGCAACGGCGTCGGTCCGGGCCTGGGGAGCAGGTGTACCCGGATCCCGGCGCCCGCCAGCACCCGCGCCGCCTCGTCCGCGAAGTCCGCCGACCGGTGCCTGGCGTCACAGCCAACGACGACCGTCGGCGTGGTTGTACCCGCCGCGTCGAGCAGCCACCCCGCCACCGCCGCGGTCGCGGCCCTGACCACGGCGCGGTTCATCCGGTTCGGCCCCGCGGCGACCGCCCCGCGCAGCCCCGCGGTCCCGAACGTCAGCCGCCCCGCGAACCGATCCCGCAACTCCGCTTCAGCATCCGCGGCGTCGGCGCCACCGTCGCCGGTTTCGGCGAGATCCAGCAATCCCCGCAGCTCGTCTTGGTCACGCCGATCCGGGTCGTCCGCTATCCACGCCTCGATCGCCTCGATCGCCTCGCGCAACTCCGACCCGATCGCCACTCGCACCTGCCCCCTGAACTGCCCGCCTTCGGGATCCATTCTGCGCCAGCGTGTCAGGACTTGACGTAAGGGACACCTTCGGCGCGCGGACCGCGGACCTTGCCGACCAGGCCCGCCACCACGACGATCGTCACCACGTACGGGGTGAGCAGCAGCAGGTTGGACTGGATCGGCACGTTGATCGACGACAGGATCGACTGCAACTGGGTCGTGAACCCGAACAGCAACGCCGCCCCGATCGCGCCGAACGGCGTGTACCGTCCGAAGATCATCGCGGCCAGCGCGATGTACCCCTCGCCGGAGGACATGTCAGGCCCGAACGAGCCGACGGAACCAACCGTGAAGTACGCGCCGCCGATCCCGGCGATGAGCCCGGCGAGGATGACGTTGCGGTACCGCAGCGACAGCACCCTGATGCCCACGGTGTCCGCTGCCACCGGGTGCTCGCCGATCGCCCGGGTGCGCAGCCCCCACCGCGTGCGGAACAGCCCGATCTGGATCCCGGCCAGCAGCACGTACGTGATGTACAGGAAGATCGTGGCGTCGAAGAAGACCGGCCCGATGATCGGGATGTCGCCGAGTCCGGGGATCTTTATGGGGTTGAAGGTGTTCGGGTTGTTCAGCGTGTTGCCGTACGGCACCATGATCGCGTTGTACAGGTACCCGGTCAGGCCGAGCACCAGCGTGTTGAGCACGACGCCCAGCACGATCTGGTCGACGCGGTAGGCGATCGCGAACAGCGCGAGCAGCACGGCCACCAGGGATCCGGCCAGCGCGCCGCAGACCAGGCCGAGCCACAGCGACCCGGTGACGGACGTCGCGATCGCGGCGCAGAACGCGCCGAGGAGCAACTGACCCTCGATGGCGATGTTCACCACGCCTGAGGTGGAGCAGATCACGCCGGTCAGGGCGCCGAGCATGATCGGAATCGAGACGTCCAGCGTGCCCGACAGCAGGTTCACCACGTTGAACGGGATCGATTGCCCGCCATCGGCCCAGGCCAGCAGCGCGATGATGAACAGGAACAGCACGACACCGACGATCACCCGCCGCCAGACGCGCCCCAGCCGGATAATCCCGAGCACGTCGAGTAGTCGCACGACCGCCAGGACAAGCGTGATGGCGCCGCACACGTAACAAGTGACCGCCGCGGCCAGCGTCAGGTTCGGCACGGAGACCTTGGCGAACTCGGGCGTGAACGAGAACGTGGCGTCGTGGTGCGAGTGCACACCGAAAACCAGGATGTTCACGAGCCCGAACACCACGTATGTGATCGGCGCCGCGAACCGGCCACCCCAGTGCGCCGCGCCGGCGCCGACGGACGGACCGGGAGTCAGGAGCACGGGCAGGCGCTCGGCGGAAGCAGGCGAAGTCACGCGTTCCACCCCTTGGACATCGTCGTGCTGACCCCTCGCGCTCGTGCGGCTCGCACCCGGTAAATGGTCCTGACCAGCGGGGGCGCGGCCACGAAGAGCACGATTAGCGCTTGCAGCACCTGCACGATCTGCACCGGGGTGCCGGTGGCAGTCTGCATAGCGGGCGATCCCGCGTGCAGTGCGCCGAACAGTAGCCCTGCCAGCACGACGCCGCCCGGCCTGCCCAGCCCGAGCAGCGCGACAGTGATCGCGTCGATGCCGTAGGTGCCATAGCTCTGCGGGTTGAGCGTGAAGTCCGTGCCCAGGATGACCGAGGCCGCGGCCAGCCCGGCGAGCCCGCCGCCGATCGTCATCACCAGTGCCCAGTTTCGTTCCACGTTCATCCCGGCGACCCGCGAGGCGCTGGTGTTGGAGCCGATGCTGCGGAACTCAAACCCGGTGGTCGTCCGGTTGAGCAGCCACCACACCGCGAGGGCGGCGGCCAGCGCGATCAGGAAGCCGGCGTTGATGCGCAGGTGCGTCCCGGCCAGCAGCGGCAGGTGGGCGTTCGACGTGATCGGCAAGGTGATCGCGTTCGACCCCCCGGGCGCCTGCATCAGCGAGTGCGAGGACAGCACGTAGGCCAGGAAGTACAGCATGACGTAGTTGAGCATGATCGTGGTGATCACCTCGTGCGCCCCGGTACGCGCCTTGAGTTCGCCGGCCAGCCAGCCGAGCGCGGCCCCGCCGGCGAACGCGCCGATAACACAGACGACCACGTGCACGAAGAACGGCATGTTGTAGGCGTAGCCGAGCCACGCGGCCATGATGGCGCCGCCGATGAACTGGCTCTGCCCGCCGATGTTGAACAACCCGGCCTGGTACGGCAGCGCCACGGCGAGTCCGGTGAGGATCAGCGGCGTCGCCTGCACCGCGGTCTCGGACAGCGGGTTGAACACGGCGGACAGGAAGCCGTCGTGCACGGCCGTCGAGAACGACGCCTGCTGGAACAGCGCCGAGACCGTATGCGGGTTGAACACCGACCCCTGGAACAGCGCCACGTATGTGCCCGCCGCGACGTCCCAGGCCTGCGCGATCGCGTTCCCTGGCGCGGAGAAGAAGTCACCCCAGGCGTGCAGCACCCCGGTGTTGGTGAACGCGGCCAGCAACCCCCCGATTATGGCCGCGCTCAACAGGGCAAGCACCGTGATCGTGACGGTGTTCTCCTGGATAGCTTGCAGAAGAATTTGCCCGAACGGAGAGTGCTTACTCTCCTGGGTATCGTTCTCCGTCGGGCCGGGAGGGGTCGCGGGTGGCTCCGTCGCAGGCGGCGGGGCTGTCATGAGTCCTCCTGCGAGGCGGTCGCTTCTGGTTCGCCGGCCGTCGCGCCGTCCGGTGCCGCGCTGCCGTCTATGTCCATGTCGGGCAGATGGCCAGGTGCGAGTGCGTGGCCGCCGTCCGCGCCGCCGGCCATCAGACGGCCGAGTTCGGCGGTCGGCACGTCGGGATCGCGGAAGCCGGTGATCTTGCCTTCGTACATGACCGCGATCCTGTCGGCCAGGGCGTAGATCTCGTCAAGTTCGGAGGAAACGATGATCACGGCGACGCCGTGGTCGCGCTGCTGCACGATCCTGCGGTGCACGAACTCGATGGAACCGACGTCGAGGCCGCGGGTCGGCTGGCTGGCGATAAGGACCTTGTGCTCGCGCCCGACCTCCCTGGCCAGGATGACCTTTTGCTGGTTGCCGCCGGAGAGCGTGCCTGCCGGGGTGCCGGGGGAGTCGGTGCGGATATCGAACTCCTGGATCCGCTCTTTGGCGTTCTCGCGGATGGCGGGGATGTTCAGGTTCAGGCCGGAGGCGTATGGCCGGCGATCGTACGTGTCGAGAATAAGGTTCTCAGCTACTGAGAACGGACTTACGAGGCCGTCCTCCGTGCGGTCTTCTGGGACATAGGCGACGCCCGCTCGCAGCCGGGTCCGCGGTGACGCGCGGGTGAGGTCGCGGCCGTTCAGCCGCACCGTTCCCGCAAACGTTGGCCGTAGGCCCATCAGCGCCTCGCACAGCTCCGTCTGACCGTTGCCCTGGACACCAGCGATGCCCAGGATCTCCCCGGTCCGGACCTGGAACGACAGTCCGTTGACCGGCAGGTCGCCGTGCTCCCCTGCCACCATCAGGCCGTCGACCTCCAGCATGACGTCGCCGGGCCTGGCGGCTTCTTTGGTTACCCGCAACTGCACGTCCCGGCCGACCATCAGGGTGGCCAGGTCGTCCTCGGTGGCCGGCGGCGTACGCTGGCCGACGACCTTGCCGCGGCGCAGCACGGTGATGGTGTCCGCGATCGCCTGGACTTCCTTCAGCTTGTGCGAGATGAAGATGACGGAGGTCCCGCCGTCGCGCAGCTGGCGGATGATGCGGAACAGCTCCTCGGTCTCCGCCGGGGTGAGCACCGCGGTCGGCTCGTCGAGGATCAGCACGTTCGCCCGTCTGACCAGCGCCTTGACGATTTCGACCCGCTGCTGGATGCCGACTGGGAGCTCCTCGACCATGGCGTCGGGGTTGACGTCGAGGCCGTAGCGGTGCGACAGGTCGGCGACGTCGCGCCGGGTCTTGCGCCGGTCGAGGAGGCCGACCCGGTCGGCCTCCTCGATGCCGAGCGTGACGTTTTCCGCGACGGTGAAGACCGGCACCAGCATGAAGTGCTGGTGCACCATGCCGATGCCGGCCGCGATCGCGTCGCGCGGCGAGCCGAACTTCACCGGCTTGCCGTCTATCAGAATCTCGCCCTCGTCGGGCTGGGTCAGCCCGTACAGGACGTTCATCAGCGTGGTCTTGCCCGCCCCGTTCTCGCCGAGGAGGGCGTGGACCTGGCCAGGGGCCACCGACAAGCTGATCCCGTCGTTCGCCGCGAGCAGGCCGTACCTCTTGGTGATGCCCCTGAGCTCAAGTTCCACGTACGTTCGACCGCGCTTAGACCGGGCTCTTGGTCGGCGTCTGGATGGTC